>ENA-OQCP01000022-OQCP01000022.1-human-gut-metagenome-genome-assembly--contig:-NODE-22-length-55888-cov-3.771812_pt1 | contig 55888 bp, 91 predicted proteins | sample MGYA00242760_ERZ504583 | MGnify/ENA primary metagenome ERZ504583 (study PRJEB26092, sample SAMD00036308) | human gut metagenome | host: Homo sapiens | study: EMG produced TPA metagenomics assembly of...
CCGCGACCTGCTCCTCCAATATGCAGGCGCCTCCGTCAATGTGCCCCTGACGATGGTCAAATCAGGCAAAAAGCTATATGAGCATGAAAGCTCCTGTCGGCAACGGCGTATCAATGACAATGTCGTTCATTTCGGACGGAGACAAGTTCTATATGGTATTCCCCGAGGCAGGATGTATCTCGCCGTTGACGCGGGCGAGGCAGGCGATGTCAACGAGGCTATGAACTCCCTCTCGGCGATAGACTTCGAGGGCATGGAATATGTCAGGACCTCGGAAGTCAAGGCTGACGGCAAGAAATACATCTGCGAAGAGTACAAGAGCAACGACAGCACGATAAAATGCTATTTCTCCGGCGACGACCTCGTCAAGATGGAGATTCTCAGCAGCCAGGGCGTGCTCGTCTGCAACGATATCAAATTCTCCTCAAAGGTCGACGAGAGCGTTTTCAAAATCCCCTCGGGCTACACTGATATATCCACTCTCTACGGCTCGAACGGACAGTTCACAGGTTTTTCAAAATGAGCGTAAATAACAAAAATGTGATAATAACCGGAGCTGCCGGCGGCATAGGCCGTGCGGCGGCTCTTGCCTTTGCAAAAGACGGATTCGGCGTGCTGATAAACTACCGTACTTCCGAAGATGCGGCGCTCGCTCTCTGCCGCGAGATAAACGAAGAAAACGGCAGGGCGGTCTGCTTCAGAGCCGATGTGAGCGCGAGAAGCGAAGTGGACGAGATGACGGACTTCGCCCGCAGGGAGCTCGGCAGAATAGGCGCGCTTATAAACAACGCCGGAATAGCTCAGCAGAAGATGTTCTGCGACATCACCGAGCAGGATTTCGACCGCATGATGGGCGTCACGGTCAAGGGCGCGTTCAACTGCATTCAGGCGGCTCTGCCCGACATGGTTCACGAAAAGAGCGGAAAGATAATCAATGTTTCCTCCATGTGGGGCGTGTGCGGCGCGTCGTGCGAGGTGCATTATTCCGCCGCAAAGTCGGCTCTGATCGGGCTGACGAAGGCGCTCGCGCGCGAGCTTGCGCCGTCAAACATTCAGGTCAACTGCATAGCCCCCGGCGTTATCGACACGAAGATGAACGCCTCCCTCGGCGAAGAGACGCTCGAACTTTTAAAAGAAGAATCTCCCATGGGACGCTTCGGCACGCCCGAAGAGGTGGCGCACATCATGCTTTTCCTCGCGGGAGACGGTTCGGATTTCATAACCGGGCAGACGATAGGCATAGACGGCGCTTTTATCTGACGCACACATTGTGCTCAATTTTTCCGTTCATTTTTATAGTTTTTGTATAATTCTTCTTGATTTCTCATTCTTTTTATGTTAAAATCAATTGAAATGTACACAAACAAAGCCGCGGAGGGGTTTTTCGCGGCAACAAAATCTGTTTGGAGGAAACGATATGGCTAACTGCCCCAAGTGCGGCGCGCGTCTCAAGCTGACTGACTGGCGCCCCACCTGCCTCATTGCGGCATCAATCTTATCTACTACGGAATGGAGGAGCGTCTGCTCGAGGATGCCGACAAGGCCGAGAGCGAACACGCCGTATTCCAGAAGAAGCTTGACAGGCTCAAGGCTTCGTTCATCGGATCTCCCCTGACAATAATCAGAATCGTGCTCAGCCTTCTTCCCATCGGAGCGCTCATGCTTCCGCTGGCGAATGTGTCCTTCTGGGGACCGTTCTTCGAGAAGAAAGTGTCGGTCAACGCCATCACGATATACAATGCGGTGTCAGCGCTCGATTTTGACGCGCTGTTCAAGTATATCGGCTCGAGCTTCTTCGGCAACACTTTCCTGCTCTACTTCATATCGCTTGTGACGATCCTGCTTTCGGCAGTGCTCATCCTCGTCAGCCTCATTATGCTCACGATGGGATGCTCGAAGCACGGCAATCCCCGCAACATCACCCTCAACAGCATCATGCTTGTGCTCGCGACGGTTTCGATAGTCTGCTTTAACTTTTTCTCGAAAGATCTCGCGAAGTTCTTCCCCGATGTTTTCAGCGGTTCGGTCGGCTTCGGCGCATATGTGTTCCTCGGAACGCTCGTCGCGCTGCTTGTCATCAACATCGTTATCGCGAAGGTCGGCGTAAAGGTCAAGTACACTGAGACATTCATCGGCGGTATCCCGTCTGAGGAATACTTCGAATATGTCAAGCAGGGCATGAGCACCCACGCTATCAGAAAGATGATGCAGAGATCGACGCGAACAACAAGGTCGAGCTCGCCATGAAGCAAAGGAAGAGGCCGACAAACTCGAAGCAGAGGCAGAGAAGCTCTCCGCAGAGGCGAAGGCTGCAGAAGCCGCAGGTGCTTCCGATGCGGGCCACAAGACTCAGCTTGCCGCCCAGGCAGTCGATGCGGCTGCGAAGAAGGCCATGGAGCCGCGGAGCTTGCAAGAGAAGCTACCGCCGCCATGGAATCCCTCAAGCAGTTCAACGAGCCCGGCGCAGAGACAGAAGAAAAGGAAACTGTCTCCGCAGACAAGAAGTAAAAACAATATCGAATTTTCAAAGCCGTACAGTATCCGCTGTGCGGCTTTATTTTTATAATCATTGCAACCGCGCGGTTTTTATGCTAAAATCTACTGAGTATCTTTCGGAGGTGGCAAGGTGTATTTATCGGCTGAAAAACTGAAGAGCGGCGCTCTGCTCGCCCCGATGGCAGGCGTTGCGGACAGATCCATGCGCGAGCTGTGCATGGAGTTCGGCGCAATAGGCTGCATCGGCGAGATGGCGAGCTCAAAGGGCATAAGCATGAACGACCGCAAATCCTCCGAGCTGCTGAGTCTGAGCGATGCCGAACGCCCGGCAGGTGTCCAAATATTCGGCGACGTGCCTGAGATAAATGGCGAAAGCAATTGAGACCTGCATGAAATATTCGCCCGATTTCATCGATATAAATATGGGCTGTCCCGCGCCGAAGGTTGCGGGAAACGGCGGCGGCAGCGCGCTGATGAAGCGCCCGGAGCTCGCCGCAGAGATAGTCGCGCAGTGCGTGAAGGTCTCCCCCGTTCCGATAACGGTCAAGATGCGCGCCGGCTGGGACGCGGAAAATATCAATGCGCCGGAGCTTGCCGTACTCTGCGCGCAGGCGGGTGCGGCAGCGATAACCGTACACGGCAGGACTCGCAAGCAGATGTATGCGCCGCCCGTCGATCTCGATGTGATAGCCGAAGTGAAAAGACGCGTAAAAAGTATCCCCGTCATCGGAAACGGCGACATTGTAGACGGCAAGAGCGCTGCGGATATGTTCGCAAAAACCGGCTGCGATGGAATAATGGTCGGCCGCGGGGCACTCGGCAGGCCGTGGGTATTCACTCAGATAAGCGAATATTTAAAAAGCGGAAATGTTCTCCCCGACCCGCCTGTAGATGAGCGCATGGACATAATGCTTCGGCATATCAGCGCGCTGATAGCGAACAAGGGCGACTATATCGGAATCCGCGAGGCGCGCAAGCACTCGTCGTGGTACATTCGCGACATACATGGGGCGGCGGCTTTTCGCCGCGAGCTCGGCACGCTCGAAAGCTTCGAACAGCTTGAAGCGATAGCGAAAAAGGTTGTTGAATCTGCCGCTGAATAAAATAATATATAAAAAGGGAAACCGCCGGAAAGCAAGAAGCTCTCCGGCGGTTCCCCAAACCTTATCTCCTATATACCCTTCCGCGCCGATTGCACGGAACGCAGTTAGTATAACACTAAAAGCATATAGCAGTCAATATTAAAACGCACCGCCGAAAAACTCAGCGGTGCAGTTTTATTTTTATCTGTTGAAGCTGTCAAGAATGATGCTGAACTCATCATCGGGATTTATCTCAGCAGGTCTCTTGGCGATATAAGGAGCGTCTTCCTTCTTCGGCTCTTCGGGAGCTACGGGTTTTGCGGGCTGAGCGATGCTCGTCTGAACATACTCGGTCTGCGCTGCCGGAGCTGCGGGAGCCTCTGCCTTAGGCTGCTCTTCGGGATACATCGCTGACTTCGGCTTATCTTCAAAGCCGGTTGCGATAACGGTTATCATCATCTCGTCGTCCATGCTGTCGTCGAACGCAATGCCCCATGTGATATCCGCATCGGGATGCGCCTGCTCGGTAATGAGCGCAGCTGCGCCCTCGATATCATCAAGGTCAACATCGGGAGCAGCGGTGAAGCTGATAATAACGCCCTTTGCGCCCGAGATCGAAGTCTCAAGCAGCGGGCTGGAAATCGAGCCCTTTGCCGCCTCGGCAGCCTTGTCCTTGCCGGAGCTTGGCGAAGCCCATGTGAGCATAGCCGGCGTCCTTCATTATCGAAGTGACATCCGCGAAATCGAGGTTGACGAAGCCGGGAACTTTTATAAGCTCAGAGATGCTCTTGACACCGTGGAGCAGAACCTCATCCGCCATCTTGAATGCCTCGACAAAAGTCATCTTCTGACCGTTGTTCATCGCCTTGAGCTGTTCGTTGGGTATGACAATAAGGCTGTCCACATTCTCGGCAAGGTTCTCTATGCCCTTCTGAGCCTGGAGCTGCTTCTTCTTGCCCTCAAACTTGAACGGGCGGGTGACAACGCCGACGGTGAGTATGCCATATCCTTGGCGATTCTTGCAATGACGGGAGCGGCGCCTGTGCCCGTTCCGCCGCCCATGCCGGCAGTGATGAATATCATATCAGTGCCCTTGAGCGCGTCGGAGATAACATCGCGGCTCTCCTCCGCCGATTTTTCGCCTATTTCGGGTCTGCCGCCTGCGCCCTGACCCTTTGTCAGCTTCTCGCCGATCTGGATCTTGTGCGTTGCGCTGGAATGAGTAAGTATCTGCTTGTCCGTATTGACAGCAATAAACTCAGCGCCGAGCACACCGCTTTCGACCATGCGGTTGACGGCATTTCCGCCGCCGCCGCCGACGCTATAACTTTTATCTGCGTGGTTATCTCGCAGTCATTGTCGAGTTCAAACGCCATTTCGTAACCCCCAAACTGATATATAAAAAACGGTTAGTTTTCAGATAGATTAATTTTAGCATATATTCAATAAAAAGACAAGCAAAAAATCAAAACAAATTTCCTGTCTTACTCTACCGCCTGCTCCGGCGATATCTCCGCCGTTGTCTGTTCGGCAGACGGCGTTTCGCTCTTCTTCGTCTCGGGTCTGAAATATGCCTTGTCCGTTATTGTTGCGTCGAGCGTGCCGTATTCGGTCGAGTCGATCCTGTCCTCTTTTTCGACCGCGCCGGCGGCGAGCTTGAGCTTCGCCGGAATATCGGCAAAAGCGCCGAGCTTTATTGTTATTCTGCCGTCATATGTAAGCGTCAGCGCGGCGGGATTGCTTACATCCGCGCCGGTTATCTTGCCCTTGAGCGATGTCTTTTCCGCCTCGGTCAAAAGATTTTTGTATGTGTCGAGCGGAGACTCTTCGCCGTCCTTGACTTCAAATGCAATAACGCTTCCGGGCTCAAAAGTCTTGGCTTCCGGCAGTTTTATTTTCTGCGACACATTCTCGGGTTCGGAATCGAGCAGCTCGATAACTTTATATTTTGTATCGGTCAGTGCCCATGTGCCGTCGACGCAGACGCCGTAGAGCACCTTCGCCTGCTTATATTCTATAGAGACCGTGTGCGGCAGCTTGCGCTTTATTGTCACCGTTTCAATATACGGCAGCTTCTTCGTTATCCTGTCCTCGGCTTTGTTGAGATTAATCCACATCAGGCAGTCGCCGATATCTATTCCGGACGCACTGACTATCTCGTCTCCGTCATATCTGCCCTCTCCGCTGAGAGAAAAGCCTCCACGCGGAACAGCACTGCACTGCCTATGAGCGCGACTGCCGCAAGAACGACAATAACAATAGGCAGAGTCACTATCGCTATTCTAACGCGACGGCGGCGTCTCGCCTTTTTGCTCAGTCTTTTCTTTTTCGGAGTCTTATTTTTCTGCGGCTGTGCTTTTTTGTTTTCCATGCGGGACACCCCTTTTCAGCTTTCTCTTTCAATCTCCGCCCCAAGTGAGCGAAGCTTTTCTTCCATATCCTGCCAGCCTCTGTCAATGAGACAGACATTTTCTATCGTCGTGCTGCCCTGCGCCGCAAGCCCCGCAACGGCAAGCGCCGTACCCGCTCTCAAGTCGGCGGCGCACACGCACGCGCCCGTGAGCGTCTCGACGCCCTTTATCACCGCGACTTTGCCCTCGGTCATTATATCCGCGCCGAGTCGGCAGAGCTCGCGCACATGGCGATATCTGTTTTCAAAAATATTTTCTATCATAACGCTCGTGCCGTGCGCCACGCTGAGCATAGCCATGACAGCCGCCTGGGAATCGGTCGGGAAGCCCGGATACGGCATCGTCCGCACGGTCTGTACACTGCGCAGGCGAACGGGCGCCGAAATATGCACGCTGTTTTCGCCGCAGTCAACTTTGCACCCCGCCTGCTCAAACACGGGGATGACCGGAGTTATATGTTCGGCGCGGGTATCCAAAATATGCACGTCGCCGCCGGTCACTGCCGCGGCAGCCATATAGGTCGAGGCGATTATTCTATCCGGAATGACCGTGTGCTCGGCGGAATGGAGCTTTTTCATGCCGCAGACGGTTATCTCGCCGCTGCCCGCACCCGATATATGCGCTCCGCAGGAGCAGAGAAAATCCGCAAGATCGGCTATCTCCGGCTCGCGCGCAGCATTGAGTATAACCGTTTCGCCATCGGCGGACGCCGCGGCGATAAGTATATTTTCAGTCGCGCCCACGCTCGGGAACGAGAGGGTTATTTTTTCTCCGCGGAGACCGTCGGGACATCTGCAAGAGAGCACGCCGCCCTCGGTCTCAATCTGTGCGCCCATAAGGCGCAGGGAGGACAGGTGAAGGTCAATCGGGCGCAGTCCTATCTCGCAGCCGCCGGGCGCGGATATCTCCGCCATACCGAGCCTTGCGAGCAGGGGCGACAAAAATATAACGGACGAGCGCATCTCACACATGAGCTCGCGCGGCACGTCACAGCGGCTGACATCTGTCGCATCTACTGTGACCGTGTCGCCCTCGCGTTCGACTTTGCAGCCGATAAAGCGCAGAATTTTCATCGCGGCGTCAACATCGGAAAGGCGCGGGCAGTTATGAATAACGCTCACGCCGTCAACGCTCGCCGCAGCCGCCAAGATAGGCAGCGCGCTGTTTTTTGCGCCCTGGAGGCGCACCTCACCCGAGAGTCTGTTTTTCCCTGTGATCCTCACCGTTTCCATTTTCGCACCCCGCGCAACTCAATTAGTAACTGCGTGCCATCATATGCGAAAATGATTTGTTCTGTTACCCGACCACCTTGCACAGGCAGTCGTATATGCGCTGCGCCGCGTCGCTGACGCACATCGCGCGGGCGTTTTCACCCATTTTATCGAGCCCTGCGCGGTCCTCGAGAAGCTTCTCGACCTCTTCGGTCAGCTTTTCGCCCGTCAGGTCTTTCTCTTCGATAACCACCGCCGCGTTCTTTTCAACGAGAGTCATCGCGTTGTGATACTGATGATTCTCGCAACATACGGCGAGGGAATGAGTATCGACGGCTTGCCGAGCGCCTCTATCTCCGAGAGAGTCGATGCGCCGGCGCGGTTGATGAACAGGTCACACGCCGCCATGCAGCGGGACATATCGTCTATGTATTCTCTTATTGTAACATTCTCGAATTTGTCCGGGTCGACTCCGCGCTTTTTGAGCTCGTCCGCGACCCATGTGCGCTGTGTCCGGTGGCGTGGATGAAGCAGCAGTCGCCTTTGGGCGCGCGTGCCGCTATCAGCTCGACCATAGCTCTGTTTATCGGCTCCGCGCCGAGGCTTCCGCCGGAGGAGAGAATGAGCGGACGGCTGTCAACGCCCAGTTCGAGACGGCTGTGTTCTTTATCCGCTGTAAAGAACTCGGCGCGCACGGGAAGTCCCGTCAGCACGCACGGATTCTTCGGCTCGAGGTATTTTTCCGCCGCCATGCTCGTGAGCATAACAGCGTCGACCTGCTTTGCGAGCGTCTTGTTTGTCACGCCGGGATAGCGTTCTGCTCGTGGATAGCGGTCGGCACGCCGAGCTTCGCCGCCATTCTGATAACGGGTCCGCTGACATAGCCGCCGAAGCCTATCGCAAGCTCGGGCTTGAAATCCTCGATTATCTTTTTCGCCTGCGAGGACGATTTGAACATCTTTGAAACCGTCTTTATGTTATGAACGATACCCGCCGGGCTCAGGTCGCGGCGGAAACCGCTGATGTCTATCATCTTTATCGGATAACCCGCCTGGGGGACAAGCTTCGCCTCCATTTTATCGGCAGTGCCGACGAAGAGTATCTCGGCAGTCGGATCCTGCGAGCGGATATATCCGGCAACAGAAAGAGCCGGGTTGATATGGCCGCCTGTGCCGCCTGCGGCGATAAGAATTCTTTTTGCTTTGAGCATATTGACTCCTCCGTTGTTTTTATATTTTTTCTATTTTTGCGCTTCGCGATACGCTCAGCACAACGCCCATCTCTATGAGCAATATCCACAGTGATGAGCCGCCGTAGCTGAAAAACGGAAGGCTGATTCCGGTGTTGGGAATGAGGTCGGTGACGACCGCGATATTGAGCGCCGCCTGAAGTCCGACCTGAACCGCGATGCCCATAACGAGCAGAGACGCAAATGTGTCTTTGGTACGCATGGCGATATCGAAAGCGCGCTTGACAAGGAGCACGAACAGCACGATAACGACCAGAGCGCCGACAAGACCCATCTCTCGCAGAATATCGCGAAAATGAAGTCGTTCTGCGGCTCGGAAACATACATGTGCTTCTGGCGCGAATTGCCGAGTCCGACGCCGAACAGTCCGCCCGAGCCGATAGCATAGAGGGAGTTGTTTGTCTGCCAGCGGGCGTCGCCGGGGTCATAGCTCTTGTCGAGCCATGCGATTATTCGCTCCGCCGCATAGGCGGGCATTTTATCTCTGAAAACGACCATGAGCACTGCGCCGCCGACGATACAGGCTATGACGAGCGGGTACACTTGCGGTCGATACCGCCGAGATAGGTCATCGCTATGCCGAGAAGACCGACAAGTATGGTCGCCGAGACATGCTTTTCGAGCGCGATAAGTCCGCACATAACGCCGACGACTGTCATATAGAGGAACATCATCTTCCAGTCGGAGCATATGGCTTTTTTGCGTCTGTCCATGCTCCACGCGCAGTACATTATCAGCGCGACCTTTGCAAGCTCGGACGCTGAAACAGTTTCTTGCCGCCAATGACGAGCCAGCGTTTGAAATCGCCGTCGCCGTGGAAAATGAGCACGAGAATAAGAAAGAAAAACGCGACGGTTATCGCAAAAAACGATAAATCTTTGAGCACCCTGTAATTTATTCTCGACACCAAAAACATCAGCACAACGCCTGTTACGGCGAAGATCAGCTGACGCTCGATATAATAATACGCGTTGCCCTTATGTCTGTTTATGGCGTTGATATAGCTCGCCGAGAACAGGGCTATCAGACCGATGATGAGCAGGATGACGACGAGCAGGAAGAACCTTGTGTCTATCTTTCCGAAAGCCAGCACTTCGCGCTTGTCGAGCCTTTTTATACCGTTCGGGGTATATTTATAGAACGGATAATACTGGCGAAAAAGCTTTTTGCAGGAGACATTTCCCCGCTCTCTCTTTTTGTTTTTTCGCTCTTTGTGTTCTTTGTTTTTCCTTTTGTCTTCGTCATCCCGATCCCCCTTTCGCCTGCGTTTGTTTTTTTAAAGTGCGTAGCCGCCGAAATACATCAGCGCGATCGCCGCAGCTCCGCCGACAGCGTTTACTATCGAAAACACTGCGACTATCTTCTTCTCGCTCCAGCCGCTCATCTCGAAATGATGATGAATGGGAGCCATCTTGAAGATGCGCTTGCCGTGAGTTATCTTGAAATAGCCTATCTGGAGCACGTCGGACGCGCCCTCTATAACATATATTATGCCCGTCAGGAGCAGAATAAGCGGGCAGTTGAGCGCATACGCGATAGCGACGACCATGCCGCCGAGGAACATCGAGCCCGTGTCGCCCATGAACACCTTTGCGGGGTTGTGGTTCCAGACGAGGAAGCCCGCACATCCGCCTATAAGTACGCTCGCCATGAGCGAGACGCCGAAAAATTTATGCATATAAGCAATAACGCACATGGAAAGTCCGAAGGTTATCGTAACGCTCGAGCAAAGTCCGTCGATGCCGTCTGTGAAGTTGACTGCATTTATCGCGGCATAGATAACGACAAAGCCGAAGATCCAGAAGAATACGCCCATACGAACATTGCCGGCAAACGGAATGAACATATAGGCTCCTTGCCCATGCCCATATAGAGTGAGACGAGATAAGCGATTATAACGAGCGACTGAAGCACCGTCTTCTGCTTCTCGGTCAGACCGAGGTTGCGCTTTTTGACGACTTTTATATAGTCATCGGCAAAACCGATGAGCGCCACGCTGAGAGCAAAGATAATGCCGCTGTAGAACTTCGTATAAAGCTCGATTATCGACGCGCCGGTAGCGCTGCTGTCGACGATATCGCCGCCGAGGAGCTTATCGGTAATAACAGTCACCGCGACTGCGGCTATTGTGCCGAAGATAAACATGAGTCCGCCCATGGTCGGCGTGCCCTGCTTTTTCTCGTGCCACTTCGGACCGATTTCAAGAATAGTCTGCCCGAAATGGAGCTTTCTCAGCCACGGAATTATGGCAAGCCCGAGCAACGCGGTGACGAGCGCCGCGGCCGCCGCGCCCATTATCAATGCTGCGATAGTGTTCATTGTTTTTTCCTCCCTGTATCGTGCGGAAGCCCGAGAATTTTTCTTACGGTCTCCCGCTCGTCAAGCGGCAATTTTTCGCCGCCGATAAGCTGATATTTTTCGTGTCCCTTGCCCGCGAGCAAAACTGTGTCGCCGGGTTCGGCTGTTTTAAGCGCGAGCGCTATCGCCTTGCGTCTGTCCGGTTCAACGAACAGATCGCGGCGTTTTTTGTCCGTGCCTTTTAATATATCGCCGATTATTTTTGTCGGGTCTTCCGAGCGCGGGTTGTCGCTCGTGACGATAATCTTATCCGCATATTTGCACGCGGCGGCGCCCATCAGCGGGCGTTTGGTTCTGTCTCTGTCTCCGCCGCAGCCGAAAAGAACTATGAGATTCCCGCGGCAGGACGGGCGCAGAGCCCGTAGAACCTGTTCAAGCCCGTCGGGCGTGTGGGCGTAGTCAATAATGACGCTGTACGGTGCTGAACACTCCACGCGTTCGAGCCGTCCGCAGACGCTTTTTGACTTTGCGAGCGACTGCGCGACATCTTTCGGCTCGATGCCGAGATTTATCGCGCAGACAGCTGCCGCCATAGCGTTCGAGACGCTGAAAAGTCCGGGCGAGGCAAATTCTATATGTTCTATGTGCCCTTTTGAGACGAGCTCAAAATGGACACAGTCCGAAAGAAGCGAGATATTTTTTGCCGTATAGTCGGCGCAGTCGAGCACGGTTGAAAATGTAATTATCTTTCCCTTTGACGCAGCGATTATCTCATTAGCGCGCGGGTCGTCGAGATTGACTATTGATAGAGCAGAATGTTCAAAAAGCTTTTTCTTCGCAGAAATATAATTTTCAAATGTGCCGTGATAATCCAAATGGTCGCGCGTGATATTTGTGAACACCGCCGCATCAAAGTCTATACCCTCGAGTCTCCCCTGCGCGAGCGCCTGAGACGAAGCCTCCATGACGCAGGCTTTGCACCTCTGCGAAACGGCGCGCGATAGCAGCGAATAAAGCTCGGGCGGCTTCGGCGTGGTCAGCCCGCTCGGCAGATTTTCATCCCCGAGGCGGTTGCAGACCGTCCCGGTGAGCAGTGTTTTCGTCCCCGAATCGGAAAGTATATTCCTGATAAGCGTGGTCACCGTCGTTTTGCCGTTTGTGCCGGTAACGCCTATCAGTCTGAGCTTGCGCTCCGGATGATTACAGAGTGCCGCGCAAAGGCGCGCATATGCGCTGCGGGAATCCGCGACACGAAGCTCGTTTTCGAGTCCCAGCCTATCCTGAGTCACAACAGCCGCCGCGCCCGAGGCGAGCGCATCCAAAGCCGCCGTGTGACCGTCGAAGCTCCTGTGGCGTATGCACACAAACAGCGAGCCGGGTCGGACGAGTCTGCTGTCGTCGGTGACGAGATTTATATCCGCATCGTTTTTTATACTTCCGTCAAATTCAACTTCCCGGAACAATTCGGAAAGTCTCATTAAAAATCTCCTTTATCAGCCCGGAGAATCGGAAACGCCGGTATTCGATTTGAAGTATACTGTGACCGTCGTGCCGTAATCGACGCTTTCGCCCTTTGCGATGCTCTGTCCGTAAGAAGTGAGCTCGGAGTTGACGAGAGTGTTGCCGGATATCTTGACATTTATGCCCGTGGCAGCCGCAGTGCGGTTGACCTGGGTTATCGAAAGTCCCGTCAGATCGGGCACTTTGGTCTTTGTTTCAACGGGGCCGCCCTCGGTATAGAGCACGACTATGCCGCCCTTGGGCACGCTCTGATAGGCGCCGGGAAGCTGGCTTATAACCTTGTCGCCGTTGCCGATAACCTTGCAGTTGAAGCCTGCCGAGCGAAGCTCCGAAGAGACCTCCGAAACATTCTTGCCGACATAGTTGGAAACCGTCGTGTCGAGCTTTGCAAGCTCACTCTCAGTATACTGCGGCTCAACGTTGAGATATTTGAGCGTTTTTTCCATGACCTGCGCGGCGACGGGAGCGGCTATCTGACCGCCCTGGATCTGACCGCCGTGCGGCTCATCGATAATAATTATTATTGCGACTTTCGGATCGTCCGCGGGGGCAAAGCATCCGTAGGACGCGACGTGCTCGCCGGTCTTGCCGAGCTTCTGCGATGTGCCGGTCTTGCCCGCGACGCGGTAGCCGATAACATATCCGTTTTTCGCCGTGCCTTCGTTGACGACGCGGCGCATCATCTCGGCGACTTTTGCAGAGGTCTCCTCGCTTATCACCTGACGCCTGATGGTCGGCTGGGTCTCGCTGACGACATTGCCGTTGTCGTCGAGCACTTTCGCGACGACATAGGCTTCATCAGCTTTCCGCCGTTGGCTATGGCGGAGAGTGCAGTCACCATCTGAATGGGCGTGACCTGGAACGACTGACCGAACGAGGAGCTCGCGAGGTCGATGAGCGTCATGCCCTCGTGGGCGTGGTAGGTGACGCCCGCCTTGGGCTGAGTTTCCGCCGGGAGGTCGATTCCGGTCTTTTCGGTGAAGCCAAACGCCTCGAAATATTTGTAGAAATTATCAACGCCGAGGCGCTGACCCATAGTTATGAAATAAGAGTTGCAGGATTTTTTCAGACCGCCGACCATGTCGAGCGTGCCGTGAACTGTGTGCGCGTTGCAGTGGTAGGTCTGGGTGAGAATTTTTATTCCGCCCGCCACGCAATCGACCTTCGTTGACTGATCCGCGACGCCTGATCGAGAGCTGCCGAGGCGGTTATGGTCTTGAAAACGGAGCCGGGTTCGTATGTGCTGCTGACATTCTGGTTTCGGACATTGTTATAGAACACGTTGAGTTTCGCGTTGTTTCTGTCCTCTTCCTGACCCTTTTTGATTTCTTCCTCGGTCGGGGTCTTGCCCGATTCTTCATATTTTGCGGCGCGCAGCTCCTGAAGGCGTTTATATTCCTCCTCGACCTCCGCATCGTCCGTCTGGCGCGGATTGTTCGGGTCATAGTCGCTCATGGTCGCCATGCCAAGTATAGCGCCGGTGTTGACATCCATAACTATACCGTTTGCATAGGCGCACTTGTTGTCGATATACGCCTGCTTGAGCGCTTCTTCAAGATAGCGCTGGATATTGCTGTTTATAGTCAGCTGAAGCTTCTGCCGTTCGTCGCATCATAAAGAGTCTCATACTGGAGTGGCATCGCCCTGCCGTAGGCGTCCTTTGCGGTGACCTTTCTGCCGGGGATACCCGAAAGAATGCTGTTATAATATAGCTCGATGCCCGCCTGACCGTTGCCCTCGGAGTTTGTGTAGCCGATGATATGGCTGGCGAGGTTGCCGTTGGGGTAGTAGCGCTTGACATCGGGATCTATGCCGACCATCGCACTGCCGTAGCATACTGCTTCTTGCCATCCTGCGTGTATTCGTACTTTTTCTTTTTATCTCAACTACTTTTTCCTTGTTGTCATATTCAACCTGCTTTGCGATGACGAGATATCTGTATTTCGTCATCTTGAGCTTTTTCATCAGCGTGTCGCCGTTTATGCCGAGCGCATTGCTCAAATCACTGCACAAATCGGCACGGACGCTATCGTCCGGCACGCTGTATGGGTCAATATACACGAGCCACACCGATGCGCTCTGTGCGAGGACATTTCCCTCGGAGTCATAAATAGTGCCGCGCTGAGCCGGTATCTCGGTATCGTAGAGCTGATTTTCCTCGGCCTTGCCTTTGTAATAATCAGCCTGAACCACCTGAATGCGGAAGAGGTTGCCGACGCAGGCAAGGAAAGCTATGGCGATGATAACTACCATCACCTTGGCACGTCTGTCTTTTTCTTTTTTAGGCAATGTCTTCTGCATATCTTCACCCTTTCACCGTTCGGTAAAAAACCTTCTTAAATGTCCAAAAAGGGCAGACCGCGATCCGCCCTTTTCAAAGCAACTCAGGCACATAATTATATGCCGTGCGATGCCCGTACTATTCTCCCGCTTTCGATCCGTTGTCATCATTATAAACGACTGAATCAGAACCGTTGACGGTTATGTAGTTTATCTGCGAGCGGTTGCCCTTGACCATGCCGAGCCTGTTTGTCGCATAGTCGAGAATAGCGTCCGTGCTCATCTTCTGAGTCAGTCTGCTCTGCAGGTCGACCGTTCTGCTCTGTTCCTCGGCGATGCTCGTCTGTATGCTCGCCGTCTCTTTTGCAAGGACGGTAAGCCTTGTGCGCGAATACATGTTTATGCCCAGAAGCATGAACATAACGACAGCCACACTGAGAATAACGGCGATGCGCCTGTTTATCTCTTTTGCCTCTGCCTGCTTCTCTTCCTTCGTCTTTTCCGGCGCTTTGATCACTCGCTGCGGACCGACCGGAACTTCCCTTTTTTTCGGCGCGGGCATAGCCTGCTGAGGCTCAAAGAGTTCGAATCTATACGCCTGCGTGCCGTTGAGATTTGTTGCCATAGTTACCATCCTTTCTCTGTAACTTTTTCCCGTTTATACTAAAAAATTTATCTGATTTTCTCTATTACGCGAAGTCTTGCGCTTCTGCTGCGCGGATTCTCTTCGAGCTCCGCCTTGCTCGGAGCCGCCGCCTTTTGCGGCAATCTGCCGCGGCTCTTTCTCCCGCAGACGCACACCGGGAACTCCGGCGGGCATATACACCCCTCGCACAGGGAGGCGAAAGTCTGCTTGACCGCTCTGTCCTCGAGCGAATGGAAGGTTATTATCGCGAGCCTGCCGCCGACCTTGAGCGAATCGAACATATCGCCTATTGCTCTGTCGAGTCCGTCGAGCTCGCCGTTGACATAGATCCTCAACGCCTGGAAGGTGCGCCTCGCGGGGTGGCCTCCCTCGCGGCGCGCCGCTGCCGGAATAGAGCTTTTGACTATCTCGCGAGTTCCAGTGTTGTTTCTATCGGCTTTTCAGCCTCGCTCGGACTATTCCCGCCGCTATACGCGGAGCGAACTTGTCCTCGCCGTATCTGTAGATGATATCCTGCAGCTCGCGCTGTGAGAGCGAGTTGACTGCGTCCGCCGCGCTCATGCCCTGCATCGACATTCTCATGTCGAGCGGAGCGTCCGCGTGGAAAGAAAATCCGCGCGCGGCGTCGTCGAGCTGATGGGAGCTTACTCCGAGGTCTGCGAGAATGCGTCCGCACCCTCGTCGGTAAACTGCGAAAGTATGCTCTTTATATTAAAGAAGTTGTCGTTGACTATGCTGACATTCTCTCTGCCCTCGAAACGCTTTGTGAGCGTCTCAATCGCTTCGGGGTCGCGGTCAATGGCAACGAGCCTGCCGTTTCCCGAGAGTCTGTCAAGTATCGCGTTCGAGTGACCGCCGCCGCCCGCAGTGCAGTCTGCGTAAGTCCGTCCGGCTTTATATCAAGCGCGTCGATCGATTCGCGGAAAAGTACGGGTATATGCTTGAATTCCATATTATGCCGCCCTCCGCATTAAAGCTGAACATCCGCCGCGATCTTCTCGATCTCTGCCATGTTCTCCGCGCACTTCTGATCCCAAATCTCGGGGTTCCATATCTCAATGCGGTTGCCGACTCCGACTATCAGCGCCTCTTTTTCGAGGTGCGCTTTTGCGCAATGGTCGGCGGAGAGGGTTATTCTGCCCTGCTTGTCTGGGATGACGCATCTCTTCGAGCTGCTCGCGATACGCTCGGCATAGGCGCGGGTCGTACCCTTGCAGAGAACGCGGAGATTCTCAAAGTATCTGTCCCACTCCTCGAATGTATAGATGATGATGCAGTCGGTGCTGCCGGGCGGAGTGCAGACGACGAATTCCGCGCCGAGCTTGCTGCGGAATTCTGCCGGGATAAACACTCGGTTTTTCTGGTCGAGCGTATGGACAAAAAATCCGCTGAATTCAGTTTTTTCCATGCGCTCGCCCCCTTTTGTGTGAATTCGGGTGTTCTCATCCACCACTGGAGTGGTTTCTGCCACCTATTTGCACCACCATTATAAAACAAAAGAACCGCCTGTGCAATAGTTTCAGGCGATTTTTTGTGCTCTGATTTTAAAAAATTTTTGGCGAATAGAAAAAGTCCCGGCGCAATACACAAGATATTGTATACTGCACCGGGACGGCAATTTCAGCTTAGATTTTTTATTGTAAAAATTTACCAGATAGCCTTTTCAGCTACATCGGTCTTTGCGCTGTCGATGAAATCGGCGATGCTCATCGCGCCGATATCGCCCTCACCGCGCTTTCTGACGCTGACCGTGCTGCTCTCGACCTCTTTCTCGCCGATGACGAGCATGTAGGGAATCTTGTGGAGCTGAGCCTCACGGATTTTGTAGCCTATCTTCTCGCTGCGGGTGTCAACGCTGACTCTGAGTCCCACCATATCGAGCTGCTGACGGACTTCCTCGCATAGCCGTGGAACTTGTCGGATATCGGCAGAATCTTGACCTGCTCGGGAGCGAGCCACAGCGGGAACGCGCCGGCAAAGTGCTCGGTGATAACGCCGATGAAGCGCTCGATAGAACCGAGAACAACGCGGTGAATCATGACCGGGCGATGCTTCTCGCCGTCCGCACCGGTGTATTCAAGCTCGAAGCGCTCGGGCAGCTGCATATCGAGCTGGATGGTGCCGCACTGCCATGTTCTGCCGAGAGAATCGGACAGATGGAAGTCGAGCTTCGGTCCGTAGAATGCGCCGTCGCCCTCGTTGATGACAAAGTCCTTGCCCATCTCGGTGACCGCCGCTTTGAGAGTCTCGGTCGCGAAATCCCAGTCTTTCTCGTCGCCCATGTGATCCTCGGGCATGGTCGAGACTTCGATCTGATAGGTCAGACCAAACACGGAATAGACCTCATCAAACAGGCGGACAACGCCCTTTATCTCGTCCTTCATCTGATCCCATGTCATGAAGATATGCGCGTCATCCTGAGTGAAGCAGCGCACGCGGAACAGACCGTGGAGCGCGCCGGACAGCTCGTGGCGGTGAACCAGTCCGAGCTCGCCCATTCTCAGGGGCAGGTCGCGGTATGAATGGGGCTGAAGCTTATAGACGAGCATTCCGCCGGGGCAGTTCATCGGCTTTATCGCAAAGTCGGTGTCGTCTATAACCGTGGTGTACATATTCTCCTTGTAGTGATCCCAATGACCGCTGCGCTCCCAGAGCGAACGGTTGAGCATCATCGGAGTGGATATCTCGACATAGCCGTAGCGCTTATGCACTTCGCGCCAATAGTCGATAAGGGTATTTCTGAGAACCATGCCGTTGGGCAGGAAGAACGGGAATCCGGGGCCCTCGTCCATGATGGTGAACAGGCCGAGTTCCTTGCCGAGCTTTCTGTGGTCGCGCTTCTTCGCCTCTTCGAGCATATGAAGATAATTGTCAAGATCCTCTTTCTTCGTGAAAGCGGTTCCGTAGATTCTCTGGAGCATCTTGTTGTCCGAGTCACCGCGCCAGTATGCGCCGGTGCAGGAGGTCAGCTTGAATGCCTTGACGCGCGAGGTGTCGGGGACATGAGGGCCTGCGCAGAGCTCATCGAACTCGCCCTGGCGGAAGAACGATATCTTCTCACCCTTGCCGGCGTGCTCTTTGATAAGCTCGACTTTGTAGGGCTCGCCCTTCTTCTCCATCATAGCAATAGCCTCGTCGGGATCGAGCTCGTATCTCTCGAGCGGCAGAGCCTCTTTGACTATCTTCTTCATCTCCGCCTCGATCTTCTCGAGAACCTCGGGAGTGAACGGCACATCGACATCGAAGTCATAATAGAAGCCGTTGTCGATAGCGGGGCCTATCGCGAGCTTCGCCTCGGGATAGAGGCGCTTGACAGCCTGAGCGAGGACGTGCGAAGCGGTATGTCTGAGCGCGCGCTTTCCGTCGTCATCGTCAAAAGTAAGAATTTCGAGCTTGCAGTCTTTATTTATCTGGGTGCGAAGATCCTTGACCTCGCCGTCGATGCGGCAGACGCACGCCGCCTTATAGAGTCCCATGCCGAGGCTCTTCGCCACTTCCATGACGGTTATTCCGTCGTCAAACTCCTTGACGACTCCGCCCTTGAGTTCAATGTTTACCATAAAAATTTCTCCTTTCAGCTTCGGGCTGATGCCCGTCTCAGGGATGAAAAAAGCTCCACCCCCGTAAAAATTACAGGGGTGAAGCAAATGCTCCACGGTTCCACCCGGTTTGCGGCTCGCGCCGCCACTCATGCGACCTTAACGCGGTCATACGTCGCAGCCTATCCCGCAGCTTCGGTGCGCGCTCGGCAGCGGTAACATATCCCGTATCAACACCGGCGCTCTCAGCCAACGGCGCGCGGCTCTCTTTGAGGATGTTCGGAACACGTCTTCTGCTTCACAGCTTTTAACATTATCATTTTATCACCAAACGCGAAAAAGTCAACACTTTATTTCGCGCGGGATTTTGTTCAACTTCCATAAATTTTTGTACCATGTGTTGCAATAATACCTTGACATTTCTCCCGTTTAAGGTTATTATACATAATAATGGTAGTATTATGTGCCAAGCTATACTCCATATTGTTATTTTACTGAGTTTTACAATAATCAAAATTTTTATTCGGGAGGTGTTATTCGTTTGGACGTTTGGAAAATTATTCTTATAGCCGCCGCTGTCGGAGTTGCATTCGGCATCATCGGTTTCATTCTCGGCGGTTTACATAGGAAGAGAGTTGCCGAAGCCGCAATAGGTTCCGCCACAAAGGAGGCGAACCGCATAGTCAGCGAGGCTATGACCCAGGCAGAGGCCAAGAAGAAGGAAGCTATCCTTGAAGCCAAGGATGAGATCCACAAGCAGAGAAGCGAAAACGAAAAAGAACTGCGCGAAAGGCGCAATGAAGTTCAGCGCCAGGAGCGCAGAGTCATTCAGAAAGAAGAGAGTCTCGACAAGAAGATCGAGAATCTCGAAAAGAAGGACGAGACCCTCAACCGCAAGATAAAGGATGCGGATGACAGACTCGCCGAGGCGGAGAGCCTCAAGAGAAGCCAGCTCGATATGCTCGAAAAAATCTCGGGCTACAGCAAGGAGCAGGCTAAGGAATACCTGCTCAAGAACCTTGAAGACGACCTTGTTCACGAGAAGGCGGTCAAGGTGCTCGAATATCAGCAGCGCACAAAGGACGAAGCTGATACAATTGCAAGAGAGATAATCGGCACCGCTATCCAGCGCTGCGCCGCAGATCACACGGCAGAGACCACGGTATCCGTTGTCGCCCTGCCCAACGACGAGATGAAGGGACGCATAATCGGACGCGAGGCAGAAATGTCCGCACGCTCGAAACCATAACCGGCGTCGATCTGATAATCGATGACACGCCCGAGGCTATAACCGTTTCGAGCTTCGATCCGGTTCGCCGCGAGGTCGCGCGTTTGACGCTCGAAAAGCTCATATCGGACGGCAGAATTCATCCCGCCCGCATCGAAGAGATGTACGAGAAAGCCCGCCGCGAGGTCGATGCAACTATCAAGCAGACCGGCGAGCGCGCACTCATCGACGCAGGAGTCAACGGAGTGCATCCCGAGCTCGTCAAGCTTCTCGGCAAGCTCAGATACAGAACGAGCTACGGCCAGAACGTACTCAACCATTCACTCGAAGTTTCTTATATTGCAGGTCTCATGGCGGCGGAACTTGGCGCGACGTCAAGCTTGCAAAGAGAGCCGGTCTTCTTCACGATATCGGCAAGGCACTCGACCACGAGATGGACGGCTCGCATGTTGAGCTGGGTGTTGAGGCCGCGAAGAAATACCGCGAGAGCGAGGGCGTCATTCACGCCATCCAGGCTCACCACGGAGACGTTGAGGCAAAGACGCTTGTCGCCTGCCTCGTTCAGGCCGCCGACGCCGTTTCGGCTTCCCGCCCCGGCGCAAGACGCGAGAATGTTCAGAACTACATCAAGCGCCTTGAAAAGCTCGAGAGCATCGCATCCTCGTTCGAGGGCGTTGAGCGTTCGTTCGCCATTCAGGCGGGCCGCGAAGTGCGCATAATGGTCAAGCCCGAAGTCGTCAGCGACGAGAAGATGGTTCTCATCGCCCGCGACATCGTCAAGAAGATCGAAGACGAGCTTGAATATCCCGGTCAGATAAAGGTCAACATTATCAGGGAGAGCAGAGTCAGCGATTACGCAAAATAAAAACAAATCCCACCGTCAAACGCGGTGGGATTTTTTGAAAGGAAAATCGGAATGAATATACTTCTTATAGGCGACATCGTCGGCACGCAGGGCTGCGACTTTCTGCGCTCTGTGCTCCCCGGCTTCAAGAAGCTCAAGGCCATAGATGTCGTGATAGCCAACGGCGAGAATGCCGCGCCCGGCAACGGGATAACTTCGTCCGCTGCCGAGCACATATTTTCAAGCGGCGTTGATTTTATAACGACCGGCAACCACGCTTTTCGGCGCAGCGAGGTATATCATTTTCTCGACGAGCGCAGCGATATAATCCGCCCGGCGAATGTCGCGCAGCCTGCCCCGGCAAGGGCTTCGGTGTTATAGACATGGGCAGAGTCCGCATCGGCGTTATAAACCTGCTCGGGCGCGCATATATAAACAGCTCGGACAACCCGTTCTCCTGCATCGACTCTCTCATGGAAAAGATAAGCGACTGTCGGATAAAAATAGTTGATATCCACGCCGAAGCCACCGCCGAGAAGCTCGCCATGGGCTTCTATCTCGACGGCAAGGCGACTGCCGTTGTCGGCACGCACACCCATGTTCAGACTGCCGACGAAAAAGTCCTGCCCGGCGGCACGGCTTATATAACCGACCTCGGCATGACGGGACCCGAGCTCTCGGTGCTCGGAGTCCGCCCCGAGGCTTCGATATCGTGGCTCAAGACGGGACTTCCGACGCGATTTGAGATAAGCGACGGCGCATGCATGATGTGCGGCGTTATAATCGATGTTGACGAAAAAACCGGAAAGTCAAGAAGTATTGAAAGAATCTGTGTAAGATGAGGAAATAAAAATGCTCAAAGAAATAAGAATCGCAAAAGAAAAAGACTGCCCTAAAATGCTCGAACTGCTCGAATATATCTGCAATCTTCACAGCGGGATAAGACCCGACCTGTTCAAGGCGGGAAAGTCGAAATACGACAGTGAAAGCCTCGCGAAGCTCTTAGCCGACGAGAACCGCATAACTTTTGTTGCGGCGGACGAAAACGACGAGGTGCTCGGATATATTTTCTGCATTCTCATCGACCACTCCGTTGACTCCGCACGCTGCCCGAACAAGGAGCTCTATATCGACGACCTGTGCGTTGACGAAAAGTGCAGGCACGAGGCATCGGCGACGCCCTGTTCAAAAAGGCTCTTGAGACGGCAAAAGAGCTCGGCTGCCACGACCTGACGCTCAACGTCTGGGAGGGCAACGACGGTGCGCTGCGTTTCTATGAGAAGCACGGCATGAAGATACAGAAGCGCGAGATGGAAATCGTGCTCAATTGAGTCAGTCTTTTCAACTTATTTTTTAAAAATATTGAAATTTTATTGAGTCGGTGGTAGAATTATCATCGTCTCATTTTTTACGGCTTTTGAAAGGAAGATTCAATGGAAAACAGGGAAAAATTTTCGTCGAGACTCGGATTCATTCTGATCTCGGCAGCTGCGCCATCGGACTGGGAAATGTCTACAGATTCCCGATAACGACCGGCGCATACGGCGGCGCGTTTTTCGTGCTGATTTACATCGCGTTTCTTGTTCTGCTCGGCATACCGGTCATGACGGCGGAGCTCGCAGTCGGTCGTGCAAGCCAGCGCAGCATCGCCTCGTCATACGACGTGCTCGAAAAGAAGGGGCAGAAGTGGCATCTCGCCAAGTATCTCGGCATCGCCGGAAACTATTTGCTCATGATGTTCTACACGACTATCTCCGGCTGGATGCTGATATACTTTATAAAGTATGCGGACGGCTCGATCCTCGCGTACAAGAGCGCGGAAGAACTCGGAGCGGTGTTCGGCACGATGATAAGCAACCCCGTGCTCATGGTCTGCGCCACATTCGCAGTCATTCTTGTCTGCTTCAGCATCTGCTCGTTCGGTCTGCAAAAGGGCGTCGAGAGGATAACAAAATGGATGATGGTGGCTCTCCTGCTTCTCATGGTGGGGCTCGCAATCTATTCCTGCACGCTCTCAAACGCCGCAGAGGGACTGAAATTCTATCTCGTCCCCTCGCTCAAGTCCTTTGAAAATTCGGGCGTATGGACGGTAATCTCGTCCGCAATGGGGCAGGCGTTCTTTACTCTGAGCATCGGTATCGGCTCTATAGCGATATTCGGCAGCTACATCGGCAAGGAGCGCAGGCTCCTCGGCGAGGCTGTGACAATAGTCGGGCTTGACACTTTCGTTGCACTCATGTCCGGCGTTATCATCTTCCCCGCATGCTTCACCTATAACGGCGGCGTCACCGCAGACGCGGGCACGGTCGGCGCGAGCTTCCTGTTCACGACGCTTTCGAGCATCTTCAACAGCATGCCCGGCGGACGCATAGTCGGTGCGCTGTTCTTCGTGTTCATGATATTCGCAGCGTTCTCGACGGTCATTGCCGTTTTTGAAAACATCATGTCCTTCTGGCTCGAGTTGACGAAGCTCAGCCGCCGCAAAGTGGCGCTGATAAACATCGCGCTCATGCTCGTGCTCTCCCTCCCTGCGTGCTCGGCTTCAATGTGCTCGAAAAGATACAGATAGCCGGCAAAGGCATCATGGATATCGAAGACTTCCTCGTTTCAAACGTCCTGCTCCCGCTCGGCAGTCTCGTCTATGTTCTCTTCTGCAGCAGGAAATACGGCTGGGGCTGGAAGAACTACATCGGCGAAGTCAACTGCGGCGAAAAGGGCGCAAAAATGCCCGGCTGGATAAGACCTTATTTCACATATATCCTGCCGATAATAGTTATAATCGTCTTTATTATGTCAGTCGTCAGCTGATAAAAAATCATGGCTCGGTTCGGGTGTTTCCCCGTGCCGAGCCGTTTTTTATTTTATTCAGTGAAAAGGCTTTTTTCTCTTGAATATCCCCCACTTATTTGTTATCATTGCCTTGTAAAAAATACGTTTTAAGGACGGTGCTACCATGAAATTTCCAATAGGCGTTATTATTGACAGCTTCCGAACGGATATCCCGACGGCGGTCGGAAAGGCAGCCAAGGTCGGGACGCAGGGCATTCAGGTCTATGCCACCAGCGGCGAGATGTCGCCCGAGGAGCTTGTCGGCTCGAAGCGTGCGGATTTCCGCAGGCTCGTTGAGGACAACGGACTCGTTATCTCCGCTCTCTGCGGCGATCTTGGCGGCGGCTTCGGCAACAAAGAGGAGAACCCCTGGAGAGTCGAGAAGTCAAAGAGAATAATCGAACTTGCAAAGGAGCTCGGCACGGATGTTGTCACGACCCACATCGGCGTTGTGCCCGAGGACAGCAGCCACGAGAGATACAAAATCATGCAGGAGGCATGCTTCGAGCTCTCCCGCTTCGCGGACAGCCTCGACGCCCATTTCGCCATCGAGACGGGACCCGAGACCTCGGCGACGCTCAAGAAGTTTCTTGACTCGCTCGGCTCGACCGGCGTCGCAGTCAACCTCGACCCCGCTAACCTTGTTATGGTCACGGGCGACGACCCCGCAAAGGCGGTCTATAACCTGCGCGACTACATAGTCCACACCCACGCAAAAGACGGCGTCAGATATTCTACAGGGATCCCGAGATAGTTTACGGCATAAAAAAGACCCGCTCGTCACAGGCAGCTCGTTTAAAGAAGTGCCGCTCGGCGAGGGCAGCGTCAAGTGGGACGAATATCTCGCCGCGCTCAATGATATCGGCTACAAGGGCTTTCTGACGATAGAGCGCGAAGTCGGCGACGACCCCGAAAAGGATATCGGAAACGCCGTCAGCTTCCTCAAGGGATACATGGACTGAGGTGAATGAAATGAAAACCTGCGTCAGCAGCTACAGCTTTCAGCCTATGCTTTCGAGCGGGGAAATAACCCAGCTTCAGCTCATAGGCAAGGTCAAGGAAATGGGCTTTGACGGAATCGAATTTATCGACCTCATGCCCGAAGACGGAAGGTCAGTTGAAGAATATGCCAAGCGTCTGCGCGACGAGAGCGAAAAGAAAAACCTGCCGATAGTCAACTACACCATCGGCGCGGAGCTTCTCAACCGCCCGCTCGACGAGGAGTGCGAGCGCTGTTCAGGCAGGTAGACATAGCGGAGATACTCGCGCTTCCGGAATGCGCCACGATGCAACAGGCGGCTATAATGCGCCTTTAGCGCTTACTGCGGGTTTGAGCAGGCTCTGCCCACCCTCGTTGAGGGCTGTCGCAGAGTGACCGAATATGCCGCAGAGAAGGGCATCTCGACTATGGTTGAGAACCACGGCTTTTTTGCGCAGGACAGTGACCGGGTCGAAAAGCTCGTCACGGGAGTTGCAAACCCGAACTTCGGTCTGCTCGTTGACATGGGCAACTTCGCCTGCGCCGACGACCCTTCGGACAAGGCGGTCGGCAGAGTAGCAAAATACGCAAAGCACGTCCACGCCAAGGACTTCACATCAAGAGCGGCTCAGAGCCCGATCCCGGGCGCGGATTCTTCCGCAGCAGAGCCGGCAACTACCTGCGCGGCGCAGTGATAGGTCACGGCAACATCCCCGTGGCGCAGTGCATAGGCATACTCAAGCGCGCGGGCTACGACAAATATGTCAGCATCGAGTTCGAGGGCATCGAGCAGACGCTCACGGGCATCGAAATCGGGCTTGAGAATCTCAAGAGATTCATTGTAATGGCTGAGTAATTTAATAAAAGCTAACATCCTCCGTATGAGTTGCCGTACGAGGATGTTTTACTTTTCGTACCGTTCATTGAATATCAGCTCAAGATGAGCTATCCATTTTTCGAGCGCTTCGGGAGTGAATTCGCGCATCGCGGCTTCATAGAGGGCGAAGCCGTTTTTGTCGGTCTCGCCGAGATAGCGGAGCGATTTTTTCGGTCCGTAATAGTATCTGCCGATGATATCAAAATAAATTTCGAGGCTGTCTACGAGCACCCAGTGCCATCTGAAAAAGCCCTCGCGTCATTCCGCCCGCTTCTTATGAGCATTTTCCTGCACCACTCGACCTCGTGCCTCAGCTCGTCTTTGTCTTTTTTCGGCGCATTTTCAATAAAACCGCGCACTTTATTTTTTATGCTCTGCCCGATGGAGTCAGTGTCAATGATTATCTTTCCGTCGAACACTCCGAGATATTTCTCCGGGTCGTAGTCGCCCGAAAAGCTCTCCGCCGGATAGCAGAACACATCAAGCGGCGTGCCGTCAATAACCGAACCGTCGTGGCATTCGCGACCGTCATAGACCAGAAGCGCGTCATAGTCGCTGCCCGCGCTCGCCGAGCCGTCGGCAAACGAGCCGTAGGATATCAGCACCGACGGCGAATATTTATCAATAAGATACTGTATTATCTTTTCCGTCCTGTCCACTCTGCGCCTCCTGCCGTTTTTTCTAAGTATAGCAGAAGCGCTGTAAATAGTCCACATAAAGATGCCCCGAAAGCCTGCGCTTTCGGGGTGATTTTATTCGGTTTCTGCCGTCTCAGGCTCTTCTTTCTGCTCGGGCTCAGTCTGCTCCGCAAAAACAAATTCGCCGTTTTCAGCTTTGCAGATATACTTTTTGCCGGTTGTTACTTTTCCCTCGAGCATCTGCTCCGAGAGCTTATCCTCGATCTGCTGCTGGATAACACGCTTGAGCGGTCTCGCTCCGTAGACCGGGTCAAAGCCCGCATCCGCCGTCTTTTGAACAGCCGATTCGTCAAAAATTAAAGTTATATCCAGCTGCGCCACGCGCTTTGAGAGCGTTTCGAGCATTCTGCGCGCAATTTCGGATATATCCTGCTTTTCGAGCGAGTGGAAGACGATTATATCGTCAACGCGGTTCAAAATTCCGGTCTGAATGTGTTCTTGAGCTCTTTCATCACAAGCTCGCGCACGCGATCATAGCTCGGGACATTGCCGCGCTCCGACGAGAAGCCAAGCGCTTTTCCGCTGCCCGAAATCAGTTTCGCGCCGACATTCGAGGTCATTATAATAATGCAGTTCTTGAAATCGACCCTGCGTCCCTGCGAGTCGGTCAAGATGCCGTCATCAAGTATCTGGAGCAGCATATTGAAAACGTCGGGGTGAGCTTTTTCTATTTCATCAAAGAGAATGACGCTGTACGGTCTGCGGCGGACTTTTTCGGTCAGCTGACCGCCCTCATCATAGCCGATATATCCGGGCGGCGAACCGACGAGCTAGAGACCGTGTGCTTCTCCATATATTCGGACATATCGAGCCTTATCATCGCGTTCTCGTCGCCGAAAAGCGAGTCGGCAAGCGCCTTGCAGAGTTCCGTTTTGCCTACACCTGTAGGGCCGAGGAAAATAAACGAACCAGTCGGGCGTTTGGGGTCTTTGAGCCGACTCTGCCGCGCCTTATTGCCCGCGCAACCGCGCTGACCGCCTCATCCTGGCCGACTATTCTGCGGTGCAGCTCATCTTCAAGATGAAGCAGGCGTTCGCTCTCCGCCTGAGTCAGCTGCGAGACGGGTATTCCAGTCCACGCGCAGACTATTTCGGCTATATTATCAGCCGTGACCTCACCTATTTTCTTGCTCGATTCCTCGCGCCAGCTGTGCTTTGCGCGCTCGAGTTCGTCGCTCAGCTTCTTCTGCTCGTCGCGTATCTGCGCGGCGTGCTCGACTCCTGAGAATTCACCGCCGAATCTTTTTTCTTCGGCGAGGGCGCGGAGTCTGTCCTCCATATCTTTGAGATCCGGCGGCGCTGTGAATGCACCGAGCCTGACGCGCGACGCTGCCTCGTCTATTAAATCTATCGCCTTATCGGGCAGATATCTGTCGCCGATATAGCGCACCGACATTTTCACCGCCGCCTTTATCGCGTCGTCGGTTATTCTGACTTTATGGTGCGCCTCGTATTTGTCGCGGATGCCCATGAGTATCGCGACCGCCTCGTCCTCGCTCGGCTCGCCGACCGTGACGGGCTGGAAACGGCGCTCGAGCGCGGCGTCCTTTTCGATATGCTTGCGGTATTCTTCGAGCGTGGTTGCACCGATGACCTGCATCTCGCCGCGGGCAAGCGCGGGCTTCAAAATATTCGCGGCGTCAACCGCGCCCTCCGCCGAGCCTGCACCGATGAGCGTATGCAATTCGTCTATAAAGAGAATGACATCCCCCGCCTTTGAAACTTCTTCAATGGCGGATTTGACGCGCTCTTCGAAATCGCCCCTGTACTTTGTACCGGCAACCATGCCCGTGAGGTCGAGCGAGACTATGCGCTTGCCTTTGAGCAGTTCGGGCACTTCGCCCGTGGCAATTTTCAGCGCGAGCCCCTCGGCGATCGCCGTCTTGCCGACTCCCGGCTCGCCTATCAGGCAGGGGTTGTTCTTCGTTCTGCGCGAGAGAATCTGAATGACGCGCTCTATCTCCTTCTGCCTGCCGATAACAGGGTCAATTCTGCCCGCCGCGGCAAACGAAGTCAGGTCGCGCCCATATTGATTGAGGGTCGGGGTATCCGTTCTGCCGCCGGGCTTTTTGACCGTCTCCGGCTTTCCGGAATCTTTACCCGACGCCGAGCCGAACGCTTTCAAAAGCTCCTGCAAAATCTCCTGCGGTGACACGCCGAGACGGGTCATAACGGCGGTTGCCGCGCTCGAGCCCTCTTTTATCATGCGATAAGCAGATGCTCCGTGCCGACATAGTTGTGACCCATATCCCGCGCCTGAATCATTGCGCTCTCAATAATATTTTTGCATCTGGCGTGAAATCGCCCGGAGTCAGCACCCGTCGCACGCCGAATCCGATGCTGTTTCTGACAGCGTCCTCGACCTTGCCGGCGGTAAGCTTTTTGTTTATCAGAACGGTATAGGCTATCCCGCCGTTCTGGGTCAGCAGGCCGAGCAGAAGATGCTCGCTGCCGATATAGGTGTGCCCCATATTCTCCGCATATTCAATGGCGGCGTTGAGCACGTCGTTGGCTTTCTGGGTGAAGCCGGTAAACTTATACATATCATCATTCCTTTCCGCGGTGAACCGTACAATAGAGATTATTGCCGGAAAATCGAAAGAGAATCGGAAGATATATGTTTTTATATATGTTTATCGGCGGTATTTTAGGACAATGCCTCGCGCACCGCGTCCGCTCTGAGGCAGTCCCTCTGCCGCGCATCGATATGCTTGCCGTTCGCAGCGCTTATGGTGGCGGGCTGCATATTGACGAGCAGTTCGTTAAGTTTTTCTATCGGTATATCAAGTATTCCCCTTGCCGAGCCGAGGCGCACAAGGATATAAGATCCATCATCTCGTCGCAGGACAGCACACGCGCGCTCTGCAAAATTCCGAGAGCTCTGTATATTTTGTCCTGCATCGCGACATCGGCGCACATACGCTCCGCCGCCGCGCGCTCCTGGGTGACGAGCTGGCGGGTTATCGACTGGAGGTTCTCTATCGCCGCCTGCTCGGTTATGCCGAGGGTTATCTGATTGCTCAGCTGATAGATATCGCCGCGCGACTCCCTGCCCTCGCCGTATGCGCCGCGAAGGGTCAGACCGAGCTTGGATATGGTCGAGCTGAGGACTGCGAGCTGACCGCTTCTTCTGAGCGCGGGCAGATGCAGCATGACGGACGCGCGCATGGCTGTGCCGAGATTCGTCGGGCACTGGGTCAGATAGCCGAGACTCTCGTCAAACGCGAAATTCAGCTTCTTATCGAGCGCGGAGTCAATTTTATCTGCGAGGACATAGCAGTCCATGAGCGCGAGACCCGCTTTCATGACCTGGACACGGATATGATCCTCCTCACAGAGCATGATGCCGACCGTCTCATCTTCAGTGAGCATGAGCGCCCTGCCCTCGCGGACGGAGGCAAACTCGGGCTTATCAGATGCCGCTCGGCGAGCGATATCGCCTGCTCGCGGCTGAGCGAATCCATTGTGACATAGTGGAGCCCCAGCTCGGGCACGCATGAGAGCAGGGTGTCACGAACTTTTTCGTTGACCTTTATTCTGCTCGCCGTATCGAGGCGGCACGGAAACGGGAACTCTTCTAAGTTGCGCGCAAGACGCACGCGGGTGCTCAGGACTATATCTCCCTGTTCGCCCTTGTCGACATACCATTTACTCATTTTCGTTCCCTCCCTCAAGCTCTTTTATCCTGTCGCGAAGCTGCGCCGCAAGCTCAAAGTTCTGCGCGGCAACCGCTTCGTCCATCTGCTTTTTGAGCTCCTCTTTTTCGTCGATTTTTGCCTCTTCCTCGCTGACAGGCTCGGCGGTCGAAGCTATCTTGCCGCTGTGGTGAATCTGACCGTGAATGCGCTGGAGCGAGGGTTTGAGCTCGTTATAAAAAACTTTGTAGCACTCCGCGCAGCCGACTCTGCCCTCGCGGACGATATCATTGAACGAAGAGCCGCATTTCGGGCAGCGAACCACCTTTCTCGGTGCGCCGAGCGAATGGACTGCATCGCCGAAGAAGTTCCCGAAAAGTCCGGCAACATCGAAGCCGAAGCCCGAGAACGCGTCGTCGTAGCCGAGATGCTCGGCACATTCGGAGCAGAGATGCGCTCAGCCGTGTCGCCGTTTATGACCTGCTTTATGTGAGTTGTCGCTTCATTTTTTCCACAGTTCTGACAAAGCATATGTGTTCCTCCTTTATCCGTTTCTGCCCATTTCAACGAGCAGCAGTTGTTTGAATACCGACGCCCTGACGGCGTCCCTGTCCCCGACGGCGGCAGGTCGCAGAGCGTTGTCCGACACTGCGCTGAGCATCAGCATGGCGGCGTGTTTATCTATAACACCTGTGCTGACGAGCTCCGCCAGATGCGCGCGGGCAGTTCGCTCGTCGAGCTTATCGCCTACGGCGTTGACTGCGTGCATGACCTTCTGATCCGGCTCCATCGCCGCACGCCTTATTCTGATATATCCTCCGCCGCCTCTGCGGCTCTCGACAATATAGCCCTGTTCCGGCGTGAAACGCGACGCGATAACATAGTTTATCTGGCTCGGGACGCAGCCTATCGTCTGCGCAAGCTCGTTGCGCTGTATCTCGATGGTTCCGCTGCTGCCGAGCATTTCGAGTATCATGCCCGTTATCTGACTGCTAAGGCTCATTGCCGTCACCTCTTTTTATCTTTGACTTTCTTTGACCTTTGACTTTATTATAGCCCTGATGCAAACTCCGGTCAAAAGTCAGAAAAGGTCAAAAATCACCCATCGGGCAAAATATTTTTAATTATCTCGCTCATGCTTTGATTTACTGAGTCTATCTCGTGTTTTCTTTGATTTTCCGCTTTGCGCTCCGGCGTAATTTATATAATAAGACGGGTCAATATGCTCATCCGCGCGCACAAGATCGTCGCAGAAGATATCCGACTCGTCGTAGCTCACGACTTCTCCGTTCTTGTCAAACAGCATATAAAACACCTCCGGTTTCTTATTAGTTTACGCCGGAGAAAAGAAAATTATGTTTGGGTTCAGAAAGTGTAACCGCAAAAAGCGGTGCTTCATAATATGTTGATGAAAGCGGTGCTCGAGTCAAAACCGCGGCACTCTTTCTTAGTAACTGAAGAGGAGGCAAAACGATGGGTTGCTCAAACAACTGGTGCATTTTCCTTATCATCATCCTTCTGCTCTGTGACACGGGCTGCGGCTGCAATAATGGCGTCTCCAGAGCTTCGGACTGCGGATGTGGCTGCAACAACGGCTGTGGCTGCTGACATTCCATAAGACCGCTAAAGTGAAAACGACCGCCTTGCCGAAATAGCAGGGCGGTCAACTTATACGATTTTTGAAAAAGATCAGGCAACTCTGTTGCCCTTTCTGCCGGGAGTCGGAGAGACGGTCTCGGGCTCGAACGCAGTCTTGGCTGCGCTGCGGCGCTGAGCGGTCTTCTTCTCTTTGGCAAAATGAGCTTGGTATACTTGTTGGTGCAGAGGAAGTGAGCGATCTTCTTGGCAAGAGCAGTCTCAAACTTCTCCTCAAAATTGATCAGCTTCTTCTCAAACACAAAGCCTGTTATTATAAGAGCCACAGCGGCAACTTCGAGAATCGAAACAATTATGAATGTACTTGTCATTTTTGCTTCCTCCTTACGGAAAATCGGAACATTTGTTCTTTCTGTCTCTAATTATAGCACAAATATTCGGTTTGTCAACACAAATGTTCGATTTTTTTGAAGATCCGCGCCGATTCGCGCAGGGTATAATCTCCTACGATTGGATTGTATCACAATATATGCCAAAAGTCAACGGAAAAACCACAACAAATTGAAGAAAGCACGAAATAAAAATTCAATGCAAAATGACAAAAAATTTTTTAAAACAGTCGTTTTTTGTTCGATTTCGGGCGATTTACCGGGCGGTTAGCAAATCTCTGACCTCATTGTACAATTTTTCGGTCGCCGCTTCCGGGCTCATATCCGCCGGCGAAAAAGCCTTGCCGAAAACAATTTTCAGCCCGCCCTTTCTCTCGTACTCTCCGGTTATCGCAAACGGCACTATTACGGCGCCGCCTCTTTGGGCAATGGCAACGGCGCCGGGCTTAAACGGCAATAAGAGCGCGTCCGTTTTGTTGCGCGTGCCCTCCGGGAAGATTCCGACAGCGCCGCCCCTTTTCAGAATTTTTATCGCTCTTCTGACCGCGGCGGCATCGAAGCCGTCGCGGTTTACGGGGATGCACCCCGCCCATTTGAAAAGCGGAGCGAGCGCACCGTCAAAATACTCGCGCTTGGCCATATAATTGACAACTCGCTTTGTCGCTAAAAACACCAAAAACTGATCGCTTATATTTTTATGATTTCCGGCGATTACAACCGCGCCGTCCTTCGGAATATTTTCCGCGCCTATAATTGTCGGCGAAAAGCGCAGTCTGAAGCCCGGCTTTATAACGCTGTTATTACTTTGAATCCCCTATCGTTATCTTTTCCCATTTTCGAGTCCCTCTCTCACCGTATTTTCGAGCTCGTGTCCTATTGACGCGGCATCTCTTTCCGCCGTTTCTATCGCCGGATAAAACTCTATCTCCACACGCCTGCCGATTACGGTATATTTCCCCTTTATCGCAAACGGGACAAGCGCTGCATGGCTTCTCGCCGCCATTCTCGCGGCGCCGGGCTTAAACGGCATGACAGTTTCCTTCGTCCGGTTGAAGCTGCCTTCCGGAAAGATGCCGATGATTCCGCCGGCGTCAAGCACCTTTTGAGCCTCGCTCAAGGCGGAGGCATCGCGGATGCGCCTGTTGACGGGAATTGTGCCCAGGGCTCGGAAAAATCCGCCTGCGGCGCCACGGAACAGCTCATCCTTCGCCATAAAATGAACCTGACGCCACAGGCACGTAGCCAGCAAAACGCAGTCGAGGTTGCTCTTGTGATTACCCGCAAAGATAATCGCGCCGCTCTTCGGGATATTTTCCCTGCCTCTCACCTTCGGATGAAAGAGGAGGCGGAACAGCGGCCAGATGAACACATAAAGGAACCTGTAAAAAAACATCATGAATCACCTACTTTTATTTTCTCTTTTTTTAACTAACAATATGCATAAATATACATACTGCGAATAAACTTGTATTATTTATAAATTTTATTTACAAACTGTTTATAATATGGCCAAAAGACGTTAAAAAATATACAAAACTCTCAATTCCCTTTTGACAAGCAAAAATATTTGCTGTTATAATTTAAACGTAAGGAGACAAGCAATTGTCTTATCAAGGGAGAAGGGAGGACATCGCACATGTTAGCAACTATCTTTGAGATGATCGAAAAGATTCTTGATTTTGCCGGCGCTTCTTTCGACGCACAGGCTATCGTCAAGGCTATCTTTGATGCTATCCTTGGTCTTATTAAATAAGACACGCAAATACAATTATCAAAGATTGACTTCTTTTTTGAAAATTGACTCCTTTTTTGGCAGAACAGACAGCCTCACCGCTGTCTGTTTTGTCTTTTATATCGACCGACCTTGAAGCTTTTCGACACATAGATTATTATTCGTGAGCAAAGTAACGAAAAAATTATTTCTGCCGATGCTAATTTTGCCGATTTGACTATTGCCGCGAAAGAAAAAATGTGCTAATATTTTATTAATTTCCGCAAAAATAAAAGGAGGCAAAAATAATGGAATTCATCACAACGCTCATTCACCAAATAGTCGAGCTTTTTGCGAAGCTTCAGGCGGGCGGCCAGGAAGCGGCAGAGCTTTTTCAGGCTTTCCTGAAGTTTGTCGGCGACATTCTCAGATTCCTCGAAGAGCACGGTCTGAGCAAGCAGATAGTTGACGCTATCTTCCAGCTGATTCTCAAGATTTTCGGCGCTGCTTAATGTACCGACAAAAAGCTGTCGCACCTTTTGCGGGTGCGGCAGTTTTTGTTGCCTTTGATACCCATATATGTTAATATAGGTTGAACAAAAAATCTATTTAGGAGTGATCGAATGCTTTCAAAAACTCCGCCTATGGGTTTCAACACCTGGAACACATTCGGCGAAAACATCAACGAACAGCTTATCAAAGAAACCGCCGACAAGATGGTCGAGCTCGGTCTGCGTGACTGCGGATATGAGTATCTTGTCATCGACGACTGCTGGAGCAAGCGAGAGCGCGACCCGCAGACGGGAAAGATAGTCCCCGACGAGGAGAAGTTCCCCAACGGGATGAAAGCAGTCAGCGACTATGTCCACAGCAAGGGGCTCAAGTTCGGCATGTATTCCTGCGCCGGAACACGCACCTGCGCCGACTATCCGGGCAGCTTTGACCATGAATATCTCGACGCCGAGACCTTTGCCGAATACGGCGTAGACTTCCTGAAATATGACTTCTGCTACAAGCCGGACAGTGCAAACGGTCCCCTGCTCTACAGAAAAATGGGCATGGCTCTCAGAGCCTGCGGACGCGAGATTCTCTTCTCCGCCTGCAACTGGGGCAACGACGAAGTCAGCCGCTGGATTCGCTCGGCGGGCGCGCACATGTATCGCTCGACCGGCGATATAAACGACAGCTTCCGTTCGTTTGCCGATATCGCGCTAAGCCAAATCGACAACCTCGCCTATTCCGCGCCCGGCTGTTTCAACGACATTGATATGCTCACCGTCGGTATGTACGGCAGAGGCAATGTCGGCTCGGTCGGTTGCTCTGACGTTGACTACAAGACACAGTTCGCGCTCTGGTGCATGTTCTCGTCCCCGCTGATGCTCGGCGGCGACCTGAGATGCATGAACGACTTCTGCCTTGACCTCGTCAAGAATGAAAGGCTCATCAGAATCAATCAGGACGAGGAGTCCCGTCCGGCATTCGTCGCAACCAAGAGCTGGAACGACAAGATAGTCTTTGCAAAGCTCCTTTCAAACAATGAAATCGCCATTCTTTTCGTCAACTTCAGCGAGAGTAAGTGCGGCGTTCCGTTCTATTTTGAGAACATAGGCATATCTGCCGCCTCCGGCTACGGACTTGAGATGACCGACGCGTTCACGGGCGAGTGCATCGGAGTCAAGAAGGAGTTCATGCAAATGCATCTTGAGGCTCATGACTGCGCCTGCTTCATCTGCAAGCTGAAGAAATGACATACTGCATCAAATGTTCAAAGCTGCTGACCAATGACGACATCGGGTTCCACCGCAAGATGGTCAACCGCGGCGCTCATGAGTGTATGTGCATAGAGTGCCTGTGCGAGCATTTCGGGCTGAGCGTCGAAAAGGCACACGAAATGATTGAGCGGTTCCGTCAGTCGGGCTGCACACTGTTTAAATAGAAGAGGATCCGCCGCCGCAAAATAACCGGCAGCGGATCTTTTTTGCTGCTGTTTTTGAAACGGCTTGATAGTATTATATAGACTGCACACAGAAAAATCTCTTCTAATTGGAATAATAAAAGAAAAAACGCCAAGATTTTAGATTAAATCTCGGCGTTTTGTTTATTTTTTCTCAATTTCATAACAATTCTTTTTAGTAATGACGAGCACCAAAGGCGCTCGTAGATTCGATTTTTGAGGCAGTGCGGCTTTTCGGTCCTGCCGTTTCTGTATATCTCATCGACGACGGCTATTATATCCCCTCGTCCGTGTCCGCGCTCCCAGCCGCGGCAGTTGTCGCCGCAGATTATATAATTATCGCCGTCAAAGCCGATAATTCGATGGAGCACATATTCATCACGCACGCGGTAGAGTACGATATCATATTTGCGCGGCGCGGCGGTCGGACTAACAAGGCGCACCGAATCTCTGCCCTCCTTCAGAAAAGGGAGCATACTGATGCCGCGCGGCTCAATAACGACGCTGCCCGCGGCGGCGATAAGCGTCTCGTAAGACATCGAAGCGTCCATATTATTCCTCGATGAATCCGGCGGAGCGGATAACGTCAAGAAAATCGGCGGTGTCTTTTTCGGATACCTCGCGTGAAACGCCGTATTCGGCGGCAAGCGCATCGGCAAGTTCAGCCTCGGTCACGCCGTCGGCGAGCTTCTTCCAGAGGAAAGCGCCCGTCTCGTTCAGGCGAAGCATGCCGTCAAACTCCTTCTTTGTCTCGGGAGTGCTGGCAATTATCACAAAATCAGTGCCGATAGCAGTCAGATAGAAACCGTCTTTAACTTTCATAGCAACCTCTTTATTCTATGCCAAAAATGCCGTCGTGCGCGGTCTGCGCGGCAGATAAATCCATGTTGCAGCGCAGAAGATAGAACGGAACGGTATTTATCAGCTTATTTGCAAAATCAAGATATTTCACCATGAGGCGGTGTTCCTCGGGCATGACGAGCTGCAAAAACAGGCGGCTCATTATCTCCCGATTGTCCTCGAGCGGTGAAATCGAATTGTGTTCCGCGCGGTCGATGAAGCAGATCGCCTTGAGCGGAACGGTTTTGTTGCAGCCCCAGTTTTCTTTTCCGCACCAGGGCATACCGGACGCGAAGAAGCGACCGGAGCGCAGAGTGAAAAGCGGCTTGTCGCCGTTGATTATCTCAACGCGGTCGCCGTAGAGTCTCTGCCAGAGTTTTATATGCGTCGTCTTGCCGGTACCGCTCGGCGCGGCAAAAGCTATGCCCTGCCCGTCAAAAGAAATAAGGGCGGCATGAAAGACGGCGGCATCATAATCGAGAACGGCGGCGCAGACCTTTTCCTGCACTGCGACGCTCTCCAAAAAAGCATCAGAAAACACTTGAGAAGAGCCCAGAAAAAACTTTCTGAGCTCCTCTTTGTGTTCTTCATCGGCCCCAACCGAAAACAGCGGAGCCTCATCGGTGAGGTACTCACTGCACACATCCGAAAGGTGAGGGTGCGTGCAGGAGATACCTACCGGTAAATCTGCAATTTTTTATACTAAAATTGCTCAATTCTTTTTACCACAGCGGGCTGGCGTAAACGTCATTCTTGCCGATGGTGTTGCCCTTGTCCTGAGAATCGTCAATCGGGACGCTCTCAGCCTCAACCGAGCCGTCCGTAGACGGGACATCGGGCTGCGGGTCGGGCTTGGGCGTGGGCTTAAAGATCTTCTCAAAAAATTTCTTTATGGAATCTCCAATCTTCTTGAAGAAGTCCTTAATGCTTGCCGACTGGGCAACGGTTGAAGCGGAAGCTGCGAAGACAGGGGCAGCAACAGCAAAGCCGAGCGCCAGAACAAGTATCATAGCTATAACAGCTTGAGAGTTTTTTCATAGCGAACTCTTCTCCTTTCATAAACCGTGAAAGCGCAAAATCACTTGTCGCCGTCCCAGTCGCCGGAACCGTTGTGCTTCTTGGCGTAGTTATCATCAGTACCTTCGCCAATGCTTATACGCGGAACCATTCTGACTTCTGCAAGACGAAACAGGAGGACTTCTGCGATAGGTTTCTCATAATTTTTCATAGTGCACATCTCCTATAGAATCTCGGGTTTCATCAAGCGATGGGGGCGTCTGCATAGCAGGCGGCACGGGACTCACCGTAGAAGTAGGTGTTGCCCATCTTAGCATAAGGAGTTACGAAGTAAACGGTGTCCTTATTAGCATCGGTGATAACGATGTTGGTGTAGAACAGACCAGCATCCACGTAACCTGCCTTGCCCGTTTTGCCTGTAGTTACATTAGCTGCAAACTGGCTGTCCTTGGTGAAGCTCCACTTTGCATCTTCGACAGTGACGCTCTGGTGGCCGGAATAAGTTCCGCCAAGAAGCTTGTCAACATCGTAGTAGGTCTTTGCAGCGCCGGCAGCCCTGTTGACGCCGAGCTTCTCATAGACCTGCTCTTGACAACGAAGTCATAACCGCCCTCAATAGTGGGAGTGGCGTTGGTTGTCGAGATGACGAAGCCGATCTCGTCGAAATCAGGATACTGAGAGCCTGCGATGGCAACAAAGCGAAGAAGTTGGTAATCGAGCCGTCATCATTCTTACGCTGAACGGTCTGGAACATGACGTTGGAGACCTTCTTACGGGCCTCGGCGAGCTCTTCCTTGCTGTACCAAAGAGCTGTCATGGACGGGCAGGCTGAGCGTTGACGTTAGAGTTGAAGATCTTGCTCAGATCTGCGGCAAAGTATCCGCGATAATCGAGCGTGCTGCCGTCAAGGCTGACTGTCTGTCGCGCCACCTTATTGTCAAGAGTGACTACCTCGGGTCCGTACTCGTAGGAGGTATAGAACTGCCAGCCCTTGAAGTAAAGGTCTGTAAGCTCCTTGTTGGCGGAATCCTTTGAGATGGATGTCTGTGTTGCCAGTCTGTCTACGTTAGAAAGGTTCAGGAAATAGTTGAGCTGCGCAATCTTGCCATATGCCGAATAGTCCGGAACGACCTTTGCGATATCTATAGTTCCCGTAGGCTTGTTGGCGCCGTAGAAGGTGAAAGTCGATTGGTAAGATTCTGGTCAAGGTTGTTCAGGAACGGATTGACCGACGTTGTGAAGTTGCTGGTCGAAACCGAATCGTTAAGGGTGAACGAAGGCTGGTTCGACAGACCGTAATAGTGCTTATTCGCCTCGTCGAAGTTGACGGTGACATACATATTACGTGTATCGCTGTCAGTCTTACCGAAACGAAGGACGGGAGCTGCTTCGGTACCGAAGGTTGTGGTATCATAAACTACCTTGTAGTCTATGTACTTAGCCTGGAGATAAGACTTGTTCATTGTCTTCATTTCAGCAGTAGCTGATATGAGCGCTGCGGGAAGTTAACGGTAGAGTTCATGAACTCACCGTTTTTAGGACGGAAGTCCGAGTTATCGGGTGTCCAGTCGGGATCACTTATTCTGTAAGAGGTATCCTTGTAGTAGGTCCAATAACCGCCGTTGGTTGCGATATCATGTCCGGCATAGTATCCCCGAGTACCGGACGCCCAACGACTTGCGGGATACTCAACATCGTAGTTTATATATCCCTCATACGGAGAAGAATCTCTCTTGATACCGGGGTTAGATGTAGAGATAGCGGTAACTCTGTATCTGTCTTCCCAGTTGTTTGAATTTGTAGCGCGAAGGTCGCAAATAGTTCTGCCCATATCATCCGTGTAATATGCCGGCAGAGTATAGTTGCTCTTCTCCCAGTTCTTATTGTTATCATCTGCATAGAAGAACTGAATATCTCTTGCTGTGGGCTGTGCTACCGAATCACCCCAGAAGGAGCGTCGAGGTTCTTGCCCGTTGCAACAATAACACGGTTGCCTGCACGGCTGCCTGCCTGGCCGAGGCCTCTTTCAGCCTCAACGGCAGAACCGTCGGCATTGACCATATTCCAATAGTTGATGCCGATCTTGGACTCGAACAGCGAGCCGCCCTTGTATATAACAGCTCCGTCGGGAAGATAAACGTCATCGGAGGTATCCGAATAGGCATAGCCGTCGCTTACGTTTGAGTTAGTAGTGCCGTAATATACCCAACCGCCGGCGGGATCCGTATAGGTCGCACCTGCTCCGTTGGTATCGTCGGTTTTGTAAACTCTGTCATCGACGACCGTTCTGTTCTGCGCCCAGAAACGCTTGTAGTTTCTGATCGAATTAAACGCCATATGGCCGTTGGTGAGGAAGTCATAGTTATCGGTAATCCATGTACGCTCACCGACAACGAGCTTTCCGTTTTCGCCGACGCAAACGCCTGCGCCGTCGGAGGTTACCTTCATGTTATCATTAACGATAACGCTGCCAAAAATACCGCTTGTTGCGTGAGGAACTTCCTCGGTTGCAAGCTGAAGGTTATCGGTAAATCTGTCATCAAGACGGGTAATATAGGTCTTGGGACGCTGCTTAATACCCTTATGTCCGCCGCCGTAGGTCTCGTTGCTGGTCTCTTCCCAATAATCAAGAACATAGAGCGCAAGGTCTGTGCCTGTGCCGGGAAGAGTCGCGGTCTTACCGTCGGAATAGGTTATTGTTCTCTGGCCTTCGGGAAGGTATTCGTCACGCATAATGTGGACTGCCGTCTTTGCGTCAGACTGTCTGGCTCGGAGAAATCGTTGGAGGCAATCAGAGCATTCTTTACATTGACGGTACCGTCATTATATATACCGCCGCCCTTAACTTCAATGGAGGAGTTTGTGGTATAAGAGGCCTTAACGATCTGGCCGCCGCAGGAATTGTTAACAATCTGCGGGAAGCTCTTCATCATTTCGATATTGGTGGAGGCCGAATCGGAGTCGGCGCCCTTTATGTTGCAGACAGCGCCGGTGCCGACATATATGCCCGCGCCGTTCGCGTGCGTTACGCGGGATTTGGAGGAAGCGCTGGTACCGCCCTGAGCTAAGTAGCATTTTCGGCTATCTTACCGCCGGTCATATTGAAGACCGCGCCGGGGACAGTTACGGTAGCACCGTTTACAGTCTCTTCCTGAGAGCCCTCAAGGTAAACACCGCCGCCTTCGGAATAAGCGTGATAAATTCTGTCATTGCCAGTGCTCCAGTTCTTGAAGAACGAGCGAGTGGCATTCTTGGAAACCTCGCCGCCGAACATATTGAACACGCCGCCGGCCTCAACGTAAACGCCGCCGCCCTTAGCATAGGAATCAACGTCGGTAGCAAAGATTCCGCTTTTGGGCTCCATAAATGCCTGGTTTCCGCTTATTTTACCGCTCTTAAGAGTAAATACGCCGCCGTTTTCAACATAGATACCGCCGCCGCGGGATTCCTTAACGTTTTCAACCCATGTTGATTTCGACTCATATTCGATATTGTACTTACCGGTGCTTGAAAGCCAACCCCACCAGCCGGTAGTATCTCTTACCGTCCAATCTTCATTGAACATTGCGTCACGGGTATGTTCGCTGTTATCCGTAGAAACAGTTTCCTTATAATACACGTTGCCCGTACCGCCGGAAATAGTACCGGTCTGCTCGGAGGAGAGGTCCACAACGGTCAAAGCGCCGCCCTTGTTGACCTTGATAGCGCTCATCTGGTACGCAGGCGTGCTGTCATACGGATTGTAGTCGCTGGCCTTCATGGTCTTGCCGTAGAGGTCGACGGTGATATCGGCATTCTCATCAACAACAAGCATACGCTCGCTGTATTCGTAGCCTATCTTCTCGTCATTACCGGTTCCCTGTCCGGCCTTTTTGCCCATTCCGACATAATCCTGCATTCCCTTGTCAACCAGGAAGCCGTTTTTCAGTTCGTCCTCCGTATAGCCGTAGAAGTATGCATTGGGATCGCTGACGTTAAACGGGGAGTTCGCCTGCGACATAAGCCATGCGAAATCATGGGTTGTTTTATTAGTTCCTGTCCACAGACCGCCGTGTCTCTCTTCAATCTTTGTTATTCTTGTGGTTGAATAGAGGTACATCTTGGCCCAGTTGGTGCTGCCGCCGTTTATTTCATCGCTGTTGAAATAAGGCCTCTGAAGAGTTATGTCCGAAGTAAGACGGATATAAGTCTTCTCGCCGGTCTTATTTGCATTATCAAACGCTTGCTTCAGTGATGCAAAATCGCCGACCTCTGTCCAAGTAACCCCGGCATATTCTGACGAATCTGCGAGGACACTGGCGGCAGGAATCATGATCGTTGCAACGAGCACTATGGCGACGAGCAGCGACACTATCTTGCCGACTTTTCTTGTCTTCATAATTATCACCTTTCTTTTGATTTTTGCACCGGGCTTGTACGCATGGCGTACGGTGCATTTTTCTTGCCCTTTTATTTTCCGCAGCGGCGTCATAGGCGCTGCCGCAACTGCAACGGCATCGATTTCCGCGAAAAGAGGCCACCTCTCCACATACCTATACCATTACACTGTAACCTTATTTTACTCGCGCCTCTTTTGTTTGTCAACACAAAAGTTCAAATTTTATATATAGATTAGAAACAGTTTATTTTGCCAAAACGGTTTTTTGCACTTTGCACAAAAATTGCTTTATTGATATATTCAATCAAGGATTGGAAAGTCCGAAATTGGGGGCAGAGGGGGGATTACCCTATTCATGCTGTTTAATTCGCTTTGTTCCGAGCTTGCGTTCTGTGCCGCCGTCGGCGGCAGCGCGCCGCACCCTACAAAGGGATTGCAAAAAATTTGAGAAAATGCAAGAAATGTTCGTGCCGTGCCCGTGCGTTGTCGGCATGATTGCATTGTACGCACCTACTGTAGGGTCGGCGACCCCGACGACCCTTTGACGCGCAAGCGTTACTGAAATTTTATTGTTTCGTTTGTGCTGCTTAATTCGTTTTGTTCTGGCTTGCATTCTGTGCCGCCGTCGGCGGCAGCGGTGCGTCGAGTCGCCGCACCCTACAAAGGATTGTAAAAAGCAAAATTGGTAAAAAGCAAAATTGCGGTTGATTTTTGTTCTCTGTATGATAATATATTGGTGGGTGATTAATATGGCGTTACCGGACAGAAAACCAAAACAGATTGAAAAAACTTCAGCTACAGCAGCGCAGGCGCATATTTCATAACCATATGCATAGCCGAAAGAGCAAAAATTTTATGTGACATTGTAGGGGGCGGCGACTCGATGCCCCGGAAGTACATCTGACCGACGAGGGTCAAATCATTTTGAAATACATAATCGGGTTTGAAAAGGTAAAGGGTGCGCACATTGATAATTTCGTTATCATGCCGAATCACATACATATGATAATCCGTATCGATGAGACCGATATTTCCTCAACACGCGCAAATGAAAAAATCCCGCGCATGGTCGCGGCGTTCAAGCGATTCTGCAACGCCGAGATAGGCAGGGATATCTTTCAGCGGACATATTTTGATAGGGTTATCCGCGACGAGCACGATTATGAAATGATATGGAACTACATTGACACAAATCCCGCAAAATGGGAAAATGACTGTTTCTATTAATTCATATATCTTTCGTGCCGCCGACGGCGGCAGCGGTGCGTCGAGTCGCCGCGCCCTACAAGGTGCAGATAATCTGCCACCGTTCGCACAAATCGTCAAGACTGAATGCGGCATTGGCGGGGCTGGTTGACGGTAGAGCGGTTATGGGGACATTTGTCTGCGGCAGGATGAACCTTTCATAGAGCCGCGCGGCGGTCTTGCCGTTTGCGAAAACGCGGTCGATGCCGGTAGTATATAATAATGTATATATATCGTTCGGGCGGACGTTCTTCATGCTACTGTCGCTCGAACCGTTTATCTCGCAGCTCTGTGCGACATCCCATAGCGCGACACCGTTATCAAGCAGCAGTTTTTTCTTCTCGTCTATGCTCTGCGGCACGGGCGAAGAAAACACGGCGGAGAGCACTTTCCAGAAGCGGTTCTGCGGGTGTCCGTAATAAAATCCCTGCTCGCGCGACTTCACGGACGGGAACGAGCCGAGTATCAGCACACACGAATGATTGTCATAGACGGGGTCAAAGGTATGATAAAATATTTCTGCCATAGCTCCTCCCAAAATTTCAAAAAACTCTTGCCGTGGGCAAGCGGCGTATATATAATAAAGGTATATAAATTATAAAGGGGTGTATAAAGATGAAAAAGATCAAACTCGTTGAAGAATTCAAGGCGTTTATCTCAAAGGGAAATGTCGTTGACATGGCGGTCGGCGTTGTAGTCGGCGGCGCGTTCGGCAAGATAGTCACTTCGCTCGTCTCTGACTCATCATGCCGCTCGTCGGTCTGATAACGGGCGGCGGCAGCCTCAAGGATATGTTCGTCGTTCTCGGCGACCGCACGGGATTTGACCCCGCGAAGTACACGACCCCCGCACTCGCGGCAGAGGCAGGATACGCCACGCTCAACTACGGCAACTTCATTCAGACTATCCTCGATTTTCTTATAATCGCGCTCGCAATTTTCCTCGTCATAAAGCTCATGGCGACGGCAAAATCGAAGCTTATCCACAAAAAAGTCGAAGAGCCCGCTCCCGCGACCACGAAAGTCTGCCCGTTCTGCTGCACCGAAATTCCGATCGATGCAGTCAAGTGCCCGCACTGCACGAGCGACCTGCCCGAAGATAAAAGCGCAGAATAAGATACATACTAAAAGGACTGCCCGGATGAGCAGTCCTTTTTATTTATGTTTTGTCAGAAACCGATTATCAATCCGCCTTTTTCGGCGTAATAGCTGCAAAGTCCGCGCGCGCGGACTATCTTGACCTCCGCCTTATCCCAGACGGACTGGATAGCCGACTTGACGCTCTCGGCGAACTCCGCGTTGCGGCAATGGCTGATGACGACTTTGCCGCAGTTGTAGCCGCGCTCTTTCATATCCTCGATTATCGCATCGAGCGCTTTCTTGCTGCCGCGTATCTTCTGCTTTATCTCGATCGTGCCCTGCTCGCTGCCGATACCGATGCCCCAGAAGCCGAGCTTATTAGCGACGAAGCCGACGATTTTGCTCATGCGGCCGTTCTTGACGAGATTGTTGAACGACGAGAGAGCGAATACGACATGGGTGTGGCGGGAATAAAGCTCCGCCTTTTCAACGACGGCCTCAAAGTCCGCGCCGGACTCGATGAGCTCGCAGATTTTTTTGACGAGCAGCACCATCTCGGGACCCGTCGAACGCGAATCGATAACGGCGATTTTCTTATCGGGCTGCTCTTCGAGCACCATATCTTTTGCGGCGCACGCGCTGTTGTAGCTGCCGGAGAGCTTGCTCGAAATAGTGATGGCAATGACATTGCCTCCTGCTTGAACTTCTCCTGCCACGCATGCGGCGACGGACACGCCGTGTGGCTCGCCTCTGCACAGGCGTCCATCGAGTCGATCATTCCGTCAACATCGAGGTTGCGGTCGTCAACAAAGTTTTCGTCTCCTACGCTGATAGTGAACGGCACGGAAGAAAACACGATGTTCTCATGCTCCTTGTCAAAGCCGAACATATCACAGCTTGAATCGGTGATGATGTTCCATTTCATTTTTGAATTTCTCCTCCCTTTTTAAGCGTCTGATTGCCGCTTTCTATCCATTATATATGTATTATAGGCGCGAAGTCAATGCTTTCATGTCATAACGAAAATAATTTACAATTGCTTCATTTATAACAGACATCTTGACAAAGCGGGCGGCTGTTGGTATAATAAAACAAATCAATTTTTAAGCGGTACAGAGATGCCGGCAAGATTGGTGATGAATACGGATAGTCGGCGTTGATGTTCCGGCGTTCTTTGCATACACAGTCTTGCGGCAGCAGGACTTTTTCTTTTATATTTTTAAAGGAGACGCAAAAAATGACGCACGACTTCGCTTGCAGATACGAAAAAATAAGAGCCTTTGCGGAAAAGTTCCTTGCCGACGGAGGTCTTTCGCCCGTTATTTCAAAAAAATATATTATTGTGCCCGGTCTTTGTGATGTTCATGTGCATTTCAGAGAGCCGGGTTTTTCTTATAAAGAAACCATTGCTTCCGGCTCTGCCGCCGCGGCGCACGGAGGATACACGGCGGTCTGCACGATGCCGAACCTCGACCCCGTGCCGGACAGCGCGGAGCATCTGCAAGTTCAGCTGGACGCGATAAAGCGCGGCGCGGCAATAAAAGTTCTGCCCTACGGCGCGATAACCGTCGGCGAAAAAGGCGAAAAGCTCGCAGACATGGAAGCTATGTCCGACAAAGTCTGCGCGTTCTCCGACGACGGAAAAGGCGTTCAGAATGACGAAATGATGAGAGAGGCGATGACCGCCGCCAAGAGGCTCGGCAAGATAATCGCCGCACACTGCGAGGACAACTCCCTGCTCTTCGACGGATATATCCACGACGGCGAATACGCAAGAATGCACGGGCACAGGGGCATTTCGAGCGCGAGCGAATACAAGCAAATCGAGCGCGACCTGCGCCTTGCGGAGGAGACGGGCTGCGCATATCACGTCTGCCACATCTCGACAAAGGAGAGCGTTGAGCTGATAAGGCAGGCGAAGGCGCGCGGAGTCAATGTGACCTGCGAGACCGCGCCGCACTATCTCGTGCTCTGCGACGAGGACATGCAGGAGGACGGGCGATTCAAGATGAACCCGCCGCTGAGAAGCCGCGAAGATAAAAAGGCTCTCATAGAGGGCATAAAAGACGGCACGATAGACATGATAGCGACCGACCACGCGCCGCACAGCGCAGAAGAAAAAGGGCGCGGGCTCGAAAAGAGCCTCATGGGCGTTGTCGGGCTCGAAACGGCGTTCCCGGTGCTCTACACAGAGCTTGTGAAGAAAAATATAATAACGCTCGACAGGCTCGTTGAGCTGATGGGTTTCAAGCCGAAAGAGCGCTTCGGGATAGACACAAATAATGACTTCGCGGTGTTTGATATAAGCGAAGCGTATAAAATAGACCCGGAAGATTTTCTTTCGATGGGGCGCGCCACACCGTTCGCGGGGCGTGAGGTATTCGGCAGATGTCTGCTGACGGTGCATAATGGAAAAGTAGTTTACAAGGCGGAGGATAGAGCATGAAGCAGGGTATTTTCAAGATAACTTCAAACGAAAAAATCGCACGCGACATATTTAAAATGACTCTTGCGGGCGACACCTCGGCGATAACCGCGCCGGGACAGTTCGTAAACATAAAGCTTGACGGATTTTTCCTGCGCCGCCCGATATCGGTCTGCGACTGCGTCGGAGATAATCTGACGCTGATATATAAAACCGTCGGCCACGGTACAGAGCAGATGAGCCGTGTGGCGGCAGGAGATGAACTCGATCTGCTGACGGGGCTGGGCAACGGATACAACACAAAAAAGAGCGGCGGCAGTCCCTGCTCGTCGGCGGCGGAGTCGGAGTTCCGCCGATGTATATGCTCTGCAGGGAGCTTATATCAGAGGGCAAAAATGTCACGGTAGTACTCGGCTTCAACTCAAAAGACGATGTGTTCTATGAAAATGAATTTCGTGCGCTCGGCGCGGATGTACACATTGCGACCGCCGACGGCACCTACGGCATAAAGGGATTTGTCACGGATGTGATAAAAGACATGCAATACACATTTTTCTACACCTGCGGACCCGAGCCGATGTTCCGCGCGATGCACAAAATCATGAAAACGCCCGGGCAATACAGCTTCGAGGAGCGCATGGGCTGCGGCTTCGGCGCGTGCATGGGCTGCTCGTGCAAGACACTCACGGGCAACAAGAGGATCTGCAAAGAGGGTCCCGTAATGGAAAGCGAGGAGATAATATGGGCAGACTGATCGTAAATCTTGCGGCGAAGAGCTCGACAATCCCGTTATCCCGGCGTCCGGCACCTTCGGCTACGGCTACGAGTTTGCGGAGCTCTATGACATAAACTGCCTCGGAACTTTTTCGTTCAAGGGCACGACGAAAGAGCCGCGCTTCGGCAATCCGACCCCGAGAATAGCGGATTGCACCGCCGGCATGATAAACGCCCGTCGGGCTTCAGAACCCCGGCGTTGACAAAGTTATAAGCGAAGAGCTCCCGAAGCTTAGGAAGTGCTTTAACAAAAAAGTCATGGCGAACGTCAGCGGCTTTTCCGTTGACGAATACGCCTACACCTGCGAAAGGCTCGACAGTCAGGAGCAGGTCGGCTGGCTCGAAGTCAATGTCAGCTGCCCGAACGTTCACGGCGGCGGAATGAGCTTCGGCACAGACCCGAAGGCGGCGGCGCAGGTTACAAAAGCCGTCAAGGCGGTCACGAAAAAGCCGGTTATCATAAAGCTCTCGCCCAATGTCACGGATATAGTGAGCATCGCGAAGGCCTGCGAGGACGCGGGAGCGGACGGAATCAGCCTCATAAACACCCTGCTCGGCATGAGAATAGACCTGAGAACGAAGAAGCCCGTGATAGCAAACACCATGGGCGGCTTCTCCGGCAGCGCGATATTCCCCGTGGCACTCAGAATGGTATATCAGGTCTCGTCGGCGGTCAATATCCCGGTAGTCGGCATGGGCGGCGTATCGTCCGCCGAGGATGTTATCGAGATGATGCTCGCCGGGGCGACGGCAGTCGAAATCGGCGCAGCAAACCTCGTTGACCCGTTCATATGCAAAAAAATAGTCGAAGCCCTGCCCGCGGCTGCGGACAAGTATAATATAAACGAACTCAAGGACATCATAGGAGGAGCACACAATGGGTAAAGATGTGATAATCGCCTGCGACTTTGCAGACAAGGAAACCGCGCTGAACTTTCTCGACAAATTCGAGGGCAGAAAGCCGTTCGTCAAGATCGGCATGGAGCTGTTCTATGCCGAGGGTCCGCAGATAGTCCGCGAGATAAAGGCGCGCGGACACAAGATATTCCTCGACCTCAAGCTTCACGATATCCCGAACACGGTTAAAAAGAGCATGGCTGTACTCTCGCGGCTCGATGTCGATATGTGCAACCTCCACGCCGCGGGCACATCGCGCATGATGGAGGCGGCTCTCGAGGGGCTGACCCGCCCGGACGGCACGCGCCCCCTGCTGATCGCCGTGACCCAGCTGACCTCCACCGATCAGGAGGCGATGGAGCGCGATCTTCTGATAAAAGAGCCTATAGACAAAGTTGTCATGCACTACGCCGAGACCGCGAAGAACGCAGGACTTGACGGCGTTGTCTGCTCCCCGCTCGAGGCGCAGAAAGTCCACGACATATGCGGCGAAAAGTTTTTGACCGTCACTCCCGGCGTTCGCTTTGCGGACGGCGACATAGGCGACCAAAAGCGCGTCATGACACCCGAGCAGGCGAAGAAGATAGGCTCCGACTACATCGTTGTCGGCAGGCCGATAACCGCCGCGCCCGACCCCGTTGCGGCATACGAGAGATGCATAAAAGAATTTGTTGACTGAGGAGAATGAAAAATGACTGAAATCAGTAAAAAAATCGCAAAAGATCTTCTTAAAATACAGGCTGTGTTTCTGAGCCCCGACAAGCCGTTCACCTGGGCGAGCGGAATAAAAAGCCCCGTCTACTGCGATAACCGCCTGACGCTCACGGCGCCCGAGGTTCGCACGGATGTTGAAACCGGGCTCAAGGAGCTCATCGAAGAAAACTATCCGGAGGCTGAAGTTCTCATGGGCACTTCGACCGCCGGCATCGCCCACGCCGCGATAACCGCGCATCTGATGGGGCTGCCGATGGGCTATGTCCGCTCCGGCAACAAGGATCACGGCAGACAGAACCGCATCGAGGGCAAGCTCGAAAAGGGTCAGAAAGTCGTCGTGGTCGAAGATCTTATCTCGACGGGCGGCAGCGTTATCGAAGTCGTTGACGCTCTGCGCGAAGCGGGTGCGGAGGTGCTCGGAATAGTCAGCATCTTCACCTACGGAATGAAAAAGGGGCTTGAGAGACTCGCCGCGGCGGATGTAAAGAATGTGAGCCTGACCAACCTCGACGTGCTCTCCGAAGTCGCGGCTCAGGAGGGATATATAAAGCCCGAGGATGTAAACAGACTTATAGCTTTCCGCAACAACCCCTCGGACGAGAGCTGGATCGGTGGTGCAAAATGAGGAGCATAATAAACATCCTCGACCTCTCCGCCGGGGAGATAGACCAGCTGATAGCCGTCGCCGACGACATTATCGCTCAGCCCGAAAAATACAACGAGGTCTGCCGTCACAAAATTCTCGCCACGCTGTTCTTTGAGCCCTCGACGCGCACAAGACTCAGCTTCGAGAGCGCGATGCTCTCGCTTGGCGGTCAGGTGATAGCTTCTCCGGCGCGGACTCAAGCTCCGCCGTCAAAGGCGAGACGATTGCCGACACGATAGAGGTAGTCAACGGCTACGCGGATATAATCGCCATGCGCCACCCGAAAGAGGCGCGCCGGTAGTTGCATCCATGCACACGGCGGTGCCGCTGATAAATGCCGGCGACGGCGGGCATTTTCATCCCACGCAGACGCTCGCCGACCTGCTGACCATTCACCACGAAAAGGGTACGTTTGACAATCTTACAATAGGACTCTGCGGCGACCTGAAATATGGCAGAACCGTCCACTCGCTCATAGCCGCGATGACGAGATACAAGAATGTAAAGTTCGTGCTCATCTCCCCGAGGAGCTGCGCCTGCCGCAGTTCGTTATTGACGACTATCTCGAGGGAAGCGGGCTTCGATATGAGGAGTGCCGCTCGCTCGAAGAGGCGATGCCGAAGCTCGACATACTCTATATGACCCGCATCCAGCGCGAGCGTTTCACGGACGATGCGGAGTATCAGCGTCTCAACGGCATATATGTCCTCGACAAGGAGAAGATGAGCCTTGCAAAGAGCGACATGTGCGTGCTGCACCCACTGCCGCGAGTCAACGAGATATCGCCCGAGGTGGACTCCGACCCGCGCGCCAAGTATTTTGAGCAGACGCGGTGCGGCAAGTTCATGCGCATGGCGCTGATAATGAAGCTGCTCGGGCTCATACCAAACGAGGTTCAGCCCGAAAAGGCGGAGGAGCCACAGTATATATACGACAAATATCATTGCGACAACCCCGCCTGCATCAGCGTATGCGAGCCGGATGTCAGAGGCATTTTTAAGACTTTTGACGCAAACGGCGGCGCGTGCAGATGCATTTATTGTGACAAAGAGCGAAAGTAAAAAAGTTCTCCGATGCGCCTTGACTGAAAGGTCTTGTATTTGGTATACTTTAGGTACAATACAGATGAGTTTTCTGCGACTGACGGATTATTGCAGAGCACTGCAAGGGAACAGAAAAACTCTTTTTCAGCCGACCGTCTGGGCACACCTGAGATACATTCTCGGAGTGTGCCCTTTTTGATTTTTTCAGGAGGTATGAAATGAAGAAAGTCGGTATAGTAATGGGCAGCGACAGCGACCTGCCCGTCATCAGAAAAGCGACAGACACCCTGCGCGCGCTCGGCATCCCGTTTGAAGCGCACGTCTATTCGGCACACAGAACGCCCGACGAGGCTATGGCTTTTGCCCGCTCGGCAAAGGAAAACGGCTTCGGGGTCATTATAGCCGCAGCAGGCATGGCAGCACATCTCGCCGGAGCCATTGCGGCGAACACCACCCTGCCCGTTATCGGCATTCCCTGCAAATCCAATACTCTCGACGCATTGATGCCCTCCTTTCAACAGTACAGATGCCCTCCGGCATACCCGTTGCGACTGTTGCGATAAACGGAGGAGCCAATGCCGCTTTGCTTTCGGCTCAGATACTCGCGCTGAGCGAGCCGGAGCTTGCAAAGAAGCTTGAAGAAAAACGCGCCGCCGACGCCAAAGCAGTCCTCGAAAAGGACGCCGCCGTTTCGGCAGAACTCAACTCGGAGGTTTAAAACATGAACGAGATATCAAAGTCCGATGTATACGCCGACGCGGGCGTGACATAACCGCGGGATACAAGGCAGTGGAGCTGATGAAAAAGCACATCGCGCGCACGCTCACTTCTGGCGTCTGCTCCGATGTGGGCGGCTTCGGCGGTCTGTTCGAATTAGACCTGACGGGCATATCAAAGCCCGTGCTCGTCAGCGGCACCGACGGAGTCGGCACGAAACTCAAGATAGCCTTTCTCATGGACAAACACGACACCGTCGGCATCGACTGCGTGGCTATGTGCGTCAACGATATAATCTGCTGCGGCGCAAAGCCCCTGTTCTTCCTCGATTACATCGCCTGTGGCAAGAACTATCCCGAGAGGATAGCGGACATTGTCAGCGGCGTCTGCGAGGGCTGCGTTCAGTCGGGCGCGGCGCTCATCGGCGGCGAGACCGCGGAGATGCCCGGATTTTATCCGATAGACGAATACGACCTCGCGGGCTACTGCACGGGCGTGTCGACAAGGACAGAATTATTGACAATAAAACAATGACCCCCGGCGATGTTATAATCGCGCTCCCCTCGAGCGGCGTTCATTCAAACGGCTTCTCGCTCGTGAGAAAAGTTTTCGATGTTGAAAACCGCAATCTCACCCTCCCCGTTGACGAGCTCGGCGGCAAGAGCATCGGCGAGACTCTGCTCACGCCGACAAAGATATATGTAAAGCCCGTTTTGGCTCTGCTCGAAAAGATAAAGGTCAAGGGCATATCCCACATCACGGGCGGCGGCTTCTATGAAAACATCCCGAGAAGCATCCCCGACTCGCTCGGCGCGAAGATAGACCGCTCGGCGGTAAAAGTTCTGCCGATATTTGATCTCATCGCAAAGGCGGGAGATATCTGCGAGCGCGATATGTTCAACACATTCAACATGGGTGTGGGCATGAGCATAGTCGTTTCAAAGGACGACGCCAACGAGGCGCTCAGCATTCTTAAAGCCTCGGGCGAAGATCCCTATATCATAGGCGAAATAGTCTCGTCTGCGGAGAAAATCGAGATATGCTGAAAAACTTTCTGAGTTCTGTCTGCGCAGGTGTGTTGATTTCTATCGGCGGCTGTGTATTTCTCGCGTGTGAGAACAGATATGTCGGCGCGGTGCTGTTTTCGGTGGCTCTGCTCTGCATCTGCCTCAAGGGCTATGCGCTCTACACCGGCAGGGTCGGATATATAATCGAGAGCCACAAGAAGAGTGATTTTGCCGCTCTCGCGATTATACTCATCGGCAATCTTATAACGACATTTCTTCTCGGCATGCTCGTGCGGGTCTCTATGCCGCAGCTTGGCGAGACGGCAACTGCAATTTGCTCCGCCAAGCTCACCCAAACGTTCTGGCAGACCCTTGTCCGCGCATTTTTCTGTGGAATACTGATGTATCTCGCGGTAAGCACATACAAAGAGAAGAACACCGTTTTGGGCATTCTCTTCTGCGTGCCGGTGTTTATTCTAAGCGGATTTGAACATTCGATAGCCGACATGTTCTATTTCGGCGCATCTGGCATCTTCTCGTTGAGTGCCGCGCTGTTCATGCTCGCTGTTGTTATCGGCAACTCGCTCGGCGGAATGCTGCTGCCGGCGCTGACTCTTATCGGAGGGGAGAAAAAATGAAAGCAAACAAAGCTGAAATCGCCGTTTTTGTCTCCGGCGGCGGAACGAATCTCCAGGCTCTTATCGACGCGCAGAAAAGCGGAATAATCGAGCACGGCGAGATAAAGCTGGTCGTTTCGAGCAACCCGAACGCCTACGCGCTCGAACGCGCGGCGAAAGCGGGAATCAAGAGCGTCACGGTCAGCAAGAAAGAATTCGGCAGTCAGGCGGCCGTCGAAGAAAAAATAGCCGAAATACTTGAAGAGAACAATATAGACCTGATAGTCCTCGCGGGCTACATGAGCATACTGAGCGCGGACTTCACGCGCAGATACGAGCGCAGGATAATAAATGTCCATCCGTCGCTCATCCCGTCGTTCTGCGGCGAGGGCTTCTACGGGCTTCGCGTCCATGAGGCGGCGCTGAAAAAAGGAGTCAAAGTGACGGGCGCAACGGTTCATTTCGTCAACGAGATACCCGACGGCGGCGAAATCATCATGCAGAAGGCGGTCAAAGTCAGGGACGGCGACACGCCCGAAACGCTTCAGAAAAGAGTCATGCGGCTCGCCGAATGGAAGATACTCCCGGCGGCAGCGAAAAAATATCGGACGAGATAGTCCGAAAAAAAGCGGAGGAAAAATAATGGATATTTACGCAGTCAACGACATAGCAAAGCTCATTGAGGGCAATTCCTACGTAGGCAGAGGCATCGTCATCGGCAAGAGCGCCGACGGCACAAAGGCGTGCACCGCATATTTCATCATGGGCCGCTCGGCAAACAGCCGCAACCGCATATTCACCGAGCGCGACGGAGTGCTCTATACCGAGCCGTTCGACGCTTCAAAAGTAGAAGATCCGAGTCTCATTATTTACGCCGCAGTCAGAAATTACGAAAACAAGATAATCGTCACAAACGGCGATCAGACGGATACAATAAACGACGCGCTGAAATCAGGCGGCTCGTTCAAGAGTGCTCTTGAGACCCGCGAGTTTGAGCCGGACGCGCCGAACTTCACCCCCAGAATCAGCGGCATACTGACCTTCGAAAACAAAGATTTCACATATGAGATGAGTATTCTCAAGAGCGCGGACGCCGCGGGCAGTGCGTGCAACAGATACACATTCTCTTATTCCCCGCTCGCAGGTCTCGGTCATTTCATCCACACCTATGTCTGCGACGCAACCCCATTCCCACCTTTCAGGGCGAGCCGGAGAGAGTCGCTATCCCGAACGATATCGACGAGTTCACACAGTCGCTTTGGAACGCCTTGATGCGGACAACAAAATCTCGCTCTATGTCAGATACACCGATCTCGTGACCGGTGCGGAAGACAGCAGACTCATAAACAAGAACGCTTGAAAAGGAGAATAAAAATGAAAGAATTCGAGCTCAAATACGGCTGCAACCCCAACCAGAAGCCCTCGCGCATCTATATGGCAGACGGCAGCGAACTGCCCATAGAAATACTCTGCGGCAGACCCGGATACATAAACTTTCTCGACGCTTTCAACTCCTGGCAGCTCGTCAAGGAGCTCAAAGAGGCTCTCGGTCTCCCGGCAGTCACTTCTTTTAAGCATGTCAGCCCCACCTCGGCGGCGGTCGGCATTCCGCTCTCCGACAAGCTCAAGAAAGCCTGCTTCGTCGATGACATTGAGGGGCTTGACGACTCCCCGCTCGCCTGCGCCTATGCTCGCGCACGCGGCACGGACAGAATGTGTTCGTTCGGCGATTGGGTCGCCCTCTCCGATGTCTGCGATGTGACTACCGCGAAGATGATAAAGCGCGAGGTCTCCGACGGCATCATCGCCCCCGGATATGAGCGAGGCGCTTGAAATCCTCAAATCCAAGCGCAAGGGCAACTACAATATAGTGAAAATCGACCCGGATTATGTTCCCGAAGAGACAGAGCGTAAGCAGGTCTACGGCATAACCTTTGAACAGGGCAGAAACAATTTCAAGATAAACAGAGAGCTGCTCTCGAATATAGTCACCGAAAACAAAAATCTCCCCGACAGCGCGGCGCGCGACCTCATAATCTCGCTCATCACGCTCAAATACACGCAGTCAAACTCCGTGTGCTACGCAGTTGACGGGCAGGCTATCGGCGTCGGCGCGGGTCAGCAGTCGAGAATACACTGCACCCGCCTCGCAGGCACAAAGGCAGACACCTGGTTCCTGCGCCAGCACGAAAAAGTCCTGAACCTCCCCTTCAAGGATTCGATAGGCCGCCCCGACAGGGACAATGTCATTGACGCTACATCAACAAAAACGAAGAGGATGTCTGCGCCGAGGGCAACTGGCCGAAATATTTCACCTCCCGCCCCGAGCCGCTGACCGACGAGGAAATAAAAGAATATCTCGCTTCTATAGACGGCGTATCGCTCGGCTCGGACGCGTTCTTCCCGTTCAGCGACAACATCGAAAGAGCAAAGCGCAGCGGAGTAAAATATATCGCAGAGCCCGGCGGCTCCATCCGCGACGACCTTGTGATAGAGTGCTGCGACAAATACGGCATGGTCATGGCATTCACCGGCATGCGCCTGTTCCACCATTGACGGAGGACTGAAAATGAACATTCTTGTAGTAGGTTCCGGCGGAAGAGAGCACGCCGTTATAAAAAAGCTCAGAGAAAATACAGAAGTTAAAAAGATATACGCCCTGCCCGGAAACGGCGGCATCGCCGCAGACGCAGAGTGCGTCAACATAGGCGCCACCGACCTTGACGGCATTGCGAAATTCGCAAATAACAATCAGATAGACTACGCCGTTGTCACGCCGGACGATCCGCTCGTGCTCGGCTGCGTCGACAGGCTCAAGAGCCTCGGCATTCCCTGCTTCGGTCCGCGCAAAAACGCGGCGATAATCGAGGCAGCAAGGTTTTTTCAAAGAACCTGATGAAAAATACGGCATACCCACCGCACAGTACGAAGTTTTTGACAGCGCGGAGGACGCGCTCGCCTATCTCGATTCAGCACCCATTCCGACTGTTATAAAGCGGACGGTCTCGCGCTCGGCA
>ENA-OQCP01000023-OQCP01000023.1-human-gut-metagenome-genome-assembly--contig:-NODE-23-length-55600-cov-3.319020_pt1 | contig 55600 bp, 57 predicted proteins | sample MGYA00242760_ERZ504583 | MGnify/ENA primary metagenome ERZ504583 (study PRJEB26092, sample SAMD00036308) | human gut metagenome | host: Homo sapiens | study: EMG produced TPA metagenomics assembly of...
TCTGGCAGTCAGTTTCGGAACAAGTCATATTGACACGATGGAAAAGACGATTGACGTGCTCGAAAAGGAGTTTGCAAAAACGTTTTGAAGAAGCTGTTGTATACAGGGCGTTTACAAGCAATATGATTATAAAAAAATTAAAGCGCACTGCAAATATAAAGGTGCAAACAGTAGGCGAAGCTTTAGAAAAAATGGCGGCAGATGGGATCGAAGAAGTTATCGTTCAGCCGACTCATGTGATCAACGGGATAGAAAATGACCGGATGCTGCAAGAAGTCATGGAACATATGCACCTGTTCCGAAAAGTATATGTAGGGAAACCGCTTCTTAGTTCTGTGGAAGATTATAAAAAAGCAATTCATGCCGTGATGGAAAAAACGGTGATCGGCGAAGATGAAATGCTCGTTCTGATGGGACACGGAACAGATCACCATGCAAATTCCGCATATCCTACGTTAGAGTATACGTTTCACTCGCTTGGATATCAGCAGGTTCTTGTCGGAACAGTGGAAAGCTTTCCTGATTTGAGAAATGTAATGGCAAAGCTGGAAATATCGGGCAGAAAAAAAGTCGTACTTATGCCGTTTATGTTTGTTGCCGGAGATCATGCAAAAAATGATATGGCAGGAGAAGAAGATTCATGGAAAAGCGAGCTGGAGGAAAAAGGATATGAAGTCCGGGTTATTTTAAAAGGACTCGGAGAATTTGAAGGAATCAGAAAAATATTCGCAGAACATATCGAAGAAGCGGAAATGTAAGAACAAGCTAAAAAGAATAAAATAAAAAACAGGAGGAAATACAAATGTTAGAAGCAGGAATGAAAGCGCCGGAGTTTGCATTGCCGGATCAGAACGGAAAGGTACACACATTGGAAGAATACAAAGGGAAGAAAGTGATCTTATATTTTTATCCGAGAGACAACACTCCGGGATGTACAAAACAGGCATGTGGTTTCGGAGAATTATATCCTGAATTTTCAGAAAAAGGAGCGGTTGTGCTTGGAGTAAGCAAGGATAGCGTCGCATCTCATAAGAAATTTGAAGAAAAATACGGTTTGCCCTTTACACTTCTTTCAGATACAGAGTTAACATGTATTCAGGCTTATGATGTATGGAAAGAAAAGAATATGTACGGAAAGAAAACAATGGGTGTTGTCCGCACTACTTATTTGATCGATGAAGAAGGTGTGATCGAGAAAGTGTTCGGTAAAGTAAAAGCGGCGGAAAATCCACGGCAGATGCTGGAAGAATTGTAAAGCATATCAGGAGAATAGCATAAAATGAAACAGGAGATCGGGAGGAACCGGTCGGGACTTCGGCTTGGATATACGACAGGAAGCTGTGCTGCCGCAGCGGCAAAAGCTGCTGTGGCGATGCTTCTTAAAGAAGAAGAGATTACTCATGTGAAACTGATCACTCCGAAAGGGATCGAGCTGTATTTGGAAGTAGAGTCAACGATCAGAACTGCGGATTATGTGCAGTGCGCTGTTGAAAAATACAGCGGCGATGATCCTGATGTGACAGATGGGATGAAAGTATACGCAAAAGCTGAGAAGATCGAGTCATTTTTAAAAGAGGAAGAAGCGGAAGAACGCTGTTTTGAAATCAAAGATCATATTGTTCTTGCCGGAGGAGAAGGAATCGGCCGGGTCACAAAAGCAGGATTAGAGCAGCAGACAGGCTTTCCCGCGATCAATAAAATACCTCGCAGGATGATTGCCGATGCGGTAGACGAAGAGTGCCGTCAATACAAGTACGGTGGGAAAATAAAGATTACGCTGTCTATTCCGGGCGGGGAGAAGATCGCAAAGAAGACGTTTAATCCGAGGCTTGGCATTGTAGGAGGCCTGTCTGTTCTTGGAACGACAGGCATCGTAGAGCCGATGAGTGAAAAAGCGCTGACTGATACGATATGGCTGGAAATGAAAATGTTAAAAGAGACAGGGTATGACAGGTGTTATGTTGTTCCGGGAAATTACGGAATGGATTTTTTACGTGAAGAACTCGGCGTGGACGAAGAAGTAACAGTAAAATGCAGTAACTATATCGGAGATACGATCGACGATGCAAAATTACTCGGGATGAAGGGAATTCTATTTATCGGTCATATCGGAAAATTTGTCAAACTGGCGGCAGGAGTAATGAATACCCATTCAAGACAGGCAGACTGCAGGATGGAAGTGTTGGCGGTACATGCGGCTTTAGAAGGGGCAGATTCGCATACGGTGCGTTCGGTCATGGACTGTGTGAATACATCGGAGGCATTAAGAGTACTCAAAGAATGCGGACTTCTCGAAAAAGTAATGGAAAGCGTAATGGAGAGAATAGAATTTTATCTGACAAACAGAGCAGGGGAAGCGTTGGATATTGCGGCTGTTGTTTTTTCAAATGAAGAAGGGGTTTTGGGGAAAACCTCGAAAGCAGACAGTCTGTTTGAGCAGACAAGTCGTTTTGTCAGGCAAAAGAAAGGAAGATAAAGAGGCTATGAAAGGAAAGTTTACAGGCGTTGGAGTTGGGCCGGGAGATCCGCAGCTTCTGACATTAAAAGCATTGCATGCGATACAAGAAAGTGATGTTGTCGCGATTCCCGTATCAGACAGCGGTTTGAAAAAGCCGGGTGAAAACGCAGATCCAAAATATATGCAGCAGTGTACGGCTTATCAGATCGTCAGACAAGTTTATTCGCAGATCGGGGAAAAAGAGGTGATCTTTCTGCCTATGCCGATGATCAAAGACAGGGAGAAACTGATAGAGATTCATGACGAAGACGCGGCGTTTACCGCAGAGAAGTTAAATGAAGGAAAGGATGTTGTGTTTCTTACGATCGGAGACCCGAGCATTTATTCTACCTGTATGTATATACACAAAAGACTGAAAAGGATGGGATATGAAACAGAGTTGATTCCCGGAATCCCTTCTTTTTGCGCGGCGGCGGCTCGCCTTGACATTTCCCTTTCAGAAAACAGCGATGAACTGCATATCATACCTGCTTCCTACGGAGTAGAAGAAAGTATGAGGCTGCAGGGAACGAAAGTATTTATGAAAAGCGGACGGAAAATGGCGGAAGTGAAACGTTTTCTTGTCGAGAACGCTTTAGAGGCAAAAATGGTGGAAAACTGTGGTATGGATTCGGAGAAGCTTTATTTTTCGACGGAAGAAATCCCCGAACAGGCGGGATATTATTCGTTGTTTATCATAAAAGATGAAAGCGAAACTCAGCGGAAAGATCGGAGAAAAGATTAAAAAAGTAAAGAGGCTAAGAAAGCGAAAGGAAAGAGAAAGATGGTCACATTTGTTGGAGCAGGTCCGGGTGCAAAAGATTTGATCACTGTGCGTGGACAACGCCTTTTAGAAGAGGCGGATATTGTTATTTACGCAGGATCGCTTGTGAACCCGAAACTTCTATATGGCTGTAAAGAAACGTGTGCAGTTTACAATAGTGCGAAGATGACACTGGAAGAAGTGCTGGAAGTGATAAAAGAAGGTGAGACTCAAAGAAAGAACATTGTCCGGCTTCATACAGGCGATCCTTGCCTGTACGGGGCGATCAAAGAGCAGATGGATGAGTTGGAAAGACTTGGGATCGGATACGAAGTGTGCCCCGGCGTCAGCTCTTTTTGCGCGGCAGCAGCTGCGCTCGATGCAGAATATACACTTCCGGGAATTTCACAGTCGGTTGTAATTACCCGTATGGCAGGAAGAACGCCGGTTCCTGAAAAGGAGTCGATCAGAAGTTTTGCGGCTCATGGCACAACAATGGTTATTTTTTTAAGCACAGGGATGCTAAAAGAACTTTCCGAAGAGCTGATCAGCGGAGGATATGAACAGGACACTCCTGCCGCGATCGTGTATAAGGCGTCATGGCCGGAGGAAAAAGTACTCAACTGTACGGTAAAAACATTGGCGCAGACTGCAAAAGAGGCAGGCGTAACGAAGACGGCGCTTATTGTAGTAGGCAGGGTTTTAGATGGAAAGTATGAACGGTCAAAATTATATGATCCGACATTTACAACAGAATTTCGGAAAGCATCTTCTCATGTTGGAAAGGCAGAAAAGGAGAATACTAAAGAATGAATAAAATATATGTTGTAGGACTCGGCCCGGGAGCAGGAGATCAGATGACAGTACAGGCAAAAAAAGTTCTTGACGCATGTCCGGTCATTATCGGATATACGGTATATATTGATCTTGTCCGTCCTTTATTTCCGGAAAAGCAGTTCTTGAGCACTCCGATGCGAAAAGAAGCCGACCGCTGTAAGATGGCGTTTGAGGAGGTAAAAAAAGGCGTTGACGTGGCAATGGTATGCAGCGGTGACAGCGGGATTTATGGAATGGCAGGTCTGATTTATGAGATCGGGAGAGATTACCTGAGATCGGGATTGAGATTGTTCCCGGGATCACGGCGGCATCAGGAGGAGCAGCCGTTTTAGGCGCGCCGTTGATGCATGATTTTGCAGTGATCAGTTTAAGCGATCTCCTGACTCCGTGGGAGCTGATCGAGAAGAGACTTTGCGCCGCGGCAGAGGCTGATTTTGTAATCTGTCTTTATAATCCGTCCAGCAGGAAGAGAGCGGATTATCTTGAGAAAGCCTGTGAGATCATTCTAAAATCACGGTCGGAAGAGACGGTGTGCGGTCTTGTGAAAAATATAGGAAGAGAAGGCGAGTTATATGAGATCATGACTCTTAAAAAGCTGAAAACAACACAGGCAGATATGTTTACGACTGTTTATATCGGAAACTCAAATACGAAAGAGTTAAACGGGAAAATGGTAACTCCGAGAGGCTATAAAGATGTGTGATAAAAAAAGAAAAGTATCTTTGATCGGGATTGGGACAGGCGGAGTAAAAGAAATGACCGAAAGAGCGAAAGAAGAGATCCTTGCAAGCGATTGTCTGATCGGAGCTTCACGGATGCTTGAAAGCGCCGCATGTTTTTAGAGCAGAAAAAAGATATAAAACGGCGGGATATGTTAAGTGAATATCGGTGGGACTTTATTTTTTCTTATGTAAAAGAGCATGAGGAGTGCAGCCGGACTGCGGTTTTGTTTTCCGGTGATATCGGGTTTTACAGCGGAGCAAAAAAACTGGAAGCGGCCCTTTTGCATTCAGAGATCGATTGTACGGTTGAATTGATTCCGGGGATTTCATCTGTTGTTTATTTTGCCGCAAAACTCGGTGTTTCATGGGACGATGCAAAGATCGTAAGTCTTCATGGAAATGAAACGCTGTTTATACAGACGGTAGATACGAACAGAAAAACGTTCTTTCTTCTTGGCGGAAAAGATGCGGGAGAACGACTGCTGAACGCACTTTTGGAGTATGGAATGGGAGAACTGTTCCTTTCGGTCGGAAGAGATCTTTCTTATGAAGATGAAAAGATCATAAGGAAAAAAGCGGCAGATTTTCAAATAGAAGAAGTGCGGGGGTTATGTACTGCATTGGTGGAAAATGAGAATCCGGCAAAGCGGCGTGGTCCGCATATCCGTGACGATGCGTTTGTCAGAGGAAAAGTTCCAATGACGAAAGAAGAAGTGCGCGCCGTCAGCATCGCCCGCATGGAGCTTACAGAAGATGCGGTTGTGTATGACGTCGGCGCCGGAACCGGCTCTGTATCTGTGGAGGCGGCTCTTTCAGGTGAGCAGATAAAAGTGTATGCCATTGAAAAGAATCCGGAGGCGGTGCTTCTTTTGGAAAAAAACAGGAGAAAATTCAGGACGGACGGAATCCGGATCATAGAAGGAAGCGCGCCGGAGGCGCTCGTGCATTTGGAACCGCCGACTCATCTGTTTATCGGAGGAAGTTCCGGTAATTTAAAAGAAATATTGACTGTTGTGAAACAGAAAAATCCAAATGTAAAGATTGTGATCAGCGCTATATCGCTTGAGACAGTCCGGGATGTGATGGACGCGGAAAAAGAAGGGTTACTGACCGATATGGAAGTTACACAGATATGTGCGTCGCGTTCTCGTGTTCTGGGGCAGTATCATATGATGACAGGAATGAATCCTGTCTATATTATTTCAGCAGGAGGAAAGGAAGATGGCTTCGGGAATTTTGATCACGGCGATCTCCAGCGGAAGCGGGAAAACAGCGGCGGCGTGCGCACTTATGGCGGCATATCAGGCTCAAAATAAAAAAGTATCATCCTGTAAATGCGGACCTGACTATATCGATCCGATGTTTCATAAAGAAGTGCTTGGCGTAGATTCAAAAAATCTGGATTTATTCTTTTCTTCGGAAGATGAGCTGAGAAAAGAATACGCAAAACATGCGGCAGATGCTGAACTTGTTATAACAGAAGGCGTGATGGGATATTATGATGGGATGAGACTGGATTCTGTTACGGCAAGCTCATATGATGTAGCAAGAACACTTGACATTCCCGCAGTATTGATTCTTCCTTGCAAAGGGGCGGCGCTTTCCCTTTGTGCTGTTGTCAGCGGGATTGTATCCTTTCAAAAAGACAGCAATATTCAGGGGATCATTTTAAACCGGGTGTCAAAAATGTTGTATCCCAGGTTGAAGAAAATGCTGGAAGATCATTTGAAATCAGAAGGGTATGATATTCCCGTATTAGGATACATTCCGCAGGATGAAGCGTTTTGTCTGGAAAGCCGTCATCTAGGCCTTGTTACTCCGCAGGAGATCTGTCATCTGAAAGAACAGATGACAAAGGCAGGAAATATTGTGACAGAGACGGTTGATCTTGACAGATTGTATCAGATCGCACAAGGGAACAGAAGCAAATAGCCCGGAAAAAGGCAGATCAAGCAGAATATGCGAAACGGGCAGAGCGGGAGCCGTTTCAATGCGATATGGAAAAGTATAAAAGCTCAGACGACGGCAAGGTTCGGGTCGGGGTAGCAAAGGATGCGGCGTTTTGTTTTTATTATAAAGAAAATTTAGAACTTCTGGAAGAAAGCGGAGCAGAACTTGTGTTTTTCAGTCCGTTGAGAGATCAAAAGATTCCCGAAAATATTTCCGGTTTGATTTTCGGGGGAGGTTACCCGGAACTTAACTGTAAGGAACTGTCCGAGAACAATTCTATGCGTCGGTCGGTAAAAGATGCGATCAGAAGCGGAATGCCCTGTCTGGCAGAGTGCGGCGGTTTTATGTATCTTCATGAGGAGATGGAAGATGAGAGGCATATTGTATGGGAGATGGCAGGAGTTTTGAACGGCAGGACTTATCCGGCGGGAAAGCTTGTGCGTTTCGGCTACGTGGAGTTAAGTCATGAAAAGGAACAAAAGGAAAGCTGTTATCTGAAACAAGGAGAAGTGATCAAAGGGCATGAGTTTCATTATTGGGACAGTTCGGATAACGGAGAAGGTTTAACAGCAGCGAAGCCGGATCGAAGAACGTCCTGGAAATGTGTTCATACAGAAGGCAGTTTGTTTGCGGGGTATCCTCATTTATATATGCCGTCCTGTCCGCAGTTTGCAAAGCGTTTTACAGATCAGTGCAGACTGTTTGCCAAAGAAAACGAAGCAAATAAGAAGAAGCAGAGAAGGAATCATATGTCAGAAGACAGGAAAAATATGAAAGAACAATCAGAACCGGAATTAGAAAAAGTGACAAAGCGGCTGAACGAATATCTTGAACAGATCTGTCCTCCGGATCAAAAGGCGGCGGCGCAGGCAAAAAAGCGATGGAAACAGATCGCAAAGCCTTTATTTAGTCTTGGGAAATTGGAGGATGCCGTCACGAAGATTGCGGGAATGAAAGGAAGTCCTGCGTACAGTTTGGACAAAAAAAGGTCTTGTCATCATGTGTGCGGATAACGGAGTGGTAGAAGAAGGCGTTACACAGACCGGGCAGGAAGTGACGGCTGTTGTCGCCGAAAATTTTACAAAAAGCGAGACAAGTGTATGTAAGATGGCTCAAATCGCGGGAGTGGATCTGTTTCCGATCGATATCGGGATGGTGTCTGATGTGCCCGGTGTTACAAAGAAAGAATATAAAATTGCACCTGGTACAAAAAATATGACCCGGGAAGCAGCCATGACGAGGACGGAAGCAATCCGGGCAATCCTTACGGGAATTGAGATTGTGGGAATGTTGAAGTCGAAGTCATATGAAATTTTGGCAACAGGAGAAATGGGGATAGGAAATACGACGACGAGCAGTGCGGTTGCATCGGTATTGACGGATATTCCGGTAAAATTAATGACAGGAAGGGGAGCGGGACTTAGCGCAGACGGATTAAGACGAAAGATTGCCGCAATCGAAAGAGCAATATCGCTTCATGCCCCTGATCGGGGTGATCCCATCGATATAATCTCAAAAGTGGGCGGTTTTGACATTGCAGGTCTTACGGGCGTATTTCTCGGAGGAGCAATCTTTCGTATCCCGATCGTCATTGACGGTTTTATCTCTTCTGTGGCGGCGCTTTGTGCGGCTCGTCTTGTTCCTGACTGTATCGGTTATATGCTTCCTTCGCATTGTTCGGGCGAACCGGCGGCGTCAAAAGTATTGGATGAACTTGGACTATCGGCGCTGCTTGACTGCGGGATGTCTCTCGGAGAAGGAAGCGGAGCGGTCGCCGTAATGCCTCTTTTGGAAATGGGGTTGTCCGTATATAAAAGCATGAGTACGTTTGAGGAAATACGAGTAGAACAGTACGAAGAATTAAAGTAAGGGCAGGTGTGTTGTAAGAGTGGATAAGATGTATGAGGAGACAAAAAGAAAATGAATATGCTGAAATCTTTGATAATTGCATTGGCTATGTATTCAAAACTTCCTGTTCCGAATATAGATTGGGATGAAAAAAATATGAGGTATGCCATGTGTTTTTTCCCGGTCGTAGGGGTGATTATAGGAGCGCTGGTATTCGGCGCAGGTCAGCTGATTCTGCGATATACAGAGTGCGGAAAACTCTTTTTTGCGGCGGTAATGACGATGATACCGGTCGCTGTGACAGGGGGATTCATTTGGATGGGTTTGCGGATACGATCGATGCCGTCAGTTCTTATAAAGACAGAGAGAAAAAATTAGAGATTTTGAAAGATCCTCATACAGGAGCGTTTGCAGTGATCGGTCTGTGCGCCTATTTTCTTATTACGGCAGCTCTTTGGAGTGAAGTGAATCTTAAAACGCTGTCTCTTGCCGTATGGATGTATCCGATATCGAGAGCGCTGAGCGGACTTTCAGTCGTAAGTTTCAGATCAGCGAAAAGCAGCGGCTTGTTGAGAACATTTCAAGAGAGGGCGGATAGGAAGAGGACGCGGATCGTCTTATCTATATGGCTTATGTCTTTGGCAGCAGGAGCAATCTATATTTTTCGTGTTCAGGGTGCAATAATTGTAACGGCCGCGCTGCTTGTATTTTTCTATTATTATAAAATGAGTTTTAAACAGTTCGGCGGAATTACCGGAGATTTGGCGGGATATTTTTTACAGATATGTGAACTCGTCATGCTGACTGTTGTCGCCTTTTTGGGAGGAATATGTTGAAAATCATGTTAATCCGGCATTTTGCTACGCCGGGAAATGAAAAAAGACAGTATATCGGAAGTACGGATGAAGTGTTGTCGGAAAAGACCGCTTTTTTAAAGCGGAGTTATCCCATACCGGAATATATTATCGCAAGCCCCATGAAACGTTGTGTACAAACGGCAAAGCGGATTTGGGGTACGGATTTATCAGGGTGTCCTATCGTTTTGGAACCTTTGATGAGAGAGTGTGATTTCGGACAGTTTGAAGGAAAAACATATGAGCAGCTGAAAAAGAACGCCGCTTATATAAAGTGGCTGAAAAGCGGAGGAATAACGGCGTTTCCGGGAGGAGAGGATCAGGAAGAATTCCGAAAGCGCTGTGTGGAAGGAATGAAAAAACAGGTCAGATTTTTGATTGCCCGACATGTGAAATATGCGGCGTTTGTCGTTCATGGCGGTACGATCATGGCGGTGATGCACGCTCTTTACGAAGAAAAAAAAGATTTTTATAACTGGCAGGTGGAGAATGGAAGCGGTTATCTTGTATCTGTATCGGAGAAGGAATGGGAGAATGGAATTGAACTGCTGAAAAATGCGGAGAAAAGGAGCGGAAGATGATGTCGTTGGCTGCTTGTGTGACCGGATTTTTGGATCGTCTGTTTGGAGATCCGGTATGGCTGTATCATCCGGTGAGAATGATCGGAAATATGATTTCATTTTTGGAAAAGAGACTGAGAAAAGAAAATGATAAGAAAAATATGACGGCAGGAGGGGTCTTATGGATTATTGTAGCGATCCTTTCGTTTGGGATTCCGTTTGCGGGACTGAGGGTGGCGCAGAATATCCATCCGTTGATCTGCTTTTTCTTAGAGTCGTTTTGGTGCTATCAGATCTTTGCGGCAAATCTCTGAGTGAAGAAAGCAAAAAAGTGTATTACTGTTTAAAGAGAAATGATATGAAGGAGGCGCGAAGAGCGGTTTCTATGATTGTCGGGAGAGATACGGAAAACCTGACCGAAGAAGGTGTGACAAAGGCTGCGGTTGAGACGGTAGCGGAAAATACATCTGACGGAGTGACAGCTCCTCTTCTTTATATGATGCTTGGAGGAGCGCCTCTTGGGTTTTTATATAAAGCGGTAAATACGATGGATTCTATGCTCGGGTATAAGAATGAAAAATATTTGTATTTCGGGAAAATACCGGCGAAGATGGATGATGTATTTAACTTTATTCCTGCCCGTGTGACGGCGATGTTTATGGTATGTGCAAGTTTTCTTGCGGGATTAGACGGGAAAAATGCATGGAGGATATATTTGCGTGACAGACGAAAACATGCAAGTCCTAATGCTGCCCAGACAGAATCGGTCTGTGCCGGAGCGCTTAGAATCCGGCTCGCCGGAGATGCAGTTTATTTTGGGAAAGTTTATAAAAAGGAGTTTATCGGAGATGATCTTCGTCCGATTGACCCGGAAGATATTATAAAAGCAGGGAGATTAATGTATGTTACGGCATTGTTAATGATGTTTGTTTTCGGAGGAATAAAATTATGCACTGTACTCATCATGTGATCTTTTGCCGGATTTTCGTCAGATAAGACAAAAGAAGGAGACTGAATATGCAATATACACATGGAGGCGATATATATACATATGGAGAGATGATTGATTTCTCCGTAAATATCAACCCTCTCGGTCCGTCTAAAAAAGTGATCGAGGCGGCGAAAAGAGCGCTTTTGCAGTCAGCGGCATATCCGGACTGTAAATGTAGGAAATTAAGGGAAAAACTGGCAGACAGGCTTCGGGTGGACGAGAGGATGTTTGCATTTGGAAACGGGGCGGCAGAACTGCTCTATACTCTTGTCCTGGCAGAAAAATCGAAGAAAGCTCTCCTCCCCATTCCCTCGTTTTCAGAATATGAGCAGGCGTTAAAAACAGTTGGATGCGAAATAAAATACTATCAAACGAAAAAAAATAATGGTTTTTGTATAGATTATGATTTCTTAGAAGAACTAACAGAAGATGTGGATATCATTTTTTTATGTTCTCCTTGCAATCCGTCGGGGAAAAAAACGGATATCGAACTCCTAAAAGAAGCCGCAAAACGATGTGAGCAGAAAAAGATTCGTTTTGTGTTGGATGAGTGCTTTCTTGAATTTGAAAAAGAGCCGGAAAGTCTTTTTGATAAAATAAACATCGTTCATTATCCTCACTTGTTTTTGCTTCGGGCTTTTACGAAGACATATGCGATCCCGGGGATCAGGTTAGGGTATGGGTTGACATCTGATGAAAAATTGTTGGAGAATATGGAGAAGATGCGCCAGCCGTGGAATGTGTCGGTGATCGCCCAGGAGGCGGGCATAGCGGCGCTTGATGAAAAAGACCGGGTAGAAAAAATGCGCCGTATGATACAGATAGAACGGATGGAGATAGAGAAACAATTAGATATATTAAAAATTGATTTTGTTTCTTCAGATGCTAATTTCATTCTTATATATAGTGAAATCAATCTGTTTGAAGAACTTTTGCAATACGGGATCTTGATCAGAGACTGTGCAAATTACCGTGGACTTGAAACAGGGTGGTATCGGATAGCAGTGAAGCAAAGACATGAAAATGAACAACTGCTGAAAGCATTGAAGGAGATTATAGAAAGAAACAGACAGGAGGCGGACATAGATGGCAAAACCGATCATGATACAGGGAACGATGTCGAATGTAGGGAAGAGTGTGCTGGCAGGCGCTCTTTGCCGCATCTTGAAGGAGGACGGTTATAAAACAGCTCCCTTTAAATCACAGAATATGGCATTAAATTCCTATATTACAAAAGAGGGACTGGAGATGGGAAGGGCGCAGGTAATGCAGGCAGAAGCGGCAGGAATCGAGCCGAGTGCGGATATGAACCCGATCCTTTTAAAACCGACAAATGATACAGGATCACAGATTATCGTCAGAGGCAGACCTTTCGGAATGATGTCTGCGTCTGAGTATTATAAGCGGAAAAAAGAATTTATTCCTTCGATTATGGAATCATACAGAAAATTGGACGAAACGTATGATGTCATTGTGATCGAAGGAGCGGGAAGTCCGGCGGAGATCAATTTAAAGAAAGACGATATTGTCAATATGGGGTTTGCGAAAATGGCAGATGCTCCGGTACTGCTTGTCGGAGATATTGACAGAGGCGGTGTATTTGCACAGCTTGCGGGAACGATGCTCCTGCTTGAGGAAGAAGAAAAAAAGCGTGTTAAAGGAACGATTATCAATAAATTTCGCGGAGACGTATCGATTTTAAAACCCGGACTTCGGATGTTGGAAGAAAAGATAAATACTTCTGTACTTGGAGTTATCCCGTATTTTCATCTTGATATTGAAGATGAAGACAGTTTGACAGAGCGGTTTCGGAAAAAGAGCAGATCAGGTCTTGCAAAAATCGCGGTTATACGTCTTCCCAGGATTTCTAATTTTACGGATATAGCTCCGCTTGAAGCAGTGGATGAACTCGACGTGTCCTATGTGTCAAACATTTCTCAATTTGGAGATCCTGATGTTGTGATCATCCCGGGAAGCAAAAATACGATCAGCGATCTTTTGTGGATGAGGCAAAACGGTTTGGAAGGGAAAATACTGCGCCATGCGGCAAAAGGAGGCATCGTATTCGGTATTTGCGGAGGATATCAGATGCTCGGACAGTCGATCAGCGATCCGACGGGGGCAGAACAAAAAGGAACGGTTCGCGGGATGGGACTTCTGCCGGTGACGACAGTGTTTGAACAGGAAAAAAGAAGGACAAGAGTTTCAGGAAGGTTTGCCAAAGTAGGCGGAGCGCTTGCAGAAATGAGCGGTGTATGTTATGAAGGGTATGAGATCCATATGGGGAGAACGGTTTTGTCCAAGGGGACTGTTCCGCTTGTCTATATGGAAGAGGAAGGAGAACAGCGGCAGGACGGAGCGCAGAGCGATCATGTATATGGCTGTTATATGCATGGGATTTTCGATATGTCTGAAACGGTCAAAACATTTTTTGGCGGCAGTTTTAAGAAAAAAAGGAATAGATCCGTCGAAAATTACAGTGCGTGACAGAAACGCATATAAAGAAGAACAGTATGACCGGCTTGCGTCAATAGTAAGAGAGAACCTGAACATGGAGGCTGTGTATAAGATTATAGAGAAAGGAAACGAAGCGTCATGCAGTCTGTTATCAGAATAGGGAGCAGAGAAAGCAGGCTTGCGGTAAAGCAGGCGGAAATTATAAAAGATCAGATTAGGCGATGTGACCAAACGATTTTAGTTGAGATCATCACGATGAAAACGACAGGGGATAAGATCCTTGACAGGAGTTTGGAATCTGTCGGAGGAAAAGGACTTTTTGTAAAAGAATTAGATCAGGCTCTGGCAGACGGAAGGATCGATCTTGCCGTTCACAGTCTAAAAGATATGCCGATGGAAGAATCTTCTGAATTTCCGATTCTTGCATACAGCAGACGGGAAGATCCAAGGGATGTGCTTATTTATAAAAGTGAAAAAAAAGAACAGGGAACAGAGGAAGGGTCTATACTCACAAAAACAGGCGCTGTTATAGGAACTTCCAGTAAAAGGCGCATGATACAGATTCAGAAATTGTATCCGAATGCAGTGTTTCAAGGAATCCGCGGAAACATACAGACAAGACTTAGTAAATTAAACAAAGAAGAATACGATGCGGCGGTGCTTGCAGCCGCTGGGGTGAAGCGGCTGAATATGGAAGCGGTGATCGGAAGGTACTTTTCGGTAGATGAGGTGATCCCTGCTGCGGGACAGGGAATTTTGGCAGTTCAGGGGAGAAAAGAATTTTTGAAAGATACAGTGTGGCGTCAATATGTGGATGATAAAAAGAGCAGAGTACAGGCTCTGGCAGAACGTAGTTTTATCCGTGTGCTTGACGGGGGATGCACATCTCCGAGTGCGGCTTATGCAAAAGTAAAGGGAAATGAATTGGAACTGACAGGACTGTATTACAATGAAAAAAGCGGACAGTATTTTGTGAAAAAGGCAGCTTCTTATATTGAAGACGCTTCAAGTCTCGGAGAAAGACTTGCCTTGACAATGAAAAAGCAGTTTGGGGAAAGGTGAGAAAGATGGAACAGAGTTTATATGGAAAGGTATGGATCGCAGGGGCAGGTCCGGGAGATGCGGGATTACTGACTTTGCGGACTGCGGAATTGATCGAAGAGGCAGATGTCATCGTATATGACGCTCTTTTAAGCGCAGAGATACTAAGCCGTATTCCGCGGGAAACAGAAACAATTTATGTCGGAAAACATGCGGGAAACCATCCGGTTCCTCAAGAAGAGATCAATCAGATTCTCGTAAGAGAAGCAAAAAAAGGGAAAAGAGTATTGCGTCTCAAAGGCGGAGATCCATTCGTGTTCGGAAGAGGCGGAGAAGAAATAGAGATACTTAGAAATGAAAAGATTTCTTTCGAAATTATTCCGGGAATCACTTCTTCAGTAGCAGTTCCGGCTTATGCGGGGATTCCGGTGACTCATCGAGATTATACCTCATCCTTTCATGTGATTACAGGACATACGAGAAGAGATGTAAAACCCGACATTGATTACGAGGCTCTTGTAAAATTAAATGCAACTTTGATCTTTCTTATGGGTGTGTCGGCAATGGAAACGATTCTGACGGAACTGATAAAAGCCGGAATGCCGGAAGATATGCCTGCGGCTGTGATAGAGCGGGGAACGACTGCGAGACAAAGGCAGGTGTGTGCGACTGTAAAAACATTAAAGCAGCAGGCAGATGAGGCGAAGATCAAAGCGCCTGCGATTATCGTAGTAGGAAAAGTGTGTTCTTTGTCAGAAGAGTTTCACTGGATAAAAGACAGGATTTTGGGAGGAAAGCAATTTTTGGTGACAAGACCGAGGCAGAATAGTTCCGCTCTGGCAAAACGCCTGCGAAATCTCGGGGCACAGGTGATCGAGATGCCGTCTATTCATACAGTAGCGATCGATCCGAATGAGAGGCTGAAAAAGGCATTAGGGGAAATTCAACATTCCGAAAAAGAGGAATGGTTTGTTTTTACAAGTCCTATAGGAGTACATGTATTTTTTGAACAATTAGAAAAAGAAGCATGGGATATGAGAAGGCTGCTCGCAGGAAAAGCACAGATAAAAATCGCGGCCATCGGTTCTGCGACGGCGGCTGCATTAAAAGAACACGGACTGTTTGCAGATATCGTGCCGAAGATTTATAATGCAGGAGAGTTGGGAAAAACACTTGCAGAAAATATTTCAGAGTATAGTGCGGTTACGATCTTTCGGGCAGAGGAAGGATCTTTAGAACTGCTTCCGCCTCTTATGGAAACAGGCGTCCCGGTAAACGATATTGCATTATATCGGACCGAATATGAAGTCTCCTCTTTACTTAGGCACAAGATAGAAAAGATGTTCCAAAAAGAGGAGATCGATGCAGTTACTTTTACAAGCGCCTCAACGGTAAAAGGGTTTGTCAAAGCAATAAAAAACGTAGAACTTCAAAATGTGTCTGCCGTTTGTATCGGAGAACAAACAGCGGCCGAAGCAAGGAAATACGGAATGAAGATTCAAGTCGCAAAACGGGCGGATATGGATGCAATGACAGAGAAGATTGTGGAATGTTTCGGAAATGTGAATTTTAAAAATTTAAAATGACGAGCAGGTTATCCGGTTTGAAAATTATGGAAAGAAGGAATAATTATGTCGTTTTTAAACAGTAGAAAAGTATCATGGATTATTTTTGGAATCACTCTTTTGACTGCAGTAGTAAGTTTATTTTTTCTGCCGGATATTATACCGGTTCATTTTGGCATATTAGGAACGCCGGATGGATGGGATTATAAAATGGGAATTTTGTTATTTCCGATTTTGCAATTTTTCCTTTTGTTTTTGACAGGCAGGAAAAAAGTAAAAGATTTTATGTTTCGTTTTGCTCGGACTCCGCTGAATAGCATTCAGTATAATTGGGCGGTAGATGGTCTGTTATTGTTTATTTTCTTTGTAGAAATTTGGATTATCACAGAAGCATTTCGGTATAGATAGAATTCGGAAGGAAGAATAATGGGAAAAAATAAAGAAAAAACAAATGTAATGAGGATTTTAGATCAGAAGAAGATTGCATATGAAAGCTATAGTTATGTTGATACGGGAGCGGTAAGCGGAATTGAAGTAGCGGAAGTTTTGGGTGAAAATCCTGATATGGTGTTTAAAACTCTTGTGACGGTCGGAAAATCAAAAACGAATTATGTCTTTGTCATTCCGGTTAACTGTGAACTGGATCTAAAGAAAGCGGCACATGCCGTAAAAGAAAAAAGTGTTGAAATGCTAAAATCAAAAGAACTGCTTCCCCTTACCGGATATGTTCACGGCGGATGTTCTCCGATTGGAATGAAAAAACAGTTTACGACAGTGATACATAAAACGGCAAAAAACTTTGAAACGATGATTTTCAGCGGCGGCAAGATCGGATATCAGGTAGAACTTAGTCTGGAAGATCTTCTGAAAGTCATTCCGGCAAAGCTGGAGGATGTGACGGAATAAAACGGCAGAGCAAAGAAAAAAACAGGGTCTGAACAAGGAGGTGAAAGGGCAATGATGCGTTACACATGGAAAAGAATATTGACTGGGATAGTATCATTGTTCCTTCTTGCCACGGTCACTTTTTTTCTCGTAAGGCTGATACCGGGAAGTCCGTTTCAAAGAGGCGGCGTTTCGGAGCAGGTTGTGGAAGCTGTGGAAGAAGAATATGGGTTGAACGATCCGCTGATCGAGCAGTATCTGTCATATATGGGAAATCTTTTAAAAGGAGATCTGGGGATTTCTTATCAGGATCCGGGTACATCGGTGGAAGAGATTATCGGACGGGCAGCTCCGCTTACGGTGTCGCTCGGACTTTCGGCATTGATCGTATCAGTGATCGTCGGTACGGGATGCGGGGTGTTCTATGCCGCGTCGGAAAAAAGGGCAGTGAAAAAGGTAATCGGATCATTAGGAATGCTGGCGGCGGGCATTCCCGGTTTTGCCGCTGCGATTCTTCTGTTAATGGTATTCAGTGTAAAATTAAAATGGTTTCCTTCGTCGGGTTTATTTTCTTTTTCACATTATATTTTACCGGTTACGGCATTGTCGCTTTATCCGACGGCTGTGATCACCCGAATGACAGGACATGCATTGGATGAGGAGATGGCAAAAGATTACGTTCTTTTTGCAGGGCAAAAGGATTGAAAAAGAGCAGGATCATTTTTACTCATGCGTTAAAAAACGCATGGTTTCCGGTATTGAATTATATCGGTCCGGCATCGGCGTTTCTGCTTACGGGAAGTTTTGCCATAGAGAGCGTGTTTACGATTCCGGGTCTGGGAAGAGAGTTTGTCATGTCGATTGCAAACAGAGATTATACTCTTATTCTCGGATTGACTGTATTTATGGGAACAGTTGTTATTCTTCTTAATTTGCTCACAGATCTGCTTGGGGCATGGCTTGATCCAAGTGTCAGAAGAGCTTACAGAAAGAAATAAGAAAAAACTTGTGTCAGGAACCGGCGGGAGGTGTGACAAAAATATGCGGAAAGAAAACAGAATAAGCAGTAAAAAAAGAAAGGGATATAGGGATGAAAAAGCGGCGCTTATCATCCTTTTGATCTGGATCTTTCTGGCAGTATGCGTACCTTTATTCGGGCCTTATTCTCCGACGGAACAAAATGCGGAAATACGGAACCAGCCAATGTCGTTGATTCATTTTTTCGGTACAGACGAGTTTGGAAGAGATAATTTTACACGGGTTTGGTATGGAGCAGGCATTAGTCTTGTGATCGGCGTGGGAAGTTCTCTGATCAATGGGATGATCGGTATTTTGTACGGTGCTGTAGCGGGGTATCGTGGGAAACGCATCGATATGATTCTGATGAGAGCAGCGGATGTGATTGCCGCGATCCCGTCGATTTTATATGTTATACTGATAACGCTCGTTATGGGACCGGGGATAAAAAGCATGATCTTCGGGATTTGTATTGCCGGCTGGATCGATATGGCGCGTGTCGTACGGGGGGAGATGATCCGTTTAAAAGAAACAGATTTTGCGGCGGCGGCAAAGATAGATGGTATATCGGGCATTCGGATTTTGTTTAGACATCTGCTTCCGAACGCACTGGGGATGATAGTCGTAAACTTCTTGTTTCTGATACCGCAGGCGATTTTTACAGAAGCATTTTTAAGCTTTTTGGGGGTGGGATTATCTGCGCCGACGGCAAGTCTCGGAACATTGATACAGGAAGGACGAGACAGGATGATTCTTTATCCGTGTGAACTTTTGGCGCCTCTTATTACGTTGTGTGTGCTTTTGGTCGTGTTTCATATACTTGCAATGGCGATGGAAAGAAGAGGAGGGCAGACAGATTGAATATGCTGGATGTAAGATCACTTTATGTAACGTATTTGTCTGAGGAAGAACGCGTTGAAGCTGTACGGGGGATAGATTTTTCGGCGGAAGAAGGAAAAGTGACGGGAATCGTAGGCGAATCCGGTTCAGGCAAGAGTACGGCAATGCTGGCTGTGATGGGACTTTTGGATCATAAAGCCGCTGTAGAGGCAGAGAAAGTGTCTCTTTTTGGAAATACTGTCAGAGCAGGAGACAATGCGGCCATTATTTTTCAAGATCCTTTAAAATGTCTGAATCCGACAGTGAAGATCGGCAGACAGATTGCCGAGACTGTGCGGAATAGGAAAAAATGTACATGGCGGGAGGCAAAGAAAAGATCGGAAGAACTATTGGATTCGGTTGGTATCCGCACCCCAGGTTAAGGATGAAACAATATCCTTTTGAACTTTCCGGAGGATGAGACAAAGAGTTGTTATTGCGATTGCCCTTGCCTGCGAACCGAATCTGATCGTGGCAGACGAACCTACGACGGCGCTTGACGCGGCGATGCAGGTCAGAGTAATCCGGCTGTTGAAAAAAATAGTAAAAGAAACAAATACAGCTCTTCTTCTTGTAAGTCATAATATGGGGGTGATCGCTGCAGCTTGTGATTACGTTTATGTTATGAAAGACGGAAAAATGATAGAGAACGGATGTGCAGATGATATTTTCTACAATCCACAGACTGAATATACAAAGAAACTTCTGTCTGATGCAACGGCAGAACAGCTTCTTGTAAAAGAAAAAGTGTTTGCTGCTCAGGAAAATCCGCTGTTTACGGTAAGACATTTGAAAAAGCGGTTTCAAAACGAAGAAGGGGTGAACGATGTGTCGTTTGATATTTGTGAGGGTGAAGTGTTTGCTCTTGCAGGAGAAAGCGGCAGTGGAAAAACGACGCTGGCAAAAATACTTACAGGGCTGGAACAGCCTGACAGTGGGGAAGTGTTTTGCAGGGGAGAAAGAGTAGATCGAAAAAACAGAAAAAGAAACAAAAATATGCATGGGAAAGTCAGGATGATATTTCAAGATCCGTATTCATCCTGAATCCGTGCATGACGATAAACGAAATGTTGACGGAAACGCTTCGGGCGAAAGAAAAACAAATAAAGTTTGATCAAAAGGAAAGAAAAAAAGACCGGCAAAGACAGATAGAACAGATGCTTACGCGCGTAGGATTGAGTAGTTTAGACGGGAAACGGTATCCAAGAGAACTTTCAGGCGGGCAGCGTCAGAAAGCGGCAATCGCCAGGGCGCTCCTTTTAGAGCCGGAACTTCTCATTTGTGATGAAGCTGTTTCTTCATTAGATGCAGCGACAAGAACGCAGATATTGGATCTGCTGCTGCGAGTAGTAAAAGAAAAAAAGATCGCCTGTTTGTTTATTTCGCATGACATGGCGCTGATTCGCCGGATCAGTCACAGGACAGGCGTTCTCTACAAAGGAACACTGGCGGAATGCGCAAAAACCCGGGATTTATGCAGGGATCCGTGGCATCCGTATACGAAAGCACTTCTCGATTCGGTAATGCCGCCTGATCCGTTGAAGGCAAGAAAACAAAAAGTACCTGCAGTGCATGAAGGAAAATCAGAAGGAGGCTGTCCGTATTTCGGATCTTGCGGATATAAGATGGAAATGTGCAAAGACGCAGCCCCTGAAATGTATGATTTTGAAGGCAGAGCAGTTTCCTGTCACCTTTATTCCAAACAACAACGCGCCGGAAGAAATCCGAATTATAAGATGACATCTCAGATATAAAAAAGCAAAATTACGAAAACTACAGATATAGAAACGGACATCGGTATAGATGAATTGTTGCACAAAGAATCGGGAATCATGAAAATAGGAGATAAATAAAAGTGAGATACAGAAAAAATATAAAAGGCGGGAAAAAAAAGATTATAGATCAGAAGGCCATCCTGAAAACAGTGTCGAGAGGAACAGCTTTGTTTTTGGCGGCGGTATTGTTTGCGGGAAGTATCCTGACAGGGTGTGCAAGTACAGAAAAATCGTCAAAAAGCAGGAAAAACAACGGCAGTGCCGATCATGAGATTACAGTTGCGATCAACAGTGAAACCGGATCGTTAGATCCGGCAGGATCAATCGCTTTGACGTATCTTGCATATTCGGTAAGCGCTTTAGACGAACTGCTGACCTTTGATGAAAACGGAGAAATCGAGTACCGTGCGGCACAGTCTTACGAAGTAAATGAAGATTTTACAACGTGGACGTTTCATTTGCGAAAAGATGCGCTTTGGTCTGACGGAGGAGAAGTGACATCGGCAGATTTTAAGAATACGATCGTAAGAGCGTTAGACTGAATCGGGAAGCGGATATGCAGTTTATCTTTTCCGATTTTAAATGCAGAAAAAATTTATAATAAAGAGGCGGATATAGAGACGCTGGGAGTTGAGCTTCCCGATGATAAGACGATTGTTTTTCATCTTGAAAAGCCGTGCGTATATTTCTTGATCTTCTCCGGCTCCCGGTATATACGCCTTCCTGCTCGAAATATGCGGATGCTGCTAACCGTGGCTGGGAGAAAGATCCGAAGACGAGTTTATCAAACGGTCCTTTTTATTTGGCTGAATATGTACCGAATCAGTATTTTACGCTGAAAAAAAATGAATATTACTGGGGAAAGGACAATATCAGCTTAGAGAAGATCACCTATCGTTTTTTTGATGACACACAGTCTATGGCAGCGGCTTATGAAACGGGAGAAGTTGATGTGGCAACAGCGCTTCCTTCTTCGGTCATGGAATTATATGACGGAAAAGAAGATCTGTTTGTGACAGATCAGATTGCGACACGATATATTTATTTTAATCTGAATGTGAAGCCGTTTGACGATGTCCGTGTGAGGGAGGCGTTTAATCTTGCGGTTGACAGAGAAGAGTTGTGCAAGATTGTCGGAGAAGACACAGAGCCGACGTATAATCTGGTGGCAAAATATATGAAAGACAAAAATACGGGGAAATATTTTACGGAGGAGGCAGAACAGCCTTTTGAAGAAAATATAGAACGGGCACAGAAACTTTTGGCAGAAGCCGGATATCCCGAAGGAAAAGGATTTCCTGAACTGACATATAGCTATCCGTCTTTGGAACTTGACTCGGACACGGCGCAGGTTATCCGGGAACAGTTGAAGAAAAACCTCAATATAGAGATCAAGTTAAACGCTCAAGAATTACAGACAAATTACAGTATGCGTCATGCCGGTAATTTTGATCTGTGCCGGATGAACTGGACGGCGGACTTTTCTGATCCATACACATATCTTTCGATGCTTCTGTCGGATAGTACGTATAATTGCAGTGGGATCAAAAATGAACAGTATGATGAACTTGTCCGAAGATCGGATTCCGAAACAGATCCTGTAAAACGGTCTGCGCTGATGCATGAAGCGGAACAACTGGCAGTCGGAGAACAGTTTTATATACTTCCGCTTTACGCGATGAAGAGCGTTAATCTTGTGAACCCGAAGATCGAAGGAATTCGTCAGATTCCGGCGAGCGGCGCTTTGGAATATCGATATGCGAAAATCAGGACCGGTCATTCGGAGAAATAACCGGTCTGCACGCTGCAAAATATTTTCTGCTCACTGACAGAGGGAACATCCCGTAGAAGTAGCTGCACAGCCGCCGAGAGCGGTTTCGCGGTATTCGGCAGGAAGTCTCTTTCCTGCGGTATACATAGCGTCTAACATTTCGTCAAAGGGGATGAGTTGCCGGACTCCGCTTAAAACAATCTCGGCTGCGGTTAATGCGTTGGCGACACCCGATGCGTTGCGCATCTGACAGGGCATTCCACAAGACCGCCGACAGGGTCGCATACAAGTCCGAGCATATTCATCAGTACGGTGGACGCGGCGTCAAGGCATTGCCGCGCAGTACCCTGCATCAGTTCGACTGCGGCAGAAGCGGCCATTGCCGAGGCGACTCCGACCTCTGCCTGACAGCCGCCCACAGCGCCGGCAACAGTAGCGTTGCGCATGGCAAGACAGCCGACGGCCCCTGCATTAAAAAGGACACGGATAATATCGTTGTCAGAGAAATCATATGTCTCCTGAAGCGCAAGAAGCAGTCCGGGAACGATTCCCGCAGACCCGGCTGTAGGCGCGGCAACGATCAGTCCCATAGAGGCGCTTGTCTCGAGGATTGACATGGAGTAAGTAATTGCCCGGCTTAATGGGTCTTTACAGATGCTTTTCCCGGAACTGAGATGTTCACTTAGAAGTTTTGCTTCGCCTCCGATGAGTCCGCCTATGGAATGTTTTGGATTTTCAACAGAGGAATGGGCAGATTCTTTCATGATCTGCCATGTTTTTCCCATCTGGTTTATAATGTCCTTTCGTGTTCTTTCCGTAAAAGTTTCTTCCCGTATCAGCATGATCTCTGAAATAGGACATTCGTTTGTTTCACATAATCCGATCAGCTGCTGTCCGCTTTTAAAATCCATTAAAATTCTCCTTTCTCATTCGGAAGTACGAGCATGACGTCATGTACATAAGGATTTTCTTTGATTCGTCCGGCTACTGTCTGAGGAACGATTCCGTCAGATTCGACGATGCTGTACGCCGTACACCCTTTTTCTTCCCGGTAAAGCTTCATATAAGCTATATTGACGTTCATTTCGCTTAAGCAGTTTGTGATGTGTGCGATCACTCCGGGTTTGTCCTGTTGAACGACGATAAGAGTGCTGTATTCTCCGGTAAAATCAACTTCCACTTCGTTGATTCTTGCGATTCGGATTTTTCCTCCTCCGACCGATTCTCCTCGAACGATGAGTTTTTGTCCGTTTTCGTCAGTCATATGGATGTCTACTGTGTTAGGGTGAATTTCGGTTTCTGTTGTATTTGCCGTAAACGAATACTGAAGTCCGCGCTCATCGGCGATAGAAAATGAATCCGGAATCCGTCTGTCGTCGGTTGAAAATCCCATGATCCTCCGAGCAGGGCGCGGTCTGTTCCGTGGCCTTTATATGTGCGGGCAAAAGACCCGTAAAGAATAAAATCAGCTTTTTTAATGGCGGCGTTCGGCATCTTTCCTGCAAGAAGGGCGATTGCCGCAGCGCCGGCCGTGTGCGAACTGGACGGACCGATCATGTTCGGACCGAGCACATCGAATACACTGATAAATGACATAAAAGTTCCTCCTGTTCTTTTTGTTGACGCTCATATAGAGGTAGTATATCATGTTTTCAAATAAGAATGTGGGTTCAGAGAAGAAAAGATGCGTTTATTGTGTATAGAAAAGCTATCGGGAAAGAAAAAAGAAAGGTTTTAAAAATATGATGGAGTTAGTAACAGGAGGAAGCGGAAGCGGGAAATCCGCGTATGCAGAAGACAGGATCTGCGCATTGTATGAAGAATACCGTAAGACAGGAAAGAAGGAACAAAAGCTGTATTATATAGCGACGATGTATCCGTATGGAACGGAAACAGAAGAGAAAATAGCCGACCACAGGAGACGAAGAGAAGGAAAAGGGTTTCGGACTCTTGAATGGTATACAAACATTACGGAAAAGATCCATCAGTTTGAAGCGTCCGGGGAGGCGCTTGGATGTGTTCTTTTAGAGTGCGTCTCTAATTTGGCTGCGAACGAATTATATATGGAAGAAGGGGCGAAAGACGAGGCTGTCCGGGTTGTTGCGCAAGCCATGGCAATGTTGAAAAAGAAAAGTTGTCATCTTGTTGTTGTGACAAATGAAATCTTTTCGGAATCGGCAAAAGATTCGGAAGAGATGAGAAAGTATAAGTATATTATGGGAGAGATCAACAAAGAGCTTGCGAAGATGGCAGATGAAGTGACTGAAGTCGTCTGCGGAAGACCTCTCAGAAGAAAAGTAAAGACCGCGGAAGATAAAACTGCATGCGGGAATACAAGACGGAATGAAGGGAACGAAAGACAGATGAAGACGGCAAAGTGTGAAATGTCCTGCGGCAAAATGAAAAGAGGAATCAGGATCGTGACAGGGGGAGCGTTTCAGGGAAAGAAAAACTACGCGCAGTTATGCTATCCGGGACTGAAATGGAGCAGCGGAGCGGACTGTAGTTTCGAGGATGTCAAAACATGGGAGGCTGTAGATGGGTTTCATCTTTTTATATGGCGCTGGCTGAAATCAGGAAGAACAAAAGAAGAACTGTTAGAAATGATAAGCGAAGAGAGAGATCTTGTTATCGTGTGTGACGAGATCGGGTGCGGTCTGGTTCCGGTTGATGCGTTTGAGCGTGAGTACAGAGAGGCAGTCGGAAGAATTATGACCGGTTTGACTAAAAAGGCAGTTCGGGCAGACCGCGTGATCTGTGGGATCGGATATGTTATAAAATGAAAAGAAACACTGAAAACGATCAAAGAAAAGGAGGAAAAGAAGATGTTGACAGAGATAGAAAAGGTGCTTCCGTCGGAGATTGAGAAAAGAAGTTTTGAGATCATTGCGGAAGAACTGGGGGATAAGCAGTTGATTCCGGGAACGGAATCGATCGTGAAAAGATGTATCCATACGAGCGCTGATTTTGATTATGCGGATAATCTTATTTTTTCGGAAAATGTAGTTGAAAAGGCGCTAAAAGCAATCCGCGGCGGAGCGTCTATTGTGACAGATACACAAATGGGAAAAGCGGGGATCAATAAAAAATGTCTTGCCGGCTATGGCGGAGAGGTATATTGCTTTATGTCGGATGACGATGTGGCGCAGGCGGCAAAAAGAAACAAAACAACACGGGCGCCGCGAGTATGGATAAGGCGGCAAAATTAGGGGAGCAGGTAATCTTTGCCATCGGAAATGCTCCGACAGCGCTTGTGCGTTTATATGAGCTGATCAAAGAGGAAAAGATCGCCCCGGAACTTGTGATCGCGGTTCCGGTCGGATTTGTCAATGTTGTACAGTCAAAAGAATTGATCTTAAGTCTTGAAAATACTCCGTATATTGTTGCGAGAGGACGAAAAGGCGGCAGCAATATTGCGGCATGTATATGTAATGCACTTTTGTACATGGGAGACGGAGGAAAAAGAGAATGAAAAAGCCGTATTTTCCGATGTTTGTTGATCTTTCGGGCAGACAGGTTACTGTAGTGGGAGGGGGCAGTGTTGCGCTTCGCCGATCGGAGACGCTGCTTTATTTCGGCGTGGATATTAAAGTGATCGCGCCGGAGATCAGAAGTGAGTTTTATCGTCTGGATTCCGAAGGAAAAGTTGTTTTGTGTAACAGAGAATATCAGGAAGGGGATGCAAAAGGAGCAGATCTTGTGATCGCCGCATCAAACTGTCGGGAAGTAAACCGCCGTGTGTATGAAGAGTGTCAAAAAGCACATATTCCGTCAACACGGCAGACGACAGAGAGTTGTGTGACTTTTATTTTCCGTCTGTCGTATTGACAGAAGATATTGTCATCGGACTAAATTCCATAGATCACGATCCGAAGAAAGTGAAAGAAGCGAGAAAGATTATTGAAAATGTGTTTGATAATGAACGAGATTACCGTTCCTGATAATAAGATAAAGAAGGTGTTAAAACATTCTGTCAGCAGAAAAACTGCTGGCAGTTTCTGCATTGGCGACAGACTGAAGTGTGGATCCGTTCGATCCGTCGATGTTTCGGTAATAAATGTAAAAAGATAAAAGATATAAAAAATGAAAAAGAAACAGATGTATTATGTGTAAAATGTAAAAACAAAAGCGGTGCACATTGTTTTTGGTGATAAAAATAGACAAAAAATTAACAAAAAATAAGTAGAATTATGATATTTTGTATGATATGATATCTCTAATGGGCATTAACAGTAAGAATGGAGGTTGAAGAATGGCAGAGAAAAAGGCGACTGTTCCTTTCTCGGGAACAAAAGAACAGGAAGAAGCACTCATGAAAGTAATCCATGAGCTAAAAGATGAAAAAGGGGCGCTGATGCCGATCTTGCAGAAAGCGCAGGATATATATGGGTATCTTCCGATCGAAGTTCAGAAAATGATCTCAGACGAGACAGGTATTCCGATGGAGAAGATCTATGGAGTGGCAACATTTTATTCACAGTTCACATTGAGTCCGAAAGGAAAATACAGGATTTCCGTCTGTCTTGGAACGGCATGTTATGTAAAAGGATCGGGAGATATTTACAATGCTTTGATGGAAAAGTTAGGTATTGTCGGCGGAGAATGTACGCCGGACGGAAGTTTTCTCTTGATGCGTGCCGATGTGTCGGAGCATGCGGATTAGCTCCTGTTATGATGATCAATGACGAAGTATACGGACGTTTGACAGTAGATGATCTGGATGACATTTTAGCGAAGTATGAATAATGCGGACATCAAAATCCCGGATAATATGAAAACGGGAATATGATACTTATTGATTTTAGAAAAACAGGAAATGGAGGAGTTATATGAAATCTCTTGAACAATTACATGAGATCTGTGAGCGGATGCGTAAAGTCGTGCAGCTTAGAGAAGAGAATGCGAAAGAAATACTTGAGAAAGCCGCAATGTGTGAAAGCGGAAAAGATGCCGATGGAAATACATACCGCACGCATGTGCTTGTCTGCGGCGGAACCGGATGTACGTCTTCCGGAAGCGCCCGGATCAGAGAGAGACTGGAAAAAGAGATCGAAGCGAACGGATTGTCCGATGAAGTCTGTGTTGTTAAGACAGGTTGTTTCGGCTTGTGTGCGTTAGGCCCGATCATGATCGTATATCCGGAAGGAACGTTTTATTCTATGGTTCAGGAAGAAGATATTCCGGAGATTGTGACAGAACATCTGCTCAAAGGAAACGTGGTAAAGCATCTGCTTTATGAAGAGACTGTAAAAGCAGATAAGATCATTCCGTTAAACGAGACGAATTTTTATAAAAAACAGCACAGAGTCGCTCTGCGAAACTGCGGTGTCATCAATCCCGAAAAGATCGACGAATATATCGGAACAGGCGGATACGAAGCGCTCGGTATTGTTCTGACGGAAAAGAAGCCGGAAGATGTGATTCAGATTCTTTTGGACAGCGGGCTTCGCGGCAGAGGCGGAGCAGGATTCCCGACAGGTTAAAATGGAAGTTTGCGGCAGGAAATGACGCAGATCAAAAATATGTCTGTTGTAATGCGGACGAAGGAGATCCGGGAGCATTTATGGATCGTTCGATCTTAGAGGGAGATCCTCATGCGGTTCTTGAAGCAATGGCGATCGCCGGATATGCGATCGGAGCATCCCAAGGCTATATTTATGTTCGTGCAGAGTATCCGATCGCCGTGCAGCGTCTTGAGATTGCGATCGAACAGGCAAGAGAGTACGGTCTGCTCGGAAAAAATATTTTCGATAGCGGATTTGACTTTGATATTGAATTAAGGCTTGGAGCAGGCGCGTTTGTCTGCGGAGAAGAGACGGCTCTTATGACTTCTATAGAAGGAAACAGAGGAGAGCCGCGTCCGCGTCCGCCGTTCCCGGCGCTGAAAGGCCTGTTTCAAAAACCGACAATTTTAAATAACGTGGAGACGTATGCCAATATCCCTCAGATTATTGTGAACGGACCGGAGTGGTTCGCTTCGATGGGAACGGAAAAATCAAAAGGAACGAAAGTATTTGCTCTCGGCGGAAAGATCCATAATACAGGACTTGTAGAAATTCCGATGGGAACGACGCTTCGCGAGATCGTAGAAGAGATCGGCGGAGGAGTGCCAAACGGAAAGAAATTCAAAGCTGCTCAGACGGGAGGCCCGTCAGGAGGATGTATCCCTGCAGAACATTTAGATATTCCGATCGATTACGATAATCTGCTTTCAATCGGTTCAATGATGGGTTCCGGCGGTTTGATCGTCATGGATGAAGATACTTGCATGGTCGATATCGCGAAATTCTTCCTTGAGTTTACGGTAGATGAGTCATGCGGAAAATGTACTCCGTGCCGGATCGGAACACGCCGTATGCTTGAAATCCTTGAGAAGATCACAAAAGGTCAGGCAACGATGGAAGATCTCGATAAGCTGGAAGAACTGTGCTATCATCTCCAATCAAATTCTCTGTGTGCGCTCGGACAGACGGCTCCGAATCCGGTGCTTTCGACTTTGAGATATTTCAGAGACGAGTATATTGCTCACATTGTAGATAAAAAATGCCCTGCCGGAGTATGTAAAGATCTCCTTCAATATAAGATCGATCCGGATAAATGTAAAGGTTGTACGCTCTGTGCGAGAACCTGTCCGGCAGATGCGATCATCGGTAAAGTAAAAGAAGTGCATATGATCAATCCTGAAAAATGTCTCAAGTGCGGAGCTTGTATGGAAAAATGCCGCTTCGGAGCAATTTACAAAGAATAAGGAGGGCAGAGAAGATGGGAAATGTGAATTTAAAGATCAATGGTTTAAATGTGACAGCGCCTGCCGGCTCTACGATCCTTGAAGCGGCACAGGCTGCGGGAATTAAGATACCGACTTTGTGTTATTTAAAAGAGATCAATGAGATCGGCGCCTGTCGTATGTGCGTCGTGGAAGTAAAAGGCGCAAGAAATCTCGTGGCATCTTGTGTACATCCGGTTGCAGAAGGGATGGAAGTGCAGACGAATACGCCGAAACTTCTTGATTCGAGAAGAAGAACATTAGAGCTGCTTTTGTCGAATCATACAAAAAATGTCTGTCTTGTGTCAGAAGCGGGCAGTGTGAACTTCAAGAGCTTTGTCAGGAACTCGGAGTGACAGATGAAAATTACTTCGAGGGCGAGACAACACATTATGAATTGGATGAAAGCGCGGTTCATATGGTGCGGGATAACAACAAATGTATCCTTTGCCGGAGATGTTCTGCCGTCTGTGAAAAAGTGCAGAGCGTAGGAGTGATCGGACCGAACAACAGAGGATTTGCCACGTTTATCGGCTCTCCGTTCGAGATGGGACTGGGAGATACAAGCTGCGTCGGCTGCGGACAGTGTATCGCGGCATGTCCGACGGGCGCGCTCTACGAAAAGAGCAATATCGACGACGTTCTTGCCGCTATTGCGGATGAGACAAAACATGTTGTAGTACAGCCTGCTCCGTCGGTGCGGGCGGCTCTTGGCGAAGAATTCGGTTATCCGATGGGAACAGACGTAGAAGGAAAGATGGCTGCGGCTCTTAGAAGGATCGGATTTGATAAAGTATTCGATACAAATTTCAGTGCAGACCTTACGATTATGGAAGAAGCTCATGAATTTTTAGACAGAGTGAAAAACAAAGGAGTCCTTCCGCTTATGACGTCATGCTCACCCGGATGGGTAAAATATTGCGAGCATTACTATCCGGATCAGCTCGATCATCTTTCAAGCTGCAAATCACCGCAGCAGATGTTCGGAGCGATTACGAAAACATATTATGCGGAAAAGATGAACATTGCGCCTGAAGATATTGTCTGCGTCAGCGTGATGCCGTGTACGGCGAAGAAGTTTGAAATCCAAAGAGAAGATCAGGACGCAGGCGGCGTTCCTGATGTAGATATTTCGATCACGACAAGGGAACTTGCACGCCTGATCCGTAAGTCGGAATTAATTTCCGCAGTCTTCCGGATGAAGGATTCGACGATCCGCTCGGAGAATCTACAGGAGCGGGAGTGATCTTCGGCGCAACAGGAGGCGTTATGGAAGCGGCTCTTCGTACCGCAGTGGAAGAACTGACAGGCGAGACGCTTGAGAAAGTAGAATTTACAGAAGTTCGTGGAACAGAGGGAATCAAAGAAGCGGTTTACAACGTAGCAGGAATGGATGTGAAAGTCGCCGTTGCTTCCGGACTTTCCAATGCGAAGATTATCATGGATAAAATAAGAGCTAAAGAGGCGGACTATCATTTTGTTGAGATCATGTGCTGTCCTGGAGGATGTGTCAACGGCGGCGGTCAGCCTCAGGTGCATGCGGATGTGCGTAATTTTGAAGATGTAAAGGCAATTCGTGCAAAGGTACTTTATGATAACGATGCCGCAAAAACATTGAGAAAATCTCATGAGAATCCGTCCATCAAACGGGTTTACAGCGAATATCTCGGCGAACCGGGAAGTGAGAAAGCGCATCATATTCTTCATACAACATATGTAAAACGTACAGTGAATTAAAAAGTCCGAGAAACAACTGATCTTAGTTGTTATGGACCGCGCTGTTACTATATGTCAAATATTTTATAACACAGGGAAGTCTTTTAGATTTTCCTGTGTTATAATTATAAAAAGCTGTTTTATTAAAAAGATAACTGACAGGAAATGAAGATAAAACAAAAAGTTGTGAACAATGTGACTTGCCGGTCGGTTTATCGGGAAAGGGGAACGGAATATGGGATGGGATTGGCATAAGTTTCGGAAAGATACGGCATTTGCGACAAGAAATCTGGTCTGGTACACTTTGATCATGTCGGTTGTGACAGAGATGGTCTCCGCAATGGTTTCGGCATTGACGAAGACAGGCGGTTCGTCAGAGTCGCTTATTTCGGAGGTGACGGGAACGGCAGCTTCCGCAGGGATGATCGCAGGAGTTTTGATCGGAGTTTTCTGTCTTTTTAAGATTGACGGTACAAAAGCAGAAAAGATCGATATTTTCCAAAAATCGAAACGAAAGATGACAGCAGGCGCATTTTCAAGATTTTGCATCTACATGATCATGGCTCAGATGGTCTTTTCGTTGATCGCAGCAGCAGCGGAACTGATTTTGAATCAGTTGGGGCTTTCGATGGATACGCTGACAGAGCTTGCTTCGGTCGGTTCTGATATGGGGATTATGATGATGATCTATGCCGGATTCGTCGGACCGGTTGTGGAAGAACTCGTTTTCAGAGGATTTCTTATGAGACGGTTTGAAAAATATGGTAAAGGATTTGCGGTTATTTGTCTCGGCAGTTTTGTTCGGTGTTATGCACGGGAATCCGCTTCAGATCGTATTCGGAACGCTCGTGGGACTTATTTTAGGATATATAGCAATCGAATATTCGATAAAATGGTCGATCATCCTTCACATCGCGAATAACTTTATTCTCGGAGATGTGATCGGCGGCTTGTTCGGGCTGCTTCCCGATGATGTGGAAGGGATTGCGTTTACTGTATTTTTAGGTATCGGTTTTGTGATCGGTTTCGTTCTTCTGATTATAAGAAGAAAAGAGTGGATTAGCTGGCTGAAAGAAAACGCTGCGCCCGGGAGTTATTATCTTAATGCTCTTACAACGCCTTCGGCAGTGATCTTTATCGGTTATAATCTGTTGAACGGCTGATGCTTTTGACGCTGATATTTATGGAACCGTTTTTGTGAAAAAGGGAACGTCCTACAGGAGGTATGAGGAATGAAAGTCATTGATTTTAAAGATGCAAAATGCCGTCATTGTTATAAATGTGTACGAAACTGCGCGGTAAAAGCGATCAGTGTCAAAGACGAGCAGGCGCGCATTATGGTCGATCATTGTATCAACTGCGGGCGCTGTCTGGAAGTCTGTCCGCAGAACGCGAAAACATTTGCAAGCGATCTGGAAAGAGTGAAAGGATATTTGGCACAAGGTTTAAAACGATCATATCGATCGCTCCGTCCTATGCGGGAGTTCTTGATTTTGATCAGCCGGGGCAGGTCGTGGACGCGCTTTTGAAACTTGGATTTTATGAGGTGAGAGAGACTGCGGAAGGGGCGGCTCTTGTGACAAATGAATATAAAAACTTGTGCGGGAAAATGAGATGCCGAATATTATTACGACATGCTGTCCGAGTGTGAACGATCTGATCGAAAAATATTATCCCGACTGCGCGAAGTATATGGCTCCTGTCGTATCGCCGATGGTAGCCCACGGCAGATATATTAAGAAAATATACGGATCGGATGTGAAAGTTGTATTTTTAGGTCCGTGTATCGCGAAGAAGCAGGAGGCGATCGGAGACGAGAGAGTATTCGGCGCGGTCGATGCGATCCTGACATTTGAAGAGCTGGCAGACTGGTTCGCCGAAGAAGGGATTGATCTTCATCAATGCGAAGAGAAACCGATGGGGAACCCTGATCCTAAGATCAACAGACTCTATCCTGTCAGCGGAGGGGTGATCCAGTCTGTGATCACAGAGGAAGATGCAGACGGATATCATAAAGTATTTGTAGACGGACTGGAAAACTGTATGGAGATGCTGGAATGTCTCGGAAAGGGAGAACTGGATCATTGCTTTATCGAGGCGAACGTCTGTGAAGGCGGATGTGCGAAAGGACCTGCGTCGGCACATTGGAACACATCTTATGTAAAGACAAAAGTAAAAATAGAAAACGGAGTTTCTTATAAGGCGGCGCGTGATCTTCCGGATATGACGGCGGAAGAACTGCACAAAGAGTTTAAAGACTGTAGTCTTTCAGATGCGATGCCGTCCGAAGAACAGATCCGTCATATTTTGAAATCTACCGGAAAATATTGTGCGGAAGACGAACTGAACTGCGGGGCATGCGGATATTCTACATGCAGGGAAAAAGCGGTCGCAGTCTTTCAGGGAAAAGCGGAATTGTCTATGTGTATGCCTTATGCATTGACACAGGCAGAGTCGATGTCTAATGTCGTGATGGATGTGACGCCGAATATGATCTTTGTCATCGGAAGCGATATGAAGATATTAGACTGCAACAGGAAAGGGCAGGATCTTCTCGGAGTCGGACGGGAGGAAGCGGTACAACGGTATATTTTTGAATTTATCGAGACAGAGGATATTGAAGAAGTGCTGGACACGAAAAACCGGTGATGCATAAAAAGATCAAGATTGATAATGACAGGCTGACAGTGGAAGAGACGATCGTATACATTGACAATCTGGATGCCGCTTTGGTGACATATCAAGATGTGACGCGGGAAGAAAAAGTGAGGGAACAGCATTATAAGCTGAAAGTCGGAACTGTGGAAATGGCGCAGAAAGTGATCGAAAAGCAGATGATGGTCGCCCAGGAGATCGCGGGGCTGCTTGGCGAGACAACGGCAGAGACGAAAGTTACATTGACGAAATTGAGAGACTCGATATTGAATGAAGAAGATTAAAGGTAACAGTTCAGCCATGATAAGCACGTAGTGCGGTTTTACGAATGGCGCGGTTGAACTGTTACGATTAAAGATGAAACAGATGAAAGTCAGAAAAAAAGAAGTAGGACGGAGAGAGGTTCATGAGTGTAAGTATTGATGTAGCTTGGAAGAGTTTGAATAAACATCACGAAGAATTGTGCGGAGATAAAGTAGAAGTGTTAAAGACGGAAGATTCCGATATACTGATCCTTGCAGATGGGATGGGAAGCGGTGTGAAGGCGAATATTCTGGCGACATTGACGTCGAAAATTCTCGGAACGATGTTATATGAGGGGGCGGCGTTGGAGTCGTGTGTAGAAACGATTGCAAAAACGCTTCCGATATGTCAGGTGAGAAAGGTGGCGTATGCGACATTTTCTGTTTTGCAGATCTTTCACAGCGGTGAGGCGTATCTTGTAGAGTTTGACAATCCGTCCTGTGTGTTTATCCGTGATGGGAAGATTGTGAACTATGCATATGAAACCCGCGAGATCGAGGGAAAAAAGATACATGAATATCGGTTTCAAGTACAGAAAAACGATTGCTTTGTCCTGATGAGCGACGGTGTGATCTATGCCGGAGCGGGATCGATTCTGAACCTTCAGGGATGGACGTGGGAAGCGATGGCGGAGTATACGCTTAAATGTACGAAAAAGACGATGTCTGCGTCCCGTCTGGCAGTTATGTTAAGTCAGGCATGCGACGAACTGTATGAAGAAAAACCGGGAGACGATACGACAGTTGCGGTTGCACGCGTGATTGACAGAAGAATTGTAAATGTTTTTACAGGACCGCCGAAAGAGAAAAAAGATGACGAGCGGATGATGTATGAGTTTATGCATACGGAAGGAAAGAAAGTTGTGGCAGGAGGAACGAGCGCTAATATTGCGGCGCGTATCCTCGGAAAAGAGATTGTCACAAAGGTGGACAGCCGTAATCCCGATATTCCTCCGATGGCAGTTATAGAAGGAATCGATCTTGTGACGGAAGGAGTGCTTACTCTCGGAAAATGCATAAAGCTTTTGAAAAAATATGTAAGAGATGAGTTCGATGCAGAATTTTTTGATGAGCTTGATGCGGAAAACGGAGCGTCTAAGCTGGCAAAACTTTTTGATTGAAGAATGTACGGAACTGAATCTGTTTGTAGGAACGGCTGTGAATGACGCCCATAGAGAGTCGGAACTGAACTTTGATCTGAGTATGCGGCAGAATCTTGTAGAACAGCTTGTTTCTACAGCAGAAAAAATGGGAAGAAGAGTAAAAGTAAAGTATTATTAAAATATTTTCCGAAAGGCAGGAAGTAAAAAAGCAGGAAATAAAAAGAATAAAAGAAAAAACCGGCATTGCTTCCGTGGGCAGATGAAGAAAAGAGTCTGCTGTTGGATGCAATGCCGGTTTTGTCAGAAATATCAGACAAAAATGTTTACTTCAAAAGATAAGTGAAAGTATTGTTTTCTTTTTTAAATGTAACTTCTGCATAATCACGTGACGTTCCTCCCTGTCGAGAAAATCAGAAGGATTAAGGTAAAGATGTTCTGCCAGAAGCCGGAAATCTTCGGGAGCTGTGATCGTGAACATTGACGTTGCATCTTTTTCATCTGATTGTTCGTAAGCAGCTTTATCCGGATCGGAATTGTTCTCATCTTTGGCAGAAGAAAAGGATGCTAAAAGATCGTTCCATTTTTTGTTTTTCATTGAGTCGCCGCTTAAGTATAGAGTGACAGAGTCGATATCTTCTGCACGGATAAGTCTTTTTATTTTGTATCCGTATTTTTCAAGACAGGAAAGTGTATTTTCATAGTCTTCGTAAATGTACAATGATCCGATCGAAAACGTCTTGTAATTGGTTTCATCTTCGGAGGAAGTTACCGGAAAAGCTGTATTGACTGCAGCATTCCATTCACGCGTTCCGTTCACCCATGAATGGAAAGGCTGATTCGTATTCGTCTCTTTGTTAGGAACATGGCGGATCGTAAGGGAAAATTCTCCAATCGGAACTTCGCTTCCGAGTTTTCGGATATCTGTGTTTAATACGTCTTTTTCATATGCGCTTAGAAGTTCTGTTCTTTGTTCGGCAGTCAGAAGTAATTCTTCGGGCGTTATATAAATATCCTGAAGCGAGACAGAAGATACGTTTTCTTTCTCCACATGGAAGATCGGGAAAAGTTCCTTGCGGTAATCTTCTTTTTGGCAGAGCTTTGTGAATGCTCAAGCGTTTCATTATAGGAAACACAGTAGTTTCTATAAACTTTCTTCCCGCTTTCCAGTTCAAAGCAAAATGCGGCGCATATATAATTGTCGGAATCTTTATCCGTCTGCATCGATGTCTGAGAGGAGTAAAGCGTGTTTGGAGTAATGCCTTTTTTCACGTTTTCGATTCCCGATTGCGCAAGATTGTATAAAACGTCAACGTCATCGGAAAGAACGAAACTTTCCCTGTCATCCTCTGAAGTATAGTCTTCGGGATACCAGAAATAGGATGCGAACGAATCGGGAAGCGTTCCGATCCGGGCAATTTTTTTCTTCTTTCGGAAGGTATGTGTCATATCCGGTAAAATCAAATTGAAACACTGCAAGCAAAACGGCTACAAACCCGATGGCAATTACGGAAGAACGCCATCCTTTTAATAGCATTTTCAGATCCTGCCAGTAAATAAACTCGATCAATCCGCATAGCAGGACAATGGCGAGCATACTTAAGATAATGATCCATTTTGTGCCGGAAGCTCCGATAAATGATTTTACAAGAAGACTGATAAACACTGCGGTCGGAATACTGATCAGTACTTTAAATACAGGCGGTGTAAATTTAAACGCAAGGGCATTTCCGGCTGATTCCGAAGGTAAATGCGATACAGCATGATCGAGGCCGCCAAAAGAAGAACGATCAAAACAAGAGCAGCGGTGATCATAAACACATTCGAGTAAGAATTATTTTGTTCAAGCATGCGGATGAACAACGGAAATGGCGAAAGATATTCCGAAGTTTTTCAGGTATACTGTCGTGTACGTTATAAGTTGTCTGGAAAAACGCATCTCGCAGCGACGGAAGCAGTGTCAATACGAGGCTTGGATAGACTCCGATGACAAGTGTTCCGAGGAACATCGTTACGCTTCGTCCGGTCAGCATTCCCGCAAAAATACATGTGTGATAGATCAGAAGGAATGCGAGGATTCCCGTCCCCATTGTAAGAAAACATTCTCCGGCGAGAGAAAGAGTCATAATTCCTTTTACAGCGCCGACAAGGATCGTCAATACAGTACATACTATATATGGGATGAGAAAGAGGAACAGTCCTGCCAAATAAGAGATTGCGAACAACTGATGACGTTTGAGCGCAAGTCCGTGGTAAAAATCAAGTTTTTCTTTTTTTATGCATGAACTGAAACCCGCTTATTCCGACTGCGAAAGCGAGAATTCCGATCAGTATGATGAGAAAAGCGGAATTATATCCGTTAATGAATCCGGAAAATGTATCCGCGAACTCTTTTAATACTTCAGGATCTTCAGAATAACTGTCAAGTAGATCAGTGTGTAAACAGGCATTGAAAGAAATAACAGGACGCCGGAAAGGGCGGTGAGCCATCCTCTGTGCCGTATGTCCTCTCGTATAAGTTTAATATAAGAAATCTTTGATATCATAACCGGCTGCCTCCGTTTCGCTTATAAATATTTCTTCGAGTGTAAGCGGAAGGACTTCTGCAAAAACAGGATCATAAGTCTGTACCGCAGAAAGAATATCTGAGTGGCTTCCGCGAAGTGTGAGCGTAAGTAAAGAACCGGAACGCTCCATTTTTAATATCTTTATAGAAGACAGAAACTGCTGTTCTTTATGTGGATCTGAAATGACACACTGCAGTTTGCAGACGGAACACTTTATCTGATCCAGACTTTGGGTAAGCAGAAGCTGTCCCTGATGCAAAAGTCCGATGCTGTCGCAGAAGTCTTCTAACTCCCGCAGATTATGAGAAGAAATGATCGGTGTGAAATCCCGATTCAATATCTCTGCGGCAAAAAGACTTTTAACAGCCTGGCGAACGACCGGATCAAGTCCGTCGAACGTTTCGTCACAGAGGAGATATTTGTTCCTGAACAAAGACCGAGCAAAATGGAAACTTGCTTTTTCATACCTTTTGAAAAGCTGCTGATCTTTCGCTTTGGATCAAGATTAAATCTGTCTGTAAGAGAGTCAAACAGTTTTCTGTTAAACGACGGGTAACAGAGCATGTAATAATTTCTCATCTGTTGGATATCTGCATTCGGAAAGAAGTAAGGGGTGTCCGATAAAAAGCAGATCTGTGATTTTACGGAAGGATTTTCAAAAACAGATTCTCCGTCAATGAGAACTTCTCCTTCGTCCGGTTTGAGAATACCGGATATCATACGCAGAAGCGTACTTTTTCCGGCTCCGTTTGATCCGATCAGTCCGAATGCCATACCGTCCGGGATAGTAGCGGTGATGTGGTCGGAAGCATGGATCATCTGAAATGTTTTATCAAGCGTTTTTAACTCGATCATGAGAATCCTCCTTTCGATAGATCCGGTCAACAAGCTGCGTGAATTCTGCGCGCTTTACTCCGAGTTCTTTTCCGTTTGCGATAAGGCGAGAAACGTTCTCGAGAAGTGTTTTCTTTGTCTGTTCAACGAGAAGCGTCGTATCGGAAACGAAATTTCCGCGTCCTTTTACCGGATAAATATAGCGTTCCTGTTCCAAAAGCGAATACGCTTTCTGTATCGTATTCGGATTGATGGAAAGATCCATTGCGAGGGAACGAACGGAAGGCATCTGCGAATCGGGTGGAAGCGCGCCTTTTAAGATGAGCGTCTGAAATCTTTTAGCAATCTGTTCATATAAAGGCAGTTTGCTTTGATAGTCAATCGTAATCATAATTGTCCCTTCCTTAAAATGAGTGTATTAAGTGTATTATTTAATGTAGTACACTTATCGTAACACAGAAAGGAGAAAATGTCTATACAAAGTAAGAATTGTTGCAAATATGAAGCTTGTACAATGAAACGAATAGTGCTATGATAAGTCTGCTCGGCAAAAAGCAGGGCGGAAAATGAAATTGATTCAGGAAAGGAACAAAAGTGTGACCTATAAAGAAGCGAGGGTATATTTAGATGAATTGTCTAAATACGGAAGTGTACTTGGCTTAGATGCAATTCGAGGTCTGCTGCGTGAACTTGGGAATCCTCAGGATGATTTAAGGTTCATACATATCGCAGGAACGAATGGAAAGGGATCTGTGCTTGCCTACACTTCCACAATATTAAGTGAAGCAGGATACAGGATCGGGCGTTATGTATCACCGACAGTTGTCTCATACCGTGAGAGGATACAAGTTGACGGAGAAATGATATCAAAGCATGCTTTTGCAGAAGAGACAGAAAAAGTTCAGGATGCTATCGTTCGGTTAAAGGAAGCGGGAAAACAGCTTCGACAGTCTTTGAGGCTGAAACGGCGATAGCATTTTTATATTATAAAAGAATGAAGTGCGATTTTGTCGTTTTAGAATCAGGGCTGGGAGGGATGGAAGACGCTACGAATGTTGTGAAAAATACAGTCTGCGTCGTGTTTTCGCCGATCAGTATGGATCACATCGGTGTGATCGGTAATACACTTTCCGAGATCGCCGAAAATAAGGCGGGGATCATAAAACCGGGATGCATCGTTGTATCAGCGCCCCAGAAGCAGGAAGTAAGAGAAATTTTAGAACAAAAAGCAAGACAGTTTGGCTGTCCGATTATTTATGCAGAGCCGGAAAAAGCAGTTGTCTTGGAAGAAGATTATCGCGGGATGCGGTTTTCTTATAAAGATTCCGAAAATATAAGCATCCGTCTTTCGGGAAAATATCAGCTCATAAACGCTGTTACCGCATGGGAGGCAGTACATGTTCCGGGGCTGCTGAAAAAAGAGGAAAAGAGAGCGGTCGAGACGGGTTTTTTCGATACAGAATGGTTCGGAAGGTTTACATGTATTTCGGAGCGGCCTGTATTTCTCGTAGACGGAGCACACAATGAAGATGCGGCAAAAAGACTGCGGGAATCAATAGAAGCGTATTTCCCGGGGAGGAAGCTTATTTACATAATGGGTGTGTTTCAAGATAAAGAATATGAAAAGATCATCCGTTTGACGATTCCGTATGCAAAATGCGTATATACGGTCGATCTTCCGAATAAAGAACGTACGCTAAGCGCGCAGAAACTAAAAGAAGCTGTTGAAGCACAGTCTGAATATGTGCCCGCGTATGCTGTCGGCGAGATTAAGCAGGCGGTAAAAGAAGCGCTGGAAAACGCAGACGAAGACGACGTGATCCTTGCGTTTGGCTCTTTGTCCTATTTGGGAAAAGTAAAGGAAGCGGTTGAAAAAGAACAGGATAAGCGACAGATGTATTGATAGAAAAAGATAAAGGATGAAAAGATGATAGATCAGGAAAAAGTAAAGAAAGCAGTCAGATTATTATTGGAGGGGATCGGAGAAGATGCCGACAGAGAAGGCTTGATCGAAACACCGGATAGGATCGCCAGAATGTGCGAGGAAATATACGGAGGTTACGAAGAAGATGCAAAAGAGCATCTTTGTAAGACGTTTCATGTGGAAAACAGCGATATGGTCGTAGAAAAAGATATTACGTTCTATTCCATGTGCGAGCATCACCTTCTTCCTTTTTACGGCAAAGCGCACATTGCGTATATTCCGGACGGAAAAGTTGCGGGGCTTAGCAAGCTGGCGAGAACGGTAGAGGTGTTTGCAAGAAGGCTTCAGCTTCAAGAACAGCTTACGGGTCAGATCGCAGATGCGCTGATGAACGAACTGAAGGCGAAAGGCGCGGCGGTTGTGATCGAGGCAGAACATATGTGTATGACGATGAGAGGAATAAAAAAACCGGGCAGCAGGACGGTGACATTTGCAAAAAGAGGGCTGTTTGATACAGATCCGGCTTTGGAAGAACGTTTTTTCAGAATGCTTGAAAGAGGGTAGACCGGACGCGGGAAACTGACCGGTAAAGGAGGAAAAATGGACAGAGTAAATGCAGTGATTTGCCATCCGCTGTATTTGGAATACTATCATAGGCTGGAGCGCGCGGAAAAGGAACGTATTTTTTGCAGGCATCAGATGTCGCATCTGTTGGATGTGGCAAGAATAGCATATATCCGTAATTTAGAGAAGGGATACGGTTTTCGTAAAGATGTAATTTATGCCGCCGCGGTTTTGCACGATATAGGAAAAGCGCTTCAATATGAAGAAAAAGTTCCCCATGAGATTGCGGGAGAGCGGATCGCCGGGGAAATACTGGATACACTTCCGAAAGAAACGGGATTTTCTGAGGAAGAAAAAAGAACGATAAAAAATGCGGTGCGCGGACACAGACGGCTTCGTGACGGGGCGGACACATTGGAAAAGCTTTTGTATGAAGCGGACAAAGCGTCGAGGCTGTGTCTTTCATGTCCGGCAAACCGGGAATGTAACTGGAGTGAAGAGAAGAAAAATATGGAGATAAAAATATGATCATAGGCAGAAGAGAATTTGACACAGAACACAATACATATATTATGGGCATCTTAAATGTGACTCCGGATTCTTTTTCGGATGGAGGACGTTTTGATAAGATGGATGCAGCCCTTCTTCATGCAGAAAAGATGATAAAAGAAGGAGCGGATATTTTAGATGTCGGCGGTGAGTCTACCCGTCCGGGACATGTTCAGATTACGGACGAAGAAGAGATCGCGCGCGTCGTTCCGGTCATTGAAAAACTGAAAAAGGAATTTGACGTACCGATCTCTATTGATACATATAAAAGCGCGGTGGCTGAAGCTGCGGTTTGTGCGGGGGCAGATCTTGTAAATGATATATGGGGATTAAAATATGACGAGAAAATGGCAGATGTGATCGCGAAACATGACGTTGCATGCTGTCTGATGCATAATCGGAACGAGGCGGTATACGATAGTTTTCTTTTCGATTTTATGAAAGATATGAAAGAGTGCGTTAAAATTGCAGATAAAGCAGGAATTGCACGGGATAAGATCATCCTTGATCCGGGAGTCGGTTTTGGAAAGACATATGAAATGAATCTGGAGATCATACAGAAACTGGAGATCATGCATGAATTTAAATTACCGATCCTTCTTGGAACGTCACGCAAATCTGTGATCGGTCTTACATTAGATCTTCCGGCAGACGAGCGGGAAGAAGGAACGCTTGTGACAACGGTTTATGCGGTGCAGAAACGATGTGCGTTTGTCCGTGTTCATGACGTAGAGAAGAATAAAAGAGCGATACTTATGACGCAGGCGCTCATGCGGGAACATGAAGTGTAATCAGGACTGTAAAACAGGCAAGCGAAGCTGTCGGACTGACTGCTTCGCTTTCGTATAGTTAAGGTGAAGAAAGAGTTGTCATACAGAAAAATGTACGGTAAGGAGGAAGGAAGACAGAAAATGAAAAAAGATTATGATGAGATCAGAATAGAAGATCTGGAAGTATTTGCGAATCACGGTGTATTTCCGGAGGAAAATGTGTTGGGACAAAAGTTTCTAGTCTCGGCAGTTCTTTACACCGACACACGAAGGGCGGGACTTACGGATGATCTAAGCGCTTCTATTCATTATGGGGAAGTGAGCGCTTTTATAGACCGCTACTTGCGGGAGCATACATTTCAATTATTGGAGAGGGCGGCAGAAGCGCTTGCAGAAGAACTTTTGCTGCATACAGCCGGACTAGAGAAGATCAGACTGGAGATCAAGAAACCGTGGGCTCCGGTGCGCCTTCCGCTGAAAACGGTCAGCGTTGTGATCGAGCGGCAATGGCATACCGCATATATTGCACTTGGATCTAACATGGGAGACAGAGAAAAATATATTACAGATGCAGTTGAAGCGCTTGGCGCTTTAAAAGGATGCGTTGTCGAAAAATGCTCTTCTTTTATCGAAACGCCTCCGTATGGGGTGACAGATCAGGATGATTTTCTGAACGGATGTCTGAAATTAAGAACCTTGTTTTATCCGAAAGAACTGTTAAGAGAATTAAATAGGATTGAAATGGAGGCGGGAAGAGAACGGATCGTTCACTGGGGTCCGAGAACGCTTGATTTGGACATTATTTTGTATGATGATCTCGTATATGAAGGAGACGAGTTGTGCATCCCTCATGTGGAAATGCACAAGAGAGATTTTGTGCTGCGGCCTCTTTTTGAGATCGCGCCGTATGTGCGCCATCCGGCGTATGGAAAAACAGTGGCTGAGATGTTGGAAGAAGTGAGAGAAAATGCTCAAAAAGAATAATAAAATACAAAAAAACAAAGAAAAAACGACGGGGAAAAGTAAGGGAGATAAGAAATAGACAAAAAAACGCTAAAAATATGAATAATACATTGTAAAAAATTGGTAATTTGCTATAATGGAGGATGTGATATATTGGCTGAAATATAAAATCAGCCTGAAGGGAAGGAGAAAAGGTATGAAAAGAAAAGTAGTCTTAAGACTCTTGAGTCTTGTGATGGTTGCATCTATGACAGGTACTATGCTTCCGTCAAACATTCAGACCGCATCTGCCGAAGAAGTTGATGTTACAGAAAAAACAGCAGCTTTAGAAGATGGGATCAATGATGCATGGACTCAGGATAACAAAGCAGACGGAGACACAGTCACTGTGGAAAATGGCTGGCTGCATATTAAATCAGCTGCGGGCAATCGGAATAATCCCGGAACAAGACCGCAGATGGTTGTAAATCCAAATACATTTGATTTTAACAAGCCGGGATATTTTTCATTTACTTTAAAATCAAATAATGCAAATACAGGAATAAGCGACAGTGACAGAGTAGGCGTTTACCTCGGATATAATACGGATCAAAACGGTATGTACATAGGATATGACAATGGCGGCTGGTTCTGGCAGAAATACAAAGGCGGCAACGGAGACTATTATCAGCAGACGAGAAAACCTGCGCCGACGAAAGATCAGGAAGTAAAGGTTCGCATCGACTGGACAGCAGACCATAAGATGACGTTTACGCTCAACGGAGAAGTTGTGTTTGATAAAGAAGACTTTTCCGGTATCGCAGATTCTCTCGGAAACAAAATTGCGATCAAAGCAGGTTCTTGGGGTCAGATCGGTTCAGATGTTCTTTTGAAGGATATTCATTATACAGGTCAGGAAGAAGCGGTTACATATACTGTTACGGGAAGTGTAACAGATGAGAGTGGAAAAGCGTTGGAAGGCGCGGTTGTAACGACAGGAAATCTGACGGCTGAAACGGATAAAGACGGAAAATATTCCTTACAGTTAGGAGCCGGCAAGCATGAGCTGACGATTACGAAGGCAGGATATCAGACGGCGACGACATCTGTAACTGTAACAGAAGGCAACGTGGAAGCAAAAGCCGTAAAACTGGAAAAGACAGCAGAGATAGAGACAGAGAAGCTTTCTACAGCGGATATGGACGTTTATGTAGCGAAGAATTTCCCGAGCGTTGTAAAATACGAGATGAAAAAGGGCGATTTAAACGGCAAGACGTTCTACGGTCAGACTTCGGCTATCAATACGGTGCGTATCAACGGAACAGATGTGAAACTTTCCAAAGGTGATGTAAAAGCAACGATCAAGGGTGACAAAGCAACGTATGAGATGACTGTGAAAAATGAAGAAAAACATATTGACGCAGTTCTTACGGCAGAATTGACAGCAAAAGACAATACGGTTTCATTTGAAATTACGAAAGTGGAAAATAAGCTGACAGAAGGAAAACCGGGCACAGCATTGGAAAGCGGCAAGGTGGGAAATCCGATCCAGACGATCGAAATCCCGAATCACAGTCTTGTATCTGTAAACAGTACACAGAAAAATGCCAATTTAATAGGCGCTGCTATGTCCACACAAACAAAGGTAAGCGGTGACGAATATGTAGAAGTAAAGGCAAATACGCCGGCTCGCGAAAGAGATTACATGTATGCTTTCGTTTCTAATAATGAGATGAGCGCCGGACTTTGGAGTAACTCCGAGTATGAAGGCCGTAATGCGGGGGCAAGTTCTTCCGGAGGATCTAATAATACAAGAGTTATGTCTGTTTCAGAGAAAAAAGACGGCTATGTATCGATGGGACTTGGAAGTTCTGCATGGTACTGGCACAGAGTGATGACAGATTCTCATAATCGGACATGGGTTTTGGAAGAGACAGAAAATCCGAAGATGAAAGTCGTGATCACAGGAAACTGCAACGGCGATAAAAATGTTGACTGGCAGGACGGAGCGGTTGCATTCCGTGATATTATGAACAATCCGTTCAAGAGCGAGGAAGTTCCGGAATTGGTTGCGTACCGTATTGCGATGAACTTCGGTTCTCACGCGCAGAATCCGTTCCTGACAACATTAGATAACGTAAAACGTGTGGCAATGCACACAGACGGTCTTGGACAATCTGTCCTGCTGAAAGGTTATGCGAATGAAGGACATGACTCGGCGCATCCGGATTACGCAGATATAGGAAAGAGAATCGGCGGACCGGAAGATATGAAGACATTGCTTGAAAAAGGCGCGGATTACGGAGCAAAATTCGGTATCCATGTCAATGCAGGCGAGATGTATCCGGAAGCAAAAGCGTTTAAGGATGATAATGTTCGCCGTAATAAGGACGGAAGTCTTCGTTATGGATGGAACTGGATCGATCAGGGAATCGGACTTGACAGTATCTATGACCTTGCCACAGGAGAAAGAGAAGCGCGCTTTGATGAACTTCATGAGATCCTCGGCGGCGACGGAAAAGATATGCTTGACTTCATCTATGTAGATATTTGGGGAAATAATACGGGAAGTGACAATGATGATTCCCAGCAGACCCGTAAGCTGTCCAAAGAGATTAATGACAACGGATGGCGTATGTCCAACGAATGGGGTGGAGCAAACGAGTATGACTCTACATTCCAACATTGGGCAACAGACCTTACATATGGCGGGGAAGGCGCAAAAGGAGAGAACAGTGATGTGATGCGTTTCCTGCGTAACCACCAGAAAGATTCATGGGTAGGAGATTATCCGACTTACGGAGCGCGGCGGTTGCTCCTCTTCTTGGCGGATATAACATGAAAGACTTTGAAGGATGGCAGGGACGTAACGATTATGACGCGTATATTACGAATCTTTACACACATGACCTGACGACAAAATTCATCCAGCATTATCAGATCGTAGATTGGGAAGACGGAACACCGGTCAACGTAGGCGGAGCGGTAAACTGGACGCCTGAAATGAAGATCACTTTGAAAGATGAAGATGGATCTACGCTTGTTCTTGAGAGGGGATCAAACGATCCGGCTCAGGCGGCATACAGAGACAGAACGATGACTTTGGACGGAAAAGTGATCGCAAGAGGCGCGGTATCACAGGGAGACAGAACAGACGACGATATCCGCAACGGAAACAAAAAAGGAACAGAGTCTTATCTGCTGCCGTGGATCTGGGATGCGAAGACAGGAGAAAAAGTAAAATCAGAAGATGAAAAGCTGTACCACTGGAATACGCAGGGCGGAACAACACAGTGGGAGCTTCCGGACAGTTGGGCAGACTTAAAAGACGTCAAAGTATACAAACTGACAGATCTCGGAAAGACAGAGGAGAAGACGGTCAATGTTGTTGACGGTAAGATCACATTAGAAGCAGAATCAGAAGTTCCGTATGTAGTATGCAAAGGCGAAAAAGAAAATATCAAAGTGACATGGAGTGAAGGAATGCATATCGTAGATGCAGGATTCAACAGTGGAAGCCTTGATATGTGGACAAAAGCAGGCGAAGGAACAGCGCAGATCGCAAAGAGCCAGCACAGCAATCCGATGATGAAACTGGACGGAAAAGTTCTATGACACAGAAACTGACAGATCTGGAAGCAGGAAAACAGTATGCTGTTTTAGTAGGCGTAGATAACAGAAGCGACGCCAAAGCATCTGTAGAAATTAAATCAGGCGATAAAGTACTTGGATCAAACTACACAACACGTTCTATCGCTAAGAACTATGTAAAAGCATATACACATAATACAAACAGTTCGACAGTAGACGGAAGCAGCTATTTCCAGAATATGTATATATTCTTTACAGCGCCGAAATCAGGAGATGTGACTCTTACGATCGCAAGGGAAGCAGGAGAAGGATCTTCATACTTCGATGATATCCGTATCGTGCAAAACGATTCTAAGAACATTACGACAAACGAGAAGGGCGAAGTTGTAAAATTTGAACAGAATTTTGAAAAGAGCGTACAGGGACTTTACCCGTTCGTAGTCGGAGGAATTGAAGGAGTAGAGGATAACAGAATCCATCTTTCTGAAAGACATGACAAGTACACACAGGCAGGATGGGATGTGAAGAAGATGGATGATGTTCTTGACGGAGACTGGTCTGTGAAGATCAACGGACTGACACAGAGATCTACGCTGGCATACCAGACGATCCCGCAGAACTTCCGTTTCGAGCCTGGTGTGACATACAATGTAAGCTTTGATTATCAGGCGGGCAGCGACGGAATTTACGCGGCTGCAGTCGGTGTCGGCGAGTATAACGGAAACGTTCAGCTCAAAGAACTTCCGATGAGCATGGGAAAAGAGAAAGACGGACATTTTACAATGCAGGTTACGGGAGATTCCACAGGACAGACATGGTTCGGTATCTACTCTACAGAGAAGGCTCCGGATCTTCAAGGCGTGAGTCCGGATGCGGCAGAGGCGAACTTCGGCGGATACAAAGAGCTTGTTCTTGACAACCTCGTGATCGAAAAAGTAACAGAAGAAGTTACAAAGGAAAAACTTGCCGCATTAGTTGCAGAAGCAGAAGAAAAGTATAAAGAAATCGATTACAGACCGGAAATTTGGAGCAGCTTCCAGGACGTACTTAAAGAAGCAAAAGCGGTTCTTGACAAAGAGGGAGCTTCACAGGATGAAATCGAGAAAGCATACTATGAATTAAAAGCTGCTATGGTTACGATGGATAACTCGGCTGGAATCGATGCGACAGATGATTCCAAAGATCTTCCGAAAGAGCAGATGACTGCTACAGCAGGAAGCGAGCAGGCGCAGGAAGGCGGAGAAGGACCTGCAAGCAACGTCTTAGACGGTAATGCCGATACAATTTGGCATACTGTATGGGCAGGAACACCGATTGAAAACCACTGGTTAAATCTGCAATTAGATAAACCGGCGACAGTAAGCGGATTAAGACTTCAGCAGAGAAGCGGAAGAAACGGTATTATCAGGGAAGCGGAAATCTGGGTGAAAAAAGCAGGCGCTGCCGACTACGAAAAAGTAGCGGATGCAAGCTTCGGAGGAACCGGATGGCAGGCGGTTGCTTTTGAAGAAGTGAAAGATGTAACAGACGTAAAACTCGTACCGACTGCGACTACAGGAGATGAGGCAAATAAATTCTCGGCAGCGGCAGAGATCCGTGTGATGGGAAGATTCCAAGACGAAGAAGTTGAAGTAAATAAAGCTGACTTGACGGCATTAGTTGAAAAAGCAGAGGTTTTGAAGGAGAAAGATTATACATCTGAAACATGGAAGCCGTTTGCAGAGGCGTTAAAAGAAGCGCAGGCTGTTCTTGCAAAAGAAGATGCAAGTCAGGCGGAAGTTGACGCGGCACAGACAAGTCTTCAGACAGCGATGGATGGTTTGAAGAAACCGGGAACAATGGACAATAAGAACCCAGGAACAACGGACAATAAGAACCCGGGTGCACCGAATAAAGGTCAGGCTGTTCAGACGGGAGACGCGACATCCTTCTTTGGATGGGGAGCGGCAGGTATCTTCGGATTATTTGCAGCGGCAGCGGCATTTTTTGAGAGAAAAAGACGTCGTCAGTAATTGTGTCGATCGCAAGGCACGGTATAAAAGAAGGTTGCAAAAGCCTTTATAAATAGAAAAATCGCTCGGATCGTTTGAGGTTCGGGCGATTTTTCTTGCTTTTTTATACTTTCCATGTTATTCTGAACTATGTCGTGTTAAAGCGCGAAAGAGAAAACTCAGGAGAGTCTCTTTATCGCTGTGGCGAGGCCGGTGAAAGAGCGCCGAAGGTGTAAGCGGTATATTCTGTTTTTAAGGCAGACGCCGCGAGTCTCTCAGGCAAAAGGATGGAGGTATAAAGGAATGTTAGAGCAAATCGACCAAATCATTAAGGTGATCGACGGAGCGGTGTGGGGTCTGCCGTTGATCATTCTGATCCTGTTTACAGGATTTCTTCTCACAACCCGGCTGGGTCTTTTACAAATAAGACATCTCGGGAAAGCCCTAAAGTTTATGTTTAAAAATGAAGAGGACGGACAGGGTGAAGTAACCAGTTTCGGAGCGCTTTGTACGGCGTTATCGGCAACGATCGGAACGGGAAACATCACAGGAGTCGCAACTGCATTGGCAGCAGGAGGTCCGGGAGCGCTGTTTTGGATGGTTATCGCGGCGTTTTTCGGAATGGCTACAAAATATGCCGAAGGTCTTCTGGCTATCAAATATCGCACGATCGACAAAGACGGACATGTTCTCGGAGGACCGTTTTACTATATTGAAAACGGAATGGGAAAGAACTGGAGATGGCTGGCTAAAATCTTTGCATTTTTCGGAGCCGGTGTCGGCCTTTTCGGTATCGGTACTTTTACGCAGGTAAACAGTATTTCGTCAGCGGTGAAAAACTTCTTTGATCCAGAGTCATCAAACGTTGTTTTTTCTGCCTTTGGTCATGACTATACGATGGCTACGGTTGTGACTGGGTTGATCTTGACACTTTGTGTCGGCCTTGTCGTGATCGGCGGAATTAAAAGAATCGCGAAAGTATCGGAAATTGTCGTTCCGTTTATGGCAGTGCTTTATGTGGCGCTTGGAGCGATCATTATTATTACAAATATTACGGCTGTTCCGGCAGCGCTTGTATCTATTATAAAATCAGCTTTTACGGGCAGCGCTTTGGCAGGCGGGGCAATGGGAACAATGGTCGTTGCGATGCAAAAAGGAATCGCCCGTGGTATTTTCTCAAATGAATCCGGTCTTGGAAGTGCGCCGATCGCAGCAGCGGCGGCAAAGACAAAAGAGCCGGTTCGTCAGGGACTTGTGTCTATGACAGGAACATTTATCGATACGATAGTGATTTGTACAATGACAGGCCTTTCCATTGTGATAGCGGGTACATGGATGAACCCGGAACTGGAAGGCGTTGAAATTACGGTGGCGGCATTCCAAAAAGGCCTGCCGTTCCCTCCGATCGTAGCTTCGTTCTCACTGATGCTCTGCCTTGTATTTTTTGCGTTCACTACAATACTTGGATGGAACTATTATGGTGAGAGATGTATCGAATATCTTTTTAACAGAAATAAATCCGTAGTAAAAGGGTACCGCTGGTTGTATATTCTTGCAGTATTTATCGGACCATATATGACGGTTGCGGCCGTTTGGAATATCGCGGATATTTTTAATGCGCTGATGGCGTTTCCGAACTTGATCGCGATTTTGGCGTTAAGCGGTGTTGTCGTAAGAGAGACGAAAGATTATTTCGCAAGACAAAAAAAGCAAAGCAAATAAGCAGATAAGATTACATAATAAAGATTGTAAATACAAAAAGATCTGTACAGTATATAAGGCTGTCTGCAGTGGGAAAATGGCTTTTCCGCTACAGGCGGTCTTATTTTTGATATCTTTTTATATTATGATGAGCGATTGTTTTGTGAGCGATAAGATGATTTTTTATATTTGCTTGAAATCTGTCGGATTTAACAGGTTTGGGATTCGGATTGCGGGAAAGTGACAGATAATTTTATTTGTGAAGTTTATTTGTGTAAAAGGAAACGGAAATATTCCCTTAAAAACGACAATCTTTCATAAAAACAGGCTTGTTCTGAAAATACATTATCATGTGTTTTGGGGATTGCATTATACTATATTTTGTATTAGAATAGATTTTAGACAGCACGGGATATGACAGCCGTGCGATGCAAGACATGAGGAAAATGTTCCGTGAAATACGCAAAAAGGCGGAGAAAGCGGAAAAGCATCTGAAAAAAAGATAGATGAGGAGAGGCGAAATATGAAGATTATCAAGAGAAACGGAGCCGAAGAAGTATTTGACATTAAGAAGATCGTAATTGCAGTGACAAAAGCGGATTCATCATCGGAAGGGAGAAGTCTGACCGATTCGCAGATAGAAGATATTGCGGAGTTTGTCGAGTTTAAGTGCAATAACTGAACCGTGCGGTTTCGGTTGAAGAGATACAAGATCTTGTGGAAGACCAGATCATGGCGACAGGAGCATTTGAACTGGCAAAACGGTATGTGAGATATCGTTATAAGAGATCGCTTGTGCGTAAGGCAAATACGACGGACAACAGGATCCTTCACTTATTGAGTGCAATAACGAAGATGTCAAACAGGAAAATTCCAATAAAAATCCGGCGGTCAACAGCGTGCAGCGAGATTATATGGCAGGAGAGGTCAGCCGTGACCTGACGCAGAGAATGCTTTTGCCGGAAGATATTGTCGAAGCGGATAAAGAGGGTATCATCCATTTTCATGATTCGGATTATTATGCGCAGCATATGCATAACTGTGATCTTGTCAATCTGGAAGATATGCTCCAGAACGGAACGGTCATCAGCGGAACAATGATAGAGAAACCGCACAGCTTTTCAACGGCATGTAATATTGCGACACAGATCATGCACAGGTGGCGAGCAACCAGTATGGCGGACAGAGTATTTCGCTTGCGCATCTCGCGCCGTTTGTTCAGGTATCAAGAGATAAGATCCGTGCGGAAGTCCTTCAGGAAATGGAAATGGTAGGGATCGATTATCCGAAGCAGGTGCTCAATGATATTGTGGAAGGCCGCTTAAAAAAAAGAGATCATAAAAGGCGTTCAGACGATCGAATATCAGGTGATCACGCTTATGACGACGAATGGTCAGGCTCCGTTCCTTACAGTATTTATGTATTTGAACGAAGCGAAAGATGAGCGGGAGAAAAAAGATCTTGCGATGATCATCGAAGAGACGTTAAAGCAGCGTTATAAAGGCGTGAAAAACGAAGCGGGCGTATGGGTGACGCCGGCGTTCCCGAAGCTGATCTATGTGCTTGAAGAAGATAATATCGACGAAGGTTCTCCGTATTTCTATCTGACGGAGCTTGCGGCAAAATGTACGTCAAAACGTCTTGTTCCGGATTATATTTCCGAGAAAAAGATGAAAGAACTAAAAGAAGGAAACTGCTTCCCGGTTATGGGATGCCGAAGCGCTCTTAGCCCGTGGAAAGACGAAAACGGAAATTATAAGTTTTACGGACGCTTTAATCAGGGAGTTGTGACGATCAACCTTGTGGACGTAGCATTGTCCTCCGGCGGAGATGAGGACAAATTCTGGAAAGTGTTTGACGAGAGACTGGATCTTTGTTACCGGGCTCTTATGTGCAGACATAACCGTCTGAAAGGAACTCTTTCGGATGCGGCTCCGATCCTTTGGCAGTTTGGCGCGCTGGCACGGTCTGAAAAAAGGGGAGAAGATCGATAATCTGCTTTATGGCGGATATTCTACGATCTCTCTTGGATATGCCGGACTTTACGAATGTGTGAAATATATGACGGGAAAATCGCACACAGATCCGTCGGCTACACAATTTGCGCTTGACGTAATGAAATACATGAATAAAGCGTGCGACAGATGGAAAGAGGAGACAAATATAGGTTTCAGTATTTACGGTTCTCCGATTGAGAGTACGACATACAAATTTGCAAAATGCCTTCAGAAACGATTCGGTATTATTCCGGGTGTGACGGATAAGAGTTATATCACGAACAGTTATCACGTTAATGTATGTGAGCCGATCGATGCGTTTGACAAACTGAAATTTGAATCCCAGTTTCAGGCGCTTTCTACAGGCGGCGCGATCAGTTATGTAGAAGTGCCGAATATGCAGGACAACATTCCGGCGGTTCTTCAGGTAATCCGTTTTATTTATGATAATATCATGTATGCGGAACTGAATACGAAGAGTGATTATTGTCAGGAATGTGGATTCGACGGAGAGATCCAGATCGTGACGTCTGAAGATGGAAAGCTTGAGTGGGAATGTCCGCACTGCGGAAACCGCAATCAGGATACTCTTAATGTAGCAAGACGTACATGCGGTTACATCGGAACACAGTTCTGGAATCAGGGAAGAACACAGGAGATCAAAGAAAGAGTGCTTCACCTGTAAAATATCGGGTGACAAACAAAGAGGGATAAATGAATCAAAAGAAACAGGATGCCCTGCTTGGTATCCTGTTTTTTAACGGCGACCGATTACAATCCCGGAATGTACCTTTTGGCACTTCCGTGATTCATTGCATATATAGATCAAACGGATAAGAGAGTATAGAGGAAAGGTGTGAATTCAGGTGTATTACGGCGAAATAAAAAAGTGTGATATTGCAAACGGTGAGGGCGTAAGAGTATCTTTGTTTGTTTCAGGGTGTACGCATCATTGTCCGGGATGTTTCAATGCAGATACTTGGAATTTTAAATACGGAAGCGAATATACAGATCAGACGGAAAAAGAGATTTTGGAGGCGCTCTCGCCAAGTTATATTAATGGATTGACATTACTTGGCGGCGAACCGTTTGAGCCGGAGAATCAAAAGACGCTTGTCGGACTTCTCCGAAAAGTAAGAGAGAGCTATCCTGAAAAAAATATATGGTGTTATACAGGGTATTTGTATGATGAGCAGCTTTTAAATAACAGCCGCGCAAGATGTGAATACACAGATGAAATGCTCTCTATGATAGATGTGCTTGTGGACGGAGAGTTTGTAGAGGCGTTAAAAGATATCCGTCTTGTGTTCAGAGGTTCATCGAATCAAAGAGTCATCGATGTGAAAAAAGTCTTGGTCAGAATGAGATTGTCATGTGGCAGCCAAAGGTAGAGCGGGGCGTGTAGATGAAAAGAATGATTTAAGACCAAAAGAGAATCACGGATATCATACAAAATATAAAGGCTGGGAAAGTTATTTCGGTATACCGGCAGTTAAAAAAACATAAGGATAAATTAACGGCGCCTTAATTGTATAAGTGAAGAAGAGATGTTATATTTGATTTAGACATGTATTTGAGCTTAGACAAGAGAGGTGCCTATTATTATGCGAATCAATGAAATTATAAAAGAACGCCGTCTGGCAAAAGGATTTACACAAGAGCAGATTGCGAATTATCTTGGGGTGACGGCTCCGGCTGTCAATAAATGGGAGAAAGGAACGTCGTGTCCCGACATAGTCTTGCTTCCGGCGCTTGCCAGGCTTCTTGATACGGATCTGAACACCTTGCTGTCTTTTCAGGATGATCTGTCGGAGAAAGAAGTTGCGCTGTTTTTGAATGAAGTGTCTGAAGCGGCAAAAAAAGACGGCTTTGAAGCGGGATATTCTCTTGCGATCGGGAAAATTAAAGAATACCCTACCTGTGATCTGCTGCTCGGTAACGTGGCGATGCTGCTAAACGGCCTGCTGTTGTTTCAAGGAAACAGAATTGATTCATATGAAAAATACGAAGAGGAAATCGAAGCTTTATTTCAACGGGTAATGCAAAGTGACCGGATTGATATCAGAGAACAGGCGCAGGCGTATCTGATCTCTAAATTGATGGAAAAACAGGATTATGAACAGGCCCAGAAAGTGTTGGATACGATTTCAAAAAAGAGGGTGCTCGACAGAGAACAGCTTCAGGCAAATTTGTACATTGCGCAGGGAGAGTTAGAAAAAGCGGCAAAGCTGACAGAAGAAAAGTTTTTGTCTGCCACAACCGAAATTCACGGGGCGCTGATGACGTTAATGGAGATCGCATTGAAAGAAAAGCGGATGGAAGACGCGGAATATATTGCGGATATCGACAAGCAGGCGGCGCAGGTATTTGATCTGTGGGAATATAATTCTTACGGTGCACAGTTTCAGCTTTATGTGGCTACGAAAAAAAGAGCGAAGGCGGTAAAGATACTTTTGCCGATGCTGAGATCACTTACGAAAAAATGGGATATTAACAGTTCGCCTTTGTATCGTCATATTCAGACGAAAGAAGTTGATAAGTCGTTTGGTTCGCAGTTACAAAAAGCGCTCGTTCAATCGATCGAAACAGATGAAGAGATGAAATTTTTAAAAGACAGCGAAGAATTACAAAGCTTATAAAAGAGGCAGATTGAAGTAGATAACTGAGGAAAAGAAAAAAGCAGTTTTCCGATAGAGGTTTTGAAAATATAAAAACCTGAATTCGGGAAACTGCTTTCTCTGTATAGATGTCATAGATATCTTTATTACAGGCAGTCCTTATTTCCGACAAATAAAGTTCCCGCCTGTTTTCCGTTTACGATATCGTACAAAGCTTCAGGGTGTTTTCCGTTCGTCACGATCGTATCGATGCCCTGTGAAGCGGCAAGTTCGGCAGCCTGAAGTTTTGTCCTCATACCGCCTGTTCCGCGTCTTGATCCTGCGCCGCCTGCGAGAGAATAGACGCTTTCATCGATCTGGCGGATCTCTTTGATCAGTTTCGCGTTCGGGTGAAGGCGGGGGTCGCTGTCATAAAAACCGTCGATATCAGAAAAAATGACAAGTCGCTTAGCGCGGCAGAGAACGGATACGACAGAAGAAAGCATATCGTTGTCGCCGAAAAGTCTGTCTTCGGATTCAATTTCCTTATAACTTACGGAATCGTTTTCGTTTACGATCGGAATGACTCCCATTTTCAAGCAGGGCGTCAAATGTGTTTCGC
>ENA-OQCP01000024-OQCP01000024.1-human-gut-metagenome-genome-assembly--contig:-NODE-24-length-54284-cov-2.434939_pt1 | contig 54284 bp, 72 predicted proteins | sample MGYA00242760_ERZ504583 | MGnify/ENA primary metagenome ERZ504583 (study PRJEB26092, sample SAMD00036308) | human gut metagenome | host: Homo sapiens | study: EMG produced TPA metagenomics assembly of...
ATTGGAATGGGGTGGCAAGCTGGTATTCGTCAATAGTATTGTGGGTGGTTCCATTGATGCACGTTTCATGCCGGCCATCTTGAAGGGTATCATGTCACGTATGGAGCAGGGACCGTTGACTGGTTCGTATGCTCGCGATGTACGTGTCATCGTATATGACGGAAAAATGCATCCGGTTGACTCCAATGAAATCTCCTTTATGCTGGCGGGACGGAATGCGTTCAGCGAAGCGTTCAAGAATGCAGGCCCGAAGATTCTAGAACCCATTTATGACGTGGAAGTATTTGTTCCGTCGGACAAGATGGGTGATGTGATGGGGGACTTGCAGGGACGCCGTGCCATGATTATGGGTATGAGCAGCGAGGCCGGTTACGAAAAACTGAGTGCTAAGGTGCCTTTGAAGGAAATGTCATCCTACTCTACGGCACTTAGCTCACTGACCGGTGGACGTGCTTCGTTCATCATGAAGTTTGCCAGCTATGAACTCGTTCCGAGTGATGTGCAGGATAAACTGATTAAGGAATTTGAGGCAAAGCAAGCTGAAGAATGATTTTCAGGGGTTGGTAGTTTGGCTGTTGTAACTACCGGCTGCTAATATAACAATTGTTAAAGCCGTTGTTACTTCATGGCAAGTAATAACGGCTTTTTTCATTAACGTAGATTAAGAACATGCAGAATTGTGAATTGAATGATTAATTTTTTATTAAATTTGCAAACCAAAGGCTTGTGTTTTTGTTATAATGCTCATAATACAACCTAAAAAATGGTCTTCGGTTAATTTACGAGAACGTCCGGTTAAATCAGGTTAATTGGTTAGGAGTGTTAATTAGGGAGTGTTAATTTTGTGACTATGAAAAAGTCAACTATATGGATATTAGGTGTTGTTATGGGGCTTTCCTTCCTTAGTTTGCTGTATCTGCAGATAAGCTATATTGAGGAAATGGTGAAGATGCGTAACGGACAATTTGATGAATCGGTGAAGCGTGCGTTGATGGCTGCTTCGAAAGAGGCAGAGTCCGCAGAGGTTGTGCGTTGGCTGAATGAGGATATCTCCGAGGCAGAAAAGAAGGCGTGGGAACAATCGCAAAGCAGTAGCGGAGTGATGCGTACCCAGCGGTTTGTGATGACAGCTCCGGATGGCAGTGTCCGTTCTTCGGTGGAATTGAAAACTTTCAGTAACGAGCCTTCTGAATTGCCAAGAGCAATGATTTCACGCAAACACGGAGCAAAAACCATTCCTCAGACTTCACGCTCGCAGATAGAGATGCTTAAAACCGCTATCTTTACCAGCGTGCATTGGTAGACGAGGTGGTGTTGCAGATGGTATACAATGCCAGCGACAAGCCGATTGAGGAGCGTGTTAATTTCAAAAGTCTGGACCAGTATCTAAAAGCAGGTCTGATAGAGAATGGTCTCGGTGATATGGATTATCACTTCAAGGTGATAGACCGGGAAGGTCGGGAGGTATACCGTTGTGCGGATTATAGCGATGCAGGGAGTGAAAGCTCTTATTCGCAGCCATTGTTTTTGAATGACCCACCAGCGTATGAGTATCGTCAAGATACATTTTCCGGGAAAGAAGGATTATATCTTCGATTCGGTCAGGTTTATGATACCGTCGATGATATTTACTTTTGTACTGCTGGTGACGTTCATCTTTACGATTTACATCGTATTCCGCCAGAAGAAGCTGACGGAGATGAAGAATGATTTCATCAACAATATGACGCACGAGTCAAGACGCCAATATCGACGATTTCTCTGGCGGCACAGATGTTGAAAGACCCGGCTGTGGCAAGTCTCCGACTATGTTCCAGCATATATCGGGTGTCATCAACGATGAAACGAAGCGCTTGAGGTTCCAGGTAGAAAAAGTGCTTCAGATGTCGATGTTTGACCGTCAGAAGGCTACTTTGAAGAATAAGGAACTGGATGCCAACGAGCTGATAGCGGGTGTTATCAACACGTTTACACTGAAAGTGGAGCGTTATAATGGAAAGATTGAATCGGAGCTTAAAGCTACCAACTCTGCCATTTTTGCCGATGAGATGCATATCACCAATGTGATTTCAATCTCATGGATAATGCAGTGAAGTATAACGTCCGGATGCGGATCTGCAACTGACGGTGAAGACTTGGAATGAGCCTGGCAAACTGATGATTTCCATCCAAGATAACGGCATCGGCATCAAGAAGGAGAATTTGAAAAAGATATTCGAGAAGTTCTATCGCGTGCATACAGGTAATCTGCACGATGTGAAAGGCTTCGGCTTGGGACTGGCTTATGTGAAGAAGATTATCATGGATCATAAGGGAACTATCCGGGCAGAAAGTGAACTGAACGTAGGAACTAAATTTATTATTGCATTACCTTTATTAAAAAATTGATTGATATGGACGAGAAACTGCGTATTTTATTGTGCGAAGATGATGAAAATCTTGGCATGCTTTTAAGAGAATATTTACAGGCAAAAGGTTACGCTGCCGAGTTATATCCCGATGGAGAAGCAGGATACAAGGCTTTCCTGAAGAATAAATATGACTTGTGTGTGTTTGATGTGATGATGCCAAAGAAAGACGGATTCACACTGGCACAAGAAGTGCGTGCGGCCAATGCCGAAATACCTATTATCTTCTTGACGGCAAAAACATTGAAGGAAGATATTCTGGAAGGTTTCAAGATTGGTGCCGATGACTACATCACCAAGCCCTTCAGTATGGAAGAGCTGACTTTCAGAATTGAAGCTATCCTGAGACGTGTTCGCGGAAAGAAGAACAAGGAGAGCAACATCTATAAGATTGGTAAGTTTACATTCGACACGCAGAAACAGATTCTGGCGACTGCCGAGAAGCAGACTAAACTGACCACCAAAGAATCCGAACTGCTGGCTTGCTTTGTGCACATGCCAACGAAATTCTGCAGCGTGACTTTGCGTTGAAGACTATTTGGATTGATGACAACTATTTCAATGCACGTAGTATGGATGTATATATCACAAAGCTTCGTAAGCACCTGAAAGAAGATGATTCGATTGAAATCATCAACATTCACGGAAAAGGATATAAACTGATTACTCCGGAAGCTGAGTCTTGATGAGACTCGGCTCCTCTGGGGGAGAGAAAATAAAAAAGGCGGTCTGCATGTATATGCTAACCGCCTTCTTTATTTCTTTTCTTTTGATATTAGTCGACAATTCTCTTGTTGATGACAATGTAGGAAATCAATCCCACTACAACCAAAACGGCAGAACTGCCCAAGATGGCATTGTTGTTAACATTGCCGGTAAAAGAACATGCAACCAGGATTACAGCTCCTATTACGACTAATATCAATCCCAGATTTTTTAATAAGCCTTTCATGTGTGTGTATTTTAATTAGATTATTATATTCTTTCGTATTCTTGTCACAAAGAAAAGCATAATTCTTTAACAAGCGAAATTATTTTGCAAAAATCCATATTTTAATAAAGAATGGAAGATGAGGAATGAAAAATGACGCTTCATCCCTTGTTTTCTCCTCCCTTAATCTCTAATCCTTAACCCCTCCTCCCTATATCTTAGTCCTTCGTATTGAAGAAAATCTTCCTCAGCACCTCCTGGCTCACACTGAGCTCTTCGATGGTGATGCCTTTCAAGGCTTCTTTGAGGGTCTGGTTGGCAATGACGCGCGCGCGTTCTTCCAGCTCCTTGCCATCCTTGGTCAGATGTATCAGATTGGTTCGGCGGTCTTTCTTGTCCGATATGCGCACGACGAGATGCTGACGCTCCATATTGTCTATCAAGCGCGTCATGCTGGGCTTGTCTTTGAAAGTTGCATTACACAACTCTTGTTGCGTCACCCCGTCCTTTTCCCATAAGAAGATGAGGACGGTCCACTGTTCCGGAGTAATCTCCAAACCGTTCTGGCGGAAGTTGCGGGACAGCTTTCGGTTAATGGCAGCCGACACTTTACCGTTCAGTATGGCAAAGATAAGGCGGATATCAAAGTTGAATTGCTCTATCATGAAATTATTGTTTAAACAACTTTGCAAAGATAGTGCAAGCCGAAGACAATTCCTATATCCCTACACAAAAAACATTAAATGTTTGTAGTTCAAAATAAAATGTCTACCTTGCACCGCATTTTTAAAACGAATAATTTATTTATTTAATTAAACGAGTATGAATCAATACGAAACCGTTTTCATTTTGACTCCCGTTTTGTCTGATGTTCAGATGAAGGAAGCGGTAGAAAAATTCAAAAGCATCCTTACTGCTGAAGGTGCTGAGATTGTAAATGAAGAAAACTGGGGACTGAAGAAGCTGGCATATCCTATCCAGAAGAAGTCAACCGGTTTCTATCAGCTGATTGAGTTCAATGCAGAACCTACTGTCATTGAGAAATTGGAAATAAACTTCCGTCGTGATGAGCGCGTTATCCGTTTCTTGACTTTCAAGCAAGACAAGTAGCTGCTGAATATGCTGCGAAGAGAAGAAGTGTTAAATCAAACTAAAAAAGGAGGATTAATCATGGCACAACAAGTTCAATCAGAAATCAGATATTTAACTCCGCCTTCAGTAGACGTTAAGAAGAAAAAATACTGCCGTTTCAAAAAGAGCGGTATTAAGTACATCGACTACAAAGATCCCGAATTCTTGAAGAAATTCTTGAATGAGCAAGGTAAAATCCTTCCGCGTCGTATTACCGGTACTTCTTTGAAGTTCCAACGTCGTGTAGCTCAAGCTGTGAAGAGAGCACGTCACTTGGCGTTGCTGCCTATGTAACTGACATGATGAAATAATAGGAGGAGGAAAGTATGGAAATTATATTGAAAGAAGACATTGTAAACTTGGGTTATAAGAACGACATCGTAACAGTAAAGTCTGGTTACGGTCGTAACTACCTCATCCCGACTGGTAAAGCTGTCATCGCTTCACCGGCTGCAAAGAAAATGTTGGCTGAAGAGCTGAAACAACGTGCTCACAAGCTGGAGAAAATCAAAAAGGATGCTGAAGAACTGGCTGCTAAGCTGGAAGGCGTATCATTGAAGATTGCTACTAAGGTTAGCTCTACTGGTACTATCTTCGGTTCTGTTGGTAACATCCAGATTGCTGAAGAGTTGGCTAAATTGGGTCACAACATCGATCGTAAGATTATCGTTGTTAAGGACGTAGTGAAAGAAGTTGGTAACTACAAGGCTATCGTTAAGCTGCACAAGGAAGTTTCTGTAGAAATTCCTTTCGAAGTAGTTGCTGAAGAAGCATAAGAAAAGACTTCATAATGATAAGGAAGCCCGGTTCTGATAAAGGACCGGGCTTTTCTATGTTCGGAGCGTATGTGTGTGAGCTTATTGAGGGATACGTAAAGCTGCGGTTATAGAGGTTTACGAATCTGAAGTAGAGGTTTACGCGCGTGGTATAGAGGTTTGGCAAGAATACTCTTGTGTCTCTTTACGAGGTTACTAATGCAAAAAAAAAGAGCATATCCACTCAGGGGTATGCTCTTTGCCTTATTGTCAGCCAATAATTCTTTTAGTTTCTTGGCAATGCTTCTTTCACTACCATTTGGCGGCCTACATATTCTGCTCCATTCAGTTTGTTGATTGCTTGTTGGGCTTCAGCAGCTTCGGGCATCTCTACGAAGGCAAAACCTTTTGATCTGTTTGTATTACGGTCCATAATCAGTTTTACTGATTCTACTGTTCCATACTCTTCCATTACTTGTCTCAAATCTGATTCCCTAACGTTGTAGCTAAGGTTTCCAATGTACATATTCATAAAATACAAAAATAAAAAATTAATAATTCAATAAAGGAGTCTTAGGAAGTTGTAGTCAGAAATGAAAATTCTCAATGTGGCTAATCGAGGAGAAACATAGTGAAACGTAGATCGTAATAAACCTCTTATTGTTTTGTTGATGCAAAGTAACGGCTTTTATTTGGTATATGCACTATACTTTATCATTTATCTGCCATATAATACCCTTTTTTGTGAAATAAGACCAAGACTTAACAATTGGAAGGGAACAGAAGGAGAGGATAAGACATAAAAAAGTCTGGTGTGCTTGTATGCACGTCAGACTTTCAATTCTCTCGAGTGTTGTACTGAAATTATTCAGCTACAACAGCTGCGCTATCTACTGCTACAGTGTCAGCTGCTGCGGCTGCTGCTGCGGCTTCAGCTGCTGCTGCTTCTACAGCTGCGATTGAGTCAGCGATACGGATAGAATCTGCAGTTGCTTGTTCAGCGTTAGCTGCTTTGTTGCCACAAGATGCGAAAGATACTGCTACGATAGCTGCAGCCATCAAAACTAATTTTTTCATTTTCTTTACTTTTAAAACGTAATACAATCAATTGCTTTATTAAAACGTTGCAAAGGTATGTACTTTTTGAATATGTTGTTCTCGAAACCCCAACTTTTTTTATATTTTTTTTGGAGCTTCGGCTGTTTTTATCCCTATCTATATGTTTACAACATATTAATCTTCGGCAATGCTGTTGTATAAGTATCTCTTGATACTTCTTTTGGGCGTTTTCTCAAATTCAGTCGGATAAAGTTGGATTTGGCTTACTTTTTCATAGGCTGCCACACTATTATTCAGATTTTTGAGATTCTCATCCATAATGGTTTTGAGGTTGTCCGGCTGGTTCAACCCTAAAGAATCCAAGGCTTCATAGTCGGCATAAACCAGCGCTACCAGTCTTTTATTCCGTTCGATGACAAGACTTTCCAGGACGAAAGGCATGTTGTTGAGCCGTGCTTCTATCTCTTCGGGGAAGATATTCTGTCCACTGGAACTGAGAATCATGGTCTTGCTGCGTCCGCGTATGTATAGGTTGTTGTCGTCGTCCAGTGTACCCAAGTCGCCGGTGCGAAGCCATCCGTCTTCGGTGAAGACTTCTTTGGTGGCTTCGGGGTTTTTGTAATAACCCGTCATCACGTTCTCGCCACGTACTTGTATTTCGCCGAGTTTGTCGTCCGGGTTTTCCTTGCAGATACGGGCTTCCATGATGTCGAGTACCCGTCCGGAGGAAGTCGGGACGAATTCATTCCAGAGCATAGCTGATGAGAGGGGCACATTCAGTCATGCCGTAGCCGATGGTGAAGGGGAACTTGATGCGGTGGAAGAATTCTTCCACTTCCGGGTTCATGGCTGCGCTCCTATGATGACTTCCTTGAAACGTCCGCCCAGTGCGTCAATCAGTTTCTTGCGGATTTGCCCGTATATCTGTCCGTCGAGCAAGGGAATGCTGAGCGCCCATTTCATGGTCTTTTTGTTGATGATGGGCTGTATGACATTCTTGTATATCTTTTCAATGACAAGGGGGACGGTGATAATCAGGTTGGGTTTCACTTCCTCGAAAGCTTTCATCAGAATCTTTGGGGAAGGCACTTTTCCCAACAGTGTGACGTGTGTGCCGACGGCCGTGGCGGTAAGGAAATCGAATGCGCAGCCGTATGCATGTGCCAAAGGCAGGAAAGAGAGCACTTTGTCCCCTTTCTTCAGCAGCTCGGTACGTATGCCGAAGGTGACGTTGCCGGCCAGGTTGTTTCCCGTCAGCATGACGCCCTTACTGAATCCGGTGGTGCCCGAGGTATAATTCAGCAGCATGACCTTGTCGTTGGAAAGGTCCGTGTAAACGATGTCTTCCTTGCGGAACCCGTTCGGGTAGGTCGCTTCCATTTCATCGCCCAGATGCTTGAGGAAACGCTGGATGGTTTCGCCGTCCCGCTGATACAGACAGCGGAAGTCGCTCAGCGAGAACACACCGCGAAGTCCAGTAAGCCGTTCTTCTTCCAGATGTTCCCAAATGGCATCGCTGGTGAAGAGGAACGTTGATTCGGAGTGGTTTACGATATGATGGACATCATTGGGGTTGAAGTCTTGCAGAATGGGGACTACGATACCACCGTAGGTGATGGTGGCCATATAGGCGATGCACCAGCGGGCATTGTTCTTGCCGATGACGGCTATCTTGTCGCCGCGGCGCAGTTGGCAGTACTTGAAAATAAGATGCAGTCTGGCTATTTCTTGTGCCACTTCGCCATAAGTATAGCTCTCGTTTTCTCCATAGTTGGTATAGCAGGGGAGGTCCCAATTCTCGCGGAAACTATGCTCGTATAGTTTGATAAAGTTCTCTTGTATCATTGCACAAATTTTAGTTGAGTGTGCAAAAGTAGGAAAAATAGATTAATAATGTATATATTTGCAGCATAAATGTGTTTATAAGCTCATGATAGATACCAATATATTTCAAGATAAGACGGCGGTTTACTATACGTTGGGGTGCAAACTGAACTTCTCGGAGACCTCTACTATCGGTAAAATTTTGCAGGAAGCGGGCGTACGTACGGCGCGCAAGGGTGAGAAAGCGGATATTTGTGTAGTGAATACCTGCTCGGTGACGGAAGTGGCAGACAAGAAGTGCCGCCAGGCCATCCACAAACTGGTGAAGCAACATCCGGGTGCATTTGTCGTGGTGACCGGTTGCTATGCCCAGCTGAAACCGGAGACGGTGGCAAAGATAGAAGGTGTGGACGTCGTGCTGGGAGCCGAGCAGAAGAAGGACCTGCTCCACTACCTGGGCAATCTGCAGAAGCACGAGACCGGCGAGGCCTACACTTCCGCTTTGAAGGATATACGTTCGTTTGCCCCGTCTTGTTCGCGTGGCGACCGGACACGCTTCTTCCTGAAAGTGCAGGACGGCTGCGATTATTATTGTTCCTATTGCACCATTCCCTTTGCCCGCGGACGTAGCCGTAACGGCAGCATTGCTTCTATGGTGGAGCAGGCCAGCCAGGCGGCTGCCGAAGGTGGAAAGGAAATTGTATTGACCGGCGTCAATATCGGAGACTTCGGCAAGTCTACCGGTGAGACTTTCTTCGACTTGGTGAAGGCGCTGGACGAGGTGGAAGGCATTGAGCGTTACCGCATATCCTCCATCGAGCCGAATCTGCTGACAGATGAAATCATAGAATACGTGTCCCGTTCCCGGCGTTTCATGCCTCATTTCCATATACCGCTGCAGTCGGGCAGTGACGAGGTGCTGAAGCTGATGCGACGCCGTTACGATACCGCCTTGTTTGCCTCGAAGATAAAGAAGATAAAGGAAGTGATGCCCGATTCCTTTATAGGGGTAGACGTGATTGTGGGTACCCGTGGAGAGACGGAGGAGTATTTCGGGCAGGCTTATGAGTTTATCAAGAGCCTGGACGTGACGCAGCTCCATGTCTTCAGCTATTCGGAGCGTCCCGGCACGCAGGCCTTGAAGATAGACCACGTGGTGGCACCCGAAGAAAAGCACCGCAGGAGCAGCAATTGCTGGAGCTTTCGGACGAAAGACCCGTGCTTTTTATGCGCGCCATATCGGGCAGACGATGCCGGTGTTGCTGGAACGTCCCAAACCCGGACTGCCGATGCACGGCTTCACTCCCAATTATATCCGTGTGGAAGTCCCTCATGATGCTGCCTTGGACAACCAGCTCGTGTCTGTGCGCCTGGGCGATTTCAATGCCGACGGCACCGCACTCTTGGGAGTAATGGAATGAGGAATGCCGCCTTTGCAACAAATAACTCATAACTTATAACTCATAACTGACGAAGTGAAATCAAAAATTGTCTATTGGTTGACTTATGCGGGCATGTGGCTTGTGGCACTTCTGCCTTTCCGGGCGCTTTATGCATTGTCCGACGGGCTGTACTTCCTGATGCGCCACGTCGTGCATTATCGGAAGAAAGTCGTTCGCCGCAACCTTCGCAATTCCTTTCCGGAGAAGTCGGAAACCGAATTGATGGAGATAGAGCGCAAGTTCTACCATTATATCTGCGACTATATGCTGGAAGAGGTGAAGATGCTGCGCATGTCTTTCGAGGAGCTCTGCCGCCGGATGAAGTATGATAATAAGGAAGAATACCTTGCCATGATAGAGAAGCATGGAGGCATTGTACTGTTGATTCCCCATTATGCCAATTTTGAGTGGATTATAGGCATGGGGGCCATCATGCATCCGGGCGACATCCCGGTGCAGGTGTACAAACCGCTAAGCAATAAGTATCTGGACGAGATGTTTAAGCATATCCGCGCCCGGTTCGGAGGATACAATGTGGCGAAACATTCCACGGCACGCGAAGTGATAAAGCTTCGCCGTGAAGGCAGGCGGATAGCCATCGGCTGATTACAGACCAGTCGCCCAACCGCAGCGAGGCCCATTATTGGACCACTTTCTTGAATCAGGACACCGTGTTCATGGATGGCGCCGAGCGCATTGCCAAGCTGATGGACTTCCCCGTCTTTTATTGTGAATTGGAACGGACATCCAGGGATATTGCAAAGTGCTCTTCGATTTGGTTACCGAAACTCCCAAGCAGACGGCGGATGGCGAGATAACCGAGTGCTTCGCCCGTCGTCTGGAGCAGACCATCCGGCGCGAACCGGCTTATTGGTTCTGGTCTCATAAACGCTGGAAAAATAAACGAAAAGAATCTGTGCAACATGGATAAGATTGCTGTTGTCATATTGAATTGGAACGGATGTGATATGCTCCGTTCCTTCCTTCCCTCTGTTGTGCGTTTTTCGGAGGTGGATGGTGCTGTGGTGTATGTGGCGGACAATGGCTCTACGGATGCTTCCGTGGCAATGCTCCGTCGCGAGTTTCCTTCTGTGCACTTGATTCTGCTGGAAGAGAACCACGGTTTTGCCGACGGATACAATCTGGCATTGAAGCAGGTGGAGGCAGAATATGTAGTGCTGCTCAACTCCGATGTAGAGGTCACCGAGCACTGGCTTGTCCCGTTGGCAGAGTATATGGATGCTATCCGGAGACGGCCGCTTGCCAGCCGAAGATACGCAGTTGGCGTAACAAGGGGCAGTTTGAATATGCCGGAGCTGCGGGAGGTTTCATCGACCGCTATGGCTATCCCTTCTGCCGCGGCCGTATTATGGGCGTGGTAGAAGAGGACAAGGGACAATACGACACGGTGATACCCATTTTCTGGGCTACGGGGGCGGCTCTGTTCATCCGTCTGGCAGACTACCGGGAAGCGGGTGGGCTGGACGGACGTTTTTTTGCCCACATGGAGGAGATAGATTTATGTTGGCGGCTTCGTGCCCGTGGCAGACAGTTGGCATGTATACCGCAGAGTGTGGTATTTCATGTGGGAGGGGCCACTTTGAAGAAGGAGAATCCGCGCAAGACCTTCCTCAATTTTCGTAATAACCTTGTCATGCTTTATAAGAATCTGCCGCAGGAGGACTTGGCGTCCGTGATGCGTGTACGTGCGGTGCTCGATTATGTGGCTGCGTTCAGTTTCATGCTGAAAGGCCAGTTACCCAATGCTTTGGCCGTATTCCGTGCGCGCCGTGCCTACCACTCCCTCCGCACTTCATTAGCAGCGTCCCGCAAAGAGAATCTGAAAAAAACTACGCTTGCCGTAATACCGGAACGGACAAAAAACAGTATATTGGCGCAGTTTTATCTGCATGGAAAGAAATTCTTTTCCCAATTGTAGGAACTGTTGCCTTTTATAATTGTTCAATCTATTAAAGGTTTTGAATTATGGAAAAACTAGTTAGAAAAATCGGATTAGTGGCACACGACGCATGAAGAAAGACCTCATCGAGTGGGTACTGTGGAACTCGGAATTGCTGATGGGGCATAAATTCTATTGTACGGGCACCACGGTACCCTTATCCTCGAAGCCCTCCGGGAGAAACATCCTGATGTGGAGTGGGATTTCACTATCCTTAAATCCGGTCCTTTGGGCGGTGACCAGCAGATGGGCTCGCGCATTGTGGACGGAGAGATTGACTATCTTTTCTTTTTCACCGACCGATGACCCTTCAGCCGCACGATACGGATGTGAAGGCACTGACTCGCCTTGCCGGTGTGGAGAACATCGTGTTCTGCTGCAACCGCAGTACGGCAGACCATATCATTTCCAGCCCGTTGTTTGTCGACCCGACGTATGAACGCACTGTTCCCGATTACAGCAACTACACCAAGCGGTTTGCAAATAAGCCGGTGGTGGCCGAAGCGGTGGAATCGGCAAAGAAGCGGAAACGGAAAAAATAAGGATGAAACTCGGTTCTACTGGGCATTCTTAATCTATCGCTACCCTTCGTTCATGGACAGCCCACACTGGTGCGATAGCCCACCCTTGCCGTTTGAAGTCATAGAGTTGCACAATAATGGTGTTGGTGAATCTGCCCATTCTATGTCGTTGAGGTATTGGTAGGGGAAGCGGAACTCTGTGAGGTTTATTTTCAATAGTTCATTCCTTCTGAAGTCTGCATAGTTGTATGGGTTTGTAAAGTCGTAAGGGGTGGGCAGGTAGAGGGCATTTCTTCAATGAAACTCGGAGCTGTATTTGATAGCAAGCGGCCGGTAGCAGGAAGAGAGCGACGATGGGGAGTAATGCCAGTCGTTGTATAGCGTTTCTCATTGACTTTTTGTTGATGATGGGGCAAAGGTACGGAATATTGGTATCAATGGTCGTATTCTACGGCAGAAAAGTTGCTGCATGCTCACTGCAGAACTTCTGTATACATTTTGCAGTGCTACTGCATATCTGTTGCAGCGTCACTGCAAAGCTATTGCAGTACTACTGCAAATATATGTGCAGTGTTACTGCAAACCGTTTGCAGCGCCACTGCAAAAAGCATGCAGTGTCTTTGCAGTGGGAAGTGTCTGTGTATCAATAGTGAATGGGGTGATTCGGCAATCTGTCATTCTCCGCGGCGTTGGCATATTTCCACTCCTGCAGCCTCTATATCCGCGCCCATCGGTGGATTGCGCTTTGCCAGCTTGAGGGTTATTTCTTCTATCTGTGGGAAGTCGTGGAACAATCGGTTTATAATTCGCCCGCATACATGTTCCAATAGTTTGGAAGGAATGTCCATCTCTGCCTTCACAGCTGTATGTACATCGGCATAGCTCACGGTGTCGGCTACGTCGTCCGTTTCTGCCGCACGCCGGATATCAACTTGCAGGCGCAGGCTGACGGTAAACTCATTGCCTACCACGGTTTCTTGTTCGCCCACGCCGTGATGGGCGAAGAAGCGAAGCGTGTCAAGGAAAATATAACTGGTCATTACTTGTAGATTGTTTTCTGCAAACTTACTGATATTTTGTGGTACGGGCAAATCAGTATCCGGTTATTACGATTCAGGCTGTGGATTGTATTCTGTAAAATATAAAAATAGCGCGAAATTGTTTTTTATAGAATACAATTATGTGAGGGTCGGAATGAACTTATCGAATTATTTTAGGCACGGAATTATACGAGTTATCACGGTTGCTTTCAATATTATCCGTGATTGTCCATGTAATCCGTGCCTAAAATAACCCTTTGTTAAGAATCCTTCTTATCTTCCGGTGCTTTCTATCATGCTCCTTATTTTCTCGTTCAGGCTTTCTGCCTTCATCAGTTGTTCCAGTGTCAGGTGCATGCGCCAGCGCCAGTAGTGCCGCGGGTTGGCAGGAATATTGATGCGTTCTTCCTGCACGTTCGGGTTGCGCCATTTGCCGTCCATGGACATCCAGTCTTGCAGGGAGAGGATGCAGAGGATGGAGTTGCTATGGAGGTGATTGCGAACCACTTCTTCGCAGAGCTCCGGCGTGGCCGTTGCCGGTGCGGCACCGTAGTGCCTGAGCATGGTGTTGTAGTAACGCTGCGTCTGTTGGAAGTCTTCTTCCCACCAGCCGCGCAGGGTAGACATGTCGTGCGTGGAGATGGTGCAGACCGAACGGTACGGATACCAGTCAGTGTGGCCGAATTCTTGTTTCGGGTCTTTCGGCATACGTTGTATCTCCAGGGAAAGGATACGCAGGTCGTTCATCACCCATGCCACGCAATCGGGAATCATGCCTAAGTCCTCACCGCATACCAGCATGCGCGTGGACTGTGTCAGTTGCGGCAGTTTCTTCATGGCTTGCTGTCCCCAGAAGTCATTGTGGCGGTGATAGTAGTACTGGTCATACAGCCGGTTGAAGGCAGCCTTTTCCCAATCGTTCAGTGCGCGTAGATGTAGTCGTGCTGCACGCCGATGCGCGATGGTATTCGTGCGGATTGTTGCGGTCGGGCACGAACAGCACATCGCTGATAAGGGCGTAAAGCCCGTCACGAATCCAGATGCTGTCATCGTCCGTTTTTCCGGCAAAGTAGGCTTCCACCTTGCGCTGGGTGTCGAACTCGGGACGCATGCGGTAAACCTCCCACGTGTCTGTCGGCTCTATGAAGGTCTGTTTCACATAGTCTGTATGCGGGCCGAAGATTTGTCCGAGGAAGTACTCATGGATATAGGGCTTCAGGAAGAAGTCTTCGCGGAATGCCAGCCCGTAGCTTTCTATCTCCTCGCGCGTCATGGGCAGGGCGGGGACGAATTGTCCCAACAGCCCGTGTACGGCGTGCATCGGTATCTCCCAAATGCGGAAGAAGCCGAGGATGTGGTCTATGCGGTAGGCATCGAAGTATTCTGCCATTTTGTGGAAACGTTTCATCCACCAGGCATAACCGTCTTTTTCCATGACATCCCAGTTGTAGGTGGGGAGGCCCCAGTTCTGTCCGTTCACGGAGAAGTCGTCGGGCGGTGCACCGGCTTGTCCGTTCAGGTTGAAGTAGTGGGACTCTTTCCAGGCTTCCACACTGTTGCGGCTGATGCCGATGGGGATGTCGCCTTTCAGCACTACGCCGTTGGCGCGCGCATGTTCGGTGGCGGCAAGCAGTTGCAGGTGCAGATTGAACTGGATGTAGTAGTAGATGGCAATATGCGGATAGTCGGCAGAGTCCGGCCGGCACAATGTCTCTATCTCCTTGGCATCGTAGGTGGCATACTTGGGCCACTCGCGGAAATTCGGGGTCTTGTAGGCATCACGCAGGTAGCTGAAGACGGCATATGGCTGCAACCATTCCTTGTTGGCTTCGTAGAAATTACGGAAAGCATCCGATGCCAGCACCTTTTCCCCTTCCTGCTTGAAGATGAGGTGGAAGTATTCCCACTTTGTCTTGTTCACAGCTTCGTAGTCCACGGCGGGCAGGGCATTCAGTTCCTTCTGGCGTTTGTTGAATTCGGCCATCACCTTCTTGTCCTTCAAGCTGCCCAACTGCTTCAGGTCGGCGTACATGGGATGGAAGGCATAGATGGAGATGCTACTGTAAGGGTAGGAGTCTGTCCAGGTATGCGTCATGGTAGTGTCGTTGATGGGCAGAATCTGCACCGCCTTCTGATTGGTGGCAACTGCCCAGTCAATCATGCGCTTCAAGTCGCCGAAATCGCCTACACCGAAGCTTTTCTCGGAGCGCAGGGAGAATACGGGTACGGCTACTCCGGAACCTTTCCATGCAGGAAGATTGAAGTATACATAACGGTCGCCGACAGCCAGCGTTTCGTTGGCGGCTATCTGCGGGTCGGCCATATAGCGGTTGGGATTGTTCTCCCAGGCCACGGCACGGCGCTCTTTCTTGTTGTAAAGGACGAATTTATACTCTAGCGGGAAGCTGATTTTGCCGGCATCCACTTCTACCTGCCATTCGGGGAAGTCGATGTCGCTCATAAGGGCAGCTTTGTCCGGGTTCCAGTCACCCAGCGCCTTCTGGTTTCCGCAGAGTGCCAGGCAATGGTCGCTGTCTATGCAGGGGCGTACGCCTTTATCAGCAACCCCTTTTTGTAGCTTTTCGGGGCGGCACTGCGTTCGCGATGCGCCAGCAGGGATTCTGTGAAAGCGGATGTATAAAAATACTGCTGCTCGGGCAGATTCTTCCAACAATCTTCTATGCGGTAAACTTCTTCGGATTGTCTGCAACGTGCAGGATGCGTGGCAGGCTGTTCCACTCTGTCCGTATGGTTCTGCCATCTCGATAGATGTGGTAACTGTATTCGACGCTTCCATTACCGGGAATCTGGATATCCACTTCCGCGGTCCAGTGAATGCCGTCTACAGTGTGCAGGGGGGTGGCTTTGTTGGGCTGGTTGTTGCCAAGTTCCGGGATGGAACCCAGGACTCTGACTTCTTCACCCCAGCTGGTGCGATACTCGATATTGAATATTAGTGTCATATTATATTAGATTTAGAAATAGCAATAGCTGCAATGATTATGCAAGTATAGAAATTATTCCTCATAATCATGCAGCTACCGTTATCTAAGTCATTTAAATTCCTATGCAAACGTTTGTGCTTGCCGTGGGATTATCCACAGCGGGAAGCTCCGCACGTCTTGCAGATGAGGCAACCTTCTTGGTAAACCAGTGTTTCGTTACCGCAGTTGGGGCATTTCTTGCCTTTGGCTTCCGTGCCGTCCTGGATGTATTTCTTCAGGGCGCGTTCCACACCGTTCTTCCAGGTGTTGATGTTTTCGCTGTCCAGTTGCAGTGAACCTACCAGCTTGATGACCTGCTCGATAGGCATGCGGTAGCGCAATACACCGGAAATCAGCTTGGCATAGTTCCAATACTCTTTGTTGAACTTCTCGGACAGACCCTCGATGGTGACTTTGTATCCGCGCTTGTTCTCGAACTGGAAGTCGTAACGCTTGTTTCCGTGCTCATCCACATTCTTGATGATGTGGCCCGACACCACATTCTTCGGCAGGATGATGCTTCATCATCATCCAGCACACCGGTGAATATTTCGTAGGATGATTGTCCAGCAAGCCGACGAATGCCACCCATTTCTCCTTGTTGTTCTGGAAGCGGACAACGTCTGCATCCAATATTCTGGGACGTGTTTCAACGACCGTAGGCGGTTTGCACGGGGGAAGTTCGGACTTCTTGTCACTCTTGGTAGAGATGAGCACGCCGGAACGCGAACCGTCGCGGTAAACCGTACAGCCCTTGCAGCCGGATTTCCATGCTTCTACATACAGACGGTTCACGAGGTCTTCGTCTACGTCGTTCGGCAGGTTGATGGTTACGCTGATAGAGTGATCCACCCATTTTTGGATACGTCCCTGCATCTTGACTTTCATCAGCCAGTCCACATCGTTGGAGGTTGCTTTATAATAAGGTGATTTCTCTACCAGGGCATCCACTTCTTCCTGCGTGTAGCGTTTGGCGGGGTTGTATCCTTGTGCTTCCATCCAAGTCACGAACTTGGGGTGGAACACGATATATTCTTCAAAGGCATCTCCGGTTTCGTCGATGAAGTCCACATGGACGTTCGTATCGTTGGGATTCACTTTGCGGCGGCGCTTGTACACGGGCAGGAATACGGGCTCGATACCGGAGGTGGTTTGAGTCATCAGGCTGGTGGTGCCGGTCGGGGCGATGGTCAGACAGGCAATGTTGCGGCGTCCGTACTTCTTCATCTCCTCGTACATTTCCGGGTCAGCTTCACGCAGGCGGTTGATGAACGGGTTGTTCTTTTCGCGTTCTGTATCGTACACCTCGAATGCGCCGCGCTCTTTGGCCATTTCTATGGAGGAGCGATAGGCGTTGAGTGCCACCGTCTTGTGTACTTTCTCCGAGAACTCGGTTGCCTCTTCAGTGCCATAACGCAATCCCAGGGCGGCAAGCATGTCGCCTTCTGCCGTGATACCTACACCGGTACGGCGGCCTTGGGCGCTTTTCTTGTAAATCTTCTGCCACAAAACGCGTTCTGTATGTTTCACGTCTTCACTTTCGGGATCGGCATCTATCTTGCTCATGATGCGCTCTATCTTCTCCAGTTCAAGGTCGATGATGTCGTCCATGATGCGTTGGGCCAAAGCTACATGCTTCTTGAATAGCTCAAAGTCAAAGTAGGCGTCCGGCTTGAATGGATTGACCACGTATGAGTAAAGGTTGATGGCGAGCAGACGGCAGGAGTCGTACGGGCATAGTGGAATTTCGCCGCATGGATTGGTGGATACGGTACGGTAGCCAGGTCTGCATAGCAGTCGGGCACGGATTCCTTTAATATGGTATCCCAGAACAATACACCGGGTTCTGCCGATTTCCATGCATTGTGCACAATCTTTTCCATAATGCGGATGCGTCAATGTCTTTTTGAAATGCCGGCTCTGTGGCGTCAATCGGATATTGCTGTGTATATGGTTTGCCTTCGATGGCGGCCTGCATGAAGTCGTCGGTCAGTTTTACGGAAACGTTGGCTCCGGTCACTTTGCCCTCAGTCATCTTGGCATCGATGAAGCTTCCGAGTCGGGGTGTTTGATGGATACGCTGAGCATCAGTGCGCCGCGGCGTCCATCTTGAGCTACTTCGCGTGTAGAGTTTGAATAGCGTTCCATGAAGGGAACCAAGCCAGTGGAGGTCAGTGCCGAGTTCTTTACCGGTGAACCTTTCGGACGGATATGGGATAAGTCGTGTCCCACGCCGCCACGGCGTTTCATCAGCTGTACTTGTTCTTCGTCTATCTTGAAGATGGCACCATAAGAATCCGCTTCGCCGTCCACACCGATAACAAAGCAGTTGGACAGAGAGGCTACCTGATAGTTGTTTCCGATTCCGGTCATCGGGCTTCCTTGCGGAACAATGTACTTGAAGTGGTCGAGTAAGCCGAAAAGTTCCTCTGAACTTAATGGATTGGGGTACTTGGCCTCAATGCGGCTACCTCATTGGCTATTCGCCAATGCATGTCTTCCGGAGACTTTTCGTAAATATTTCCGAAAGAATCTTTGACTGCATATTTGTTTACCCAAACTCTGGCAGCCAACTCGTCGCCTTGGAAGTATTTTAAAGATTCTCCGTAGGCTTCGTCATAAGAATAATTTTTCTTTTCCACAATGTTGTATCTCTTAGGATTAGTTACAAATAAGTAAAGTTGTAGAAGTTGTACTTATCGTTAACAAATGCATTTGCAAAGCTATGAATGTTTTTCAACTTGGCAAAATTAAAATGAATGTTTTTATCAACCGATGTATAGTTTTCTATTGATTGCTATCAATTTATTGGTTTATAATGTTTTAATGATTTGAGTAAACGAATAAGTTTTCCAAAATGGAATTTATTAACAACTTGTTGGGCTGAAAGGTTCTCGGTTTAGTCGAACATAAGGTTACTTTTATCTGCTCGTAGAGATAATAATTGTTCATTTCTTGTTGAAAGATGTATTTTATTCCGGATATATGATGATAAAAAAAGTGTGAACTCTTGAATGAATTGTTCGTGGATTACATTATCTTTGCAAAAAAAAGAAAGAATGGAAAGCTTGAAACAAAGGAGAACAATCCGAAAATACCAGCAGAAGGATATTTCTGCTGATTTGTTAAATGATTTGCTTGAAACCTCTTTCCGGGCTTCTACAGTCGGGAACATGCAGGTTTATAGTGTGATTGTGACGCGTGATGCAGAGCGTAAAGCCAAACTGGCGCCTGCACATTTCAATCAGCCGATGGTTCGGACGGCGCCGGTAGTGCTTACTTTCTGCATAGATTTGCGCCGCTTCAGCAAGTGGTGTGAGCAACGTAAGGCTGAGCCGGGATACAACAACTTTGAGTGGTTTGTGACGGGGGCTGTCGATACCTTGCTGGTGGCACAGACTTTTTGTGTGGCTGCCGAGGAGAAGGGGTTGGGCATTTGCTATCTGGGAACTACCACTTACAACCCTCAGATGATTGTCGAAGCGTTGGAGTTACCGGAATTGGTGTTTCCCATCACGACAGTCACAGTGGGATGGCCTGCCGAACAGCCGGAACAAGTGGACCGTTTGCCGCTGGAGCCATTGTACACGAAGAGGTTTATCATGATTATACTCCTCAGGACATTGACCGGTTGTATGCCTATAAAGAATCGCTTCCTGAGAACAAGCAGTTCATCTTGGAGAACAATAAGGAAACGCTGGCGCAGGTCTTTACAGATGTGCGTTATACGAAGAAAGACAGTGAGGCAATGTCGGAGAATCTTTGGAAGATAATGAAAAAGCAGGGATTTTGAAAATTAAGGATTAGGGATAAGGGATAAGGGGTTAAGCTAATGCATACTTAGCTGCATTTAATCCCTTATCCTTTATTCTTATCCTTTTTTCAGTGCGGCTTGAATCTCGTCGATTTCCGCACGGAATGATTTGTCCACCTCTTTCAGTTCTTTGATGGTTTTACATGCATGCAATACGGTGGCATGGTCTTTATGTCCAATTAGCGCACCGATTTTTGCAGTAGAGAAGTCTGTATGGTTTTTGGCTAAATACATGGCTATTTGTCGTGCTTGCACCACTTCCCGCTTTCTGGATTTTGTGTGGATGGTGGCAGTTTCCAATCCGAAGTGCTTGCATACGGTGTTGATGATTTCATCGACAGTCACTGCCTTGCTTTCGCTGTTCACTACCTTGCGGACGATACGTTGCGTCAGTTCCAGGTCTATTTCTTTATTGTATATGGTGGAATGCGCCATAATGGAAATGACGATGCCCTCCAGGTCACGTACACTGTCGCCCACGTTCTCTGCAATATAGTCAATCACTTCCTGGGGGAACTGCAGGCCGTCACGGTGTATCTTGTTGCGCAGAATGTTCTTGCGGAGTTCTACGGTAGGTTTCTCCAGCTCAGCCACCATTCCCCATTTAAAACGTGTAATCAGACGCTCTTCCATGCCCTGCAGCAATACCGGTGCACGGTCGGAAGTGAGGATGAGCTGCTTGCCGTTCTGATGCAGATGGTTGAAGATATGGAAGAATGTATTCTGCGTTTTGGTCACGCCGGCAAATTCCTGAATATCATCAATGATTAGAATATCAATGGTCTGGTAGAAGTTGATGAAGTCGTTAGTCGTATTGTTACGTACGGAATCGGTGTATTGCACTTGGAATAGGTGTGCAGATACATACAATACCCTTTTCTCCGGGTATAGTTCCTTGATTTTGGTTCCGATAGCATTGGCAAGATGGGTTTTGCCTACACCTGATGCTCCGTATAGGAACAGCGGATTGAAGATTGTTTTAGCCGGATTGAGAGCGACAGCTTCTGCAACGCTGCGCGACAGCTTGTTGCTGTAACCTTCGATGAAGGTTTCAAAGTTGTATTCTGGATTAAGGTGCGGGTCAAGTTCGGGGACGGGAATCTGCGGAATCCTTTTGTCCATCATTTGTTTTTGCGGTATGATGGTACGCTGTGTAGACTCCAGGTCGACGGTTTTCCGCGAGCTCTTGTCCACCATTACGTTATACATCAATTTAGTTCCCTCACCAATGACTTATAGAGAGTCTTGCGCAACAAATCAACAAATTTGTCCTCCAAAAACTCATAGAAGAACTGGCTGGGCACTTGTACGACCAGCGTTTTGTCTTCATATTTTAAAGGTATGATGGGAAGAAACCATGTTTTGTATGTCTGCTCCGGAACATTGTCTCTGATGATTTCAAGACAGCGGTTCCACAGCCCGACATGATCTATTTCACTCATAACGGCTATAAATACATTTATTAATTAAGCATAACTTCTACGATTGCAAAATTGGCAATCTTATTCGAGAAAAACAAATCCTTTTTTTCTTGCGTTTTTAGGGAAAGTAATAAGCTCTTTACTTTCAGCTACTTATCGGTTACTATGAGTATACTCCTTATATAAGGTGTGTTGCATTTATCTAATACTTTGTCATATAGTGGTTTATGTAGCTTTGCGTCTCTTGTTTTCTTTCTGTGCCCAGAGCAGGAAAAAGCCCTTTTTCGCTCCTTGTATAGAGCAAATGAGGGCTTTTCTTTTAATTCCTTTATAGACTTATTATTTAGACAAAATCTATATAACGTCCATCTTTTACTTATCTTTCTTGCCGAATAGGGAGAAATGGACGTATCGTTTCGGATGCGATTTCAAGTCTTCCAATAAACTTGCCGCGTTGGCAGTGGTGGCGTTCAGATTATTATATAGAGAAGGGTCGTTTAGCAAAAGTCCGACGGTATTGTCTTTCTGGTTCAATTTGTCTGTAATCATTTTTACATTGTTCAAAGTTGCGTCTACCTTTTGCATGGCGGCAGCATAATCTATCTCCTTTAAGTTGTTGGAAATGAGTGCAAAGTTGTCTCCAATGGTATTGAGCTTGCCGGTCAGTTGTGGAATATCATCCTTCATTAGAGTTTGCAATTGGCGGCTTGTGACGGCCATACTTGCTGTTAAATCTTGTACGTTATGCAAGGTTGCAGGGATGGCGGGGTCGGCCAGTATGACATTTAAGGATGCGAGGATGGAATCCAGCTTGGGCAGCATCTTCTCTACTTGCGGCATCATGGTGGCAACTTTTCCATCATTCCGTTGTTCAGCACGCCGGGGATTGTGTCTCCAATCTGGTATTTCTCCCGTGGGTTATTGGCAAGCAGCAGGTTCATCTTTACGCCGCCAAGCATTTCGGCTGCCAGTTCTGCCGTACTTCCTTTGGGAATGCGCAGCTCTGGGTCAACATCTATTTCGGCAACGACTTTGCCCGGTTGGTATAGTCGTAGTACAAGTCGCGGACAATACCCACGCGGAAGCCGTCGGCAAAGACCGGGCTGGATTTTGTCAGCCCATTGACATTCTGGAATTTCACGTAGAAATAGCTGGAGGGCTTGAACATATTTATCCCTTTCAGGTAGTTGATGCCGTATACCAATATGCAAAGTGCAGCTATGCCTGCTATTCCTATTCTAACTTCTTTTGTAATATACTTCATGATGTATCTTTTGTTATTTATTTCTGTTCTTTTTAAATTCGCTGATGGCTGTGTTGACGTTTATCTTTTCTCCATTCTTGAACGCAATGATGAATGCGTCCTTGAATTTGTCCGTAATGCTACGTTTGCTGCGCAGCACCTTGTTGTAATCGGGTGATGCGCCGTACGTATATTTGTAGATTCCGCCTTCTTTATAATAATCCACGTCTTTCAGTCCTTTCAGTCTTTTGTCATTCTTGGCCAGAGGACGTGAAGAAGTGAGTATCTGTATCTTAAACACGATGCCGCTCTGTTCTGTTTGGGAAACGGCTGCATTTTCTGACCTTTGCGGGCGTTGGGCAGCTTGGTTACTCTCCGCTTGAGGTGCATTTTTCTTTTCCGGTGTCGCTGTAGCTGCGTTGCCTTCTTCTTGAACGGGCTCGGTACATCCTCCGGAAGAATGGTATTGCTGCTTCCGTTCAACCGGATTTCCTGCTCGCGCTTATAGGTGAGGAAAGCGCGGAAGATACCGTTGGCAAGTGAGGTGGTTCCTGCTTCAGTGTTCAGGTACCGTTCCTCTTCCGGTGTGGAGATGAATCCGAGTTCACCAGTATGCTTGGCATGGCACTGGCCTTCAATACCAGAAAACCTGCCTGGTGCACGCCCCGATCTGTACGTTTGCAGGTTTGGCGGAAATGCTTTTGTACGAGGGAGGCGAGGTGCACACTCTGTGACATGTATTTGTCTTGCATGAATTCGAAGATGATGTAGGACTCTGCCGAGTTGGGATTGAAGCCGGCATACCGCGTCTTGTAGTCGCTTTCGTAGAGGATAACGGCATTTTCGCGCTTGGCTACTTCCAGATTGGCATCCGATTTTGCCAGACCCAGTGTCCAGGTGGAGGCTCCTTTGGCCGTCCGGTTTTTGGCCAGGGCATTGGTATGTATGGAGATGAACAAATCAGCTTTGGCGTTATTGGCAATTTCAGCGCGCCGGTCCAGGGGGATGAATATGTCCCGGTCCCGCGTATAGATAACTTTTACATCAGGGCAGTTCTTCTTGATTTGTTTGCCAAGTTTGAGTGCTACATTCAGGTTGATATTCTTCTCTTTGGAAATTTTTCCCACTGCACCCGGGTCGTGTCCACCGTGTCCGGGGTCTATAACGACAACAAAGTCTTTCGCTTCAGCGCTGCCACTGCAAAAGGGGGAGATAAGCAGCCCTAAGCATATACTTATATATAATATGTATCGTCTGTATAGTTTCATATAATTGTAGCAAAGACAATGCTTCCTTTTCGCTTGGCAAATGTAGTGGAAATTTATAGAAAACTAATGGATTATGTTCAGTTTTATTGTTCTTCTTCTCATTTTTAGTGTAATTAATGTCTGTGTTTGAGTAATTAGTGGCTCAATGTATTGATAATATGCGTAACTTTGCGGCAGATAATTAAAATAGCAAATCAAGTATGCTGGTTCGTTTTATAAAGAACTGGACGTTGCCTTTGGCAATGCTTGCCGGTACTTTGGGATATTTCTTTTTTGCAGACATTCCTTTTGTGGCGCCTGCCAAACCTTATGTGAATGTGTTAGTGGCTTTCCTGACTCCACTTTTGATTTTTTCCCAACTTCTGCTCACTTTCTGTAAGGTGGAGGTGCATGAACTGAAACCCAAATCGTGGCATGGATGGTTACTGCTGTTCCAGACGGTTTCTTGCTTGATTGTTGCGGTATTGTTGGTGTGTTGCCCTATGGAGGAGGTCTACCGGGAAGTGTTTGAAGGTGCAATGGTCTGTCTCATTTGTCCCACTGCAACCGCTGCGGCTGTCATTACCGGTAAACTGGTGGAAGCGCATCCAGCCTGACGACCTATACGTTGTTGTCCAATCTTCTGGCGGCTGTGGCTGTTCCTTTGGTTTTCCCGTTGGTGGAGCCTCATGCTGACATTACTTTTTTTTGTTGCATTCCTGAAAATTCTGAGTAAAGTCTTTCCATTGCTGCTTTGTCCTTTCTTGCTGGCATGGTTTCTGCGTGCGTTTGTGCCGAAGGTGCATCATTTTCTGTTGGGTTTCCATGATGCAGCCTTCTATTTGTGGGCGGTAGCTCTTGCCATTGTCTCAGGGCAGACGGTACGTTCATTGGTCAATAGTGATGCACCGGTATTTGTTGAACTGCTGATAGCCCTGGCGGGACTGATAACCTGCTGTATACAATTCTATTTGGGAAAGAGAATCGGCGGTCATTATGGTGAGCGCATCAGTGGAGGGCAGGCGCTGGGGCAAAAGAATACGGTGCTTGCCATCTGGATGGCATATACTTATCTTAATCCGTTATCTTCCGTCGGTCCGGGATCGTATGTGCTGTGGCAGAATATAATCAATAGTTATCAGCTGTGGAAGAAAAGGAAAAATGAGACGGAATAACTGCTGAGTATTTTACATCTTATTTGCTTTATGGACATAGAGGGCGGTTGCAACAATTATCAGTACAAATGCCATAATGAGGAATATTATCCGGATAAGGCGATGTTTTGAAAATAGGTTGGCCATGCAGGCAGAAGCCACGCTGAAACGGGCTATTATAGAATCAATTGTGGCGTTTTCGAAAAAGACTGATGCAATACTCCATAGTGCAATAATGGTTAATATAGCATTGGCTGATAAACAAAGAATTTTATCAAGTGGCATTCTAAATACTTTTCTTGTTCTCATATATAGGACTCTATGTTTAACTCCTTTCATTCCTGCCTTTCGCTGAATCAGCCAAAGGATAGGGCAAAAATAAAAGAGAACTTCCTGACAGAATCAATATTGTCTTGGAATATTGTTAAATGATTGAATTTCTAAACCTATGTTTATTCTTTGCTGTCAAAACTCTGTTTGTGTCTGATGCGGCTCATGTGAATAGGGGTTATTTTCAAGTAAGACGCAATTTCTTTTAGGGGTACCATTTGTAGGATTTCTGGACATTTTTTAAGAAGTTGGAGATAGCGTTCTTCCGATGTAAATCTGAACAAATCCAAGTAACGTGAATACGACTGAAAAAATAATTGTTCGGCTGCAATGCGGGCTATTCGTTGATTTTCTTTGTTCTCTTCAAATTCTTGTAGAAGTAATTCGGAAGAACAGATGTAGATTCTACATGGGGTTATTGCTTGTATATTCAATTCAGATTTTATGTCGTATAAACAATTGGGATAATCAGAGATAAATTCATTGGCAAAAGAAAAACCTACATTATATGTTTTGTTTTCAGTTTGGTTGATGCAGGTATATTTGATTACACCGGATACAATAAACCCGAAGAAAGAACCGACTTCTCCCTCTCGGAGGATAAATTCATTTCTTTTATAATACCGTAGTTCTCCGTTTCTTAAACACAGTTCCCTAAAAAAGTCAGTGTCTATATTGCCCATGTATGAATTAAAATCTGTCATTTACAACACATGTTTTTCGAAAGGTACAAAATTATTGTTTTATTCCTGATTTTCTGTCATTGTTGGTAAGTTGGTTGTGGATTCTCTTATTATAATACTTTAAAAATTTAACTTCACCTACGTTTTTTAAAAGCTTTTGGTTTTCAATGAAGTTTTGTCCGTATTTTAGCCAACGTTTGGTAAATCTTTTGAATTTAGTACATGGGAAATCAGAACATTGGAAACAATGTGTTATTCCTTTTTCCAAGCAACATAAATGGAATGTTTTACATTTTTCACAGCGAGAACCATTCTGTTCTGCTCCTTTGCAGGGACTTTTTTCTCTTGTGTATATGGGACAACCACCACAAAAGACACCACAAGCAGGAATACGTCCGTTATACGATTTCATTCAGCCAGCCTTTTCGCCATCCAAAAATTGGTGAGATAAAGTTGGTTGGCTTTGCGTTTCTGTTCCACTTCTACTATATAGCCTCTTTTCTCAAAGAATGGACGGGCTGTCAGGCTTACTTCTGATGTAATTCGCATGATTCCTGTTGCGGTTGCATACCGTTCTATCTCATTTAGAAGTATGGTAGCAATGCCTTTACCTTGAAAATCTTTATGAACAAACATAGAATGCAGATATCCTTGGTGGGTAATGGATGAAAAGCCGACAATCTGTGACTGTTGATTGGTTGCCACAATAAAATAATGTGTCTTAATCATGTCTTTTATGTGGGAGAGTCGTTTCCACACGATGCCCAATCTGCCACTTCTGCTTCTGAATAGTCACGCTTGTTTATATGGAGGACTGTCTCTTGAAACAAACTCATAAGTTCAAGGGCATCAGACTGTTGGGCAATTCTAATTGTAAAATCTGTATTCATGTTTTTAAGTGCTAAAATATATGCTTTTAGATGTTCCATGTTTTAACAGAAAGTCTTTCAATGTATTTATTGTGTTTGCAAAGATAATCTTTTCATTTCTAATTTATTGGTTTAGGAAACCAAGTTGTTGATTCTCTGCTTCGAATATAAAAAGTATGCGAATTTTTTATGAAGCATGGGAATCTGCTTTCAATCGCCAGCCAATGGCTGATGAATTTAACCGGGTAGATTTCTTGCCAATCGGTTTCAGACCTGCTTATAAGAACAATTTATAACAAAGTACTCCCAATAAAAGCAAGACTAAAGCACATGCTGCAAGAATCGTCTTTGCCCTGAATAGATGTTCTTTATCTGACAATTCCTTTTCAGTAGTATTTCTTCGGATTTTTTCTATTTCCTCAATGGTTACATCGGCTCTCTCAGGACCTTTTCTGTCTACAAGGTATTTGTAGTGCTCCCGCATCCGTCCTCTGCTCAGCTTGCGGAGAGCACGGTTCTCTTTATCCCTTTGTAGCATGTCATTGATGCAGCCTAATGTTCCCATAAGCAGATTTTTATTATGTGTAAGCAAAATGGTTTGCTTGCACGTGTACTAAGATACGGCATTTATGTCGCTTTCGCAAGCGATTTTGTGTTTTTTGATATAAACTGATGTAACGATACGATTTTGATAGTTATGTTAACTCATTGTCTGCCAGAGAGTAATTTTGCCAACCCATTGCCATGCTTTTGGCAACTTTTGCCATGCCTATGGCAAAGTTTTGCCAACGCGGTGGCAAAGTCTTGCCAATAGGGTGGCAAATCTTGCCAACTTGTCGGCAAGAAAGACACATACTGTTCCCTATACCTTTATTATAGTGTGATAGCGTGATAAGTGTTTTTCCTTTTTTAAACTTTTGTGTAGAATGATGATGGGCTTCTTTTATTCTGTTTTGTCGGATGGCATCAGAAGCTCTTCTTCATTGTAGCGCGGTCGGTCTTTCACTTCAATGTATATTTTGCCGATGTATTCGCCCACAATTCCCAAGGACACAAGTATCACGCCTCCTACCAACCAGACGGAAATCATCAGTGATGACCATCCGGGAACGGTGTTATGCTGTGTGTAGGAGTGAAGTGTCCATCCGGTGACACATAGTGCCACAAGAATAAAGATGCAGCCTATCCAAAAAATCATACGGACTGGTTTGACGGAAAAAGAAGTGATGCCGTCAAATGGCAAAGTTGAGCATCTTCCGGAAGGTACTTTGATTCTCCGGCAAAACGCTTGTCACGATTGTAGTACACGCTGTCCGTCTGGTAGCCGATGAGGGGAACCAGCCCCCGAAGAAAAAGGTTGCGCTCGCGGAAGCGGCATAGGTGTTGTATAGCCCGCTGGCTCATCAGGCGGTAGTCGGCATGGTTGTAGACGGATTTTACCCCCATTGCCTTCATCAGCCGATAAAAGACCAAGGCGGTGTTGCGTTTGAAGAAAGTGTCGGTCTTCCGTTCTTTACGTACGCCATAAACGATGTCATTGCCCGCTTTATAGCTGTTTATCATGTCCGGAATCACCTGGATGTCATCTTGCAAGTCTGCATCAATGGAGATGGCTATCTCGCAACGCTCTTTTACTGCATTGAGTCCTGCTAGCAGGGCATTCTGGTGTCCTACGTTTCCTGCCAGGTTCAGTCCGCAGGCATAGGCCGTATTTTGGTGCAGTTCTTTGATGATAGCCCATGTCTGGTCGGTGCTTCCGTCGTTTACATATAATATATAGCTTTCCGGGGAAATTTGCCGGGCTTGTATCAGCCGGTCGAATAATTGGCTCAATCGTTTATGGGTTTCATGCAGCACTGCCTCTTCTTTGTAGCAAGGTACGACAACGGCGAGTATGGGAGAGTTTTCCATCATAGAACAAATCTTTTTGCAATATTCGTAAGAAATCGGGAGAAAAACAAATTATCACTCTTTTCTTTTGAAAACGAAACGTACGAGTAAGAAGTTGACCGGAATGGCGATGGCGAAAACCGGAATGGGGGCCAGAGGTTTGGGGATGCCCATCCAGAGAGAGAGGTTCAGCAACCCCATGTGTAGCAGATAGCTGCATAAGTGTGCTCCTCCAAATCCGAAGGCTTTTCTCCATGAGGCTTTCGGCCGAAGGTAAAGTAAGCAGTCAGATAGAAATTGGCGATGAAGCTGAGAGCATATCCCAGTGTATAGGCTATGTTTACATTGATAACCCGTTGTAATACAAAATACAATCCGTAGTGCAGAGCTGTCGCAAAGATGCCCACCATTACGAAGCGTACAAATTCCGGTAGTTGTTTCAGCCGCTTCATCTTAACATTAAATATCTACTCTCTGTTGCCATTATCATTGGGGCGGCAAAGTTAGGCATTGTTTCAGAATTATTTGTAATTTTGCTTTGCGAAATTAAGCTGCATCTCAGCAAATTGCAAATAAATTTGCATCTGCTTTCGGTTTGCGCTATCTTTGCGTCCAGAAAACATAAAAAACAAATAAGGTATGTCGGACAGAAAGAAGGCGTTCTGGTTTATTGCGCTGCTGAGTGTGCTTGTGGTTGTTCCCTTTCTGGGAGAAACCATTTTTTATTCCAAGGGGGAACCGCGGGAGGCGATTGTTGCCCTTTCTATGCTGGAAAGTGGAAACTGGATACTTCCGGTGAACTATGGTACTGATATTGCTTATAAACCCCCTTTCTTCTACTGGTCAATAGCCGCCGTCTCTTCCCTTTTTGGAGAGGTGACGGAGTTTTCCGCCCGTTTCCCGTCTGCATTGGCTTTTTTAGCCATGCAGTTGATGTTCTTTGCCTTTGTGGCAAAACGTAAAAACGTTCAAACGGCGTTTCTGGCCTCTATTCTTCTTTTGTCTTCTTTCGAGGTGCATCGGGCGGCTGTCGCTTGTCGGGTCGATATGGTTCAGGTTGCCTTTATCGTTATTTCCCTTTGTCTGCTGTTCCGCTGGGATGAGAAGGGATGCCGCGGAGTGCCCTGGCTTGCGGTGTTGCTGATGGGATGTGCCACGTTGACCAAAGGCCGGTAGTCCATATTCCCTTGCGCGTGTATCGGTGTGTATCAGTTGTTGCGCGGACGTTCTTTCTGGAAAGCGTTTTTCTCGTTGGTAGGTATCGGCTTGCTTTCTTTTGTTCCTTATTTAGCTTGGGTATACGTAGCTACAGACAAGGTGGACAACCGTTCCTCGATTTGGTTCTGGAGGAGAATACCGGGCGGTTTATGGGCAAAATGTCCTACGAGTCCCATGAAAATCCTATATGGTATAATTTCCTGACTTTGATTTGGGGATGGATTCCCTGGACGTTGGTTCTGGTAATTTCCTTGTTTGGCTTGAAGTGGAAAAACATGCGTTGTCTGCCGGAAGGGGAGACCCTGCTGTTGCGGTTGAAGAAGGGCTGGACTGCTTTCCGCAACCAGTCTCCGGTACAATTGTTCACGTGGCTGGTCATTCTGATAATCTTTGTCTTCTACTGCATCCCCAAGAGTAAGCGGAGCGTTTATCTGCTTCCCATCTATCCGTTTATGGCAGTGCTGATAGCTGAGTATCTGTTGGCTTTGGTACAAAAGGGGGCACGAGTTTTCAGGATTTGTGCAATCATCTTTGCTTCTTTGGGCTTGTTGCTTACGCTTGTTTTTGTCGTAGTTCGTCTCGGCCTGGTTCCCGACAGCGTTTTTGGAAGCGGACGCCATGCCGCTGAGAATGTAGCCTTTATGCATGCGTTGGAGGATGTGGCTTTGTCTGTTCCCAAGTGGCTCCTGGTAGCGCTTCCCGTAGTAGCCGCTGTCTGCACATTACGCATGGTGATAAAGCGTGCAGATAGCCGGTCATTATTATATGGCATAGCAGGATGTATGCTCTGCCTTTTCGTATCATTGGATTCGGTTTATCAGCCCACGGTGCTGGCTGTGAAATCAGATAAACATTTGGCTGAAAGGGTCAATACGTATGTTCCGGAAGGTGTGGTCTATTCTTACTCGAAAATGAGTTTCTATGGTGTTAACTTCTATCTGAAAGACCGCATGCGGCACATTGAAAAGGAACGTCCGTCCAGCGGGGAGGGCTATTTGTTGGTTCCCGTAAAGGAGGAGGAGAATATGTTGGGAGAGCTGGAACAGACGTATCATCTGGAAAAGATATTCCGTACAGACAGACGCAGTTGTGATATGCGTAATGAAATCTGCATGTATAAATTTAGGGCGATTGACATTCATAACCCATAATTTATAACTCATAACTCATAACTCATAACTTAAAATGAATCCGATAGATATCATTAACAAATATTATCCGGAAGAGAATGAGTTGCGGCATATACTGTTGACGCACAGCCGTTCCGTAGCCGACAAGTCGTTATGGATTGCCGACCGCCATCCGGAACTTTCATTGGATAAGGATTTTCTGTACGAGGCTGCCATACTGCACGATATAGGCATTTTTCTTACAGATGCAGCAGGTATCCATTGTTTTGGCGACAAGCTTATATCTGTCACGGTTATTTGGGAGCGACCTGATACGCGGCGAAGGCTATCCCCGCCATGCTTTGGTTTGTGAACGCCATACGGGTGCCGGACTTTCATTGGAGGGAATCATTGCGCAGGATTTGCCCGTACCGCATCGTGAAATGGTTCCGGTCAGCTTGGAAGAACAAGCTATCTGTTTTGCCGATAAGTTTTATTCAAAAACTCATTTGGAAAAGGAGAAAAGTGTAGAAAAAGCCCGTAAAAGTTTGGAACGTTATGGTGAAGAAGGGGTACGGCGCTTTGATAATTGGTGCGAACAGTTCTTGTAGCAATCTAAATTTCTTTAAAAAGGGAGATTATCCGTATAAATTATGTACTTTTGCCCCTCCAAGCGTAAACTATTAGTTAATGACGCCATTGAAAGCAAATACATTCATATCATTCATACTACTATTCGTCTTGCTTCTTCTCTCTGGTGGGGCTGCTTCTCAGCGCCGTAGAGCGAAGGTCGCGCCTCCGAATGTTCAGCGGACAGACACGTTGCAGGTAGGGGATAGTTTGCAGATGGGAGACTCCCTGCAAGGGGGAAAGGGGCTTCCTGCCGATTCGTTGCAACAAGATACGGTAGCGGCTGTGCCTCCCAAGAAGGATGCATTGGATGCTCCCGTAGCCTACGAAGCCAATGACTCCATTGTATTTACGCAGAGTGGCTTTGCCCATCTTTACGGCCAGGGAAAGGTGAGTTATCCGGGTGCTGACCTGGAGGCTGATGTCATCTCTATGGATATGGACAACAGTACGGTTTTTGCCCGTGGCGTGGTCGATTCTGTAGGAACAGCCAAGGGAAGACCGGTCTTCAAAGACGGGGACACCTCCTACGAAACCGATACTATCCGTTATAACTTCAAGAGTAAAAGAGGTCTTATCAGCAATGTTGTCAGCCAGCAGGGCGAGGGATACGTGACCGGTAATAATGCCAAGAAAGGAATAATGATGAACTCTATATGAGGAGCGGTCGTTACACGACTTGTGACCATCATGACCATCCCCATTTTTATATGCAGATGACTTATGCCAAGGTACGTCCGAAAAAGAATGTGGTGACGGGACCTGCCTATCTGGTAGTAGAGGATGTGCCGCTTCCGCTTGCTGTTCCATTTTTCTTTTTCCCGTTTTCTAGCAGTTACCAGTCCGGTTTTCTGATGCCTACCTATATGGATGACTCCAATCGTGGCTTCGGTCTGACGGACGGTGGATATTACTTCGCCATCAGTGACCAAATGGACTTGAAGCTGCGGGCGGATATCTTCACGAAAGGTTCTTGGGCGCTGAATATGGAGTCGAACTATGTGAAGCGTTACAAATATTCCGGTTTGCTGCAGGCAAGCTATCAGGTGACCAAGACCGGTGACAAAGGCTTGCCCGACTACTCGGTTGCCAAAGACTTCAAGGTGGTGTGGTCTCACCGGCAGGACCCGAAAGCGAGTCCGAATTCTACCTTTTCTGCCAGTGTGAACTTTGCTACCAGTAGTTATGAGCGTACCAATATCGGCAATATGTACAACTCCCAGGCAATGTCGCAGAATACCAAGACTTCCAGTGTCAGCTATTCGCGTAACTTTCCCGACCAGCATCTGAGCATCTCGCTTCAGGTAATATTGCCCAGACCATGCGCGACTCCTCTATCGCGGTGACTTTACCGGACATGACCATTTCCTTGAGTACCATTTTCCCTTTCAAGCGCAAACATGCAGTGGGAGATGAAAAGTGGTATGAGAAGATTTCCGTTCGCTATACTGGCCGTGTGAAGAACAGTATCAAGACGAAGGACAATCTGTTGTTCAAGAAGAACCTGATACGCGATTGGGAGAACGGTATGCAGCATGAGATTCCGGTAAGTGCCACGTTTACTTTGTTCAAGTACTTCAATGTGACGCCTACCGTAAACTATACGGAGCGTTGGTACACCCGCAAGGTGAAGAAGGACTGGGACGATGAGCAAGGCAAGGAGGTGAATGATACGACCTACGGTTTTCACCGTGTATACGACTACAGTGCCAGTCTGGGTATCAATACCAAAGTTTATGGTATGTACAAGCCATTGTTTATGAAGAAGAAGGAGATACAGATACGTCACGTCATCACTCCCTCCATCAGTTTCAGCGCTGCACCCGATTTCACTTCGTCCCGTTTTGGCTATTATGACTCTTATATAAAAGACCAGAACGGCATTCGCGATACCGTGCAGTATTCCTATTATGCCGGTCAGGTGTTCAGTCCGCCAAGTGGAGGAAAGCAGGGGCTTATCAGTTTCAATATCTCCAATAACCTTGAAATGAAGTTCAAGGATAAGAACGACTCTATCCGCAAGGTGAGCCTGATTGACGATTTGAGTATGGGTATCAGTTACAATACTGCCGCGCAGGTACGTCCGTGGAGTGATTTGAGCTTTAATCTCCGTCTGAAGTTGAGCAAGAGTTATACGTTGAGTATGAACTCTACCTTTGCCACCTATGCCTACGAATTTGATGAGAGTGGAAGGGTGGTGCCCGGTAACCGTACGGAATGGTCGTATGGCCGTTTCGGTCGTTGGTCGGGATATGTACGTCGTTCAGTTGGACCGTGAACAATGATTCGTGGAAGAAAATAAGGAACTTCTTCACCGGTCAGAAGGATGACGAGGAGCAGGACCAAGACAGAATGCCTCGACGGAGGGAGACAGTGACATGGAGGGCGAAACCACCGAGGATGGCACTCCGAAGAAGAAGAAGGAAAAGGCTGCTGCCGATGCTGACGGCTATCAAGTATTCAAGATGCCTTGGTCCATCAACTTCAGTACCGGTTTCAATATTACGGAAGACACCAGTAAGCCCATTAATCGTAAGAACATGCGTTATCCGTACAAATTCAGCCTGAACTCCCTTAATATAAACGGTAACGTCAAGCTTACCAACAAATGGGCTATCAGCTTCAACTCCGGTTATGACTTCAATGCGAAGGAGATAACGCAGACCGCTTTCAACATCACACGTGACCTGCACTGTTTCAGCATGACGGCTGCCATATCACCTTTCGGACGCTGGAAATACTATAACTTTACCATCCGTGCCAATGCAAGTATCCTGCAAGACTTGAAATGGGAACAGAGAAGCCAGACTCAGAGTAATATTCAGTGGTATTGATGTTTACCAAATTATTTCCGTCTCTCCATGTTCCCGCAAATACTCGTTTGTTTTGCTGAAATGCTTGTTCCCGAAGAAGCCGTTATAAGCGGATAGGAGATGGATGTGCGAGGTAAGTACCAGATGTCGGCTACGGTCGATGAATGCCCCTTTACGTTGGGCGTAGGCTCCCCAAAGAATAAATACAAGATGCTCTTTTTCTTCGGCGAGAATGCGGATAGCCGCATCTGTAAATGTTTCCCAACCTCGGTTTTGGTGAGAACCGGCTTGGTGTGCACGTACGGTGAGGGTAGCATTGAGCAGCAATATGCCTTGCTCATGCCAGCCGTGTCAGATTGCCGGTTAGTGGGGGCATCAGTGCCAATGTCATTTTTTATTTCCTTGAAAATATTAAGTAAGGAAGGAGGGAAAGGAACACCGTCATTTACGGAGAAACAAAGTCCGTGTGCTTGTCCCGGACCATGATAGGGTCTTGACCGATTATCACGACTTTTACTTTGTCAAAAGGGCATAGGTTGAATGCATTGAATATCAGCTTTCCCGGAGGATATATTGCATATTTCCCATATTCGTCCCGTACAAAATCAGTCAATGTACGGAAATAATCTTTCTCAAATTCAGGTTGCAGATGTGCTTTCCAGCTTTCTTCTATTTGAACATTCATAATTGGATCTGTTAGTAGTTTCGGATGCTAAAGTACAAAATAAAAAATAAAGTCCAACCTTTTGAGGGGGTGAACTTTTATATTATATGACGGGATAAATGTATATCAAATCAGGTGTATATTGTGTTCCTTGCACTCTTTGCGCATATCTTCCGGCCAGATACTGGCTTGTATCTCACCGATATGCGCCTTGCGCAGATAGAACATACAGAGGCGGGACTGCCCTATACCGCCACCGATGGAAAGCGGCAGTGTATCATTCATCAAGCGTTTGTGGAAGTAAAGTTCCAGGCGTTCCTCTTCGCCTTCCTCTTTGAGCTGGCGAAGCAGGGCTTCCTTGTCTACGCGGATACCCATGGAGGAAAGTTCGATGCTGCGTTGCAGGATGTGGTCCCATAGCAGGAGGTCACCGTTCAGTCCGGGGAGGTCGTTCAGCCTTTGCTGGTATAGTCGTCGTAGTCCGGGGCGCGTCCGTCGTGCTTCTTGCCGTCGCTCAGCTTGCATCCGATACCGATGATGAACACTGCACCGTATTTCTTGCAAATGGCATGTTCGCGGCATTTGGGTTCCAAGTCCGGATACAGTTGGCGCAATTCTTCGGCATGGATAAAGTGAAGTTTCTGGGGCAGGCAAGGCTTGATTTGCGGATACATCTCATATACCATATATTCTGTGCGCACCATAGCTGCATAGATACGGGTTACTATCTCCTTGAGGAATTCCACATTGCGGTCTTCGGCAGTAATGACGCGTTCCCAGTCCCACTGGTCTACATAAAGGGAATGCAGATTGCCCAGTTCTTCATCGGCACGGATGGCATTCATGTCTGTGTAGATGCCATATCCCGGTTCGATATGGTATTCGGCAAGCGTGAGGCGTTTCCATTTGGCGAGGGAGTGCACCACTTCAGCTTTGGCGTCGCCAAATCTTTGATAGGGAAAGTTACGGCACGTTCCACTCCATTGAGGTCGTCATTGATACCCATTCCTTTCAATACGAACAGTGGAGCTGTCACACGTCGCAGGCGCAGTTCGGAAGAGAGGTTCAATTGGAAGAACTCTTTAATTTGTTTAATCCCTAATTCAGTCTGTTTTAGGTCCAATAAAGGTTTGTAACCTTCAGGTGTTATCAGGTAGCTCATAAATTTATTCAGTATAACTTCTATTAAATTGCTCGGCAAAGATAGGAATAATATTGATACTTGCTTCTGTTTTGTGGGAAAAAAGAACAAAATGTTTGTGTAATTGCGGTTAGTCTTCTCAAAGTAATAATAAAAATATTCCTCGGTTTGATATAAAAAGCGTTTGAATGTTAGGAATCTGCTAATTTTTTTATACTTTTGCATCCACATTTGGCTCCGTAGCTTAGTGAATAGAGCGTCAGATTCCGGTTCTGAAGGTCGTGCGTTTGAATCGCACCGGGGTCACAAAGAAAGGAACTCCCTTTGCATGAATATTTTGCAAAGGGAGTTTCTTTTTATACAATACATCCAGAAAAGTCAACCATACGGTTCTCTTTCTTGTTATAATTTCCATAGAGTTAGAGGTATGAAACAAATAATATTTATTTTTGCAATGTTAATGACTTGTCTGTCCTATGCCGGTAAGCCGGAAGGACGGTCAGAAAGGAGAACAGACATGAAACCAATGAAAGAGATTTATCTGGCAGGAGGATGTTTTTGGGGTACCGAACATTTCCTGAAACAAATAGAAGGTGTGGAGGCTACCCAGGTGGGATATGCCAATGGAAATATAGCCAATCCTACCTATCAGCAGGTGTGTACCGGTACCACGGACTTTGCCGAAACCGTAAAAGTACAGTATGATCCCGATGAGGTGGACTTACCTTTCCTTATCGACCTTTATTTCAAAACGATTGACCTACCAGCCTCAATAAGCAAGGGGGGGATAGAGGTACACAGTATCGCACGGGTATCTATTATACGGATACCGCCGACCTGCCTGTTATTCGTGAAACCGTTGACCGGCTGGCTGCCAACTACTCCCGTCCGTTGGTTGTAGAGATAGAGCCTTTGAAGAACTTCTATCTCGCCGAAGATTATCATCAAGACTATCTGGACAAAAATCCTGGTGGATATTGCCACATTAACCCCACCTTGTTCGACCTGGCACGTAAAGCGAAGATGAAGAAAGAAGGAGATGGCGAGTATTTAAACCTGGAAAAGTAACGGACAATGGATATACTGTTAATAAGTAATGAAGATACGTGCGCAGCCGTATCGCGCAGGAACTCCTGCATGCATTGGCAGGGGAATGAATATCTCTACGGCAGGAATTATGGAGGGGAACTGCGTTCCCGATGCCGTGTGCAATGTGATGGAACAGAATGGTTTCAGCGTGTCTCGCAAGAAACGTCTGGTGTCGGGACCTATACGCACCGGTCGTGGGACTACGTGATTACCCTATGTAAAGAAGCCGGAGAAGAACTGAAATTTATCACTCTGGATGCCAAGCAGCAGGTGCATTTTAATTTTGAAGACCCCTTTAAAAATCGTTTTCAAAATGAAAGTGAGCAGGAGCAACAAATTGCCGCACTCTATGAAACCATGTACCGGCGGCTGTATGAATTTTACCGCGATGAACTGAGTGGCAGTTGTTACCCCATTGTACGTGCGGTGCAAACACCTATTGCCGTTGTGAATAGTGAAATATGTGTTTTTTTTTGAAGCAATCTCTTGACTCGTCCCTAAGGGCAGGACCTATCTTTGCATCATAAACAAAATGCGCATGAGTTTATGAAGAATAAAATGAAGTTTAAAATCGGAGAGTTTTCCAAACTTTGCCAGGTGACCGTTAAGACGCTTCGTCATTATGAAGAGATAGGATTGATGATACCCGTTGAAGTGGATGAGTGGACGGGGTATCGCTATTACGACATCAGCCAGCTCCGGTGTATGAGCCGTATTGTTTACCTCAAGCAATTAGGGTTCAGCCTCGAAGAGATATCCGAGTTGTTTGCCGATGGCAAGGAATTTCCGGATGCTGAATTGTTGAAGGTTAAAATAGAACGTTGCAAAAACGAGATTGAACACTTGATATGGCGGCAGACCGAACTTGCCAAATTGGAAAATTTACTCCATAAACAAGAGAATGTTATGGAAAAAGTGTTTAAGAAATCCCTCCCTTCAAGAATTTTTGCTACCCATCGCCGTAAAATAGACTCTTATCAGGAGCTGTTCAATCTTTGTCCGAATATCATCGGGCCTGAAATGTACCGTTTGGGTTGTGAATGTCCTGCCCCGGAATATTGTTTCACGGTGGAATATAATGAGGAATATGGGGTTGATATTGATATCGAGTTTTTTGAAGCGGTGGCTGAACGCAAGGAAGATTCGGAACTGATTAAATTCAAGGAACTTCCGGAAGTGCCGGTTGCGCTCTGTGTCAACCATTACGGTGCTTATGAGCATATGCCCGAAACTTTCGCCGAGCTTTTTGCGTATGCCGAGACAAATGGATACGAGGTCATTGACCGTGCCCGGTTTTGCCATATTGACGGCATTTGGAACAAAGAAACGGTGGATGAATGGATGACGGAAATTCAGTTGCCCATCAAACTTTCTTAATCAGCCTTTGATTTCTGCGGAAAGCTTTCAACCGTGAGAATACCTAAAAATAGGGATAGGTAGTCAACTTATTTTCTGCGAACTTTGCAGACTGAAAAAAGAATTGAAATGAGAAGCCTGCATATTCTGTTCATATTGGTAGTTGTCACTTGGCTCGGTTTTCCGCTGAGAGCGCAAGAAGCTATTTCTATCGGGACTCGCCACACTTTGTTTTCGCATGTCTTGAATGAGGCTAGAGAATATTGGTGTATGTACCTGCAACCCGCCCGGGTGAAAAAGAGGAAAGTTATCCGGTTCTTTATTTGCTGGACGGTGATTCTTTTTTTCATTCGGTGGTAGGTTTTACTCGCTTGTTTTCCACCTCCAAAGTTTCTTCCTTACCGCCCTGTATCGTTGTGGCTGTCCTGAATACAAACAGAACCAGAGACTTTACGCCAACCTGTTCCGCTGCCCGGCGTGACGGAACTGTCCGTCCGGGCGATAAACCGGAAGGGGGTGGGGCAGGACAATTTTGCCGTTTTCTGACGGAGGAGCTACGCCTCGCAGTGGAACAAGACTTGCCGGTGAATGGACAACACTTGTTGGCTGGACATTCTTATGCCGGGTTGTTCACGCTGCATGTTTTGCTGAATTATCCCAGTGCATTTGATACATACATCGCCATAGACCCCAGTTTATGGTGGGATAAAGGATATTTTCAGAAACAGGTAGAACGGCAGGTAGATAAGGTTGACTTTTCAGGAAAGCAACTGTATGTTGCGTTTGCCACTCAGCCGCGTCTTGATAGGAAGCTGATCCACTTTCCCCTGACAGATGATTTTATAGGGAGTGCAGTTCCTCGTATGGAGAAGCGGCATTTGCGGGTGGTATCAAAAAAGTTCCCGGAAGAGACGCATGGAACGGTTGCTCTTCCGGGATTTTATGACGGACTGAAAACGTTGTTCTTCCGTTCTGCGGTTGGAATTTCTCTGCCGAACGAACCTCTCTGAAAAAAAATCTATTTTTCAGTAAGCTGAATGATATGCGCCATTGTACTAAGGGACTACCTATACCATGGTGAGGTCTGCCAAAATCCTAAAAGCGTCATAGCCTGAGTCGCCTTCCGGCAGGAAGCGCCGAGAAGCACCGTTTCCTTATAAATCAGTATTTTCAGCTCCGGAGAAGGTTGAGTGTCCTTCTCCGGACACACTGATTAAAAAACTGCAAAAGTGCAGCCGGGGCTTCGTTGACTCCGGGCAATTGGAATAGTAGTACAACTACTGTTGTACAATGAGCGCAGCACCATATGCCTGCTACCGTACGGAAGTGCATAAAAAACAGTTGTCTGGAGAAACCCTCTCCAAGCAACTGTTTTCAGCTTCTTGATACTTAACTTTATAATCTACATATTCTAAATCTTTCTTGTCATCAATCGTCAATGTCAATCACCCTCATTTTAGAGTCAAATGTAATTTCCCAACGATTAGACAACTTTATCTCATACTCATTGTCATCGTACTCAATCTGAAGAATTCTTGCATCCGGATAATTGGTCTTTACATAGTTACGTATCGCTTCCGGTACAATCTGTGCAGGAACTTCACTTTGTCTGCATCGTACCTCCTTCCATTCTCCCGATTTATCAAATTCTACCTTCTCCCCATTCGTGAACACCACATCATAGCTTTTATAAAACATTCCCGACTCCAATTTAGCCATTGCCACCTTATGGTCTTTAAAATAAGTCTTGATAAATGTCTGCGCCTTCGCCGGCAACTGGCTCACCTCTATCGCTTATCATTATCTGCATTACCATTGTGTGCACTGCAAACATACAAACCAACATCATAACTAACTTTTTCATACTTTTCTATTTTTAATAATTAATACTTTATTTGTTTTCTGTATTGCAAAGATGGGAAGGAAATCTGGAAAGAATTGGGAAAAAAACTCTATTTTTGGAAATGAAAAAAAAATCTATTTTTGAAAATGGGTGTTGCGGCTCTTCACCTATGAATTTTTGTTTGCAATGAATATTATTTAAAGACACAATAGACTATTATGGCTATGAAAATATTAAATCAGTTTATCGATGATTTTGTAGGTGTTTTCCAATATCGGTTTATGGATACCTTTCAATATTTTAAAGAAAGGAAGAAAAGTAAATATTTGGGAGATAGATTTGAGGAATGGGTTGTGAAGAACTCTAATATTAGTAAAGAGGGTTATCCGGACCTCTGTGACAAGAAAATATTTTGGCGGCTTTTAGATTGGAGAGGTGATAAATACATTGAGGGTTATAGACCTCTGTCTTCATCATCTCCGGATTTGTTGATGGAGTGTGTTACCACTACGAGTACATTCATGAAGTTGGAGATATTATAGCTGTAGAATGTAAATGGCGAAGTAAGATAGGTTTTTATCTCGATATAAAAGACATTGAAAAGTACGAAAGGTATATGAACTCTAATCTGTTGAACCGTCCGATAAAAAACTTGTTTTATGTTTTTGGCTTTGGATGGTGTGGTGACGGTCCGGAATCTGTTTATGTAGTTCCTGCCAGAGAATTGTACGATTATGATAAAGATACTCGTAGGATAACGTTCCCTATTAAAGAAACCGAGAAGGAGAAAATGAGTAGATTGGAGCGTTTTAAGAAGAAAGACAATAGATGCCTTCTGTATATCAAGTAATGGTATTACTTGGTTATATAAGCTCCAATCAACTGTTATTGTTTGGGTCGCCGTCAATCTTTGTGGCGAAGGCTATTACTGGCATCTAATGCGGTTTGCAACCTTTCCCAGTCGTCACAAAGCGCCTGCATGGAAGGAAACAATAAATCAGTTCCGGCATCCAGTAATACCTGCTTGTCCAGTGGACCAGTATTGACTGCTACAGTGAATATGCCTGCTGCTGTTCCGGCTTGTACTCCGATAGGTGCATTTTCTACAACTATAGCTTCATTGGCTTGTACTCCGGCTTTTTCCAGTCCCATCAAATAAGGCTCAGGATGGGGCTTCCCGTATTTCACATCAAAGGCGGTCACCATGTGGTCGTGCTGAAACATACCGGGGAAGTTATGGGCAAGGCGGTTCAGCAGGGAGTGTTGGCCCGAACCGGTGACAAGTACCGGAGTAAGTCCTGCCGCTTTTACCTTTTGCAGTACTTCCCAAGCACCCGGCATACGTTCCGGTTCCGGGTGGGTACTGAATTCGGCACTTTTCTCTGCATAGATGCTTTCTATCATCTCGGGAGTGGCATCCTTGCCATACTGGCGTTGATAAACGATATTGATGGTGGAGGCTCCGGTACGTCCCTCGTGCATGTATGCCTCTTCACGGCTCAAGTGCAGGCCATGGCGTTTCATTACTTTATGCCAGGCATCGGCATGGTAGGGCATGGAGTTGAACAGTACGCCGTCCATGTCAAAAAGAACTGCTTTCAATTGGATGTTGGAATGCCCGTGCTTTTCCAGATAACGGGCGATAGAGTTTTCGAACACTTGGTAGATTGAGGATTAAAAATTAAGGAATGCAGGGTAAATAAATTGAGAGTTGAAAATCGGGAAACGGCTTTTCATTGCGCTTATTGCACAGTCATTTCTCAATTCTCAACTCTCAATTCTTGATTTATCAAAGTCTTGCCTGGATGGCTTTGGACTCTTCTTCGTAGCCCGGCTTGTTCAGCAGTGCAAACATATTCTTCTTGTATGCTTCCACACCCGGTTGGTTGAATGGGTTGACTCCCAGAATGTAACCGCTGATGCCGCAAGCTATTTCAAAGAAGTAGAGCAGACCTCCGATGCTTTCTTCATTCAGTGCAGGGATAACGATGCGCATGTTGGGTACGCCGCCGTCAACGTGGGCAAGCTGTGTTCCCAATTCGGCCATCTTGTTCACTTCGTCCACGTGCTTGCCTGCCAGGAAGTTCAGTCCGTCGAGATTCGCTTCATCCGAAGGTACCTGCAGGGAGTGCTGTGTCTTCTCCACGGAGATGACAGTTTCGTAGATGGTACGTTCGCCTTCTTGAATCCATTGTCCCATGGAGTGCAGGTCGGTGGAGAAATCTACGGCAGCAGGAAGATACCCTTGTTTTCCTTACCTTCGGATTCACCATAAAGCTGCTTCCACCATTCGCTTACGTAGTGCAGTTTGGGATTGTAGTTTACGAGGATTTCAATCTTCTTGCCGTTCTTGTAGAGCTCGTTACGCGTAGCTGCATAGATGGCAGCGGGATTTTCTGCAAACGGAACATCTTTTCCACAAGCCTTTTCCATGGCAACTGCACCTGCAACCAGTTTCTCAATGTCGAAACCTGCTATTGCGATGGGCAGCAAGCCTACCGGAGTCAATACAGAGAAACGTCCGCCTACGTTATCGGGGATGATGAAGGATTTGTAGCCTTCGTTGTCTGCCGTTACGCGGGCAGCGCCTTTCTTGCATCGGTGATGGCAACGATAACCTTCTTTGCCATATCCTTGCCGCGTTGGTCTTCGCATTGCTTTTTCAGCAGACGGAACGCCAGGGCTGTTTCAGTAGTGGTACCGGATTTGGAGATGTTGATAACACCGAATTTCTTGTCTTTCAAGTATTCGGTAAGCTCATATAGATAATCTTCACCGATATTGTGTCCTGCATACAGAATGACCGGAGCCGTTTTCTTGTCTTGCAACCAAGTGAAGCTGTTTGACAAAGCCTCTATCACCGCACGTGCACCGAGATAACTTCCGCCAATACCGGCAACTACTACTACTTCGCAGTTGTCACGCAACGTCTGTGCGGTAGCCTTTAGGTCAGCCAGGTGCTCTTTAGTGATGGAAGAGGGGAGGTGCAGCCAGCCTAAGAAGTCGTTGCCCTTACCGGTACCATTCTCTAATGCTTCCTGTGCAGCCTTTACTTGGGCTTCATAGGCGAAAACGTTTTCTTTGGAGATGAATCCAAGAGTCTTTTCAATGTTCAAACTAATCATAATATTCTAGGTTTTAAATTCAGTATTTCGTTTTATCTTTTTTCGCGCTTACCGGAATGAATCGGTAAGCAGCTTGATTTCAATCGTCGGTGAGATACGCTCATACAGAATGTTGTATACTGCATCTACAATAGGCATGTTGACATGATAATGCTTGTTGATTTCCTTGATACATTTTGTACCGTAATATCCTTCAGCAATCATTTCCATCTCAATCTGCGCGCTTTTCACGGAGTATCCCTTGCCAATCATCGTGCCGAATGTGCGGTTACGGCTGAAATTGGAATATCCCGTCACCAGCAGGTCACCTAAATAAACGGAATCATTTACGTTTCTGTTCAGTGGATGTACTGTTTGCAGGAATCTGTTCATTTCCTGTATGGCATTGGACATAAGCACAGCCTGAAGTTGTCTCCATATTTCAGACCGCTGCAAATACCGGCTGCAATGGCATATACATTTTTCAGCACCGAACTGTATTCAATGCCGGCAACATCATTACTGACAGAGGTCTTGATGAATGAACTGGCCAGTTTGCGGGCAATGGTGCAAGCCTTGTCGGTGTCGGGACAAGCAATAGTCAAATAAGAAAGGCGTTCCAAAGCCACTTCTTCCGCATGGCAGGGACCTGCCAATACAGCAATATTCTCAGCCGGGACGCCATATTCCTTAGTGAAATATTCCGAGACAATCAAGTTGTCATCGGGTACAATACCTTTGATGGCAGTTATGATGAATTTATCCTTAATCTTAGTCTTCAGTTTCTTCAAGTGAACCTTCAGATAAGGGGAAGGTGTAACGAAGATGAGCGTATCAGATTCTTTCACGACATCATTGATGTTGGAGTTGAAGTTGATACGCTTGGTATCAAACTTGACGCCCGTCAGGTAGGCAGGGTTATGGCCAAGCCGTTTGAAGTCGGCAATACGGTCGTCTCGCCGCATATACCAGTTTATCGACTCCGCTTGGGCCAGTACCATTTTGGCAATGGCAGTTGCCCAACTTCCTCCGCCCATGATGGCTATCTTACCGGGTAGTTTCATATCGAAATTAATAATTAAAAACTAAAAATTAAAAGGGGGTGAAGGAGCGCGCCTTCACCTTCCTCCTATCTTTAATTTTGCCTATTTAATTCTTTAATTTTTAATTCTTAATTCTTCCGACCCAGTCAGCAACTTCGTTTACGGTCGGGTTTGCCAGTTCCAATTTATATTTCTTGTTGATACCGCAGATGTCCATGTGGAGTTTTTGCGGATTCACATCTTTCATGTCACTCACCAGGTTGTAGCCGGCCTTCTGGATTACAGCCACCCAATCTTCGGGGATGCCCAGTTCCGTGTATCGTGCAGGAGCATCTTTGGGGATGACCTTTTCCGGACGCATCTGCGGGAAGAAAAGCACTTCCTGGATGAAGGATTCGCCCGTCATCAACATGGTCAGACGGTCGATGCCGATACCGATGCCCGATGTGGGAGGCATACCATATTGCAATGCTTTCAGGAAGTCCTGGTCGATGAACATCGCTTCGTCGTCTCCCTTTTCGCTCAAGCGAAGTTGGTCTTTGAAGCGTTCTTCCTGGTCTATCGGGTCGTTCAGCTCGCTGTAAGCGTTGGCAAGTTCCTTGCCGTTCACCATCAGCTCGAAACGTTCGGTCAGTCCCGGCTTGCTGCGGTGCATCTTGGTCAGCGGGCTCATCTCTACGGGATAGTCGGTGATGAAAGTGGGCTGTATGAAAGTTCCTTCGCAGAATTCTCCGAAGATTTCATCAATCAGCTTGCCCTTGCCCATGGTGTCGTCAATCTCCATATTCAGTTCCTTGCACACCTGGCGGATTTCGTCCTCGCTCTTGCCCTCGAGGTCGTATCCGGTCTTTTCCTTGATGGCTTCCAGGATGGGCAGACGGCGGTAGGGAGCTTTGAAACTGATGGTCTTGCCGTCTATCTCGGTTTCTGTGCAGCCGTTTACGGCGATACAGATGCGTTCCAGCAATTTCTCCGTAAAGCTCATCATCCAGTTGTAGTCCTTGTACTGCACGTACAGCTCCATACAAGTGAATTCCGGGTTATGGTTCTTGTCCATACCCTCGTTGCGGAAGTTCTTGCCTATTTCATATACACCTTCAAATCCGCCCACAATCAGTCGCTTCAAGTAAAGCTCGGTGGCGATACGCAGGTAGAGGTCCATATCCAGAGAGTTATGGTGGGTGATGAACGGACGGGCGCTTGCTCCACCGGGGATGGATTGAAGAATCGGCGTCTCCACTTCCGTGTAGCCGGCTTCATCCAGCACGGCACGCATGGTCTTGATGACGGTGGCACGCTTCAGGAATTTTTCTTTCACGCCGTCGTTTACGATAAGGTCTACATAACGCTGGCGGTAGCGCAGTTCGGGGTCCTCGAAAGAGTCGTAAGCCACACCATCCTTATATTTCACGATAGGCAGGGGCTTGATGCTCTTTGCAAGTACGGTCAGCTTCTTGGCATGGATGCTGATTTCGCCCATCTGAGTACGGAATACGAATCCTTCGATGCCGATGAAGTCGCCTAAATCGAGCAAACGTTTGAACACGGTGTTGTACATCTCCTTGTCCTCGTCCGGGCAGATGTCATCGCGGGTGATATATACCTGGATGCGTCCTTTGGAGTCCTGCAATTCGATGAAAGATGCTTTACCCATGATACGGCGGCTCATGATACGTCCGGCAACGGACACCTGGCGAGGCTCTGCATCGTCGTTGAATTCAGCTTTAATATCGGTAGAGAAAGCATTTGTTACATACTCTGCTGCGGGATAAGGCTCGATGCCCATCGCGCGAAGTTCATTCATGCTGTTGCGACGAATGATTTCTTGTTCACTTAGTTCTAATACGTTCATTTCGCTATATTTCACTCAATTTGGGTACAAAAGTACGAAACATTTTTCAGATAGAGAACCTTTTTCCTTGAAATATAGGGAACGGGGGTGACATTAACCCTCTCCTTCGGCATCCACCCATTCGATGTGCGGGGAGAGAGGGTGCGTTCCGTCACTTGTCCGCATTGCCTGCGGTAGTATTCGGGGATGAAGCGTATCTGCACCGCAGTGATTTGCGCCGGACTCACTTCTTCTGGGGTGTCTACCCCGGTGCCTTCCGAACGGCAGGTGTAGTAGAACGTCCCGATGCCCTTGAGCTTTACGGAGTGTCCCGAGCTCATCAGCTTGCCCAGCACTTCACCAAGGTTCATTAATACTGCATAGGTATCTCCCGGGGTTACCGTAGACATTTCCGACAATAATCGGGCTATTTCATCCGTTGTATAGGGATGTCCTTTGGTGACGGCTCTTGGGTGCCATTTGTCGTCGCCTTTCTGTTTTACTTTCTTATAGAATGCCATGGGGGCTTGTTGTTATTATGTGTCCGGCTCAACCGGTAGGTCGGGCATGGTTCATACGGTATGAATGTGCCAATCATACGGTATGATTATGGTAATCATATCTTATTATTTATCATTGAATCGCAAAGATAGCATAAATCATCCGCATAGTGTGCAGGTTTAAGGTGTTTTTTCTGCTGTTCTGTTTTAAAAAAAGAGTACCTTTGCACCCGCTAAAAAGAAATAGGTATATAATATGGCAGGACAAAAGACTCCCACGGCGTTGGGAACGGAAAGTATAGGTAAACTCTTGATGCAATATGCGTTCCGGCAATCATCGCAATGACGGCATCCTCTTTATATAATATGGTAGACAGTATCTTCATCGGTCACGGCGTTGGGACGATGGCTATTTCGGGATTGGCGTTGACTTTCCCGTTGATGAATCTGGCTGCGGCGTTCGGTTCGTTGGTAGGAGTGGGGGCTTCTACACTGATTTCCGTCAAGCTGGGGCAGAAGGATTATGACACGGCACAGTGTGTGCTGGGCAATGTTTTTGTGCTGAACATGGTACTGGGAATTGCCTTTACCATCATTGTCATGCTCTTTCTCGATCCGATTCTCTATTTCTTCGGAGGCAGTGACCAGACGGTGGGCTACGCGAGGATTATATGCAGATTATCCTTTTGGGAAATGCCGTTTACGCACCTCTATCTGGGGCTGAATGCAGTGCTGCGCTCTTCAGGCATCCACAGAAGGCGATGTACGCCACTATAGCCACGGTGGTTATCAATACCATACTCGACCCGGTGTTTATCTATGGTTTTGGCTGGGGCATACGTGGTGCTGCCGTCGCTACCATTGTGGCGCAAATTATCTCTTTGACGTGGCAGTTCAAGCTTTTCGGCAATAAGGATGAGCTGTTGCATTTCCACCGGGGGATATTCCGTCTGAAACGTAAGATTGTATTCGATTCGCTCGCCATCGGCATGTCTCCTTTCCTGATGAACCTGGCAGCCTGCTTCATCGTTATCATTATCAATCAGGGGTTGAAGAAGTATGGCGGCGACTTGGCTATCGGGGCTTTCGGTATCGTGAATCGTCTGGTTTTCATTGTAGTGATGATTGTGATGGGGCTGAATCAGGGTATGCAGCCTATTGCCGGATATAACTTCGGGGCGAAGCTGTACGGACGGGTGAACAAGGTGCTGAAACTGACGATAATCTATGCCACGGCAGTGACCACTTTCGGCTTTCTGGTCGGTATGCTGGTGCCGGACCTGGTAGTGGGCATCTTTACATCGGATGCGGAACTGACAGAGCTTTCGGTTACGGGACTGCCGCATTACGGTAATGTTCTTCCCGATTATCGTTTCCAGATGGTGACTTCCAACTTTTCCAGAGCATAGGCATGGCAGGCAAAGCGATATTCCTTTCCCTTACCCGACAGATGCTGATTCTGCTTCCTTGCCTGCTTATCCTGCCGCAGTTCTTCGGAGTGGCAGGAGTGTGGTACAGCATGCCGGTATCCGATTTGCTTGCAAGTTTGATAGCATTGGTGATGTTGGTTTGTCAATTCCGCAAATTCAGAACCTCTCCCTTGTAGGATAGGTCGGGGGAGAGGCTCTGAATTTTTCTTCCTACTTTCTGCAGATATTCCGTAAGAATATTTATATTTGCTATCTGCAAACCAATAGATGAATAAGCGTATGGGCAATAATTTTATAATCAATATAGGCCGTCAACTGGGCAGTGGCGGACGGGAGATAGGCGAGAAACTGGCTGCCCGTCTGGGTATTGACTTTTATGATAAGGAACTGATTAGGTTGGCTTCTGAAGAGAGTGGACTGTGTTGTGAGTTCTTTGAGAAAGCTGATGAGAAAGCTTCACAAGGTATTATTGGAGGGCTCTTCGGCATGCGTTTCCCTTTTGTCAGTGACGGGGCTATCCCGGCCACGAATTGCCTGAGTAATGATGCTCTGTTCAAAGTGCAGAGTGACGTGATACGCAGATTGGCGGAGGAGAAGTCCTGCTTGTTTGTGGGGCGTTGTGCCGATTACATTCTGCGAGAACATCCACGCTGTGCCAATGTCTTCATTTCCTGCTCCAATGAGGAGCGCATCAAGCGTATTTGCCGAATGTATTCCATTTCTGAGCGTGAAGCGGAGGAGATGATGAACAAAGCGGACAAGAAGCGTGCCGAATACTATAACTACTACAGCTACAAAAAATGGGGAGCTGCCGAAACATACCACTTGTGTATCGATTCTTCCGTATTAGGTATTGAGGCTACGGTGGACTTTATAGAAGAGTTCGTCAAGAAGAAGCTAAGACTTTAAGGAATTAAAATTAAAGGCTGCGTAATTGGGTTAAACCAACATTGCGCAGCCTTTAATTTTAATTCCTTAATTTCCTCCTACATCATTGTCAGCAGTATCATCTGTCCCGCCAGAATTCGCAGGAACATTGTCAATGGATATACCGTGGAGTAACCTACTGCCGGAGCATCATTGCCTGATGTCTGATTGGCGTATGCAATGCAGGAGGGTCTGTGTTGCTACCTGCTATTAAACCCATCAGGGTGAAGTAGTTCACTTTGCAATAGAAACGGGCTATCATGCCGATTATCAACAAAGGGATGACGGTTATCAGGAATCCATAGCCTACATACAGTAATCCGCTGCCTTCTACTACTGTTTGTACAAAATGCTCACCGGCTTCTATACCTACACTGGCAAGGAAGAGTACAATACCGATTTCACGCAACATCAAGTTAGCGCTCATGGTGGTGTACGTCACAAGATGCATTTTGTGACCAAAACGTCCGATAAGGATTGCCACTACCAGCGGACCACCTGCAAGACCTAACTTAACCGGTGTCGGCATACCCGGGAATGCGATGGGGAGGCTTCCCAGCAGGATTCCTAGGAAGATTCCCACGAAAATAGTAACGATATTCGGAGTGTCCAAACGTTTCAACTGGTTGCCCAATACACCGGCTACACGCTCTACGGCATCTTGCTGGCCAACCACCATTACGCGGTCACCTACTTGAAGTACCAGATTGGGATCAGCAAACAAGTCCATACCTGAGCGGTTGATACGGGTTACATTTACACCGTACATACTGCGGAAGTGGAGGCTTCCCAGCTTCTTACCGTTGATTTCGGACTTAGTGACGAGGATACGACGGGAAACCATTGGGGTGTCCTGCTTTTCCCAGTCTACATGTATTTCTTTTCCGATAAAGGCAGCTACCGCTTCGGCATCTTCTTCGGAGCATACGATGAAGAGCTGGTCTCCTACGTGGAATACCGTTTCATGGTTGGGGATACTGACGTGCCCCTCATGGCGTATGCGTGAACAGACAAACGGACGTCCCAGGAAATCCTTTATCTGGAGCAGGGTCTTTCCGGAATTGATTCGTTGCGTACTTCGAGGTGAAGCATGTGCGGCTGATGCTTTACATCTGCTTCCTGCGTATTGAGTCCCTGCTCCTCTTTCTTGAGGTTCACCCGGCAGATATAACGGATGGCTATGATGGAACCTATGATACCTACCACACCAAGCGGATAGCGCAGGCATATCCCAATGCGATGGGGTCTCCCGTATAGTTTATCTGGTTCAGGGCTTCTTGTGCGGCACCCAGACCCGGAGTATTGGTTACGGCACCATAGAGAATACCTACTATCATTGGCAAGTCTATCCCTCCGTCAATGAAGTAGATGCTCAATGCTACTGCGATATTCAGCAACACGATACCAACAGCAAGCATGTTCAGCCGCATCCCCCCTTTTTTAAAGGAAGAGAAGAAGGAAGGCCCGACTTGCAGACCGATACAGAATACAAATAAAATCAAACCGAATTCGCGGATGAAATGCAAAATGTGTGTTTCGCCCGTGAAGCCAAAATGCCCCATCAGGATACCCGCAAAGAGGACGAATGTAACCCCCAACGATACCCCGAAAATCTTAATCTTACCCAGCAATACGCCCACAGATATTACGAATGCATACAAACAAACGATGTGAGCGACAGATGAAGGGTCCCATAACAAGCTTTCTAACCAATTCATAGTACCTTTTAATATGTCGTTTTTTAAAATTTCGCGCAAAATTACTTAATAAAAAGGAGTTGACAAAAGCTTTGTGGTACTTTTTGCTATATCAACTTTGCAAAAATAGGGTGTGTTTCCGGTGAATACGCTGAATCCGTATGGATGCGGAGTCATCTGTAAGTGCAATTTTCTCTAAAAAAGGATTTTGTTCTAAGTATTTCCTTATATTTGCAAGTCTCTTGATGACAAAAATGAATAGTATTCATCTATTTTAATTTTAAATAAACTATGGCAGACAGTAAAGAAAAACTCTTCTCCGACTTTTCTCCCGTTTCCACTGAGCAGTGGATGGAGAAAGTTACCGCAGACCTGAAAGGGGCGGATTTTGAGAAGAAGCTCGTTTGGAAGACAAACGAAGGATTTAAGGTGAAACCTTTCTACCGTATGGAGGACTTGGAAGGTTTGAAGACGACAGATGCCCTTCCCGGCGAGTTTCCTTATCTCAGAGGTACCAAGAAAGACAACAATGAATGGCTTGTTCGTCAGGAAATCAAAGTGGAATGCCCCAAAGAGGCCAATGCCAAGGCGTTGGATATCTTGAATAAAGGTGTAGATTCACTCTCTTTCCATGTAAAGGCCAAGGAATTGAACGCAGAGTATATTGAAACTTTGTTGAAAGATATCTGCGCGGAATGTGTCGAGTTGAATTTCTCTACCTGCCAGGGGCATGTGGTGGAACTTGCAGAACTTCTTGTCGCTTATTTCCAGAAAAAGGATTATGACTTGACGAAATTGCAGGGCTCCATCAACTATGACTACTTCAACAAAATGCTGGCCAAAGGTAAAGAAAAAGGTGATATGGTGGCAACAGCCAAGGCGCTGCTCGAGGCTACCGCTTCCCTTCCGAAATACCGTGTATTGAATGTGAACGCGTTGACATTAAACAATGCAGGTTCTTATATTTTCCAGGAGTTGGGTTACGCTTTGGCTTGGGGTAATGAATATATGAATCAGTTGGTTGATGCCGGTCTGCCGGCTGCAATGGTAGCCAAGAAGATTAAGTTTAATTTCGGTATCAGTTCCAACTACTTCCTTGAAATAGCCAAATTCCGCGCTGCACGTATGCTGTGGGCTAATATTGTGGCTTCTTACAGTCCTGAGTGTCTGCGCGACTGCGAAAACAAGGGTAAGGATAACGAGTGTCGCTGTGCAGCCAAGATGAAGATTCATGCGGAAACTTCTTCATTCAACCTGACTTTGTTTGATGCACACGTAAACTTGTTGCGTACGCAGACTGAGGCGATGAGTGCCGCCCTTGCTGGTGTTGACTCAATGACGGTTACTCCGTTCGACAAGACTTATGATGCTCCTAACGAATTCTCTGAGCGTATGGCGCGTAACCAACAATTGCTGTTGAAAGAAGAATCGCACTTCGATAAGGTTATAGACCCGGCTGCAGGTTCTTACTATATCGAGAACTTGACCGTCTCTATTGCCAAGCAGGCTTGGGACCTCTTCCTCGCTGTAGAAGAAGACGGTGGTTTCTATGCTTCCGTGAAAGCCGGAAAAGTGCAGGCTGCCGTAAACGAGAGCAACAAGGCACGTCATGCTGCAGTCGCCAAGCGTAAGGAAGTGTTGCTGGGTACCAACCAGTTCCCCAACTTCAATGAAAAGGCCGGGGATAAGAAACCGGTTGAGGCTACTTGCTGTTGCGGCGGCGGACATACGTGCGAGAAAGATGTTCCGACACTGAACTTTGACCGTGCTGCCAGTGAATTTGAAGCGTTGCGTCTCGAAACAGAGGCTTCCGGCAAACGTCCGAAAGCGTTTATGCTGACTATCGGTAATTTGGCCATGCGCCAAGCACGTGCACAGTACTCTTGCAATTTCTTGGCTTGTGCCGGATATGAAGTTGTAGACAACCTCGGTTTCTCCACCGTAGAAGAAGGTATAGAAGCTGCAATGGCTGCCAAGGCCGACATCGTGGTATTGTGTTCAAGTGATGATGAATATGCAGAATATGCTGTTCCCGCCTTCAAGGCTCTGAATGGCCGTGCCATGTTTATCGTAGCCGGTGCTCCTGCTTGCATGGACGACTTGAAGCTGCCGGTATCGAGAACTTTATCCATGTCCGTGTCAACGTGCTGGAAACATTAAAGGAATACAACGCTAAACTTTTGAAGTAAGATGAGAAAAGATTTTAAAAACTTAGATATATATGCCGCTTTTCAACCCGTCAATGGTGCTGAGTGGCAAAAGGCTAACGGCATCCATGCTGATTGGAAACGCCGGAACACATTGAGGTGAAGCCTGTTTATACAAAAGAAGACCTTGAGGGAATGGAACATTTGGGTTATGCTGCCGGACTTCCTCCTTATTTGCGTGGTCCGTACTCTGTAATGTATACATTGCGTCCCTGGACTATCCGTCAGTATGCAGGTTTTTCTACAGCGGAAGAGTCAAATGCCTTTTACCGTCGTAATTTGGCTTCTGGACAGAAAGGTCTGTCCGTAGCTTTCGACTTGGCCACTCACCGTGGCTACGACCCCGACCACGAACGTGTAGTGGGTGACGTAGGTAAGGCAGGTGTGTCTATCTGTTCCTTGGAGAATATGAAGGTGCTGTTCGATGGAATTCCTTTGAACAAGATGTCCGTCTCCATGACCATGAACGGTGCCGTACTTCCTGTTATGGCATTCTACATCAACGCAGGTCTGGAGCAGGGTGCCAAGTTAGAAGAAATGGCTGGTACTATCCAAAATGATATCTTGAAGGAATTCATGGTGCGTAATACCTATATTTATCCGCCTGCATTCTCTATGAAGATTATCTCCGACATCTTTGAATATACTTCCCAAAAGATGCCTAAGTTTAACTCTATCTCCATCTCCGGCTACCACATGCAGGAAGCGGGTGCTACGGCAGACATCGAGTTGGCTTACACCCTGGCAGACGGTTTGGAATATCTGCGTGCCGGAACGGCTGCGGGTATTGACATCGATGCTTTCGCACCGCGTCTCTCTTTCTTCTGGGCCATCGGAACGAACCACTTTATGGAAATTGCCAAAATGCGTGCCGCACGTATGTTGTGGGCAAAGATTGTGAAGCAGTTCAACCCGAAGAATCCGAAGTCGCTGGCTTTGCGTACGCACTCCCAGACTTCCGGCTGGTCGCTGACAG
>ENA-OQCP01000025-OQCP01000025.1-human-gut-metagenome-genome-assembly--contig:-NODE-25-length-54105-cov-3.649487_pt1 | contig 54105 bp, 62 predicted proteins | sample MGYA00242760_ERZ504583 | MGnify/ENA primary metagenome ERZ504583 (study PRJEB26092, sample SAMD00036308) | human gut metagenome | host: Homo sapiens | study: EMG produced TPA metagenomics assembly of...
AGTATACGCAGAGCGGTTCCGACGTGACAGCCACAAGATTCCGATCACCCCCGCAAGGCTTCACAACGCCGACGGCAGCTATGCCGACACGAAAGACGAGAGCTCGTACTACATTCTATTATTCAAACGGTGTGTGGGGAACTGCCAAGCCCTGCGATCATAAAAATACCGAAATCCGCAACGCGAAGGAAGCAACCTGCACCGAGCCCGGCTACACCGGCGACACCTACTGCAAGGATTGTGGCGAGAAAATAGGCACCGGCACGGCTATTCCCGCCAAGGGACATACGGAGGTTATCGATCCTGCCGTCCCGGCGACCTGCGAAGAACCCGGAAAGACCGAGGGCAAGCACTGCTCGGTCTGCAATAAAGTTCTTGTTGAGCAGGAAGCAATTCCTGCAAAGGGACACCGGTGGACGGAAGTCGGTGTTATTGTAACAGCACCTACGTGCGAAAATGCAGGCGTAATGAAATACACTTGTATGGATTGCAAAGCAACCAAGACCGAAGCAATCGATGCAACCGGGCATACCCCTGTTGAAGTTGCGGAACAGCCCGCTACCTGCACCGAGCTGGTCATACAGCCGGTACGAAGTGCCTGGATTGTAATGCAATACTTTCCGGGATGGAAGAAATCCCCGCCAAGGGGCATACGGAGGTTATATATCCTGCGGTAGAGCCGACCTGCACAAAAACGGGACTGACCGAGGGCAAACACTGCTCGGTCTGCAACGAAGTTATTGTCAAGCAGGAAGTAGTTCCCGCCAAGGACATACAGAGGTTATTGATCCCGCGGTAGAGCCGACCTGCACAAAGACGGGACTAACCGAGGGCAAGCATTGCTCGGTCTGCAACGAAGTTATTGTTAAGCAGGAATAGTTCCCGCCAAGGGACATACCGAGGTTATCGACGCTGCAAAAGCACCGACCTGCACCGAACCCGGAGTGACCGAGGGCAAGCACTGCTCAGTCTGCAATATGGTTCTTGTTGCACAAGTGGTTGTGCCCGCAAAGGGTCATACCGAAGAGATTCGCAACGCAAAAGAAGCGACGCTGACCGAGGACGGATACACGGGCGACACATATTGCGCTGAGTGCGGTGTTCTTATTAAAAAGGGTGAAGCTATACCGAAAGGCGGCGTAATCGTCAGCTGGGTAGTTGAAGGTGAAACAGTAAAAACGGAGGCCTGCAAAAAAGGCGAGAAGCCCGAATACACGGGTGCGACTCCTTCAAAGGCCGAAACTTCGCGCTACACCTACGAATTCAGCGGATGGACTCCGGAGATATCCGAGGCGACCTCAGATGTGACATATACTGCAAAGTTTAAAGCCATAGGCAAGAACGGACTCTGTGTTGAGGGCGATGACACCTACTGGATAAAGGACGGCGTGAATGTTGAGTTCCCCGGACTTATCAGAATCAATGTCGGCACGGATGCCGCACCTCATTATCATTATTATTATTTCGGCGAGGACAGCAAGGCTGTAAAGGACGGCATGTATAAGGTCGAAAAGAACAACGGTCTTCCGCTTCCCTGCTATAACTACAAGTTTGGTGCCGACGGAATTATCGAGCATGATGAGGACACCTCAAAGAACGGCATCTGCGACGGAGACGGTTCGAAGTTCTATTATATCGACGGCGTCAAGGTCGGCGAGGGACTCATAATGGTTGATGGAAGCTACTATTATGCAAGAACATCGACTGCCGAGATAATCAGAGGCCGCAGCTACTGGATAACAAAAACGAATAATTATCCGGTAGAAGCAGGACTCTACAATTTCGATGCCGACGGAAAAATGAGCATAGACGGCTTTGTCGAGTACGGGGGATTTACCTACTATTACGATAACGGAACACTTGCCAAGGGCTTCACGAAGATAGGCGACGATTATTACTTCTTCAACGCCGTCAGCGGAAAGATGTATAAGGACATCGAACTGTGGGTCGGCGGCAACGAGTACGGCATCGAGGCAGGACTCACTATTTCGGTTCTGACGGCAAGATGCTTGTTCAGGATGTTGAAAACGGAGCCAGGGAAATAGTTGAAAAAGACGGCAAGCTCTATCTCATGATAGACAAATCGACGGCGCCCGAGGGTCTCTATGAGATTGACGGTGAATACTACTATGCGCAGGCATACGGAGTACTTGCGGTAGATAAAGAAATTTATGCGACTACCGAGCTGCTTGACGGAACCGGTTGGTACAGATTCGGTGCCGACGGCAAGCTCATAAAGAACGGCTTTGCCGATTGCGGCGGATATACCTTCTATTTCACCGACGGTATCCGAGCCAAGGGCTTCACAAAGATAGGCGACGACTATTATATTTTCAACGCTTACAGCGGAAAGATGTATAAGAACGCCAACATGTGGGTCAGCAGCAACGATTACGGTATAAAGAGCGGACTGCACTATTTCGGCGAGGAGGGCAAGATGGTCAATCCGGATGTCGAAAACGGCAAGAAGCAGATAGTCGAAAAGGACGGCAAGCTCTATCTTATGATAGATAAGTCACTTGCGCCCGAGGGTCTCTATGAGATTGACGGCGAGTACTACTATGCACAGGCCGACGGAACGCTTGCAGTTGACAAGGATATCTATGCGACTACAAAGCTTCTCGACGGAACCGGCTGGTACAGATTCGGTGCCGACGGAAAGCTTATAAAGAACGGCTTTGCCGATTGCGGCGGATTTACCTTCTATTTCACCGACGGTATCCGAGCCAAGGGCTTCACCAAAATAGGCGATGACTATTATATCTTCAACACCTACAGCGGCAAGATGTATAAGAACGCCAACATGTGGGTCGGCAGCAACGATTACGGTATAAAGGGCGGACTTCACTATTTCGGCGAAGACGGAAAAATGGCAGACGCCTGAAATCTGAATTTAGCTCTATAAATAAATGCTCCTCCGCATTTGCGGGTCTGACTTATGGGTGCGAATGCGGGAGGAGCGTTTGAAAAAAATACTGTTCATAAAACGGGAAAGGAATGATAAAATGCAAAAATCACGTGCGGCAAAAGTTATATCGCTTATTTTGGCGATAATCATGCTTGCCGGTATTTTCCCTGCATCTGTTCTGGCAGACAGCGGAAACACGGTCAACAGCTATGATGAGTTCATAACCGATCTGACTTGTCTGGAAAACTATGCCAACGAGTATGTCAGCGAGCATCCCAATGAGGATACTGCGGCACTTGTAATCAACTATGTTCGCAGTGGAGTGGAAAAATATACCTCAGGCACATGGACTACGTTCTGTGGCCCGGAAAACACTGCGTTCGTTAACTTCGTTGCACAGCAAGATGAAGCCAACGGCACATTTGCCGCAAAGTTTCGCAGCCTTGATAAGTTCATCCTGCCGAACGGTGACGAGGTTGAATTTGCGCATATGTTCGGCGCAATGGATATGGCATATCATACCGGAAACCAAAAAACCGCAGATCTCGGCAGCTGGGCGGGCGATATATGCGACCTTGTTCAGCTCACCACCAATGCGGGAATAAGCGGTACGGTTGAAGAGATGGCCGAGGAAATACGTACGAAAAACGATAGATATTTCCTTTATGATCATCCCGATCCGGAGGTTCATTCTTTCGGTATTCTCGATCTGTACGGAGATCTTGATGCTTTCTATATTCTCAGAAAGCTTAGCTTAAACGGCTCGATAAGTTCCGTGATGAAAAACTATTTCACGAAGAATCTCAATGACGGACTTCGCGCCAAGTTCTTCCTCGACAACAGATTTGACGGCGCGTCTCAGAAGGATGATATCAGAGATGCCGTTTATGAGACGTATTGCGCCAACGAGGGCGTAAGGACTCTCGAGGGAACATATCTCCCCAACGGAGTTAATCCGGATATAAGAAAGGCCTGCTGCTATGCTTTTGCAGATTATCTTTACGAGACGGCAAAGGATCTGCTCAGCAACTCTTATTACAAGGTCTTCTCCAGCAAAAAGTCTAACATTGCTCCCGGAGTTACGCAGGAGATAAAATACGCAACCTCCAAAGATAACAAACAGCTTGTTTATTATCTTGCCACAGCGGATATTACGAGAGGCGACGTTAGTGTCCATGCGAATTACAACGACAACAATCCGGCTGCCGGATGGAAGATGTCTCGTGTCAGCGACCAGGTGAATGCGGCGCAGAAAAGGCATTCAAACCCCGACGATCCCGATAATTACATCGAAAACTATAATGCGGTTGTGGGTGTAAATGCGGACTTCTATGACATGAGCAATGGCGTATCGCACGGTGCTTTGATTATGGAGGGTGTTGTATACCATGATCTTGGCAGCGAGAACTTCTTCGGTATTCTTAAGGACGGTACACCGATAATAGGCGGAAGAAAAGAGTGGAATGCCAACAGCGGTAATATACAGGATGCGGTTGGCGCAGATGTATTTCTCGTCAAAGACGGGAAAATAGTACCTGAAGCCGGCAACAACTACTACTCAACCGAGCACCCCGTACCTGTGTCGGCATTACCTATGACGGTCAGATAGTGCTTATGACGCTCGACGGACGCCAGGAGCCGTTCTCGGCGGGCGGCAGCTTCGTTGAGATAGCCCAGATAATGTACGACGCAGGCTGCGTTGTGGCGGTCAACCTTGACGGCGGCGGATCAACGACCTTTGCCGCAAAATCGGAGGGCGCCGAAAATGTATCTGTTGTTAACAGACCTTCTGACGGATATGAGAGATCGGTCAGCTCGTCGCTGCTGGTAGTCTCGACTGCCAAGCCGTCAAATGTGTTTGATCACGCAGTAGTTTCGGCAGATTATGATTATCTTACAGTCGGAACCGAGCTTGACATCGATGTCAGGGGCGTTACTGCTACCGGCGGGGCGATTTCCATCCCGGAAGGCGCAACTCTTAAAATCTCGGATGAGAGCATAGGAACTATATCTGCCGGCGGCACGTTCACTGCAAAAAATCTCGGTGATGTGAAAATACAGCTTGTGGCGCAGGACGAAACGGTTCTCGCTCGAAAACCTTACATGTTGTTGAACCGACAGATCTTAAATTTAAAAGAGAGAGCGTAAATGCTATATTCGGAAAAGCCGAGGAGCTTCCGCTTGAGGCGTCTTATAACGGAAATGTTGTTAAGATAAATCCCGGTGACGTTCAGTTTGGCTTTGTAAAAATAACGCTTGTGTCTATCGGTCAGGTTGAAGGCGGAAGCGTCAACACGACAAAAACGGAGCTGGTCTTCGATTATCCTGAAGCGGGCACCGTTAACGGCTTTAATTTTACTCCTAAGGAAGACAGCACTTTGCGCACACTGACCATCGGCGCGGTGCTGAAAAGCAAGCTCCCCGAATTTCAGAATGCGATAAACAGCGAGTACGCAAGAGTATACCAGGAGGCATTGTCAAAGGGCTACACGAAAGAAGAGGCTGCTATTCAGCTCAAACTGCCGGAATAAATAAGGCTCTCAGCATAGCTGCCAAGCTCACGGTTTACCTTTATAGCGAAGACGAGGCGAGCTTCGATTTTTCGGAGGCTACCGGCGGAAGCGCTCTGGTGGCATGGAAACGCAATGTTTCAAATTCTTACTATAACGAAACTGAAAATGCATATTATGCGATAGATTCTAACACCCAGTCAGAAATATCATATACATTTGCAGTCGATATGTCAAAGGTATCTATACCGGAGAAGCTCACGGGGCTGTTATATATGCTCCCGGGAGGAGATCAGGAAGGCCGAACGGCATGGGATTTCCTGCTTCAGTTGGCCGAGCGTATAAGCCCGCTGACTACCGTTTCAATAAGCATAACTGTTCCGGAAGGCTTTACTGTGGATACCTCAAAGCTCAGACTTGCAAACGAGTATTTCACTCTTACCTCCGCTAAGGTTGAGGACAACAAGCTTACTATAGTATGTAACTTTAAAGAGCAGTCCGAGCCGATAAATCCGACAACCGCAAATCCGCTCTGCGTTCTTACCGGACTTAAATTTATACCTAAGGACGGTGCTGCATGGTCTGAGGACGGAAAGCTTGACTTTACACTCAACGGACAGCTTGACTACGATATCTATGCACATTTCCATGTTCTCAAGACACTTGCTCAGCAGGAAGAGTATCAGCAAAAATACGGACTGTATCCCTATGACAACAGTGCAAACATCAACGGCGACTACGGTGCTCATTTCATGGATACGGCAGACAGCTTTTCCGATAAGTTTGTTTTCGTGAAGAAAAGCAAGGACGCTGGAGCAGAGAAAACGGTCTGTGGTCATTCTACAGAAACGGCAAGGCTCTCACCGGTATTCAGAAGCTGCCCAGCCATATTGACGGCGAGACCGGAGAGTATTGGTATGATCTCGGTACTCAGGGTCACTGCACCGATAAGCTGACAGGACTGTTTGAATATGAGGCGAGCACTATTACGCCCGTTTCGGAGAGCTTGTTTCCGGATGGCAGTCTATTGAAGCGTCCGACGGCGAATCATATTTCTATTATTTTGATCCTGTCGATTACACAATGTACACGGGTGTGCGCACCATAAAGGGACTTACCTACACCTTCAATGATAATGGCGTTATGGTCAGAGGCGCATTCCGTACCGACGAAAGAGGAACAAAGTATTTTGTTGCCGGCGAGTCGGTGTATCGCAGATTTGTTACCCTTGAAGAGGGCACATATTGGCTCGATGTCAATGGCTATGTCGCTTACGGAAATGACCATACCGTTACCACAAATGTCAAGGATGTTACATGGTATCATTTCGATGAGAAAACCGGACTTATGACCGGACTGTGCAACGGATTTATTGACTATCACGGTGAGCTTTACTACTGTGATGAGAACGGAAAGGTCTTTTACGGACTCATCAAAACTGACGGCGGAATAATTTTCACCGCGACTCTCGGCAAGGTCAATGTCAATATGGGCTGCTATGTTGACTCAAGCACAGCAACTAGAGGCTGCAAACTGGAGACCGGAAAATACTGGTGCGGCGATGACGGCTTCATAGTTGCAAACGGATTTGCCGATATCGACGGCGAAACATATTACTTTGAAAATTATAATCACGCCAAGGGCTTTAAAAAGATAGGCGACGATTATTATATCTTTAATGCCGGCACAGGAAGAATGTACAAAGACGCCAACATGTGGGTCGGTGATAACCCGTACGGCATCGAGGGCGGAATACATTATTTCGGCAAGGACGGAAAGATGTTTGTTCCGGATCTCGAGAACGGCGAGAAGAAAATAATCAGCGAAAACGGAAAGCTCTACTTCACCATAGACGGCGTCAAGTTGTCCGAGGGTCTCTATGAACTTGACGGAGACTACTACTATGTCCAGGGCAACAAGGAGCTTGCGGTCAATAAGGACATATATGTCACGACAAAGCTGCTTGACGGAACTGGCTGGTACAGATTTGACGGCGAGGGCAAGCTCATAATGAACGGTTTTGCCGATTGCGGCGGATATACCTTCTATTTTACGGACGGTATCCGTGCTAAGGGCTTTACAAAGATAGGCGACGACTATTATATTTTCAATACCTACAGCGGAAAAAATGTATAAAGATGCCAACATGTGGTCGGTGATAACCCATACGGCATCGAGGGCGGAATACATTATTTCGGCAAGGACGGAAAGATGTTTGTTCCGGATCTTGAAAACGGCGAGAAGAAGATAGTCAGCGAAAACGGAAAGCTTTATTTTACGGTTGACGGCACTAAGGTCTCCGAGGGACTCTATGAGCTTGACGGCGACTACTACTATGTCCAGGGCAACAAGGAGCTTGCGGTCAATAAGGACATATATGTCACGACAAAGCTGCTTGACGGAACCGGCTGGTACAGATTCGACGGCGAGGGCAAGCTCATAATGAACGGTTTTGCCGATTGCGGCGGATATACATTCTATTTTACAAATGGCATCCGCGCCAAGGGCTTCACGAAGATAGGCGACGACTATTATATTTTCAATACCTACAGCGGAAAAATGTATAAAGACGCCAACATGTGGTCGGTGATAACCCGTACGGCATCGAGGCGGAATACACTATTTCGACAAGGACGGCAAGATGTTTGTTCCGGATCTTGAAAACGGCGAGAAAAAGATAGTCAGTGAAAACGGAAAGCTCTATTTCACAGTCGACGGCACTAAGGTCTCCGAGGGACTCTATGAGCTTGACGGCGACTATTACTATGTTCAGGCCAACAAGGAGATTGCAACCGATAAGGCATTCTATCTGTATAACAGCGAGCTCAAGGGCGGTGTCGGTTGGTACAGATTCGGCGGCGACGGAAAGCTCATAACCGACGGCTTTGTTGAGTGCGACGGAAAGACTTTCTATTTCAGCGCCGGCGAGCGCGCCAAGGGCTTTACAAAAATAGGCGACGATTATTATATCTTCAATACCTACAGCGGAATGATGTATAAGGATGCTGATATGTGGGTTGGAGATAACCCGTACGGAATTGCCGGCGGAATGCATTACTTCGGCAAGGACGGCAAAATGGCGGGCTGATAAGATACAGCTTCTGCTATGATTTCTGCGGGACTTCCGCGATTTTCGGAAGTCCCGCTTGAGGTTTTTATTTTATGAGTATTGAAACTTTGATAGTTACGGTTGACCGTAACAGCGATGCTGTTGTTCGGGAAATGAATGTCCAGACCGATGCGATAGTCGGAAATCAGTGCGCTGAAAATTCGGTTTGGAGCTTTTATGAAAACGGCAGAAAAACCGTGTTTTATAATACGGCGGATCGCGGCATCGGAAAAAACAGAAATATCGTTTTGAAAAACTCTCAAGCTGATATCTGTGTTTTTGCCGATGACGATATGACGTTTCTGGACGGATATCCCGAAATCGTTCAGAAGGCGTTTGCGGAATGTTATGACGGAGATGTTCTCATCTTTAATCTTATCGAAAAATACCCGAGGCGCTATGTGAATCGGGAGAAGAAGAGAATACATAAATATAACTATGCAAAATACGGAGCTGCGCGCATGGCGATACGCCGCCAAAGCATAATCGATTCCGGAATAAGCTTCAGCACGGAGTTCGGCGGCGGAAGCGGATACGGCGCGGGCGAAGATACAATATTTCTCAAGGATTGTCTTGACAGGGGATTAAAAGTTTATGCCGTTCCTTATGCGCTCGCCGAAATAGATCAGCAGGCGGTTTCTACGTGGTTTAACGGTTACAACGAAAAGTATTTTTTTGACAGAGGGGCTTTGTATGCGCGGCTTTATCCGCGATTTTGGGAGCTGTTTTGCGTGCGGTTTTTGCTTCGCCACAGAAAAAAATATAAAGACAGCATGGGCTTTTGGACAGCGTTGAAATCAATGCGTATCGGCGCAAAAGAATACCGGACGGAAGGGGAGAATCGGTAGTTGAGGTTCAGTGTTATAGTGCCTGTTTATAATGCGGCGGATTTTATTGGCAGCTGTGTGATGTCAGTAATGAATCAGACCTTCGGCGACTGGGAGCTGATTATTGTCGACGACGGTTCGACGGATGAAAGCGGTATTTTAGTTGATCGCTTTGCCGCTAAAGACGGGCGCATCAGGGTGTTTCATCAGGAAAACAGGGGACAGTTTTTTGCAAGACGGTGCGGTATAGCAAATTCCAAAGGGGACTATCTGGTCTTTCTCGACAGCGATGACGAATTGACTCACAACTGTCTGAAAACTATCAATGCCGCAGCGTGCGAAAGCAATGCCGATATAATTCTTTATGTCGGCAGAATAGTCCGTGATGATTTGGAGACGGACAGATATATAGGAAATGTCGGCACAGAAAAATGCAGAATCCCCATAGATACGCTCAAGCGCAGCCTGATATCTTCAAATGATTTGAATTCTTTGTGGTCAAAAGCGTTCAGGCGAAACTTGTTTGACGGAGACGATACGGACTACTCGGCGTTTCGCGGGATACGATACGGCGAGGATAAGGTGCAGCTTTTCTATCCCGTAACCAACGCTGCGTCTATTTATTATATCCCGGACTATCTGTATAAATATAACTATCGGGCAGAAAGCGTGGCTCATAGTTTCGATATTAAGTCAGCCTCTGCGAGACTTGAAAACGAAATGTTTTCATTGATGTATGAATATATGGAAAAATGGAATATGACAGATTGCGCCTGCAAAAGGACTGTGGCGGTGTATTATCTGAGAACCTTTCTTTCGGCTTATTACGGGCTGCGAAAGACAATGGTGGCCCACGGAAAACTCAAACAGTTCAGGGCATATAACTGGATGGAGTATGTCAACAAAAGCGCCTTTCGCTATTGTGTGAGCCGTGAACTCAGCATAAAGGAAAAACTGGAATTGTTGGTGGCAGTGATTGGTTTTTGATTTTAGGGGTACGTGATTGCGTGTGAAAAAAATCAGAATGAAAAAAGCCGAACTTAATATCGCAACAACGCTCATAAATCAGCTTGTCATGACGGCTTGCGGAATAGTTGTGCCGGGAATTTTTATCAATGCCTTCGGGTCTGAAGCATATGGAATATCAGTTTCGGTCACGCAGTTTTTGTCATACATAACATTGCTCGAAAGCGGAGTCGGCGGCGTTGCGAGAGCGATGCTTTACGGCCCGCTTGCACACGGCGACGAACGGGGAGTCAGCTCTGTCTACTATGCTGTGAAGAGATTTTTTGGTTATATAGCCGTTGCTTTCGCGGCTTACAGTGCAGCGGTCGGCTTGCTGTATCCGAAGCTTGCGCATGTTACGATTTTTTCGGGAACATATATTTTCTTCCTTGTTCTTGTTATCGGTATGTCCACCCTTGCAAAATATATGGGCGGGCTTGCAAATCTCACATTGATTGCGGCAGATCAGAGACAGTATGTAAACAATATTATATCTGTCGGAATAACGATAGCAAATACGCTGTCTATATTGATTTTGACCGAGCTTGATTGCGGTCTGCTGACGGTAAAGCTCGGCAGCAGCATCATTGTTATACGCCCTTTGTTGTATATGCTCTATGTCAAAAAGCATTATCGCCTGAGCAGAGCGGAGAGTGAAAAAACAAAGCTTGAACAAAAGTGGACCGGTATCGGACAGCATCTCGCATACTTTTTGCATACAAATACGGATGTAGTGCTGCTGACCCTATTTGCCAACACGCGCCTCGTTGCCGTGTATTCGGTTTATAATCTTGTGATAAGCAGTATCAGGGCGATAACCGAATCCTTTTCCGGCGGAATGGAGGCGGCGTTTGGCGAGATGATAGCAACGGAGAGACTGACAGGCTCAAGAAGTCGTATTTCAGATATAAAACATTGATAACTGCGGTTTCGTTTGGCCTTTTCAGCTGCGCAGGCATATTGATTGTTCCGTTTGTCAGATTGTACACAAAAGGAGTAACGGATGCGGATTATATTCAGCCGGCTTTTTCGTTTGTGCTTATGCTGGCTGAGGCGGTTAACTGTATAGTGCTTCCATGCTCGAGCCTCCCTGTTGCGGCAAACCGCCTCAAGCAGACCAGATGGGGTGCTTACGGTGAGGCGATAATAAATATAGCGGTATCATGTATTCTTATCAAATGGAGTCCGCTTCTCGGCGTGGCTGTCGGAACCTTGGCGGCGACACTGTTCAGAGGGATTTTCTATATGACATATTCGTCAAAGAAGCTTCTGCATATTCCGACACGGACGGTTATTGTAAAATTCATTGCCGCAGTGACCTGCCTGTGTATTGTGACGGCAGCGGGAAGATATATTACATTGCCGCTTGAAATTGAAAATTATTTTCAGTGGATACTGTGCGGCGCAGCGGTTTTCGCAGCCGTTTGCCTGCCATTATGCTGATTGCGGGGCTTCGTATAAGGCGTCTCGGAATCGATAAAAAAGAAAACGGCGGGGATAAGCTTCCCGAAAATATATACTCGGAGTCGGAAGATGAACAGAGATCGTATACTGATTGTAAATAATAACATGCACATCGGCGGAGTGCAGAAAGCGCTTGCAAATCTGCTTTGCGAAATACATTCCGACTATGATATTACACTTCTTTTGTTCTATAAAGGCGGAGAGCTTTTAAAAGATGTCCCGCCGGATGTGAAAGTTATGGGCGCTGCCGCTCCGTTTCGGTATCTCGGAATGTCAAAAAGCGATGCCGTCAGAGTGTGTGACAAGCTTTTTAGATTTTTCTTTGCCGCCTTCACGCGCATCTTCGGAATGAGAGCGGCAGTCAAACTCATGGGACTGACGCAAAAAAAGATACGCGGCTATGACACCGCGATATCATTTTTGCACAGCGGAAGAGAAAAAATTTTTTATGGCGGATGCAACGAGTTTGTGCTGGATTTTACAGAGGCACAGCAGAAGATAACTTTTGTTCATTGTGACTTCGAAAAAATCGGCGCGGTATCAAAGAAAAACAGAAAAATATACAGTCGTTTTGACCGAATAGCGGCGTGCTCCGAGGGCTGTAAAATGTCATTGCTGAGATGTTTCCCCGAACTTTCGCAAAAGACTGGTGTAGTCAGAAATTGCCAGAATTACAATGAGATAAGATATCTGGCTCAAACGCATCCTGAGAAGTTTGATCAAAGCAGATTCAATATTTTAACGGTTGCCAGATTTGGAAAAGAAAAGGGGATTCTCCGTGCTATAAAGGCGGTTTTGGGGTTGTGTGATGACTTCGATGATATCAATTATTATATAATCGGCGACGGCGCTCAGAGCCGGCAAGCAGAAATGCTTGTGTCTGACGGCAAATTTTCCGATTCGGTGACATTGCTTGGGAAAAAAGAGAATCCTTACGGATATATGGCGGCGGCAGATATATTGCTTATTCCGTCGTTTTCGGAGGCGGCTCCGATGGTAATAAATGAATCGGCATGCCTCGGGACGCCGATTCTTTCGACCGAGACATCTTCGGCTTTTGAAATGATTCGCGATACCGGATTCGGTTGGGTTTGCGATAACTCGGAGAATGGAATAAGAGATGTGCTCAGGCGACTTGCTGCGTTGCGGGATGAAGTGAATTATAAGCGAAAATTACTCAGCACTCGGAGATTTGACAACGCCGAGGCAGTCAAACAATTTTCGGAGTTGATAAACCATAATGATAAAACAGATTGAAAAAGAAAAAACAAAACCCGGCTCTCGACAGGGAATATATTGCCGCTGCATGTGGCTGTGTTTTCCTTTCGGTGCTCATATGTGTCGGCCAGATAATCGGCAATATGCTGCTTATAGCAGCCTTTTTTGCCGGAACTGTCGGCATATGCATCTGGGCATGCATGAAAGAAAAAATTCTTCCGGTTTTGCTGTACTTTCTTCCGTGGAGCCCGTTGATGAAATTTTACAAAGGCGGAATATCATTTTTTACTGTTATGCTGCTTGTTTCCTGCTTTGTAGCTCTGATAAAAAATAAAATGACGCTGAACATTTATCAAATAGTGCTTACGGCTCTGATAGCAATTCTGACAGCGGTTGCCAAAATGGTGCAGGGAAATGAGATAACCAATTCCTATCTGTTTTTTATAATGATGCTCCTGCTTCTTCCGTGTATCACAAAATGTGTAAGTTGCGATTCATTCGGCGACACAACCGTGTTTTTTGCGCTCGGAATAATTACGGCGGCTCTGTCTGCGCAGCAGCTTGTCGTGTTTCATAACATAGCTCAGTATATTACTGTTGACTCATATCTGACAATAACCAGACTCTCGGGATATTACGGAGATCCTAATTTCTACTCTGCGCATATCACGGCATGTCTTGCCGGAATCCTGATGCTTCTGAGCCGCGAAAAGGATAGACTGAGGCAGGCTGTGCTTATTATTGCAGCAGTTTTGCTTCTGTATTGCGGAATGCTTTCCGCGTCAAAGATGTTTGTTGTTGTGCTGGCGTGCCTCTTCTTGTTCTGGATACCGGTTCTCATGGAAAAAGGCGGAAGAGGAAACAGCAGAGTGAGAATGTTCGTAGGACTCATTTGCGCGGGAGGAATATTCATTTCGTCGTCAGTGTTCAAAGAACTGCTGCAAATAATCGACGACAGATTTGCTTATGCGGCAAATGTTTCTCAGCTGACAACGGGGCGCACCGATATTTGGAAAAACTATATAAATGAATTTTTAGAAAACATAGATGTTACACTGTTGGGAGAGGGATACTCCCCGGTGATAATAAAAGGACGAGCTTCTCACAACACGGTTATACAGGGTGTTTTTCAGTTTGGATTGATAGGACTCCCTCTGATTGCGGCGTGGATGTATTTCTTTTTAAAAGACATATTTAAATCTGCGGAAAACACAAAAACGGATTGGAAATATGCGGAGCTGATGTGCGTCGGAACAGTTCTGCCGTGGATGAGTCTTGATATACTTTTCTTTGATGAGTTCTTTCTTGTGTCACTTTACGCAGCTGTCGGCATTGTGTGCATGTCGAAAGATGCCTCTGATTAATATTGATAACCACTTTATACTCCTACATAAAAATCACCGGCTCCGAGTGCTGCTCGCAGGCGCTTGGAGTCGGTGGTTTTAACGGTTATTTTGTAATATGTGAGGATAACGAAACTGTCAGCGGGTGCGATTAACTCATTCCTCCACATACCAATACGACCGCATGCCGGACATATAGACTCTTCCGTTCTTCGGCACTTGCCGTATGGCGTTGAAAACATTGTAGTAGTCGCCCGCGCCCATGCTCGTGCAGATCATGCCGAACATGGTCATGAATATAAACTTCGGGAAAATCATGCCGATAACATAGGGGACAATGCCGAAAATTATGTTCGGGAGCATCGACATGAATATGAACCTGCCCTTGCTCATCGTCTCCGTGCCGATAACAAATAGCATGCCCTGCTTGAGATTTGTGTAAAGATACACGTCTTTTTTGAAGCAGGCGGCGTGGAGCAGCTCGTGCGGGAAGATTATCACTATAGAGCCGAGGAGCGCCGCAAACCAGGTGATTGTCGCGGATTTTGGTTCTGCAACGGGAACAATTCTGAAGAACGCCGCCACGCCGAGAATGACGAGTATTATGCAGGCGACGGTGTTCGCGATAACGGACAATTTTTTCATGCTGTCCGCCTCTTTGAACTCCACCGCGCCGGGCTTGTGCTCCGCCTGCGGCAGGCTGTCCGGGTCGAGGTTGAACTTGCCCATGTAATGAAGCTTCATGTCAGCCGCCCTTTCTCATTTTTTCGATAGTTTCTTTTATTTTTCTCGGAGCCTCGGCGGGGTCGTCAATGTCCATAACCGCCTTTTCCATCGGCACATGCCGTCTTTTTTGCGGTTTATTATATATTCGACCTCTTCGCCGCAGGAATATTTTATCCCGTGCCCGTCAAGAATCTTTTTGGCGCTTCGCTCATAACTACGGCATATATTTCGCCGACGCCGAGCAATACGAACAGCATCGCCGCCGCTTTGCCGATCGTCTTATCTGCGGCGGAATATCCGCGGACATCAATATTGCTGTCTAAAAGCTCAATGAGCGGCGCGACTCCGCGCTTTTCGCTCGTGTGTATGTCATTGCCCCTGCAAATGACGCAGGTGTATCCCTCGCCTGTAAGAAGCTGTTTTGCGTGTTCGATATCAGTCATGCTTTTCACCGCCTTGTAAATTCCCTGTGTAAAAGATTATACTATAAACGCACCGGCTTTTTCAATCGGCAATGGACAAAAAGCGCGGGTTGTGCTATCATAATGAAAACGCTTTCGGAGGAAATGCATGGACTGCAAATATATTTTTCTTGATATAGACGGAACGCTTGTCGACTTTCAGGCAAGCTCGCCGACTCAGCGCTCAAGGCACTGGAAACCGCAAAATCAAACGGACATAAGCTATTCGTCTGCACTGGCAGACAGCGTTCGCAGATATATCCGTGGCTTCTCGAAAAGGTGGAGTTCGACGGCGCGGTATGCTCATCTGGCGCATATGTTATGGCAGACGGCGAGTGCATAGCTCAGCACTGCTTTTCAAAAGAATATATAACCTTTCTTGCAAATTATTTCACCGCCGCGCACACTCCGTATTGCGTGCAGACAGAGCATACGCTGATGCTCGAAAAGTGGTGCGGGGACGCGATAGTTGAGCATTATCTCGCCGACGGCATCGACCGCGGCAAGATAGATTCGCTCTTCGGCATGACAAAAATAGTCGAGAGTGTGCCTGAACTTACGGTTGCCGAAAAGCTCATATATTACGGAGCACCGAAAGGGCTTTCCGATGTTGCCGCCGACCTCGGGGACAGGTTCAGCGTCGTGCGATACAGCTTCGGCAGCATGGGCGACCGCTGCGGCGAGGTGACAGACAGCAGATACACCAAAGCTACCGGCATGGCGGAGATACTGCGCCGCTTTGACGCGCCCCAGAGCGCGACAATAGCCTTCGGCGACGGCGACAACGATCTTGAGATGATGGACTTCGCCTCTTTCGGAGTCGCCATGGCAACGGAACTCCGGCTCTGCGCGCGGCCGCCGATATGGTGACCGACGATATAAATTCAAACGGGCTCTATAACGCGTTCAAAAAGCTCGGATTGATATAAAAATTAAGCCGCCCGGCTGTATTTATTACAGTCGGGCGGCTTTTGCTTGTTATTTTATCAGTTGTCCTCGTCGAAATGATCGATGTCGTTTTCGCTGTCTAACTCGTCACCGTCATCGCCAATGATGCTCAGCTCCTGTTCGAGTCTCTCACGAAACTCAATGAAAACCTCGTCGTATTCCGGCTCGTTGCCGGTCACATAGGTGTATTCGTCGGTCTCCTCGTCGTATTCGATCTTCATCACGCGAACTGCATGTCGCCCGATTCGATGTTTTCAACGGGCAGGAGAATGACATAATTTTCGCCCTTGTGCTCGACTATGTCGACTACCGACATCTCAACCTCGTTGCCCTCGTCGTCAACGAGAGTAACGTAGCTGTCCTCGGCGCAGGAATCCTCCTCGCCGTCGGGATAAAAATCAAGAATGTTGTTGTCCTCAGCCATAATTAACTCCTTTTACACATTGAATCTGAACAGCACGACATCGCCGTCATTCATGACATATTCCTTGCCCTCACTGCGGACAAGACCCTTTTCCTTTGCGGCGGTCAGCGAACCGCAGGCGATGAGATCGTCGAAGCTTATGACCTCGGCGCGTATGAATCCGCGCTCAAAGTCGGAGTGAATCTTTCCTGCCGCCTGGGGTGCCTTTGTGCCGCGGGTTATTGTCCAGGCTCTGACCTCGGGCTTGCCGGCGGTCAGATATGAGATAAGACCGAGCAGGTGATAGCTGCGCTGAACGAGCAGATCAAGTCCGCCTTTCTCGATTCCGAGATCGGTCAGGAACATCTCGCGCTCCTCTTTTTCGAGCGAGGCTATCTCAGCCTCAAGCTCCGCGCAGATCGGCAGAACTTCCGAGCCCTCTGCGGCGACTATTTCTTTGACCGCAAGATAGTGGCGGTTTGTATCAATATTGTTTGCAAAATCGTTTTCACTCATGTTGCAGGCATATATTACCGCTTCGCGGTGAGCAGGGCGATCTGAGCCAAAAATTCGCGCTCGTTCTCGTCGCACTCGACGTTTCTCGCGGGCACTTCGCTCTCAAGCTCGGTTTTGAGTCTCTTGAGGAACTCGAGCTCGGCGGCTGCGGATTTATCGTTTCTCGCCTGCTTTGCGACCCTGTCTATCCTGCGCTCGACCATCTCGAGGTCGGAGAGGATGAGCTCGAGGTTTATCGTCTCGATGTCTCGCTTCGGGTCGATAGTCGCGTCAACATGGACAATGTCGTCGTCCTCGAAGCAGCGAACAACATGTATTATCGCGTCGACCTCTCTTATGTGCGAGAGGAACTTGTTGCCGAGACCTTCGCCTCTCGATGCGCCGCGCACAAGACCCGCTATGTCAACGAATTCAATCGTTGCGGGAGTTATCTTGTCCGGGTGATACATCTCGGCGAGCTTGTCCAACCGCTCGTCCGGCACTGCGACCACGCCGACATTCGGCTCGATGGTGCAGAACGCATAGTTCGCGGACTGCGCGCCCGCGTTTGTGATGGCGTTGAAAAGTGTGCTCTTGCCGACGTTCGGCAGACCTACTATTCCTAATTTCATTTCAAATGACATCCTTTATTTTGATTGATATTCATTTAATTATAACCTCTGGCGGACAAAAAAAACAAACCGCAACCGCGCTTTTATCAATAAAAAATTGCAAAATCTTCGCCCATGGTGTACAATAATCCCATAAGAAACTACCGGAGGCAGATGTTTTGGATCTTTCGCGCTTTTCAAGAAGTGAAATGCTCATAGGCGGGGAGTCGGTCGAAAAGCTGAGCCGCTGCCATGTCGCGGTGTTCGGACTCGGTGGCGTCGGCTCTTATACTGTTGAGGCACTCGCCCGCGCAGGAGTCGGCGAGCTGACCGTTATCGACAATGACGAGGTTGCGATTACCAACATCAACCGCCAGCTATACGCCCTCTCTTCAACGGTCGGCATGAAAAAAACTCAGGTCGCGGCGGCGAGAATAAAAGATATAAATCCCGACTGCAAGGTGAATATTATCGACGGGTTCTATCTCGAAGAGAATTCTGCGGATTTCTTCGAGAACCGCTATGACTATATGGCTGACGTGGTCGATACCGTTCAGGCAAAACTGTCGTTAGCCATCGAATCGCAGAGAAGGGGGATACCGCTGATATCGTGCATGGGCACGGGAAATAAGCTCGACCCGACGCTTTTTCGGGTCTCTGATATCACAAAAACTTCGGTCTGTCCGCTGTGCCGCGTGATGCGCCGCGAGCTGAAGGTCAGAGGCATAAGTCACCTGAAAGTCGTCTGGTCACCCGAGCAGCCGATAAAGCCGAATGAGACCGCCGAAGTGACTTCACGCAGGCACTGCCCGGGAGTATATCGTTTGTTCCGCCCGTTGCAGGCATGATAATGGCGGGCGAGATAATCAAAGATCTGATAAAATAACGTAAAGCTATATAACTTTACACTTCCCCGAGAGGAGATAAGTATGAAGAAAAAAATTATCCGCGCCGCGGCGGCGATACTTGTGCTGACGGTTGCGCTTTCTTTCGCATTCAGCGGCTGTTCAAACAAAAAGGACGGCGGGGACGAGACAACCACCATGCCGCCCGAGGCGGTCGAGGCGGTGCAGACCCTCAAACTGCCCTATTCAAAAGGCGATAAGCTCAATCCCTTTACGGCAACAAGTATGCTCAACCAGCAGCTGATGCCGCTTATCTATGACGGTCTGTTTGCCCTCGACAAAAATTATAATCCTCAGCCGCTTCTCGCGTCGAATTACAGCCGCAGCGGTCGAACCCTGACGGTATCTCTTGCGTCTGCAAAGTTCTCGGACGGTTCGGGCGTCTCGCTTCCGATGTTGTCGCCTCGTTTGAGAGCGCGAAGAAATCGCCCGCATATAAAACTCAGCTTGCGAATTTCAGCAGCGCAAAAGTCAGCGGGAACAGCGTCGTGTTTTCTCTCGCCGATGACGATCCGTATGCCGTCAACTGTCTGACCTTTGCTGTCACAAAGGGCGGCTCGACCGAGGACGGCGCTGCGGGCAGAGGCAGATACACATATTCTTCGGAAAACGGCGTCGGCTATCTCAAAGCGAGCAGCGCGCGCGGCAACTTCTCGCCGAAGAAAACGAGCATCACTCTCTATGATGTCAAAGATTTGAGTATACTCAAATATACCCTCGCCATTGGCAATATAAGCTTCGCTTTTGACGATCTGCGCGGCGGCTCTTATACCCGCTATTCCTCGTCGGTCGCAGATATCCTGATGAATAATTTAGTCTATCTCGCTTTCAACAAGAGCAGCTCCGCGCTCTCATCCGAGAAGGTGCGTCAGGCGGTGGCGCTTGCGATTGACAGGGCGAAGCTCGCCGACGAGTCGTTCCAGGGTCACGCAAAAGCGGCGTATACTCCGTTCAACCCCGACTGGAATGTTATATCCGGCAAAGATTATACAGTCAAAACCGACCTCGAAGCGGCGGGAAAGATGCTTGACGAGGCGGGATATACTTCAAAAAATGATGCCGTGCGCGCGGACGCAAACAAAAAACAGCTCACTCTCAAGATAGTCGTCAACAAAGACAACGGCTTCAAATCTGCGGCGGCGCAGAGCATAAAAGAGATGCTCGAAAAGCTCAAAATCTCCGTCACCGTCAGCGCGCTGAGCGAAAAAGATTACCGCTCGGCGGTCGCGTCCGGCAAATATGATATGTATATAGGCGAGGTCAAGCTCACCGAGAATATGAGCCTTTCGCCGCTTCTCAAGAGCGGCGGCAGCGTGGCTTACGGCATCAACACTTCGGGCGCCGCGAGCACTGCGTATTCGGCGTTTCTCGCAGGCTCGTCCGATGTGAACACATTTATAGATGCGTTCAATGCCGATATGCCGTTCGTCTCGCTTTGCTACCGTTCGGGGCTTGCGATATACACGCGTACGCTGAAATACGGCAACGCGAATCATATTAACGATGTCTATGCCGATATCGATTCGTGGGATTTCCATTGACAGCAGAAAATCAAACAGGGCTTCCGATCTTTAACGGAAGCCCTGTATTTTTTATATTATTGCGTCCTCGGGGTCGGGGTCGCTGCCCGTGAGTATCGCGTCGGCGCACTCGTTTAGCTTTCTGAACAGCGAGTTGTTTTTCATTATCCGCGAGGGAATCGATATCGTCCCGGTGACGAGGCGGTAGTATGCGCTGTCCCTCTCGACTCTGTTCATGCCGCCGTCGAGGAACGAGAGCAGGACATTGTGAACAATGTCGATAACCTTCATGTCCGCGAGCTCCTCGCGTCCTCCTTGCGGAGAATTTTGCCGAAGTCAGTCGGTTTACTTTTTTGTAGAAGCTCATCACATCGGATTCGAGCAGCAGCTTTGCAATCGGCTTTGCTATCGGACGCAGCGCTGATATTTTCTTGCCGTTCGCACCGAGCGCGTCGAGCCTTTTGCCGAACTCTTCGCGGCTAACGAGTATGCCCTTGAGCGGCAGGTCTATCATCTGCACCGCGTGCGCTTTCAAAAACTCCTGCGCGTCGTCTGCGCCCTCGAAGCTCTCAAGATGCTCCGTGACTATGTGCAGGCGGTTGTCGTCCGTTACAGTGACATTGACTATCGGCGCGGGATAGCCGCACAGCGAGCCTATGTTCACTTCCGTTATCGGATTTCCCGAGGGTGATACAAATGTATCTATTCTCTGAATATGTGAGTGACCGACGAACATATAGCGAAGCCCTGCGTCCGCTAATTTCGCGGCAACCTCTTCGCGGTCGCCGACGCAGTGGCCGCTCGTGATGAACGGGTGGATGTGCGCGATGAGCAGGTGATGCTCCATGCCGATCATCAGCTGACCGTCCTCTTTTGCCTTGCGTATCTGTTCCTCGACCCACGCCATGTGGTCGGGGGTGTAGCCCGCGCGCCCTTTGCCGTTCTGGTCGTCGTTGAGCGCGAGCAGGCGGACTCCGTCGGCAATCTGCGCGACATATGAGTATATGCCGAGATGTGTCTTGTATGAGCTTATCGCGCGGTCGAGCCCGAATTCGCGGTAGAATTCGCTCAGCTCCTCGTGCGGGACTGTCTCAACGTCGTTTGTGACTTCGCTGCCCGTGAATCTGCGCGGATTCTCGTCACAGCACCAGTCGTGCGTCGCGGTTATGACATATACGGGAACATGCTTTTGAAGCTCGCGCAGCTTTTCGCGGAACTCCTCGTGGCATATGCGTTCGCCGTCGTCGGATAAATCTCCGGCTATCATCACTGCGGCGGGCGGGTCTTCAAGTATCTTCTCAAAAGCCGCGTCGATTATCTCGCCCGTCTCTTCGAGGCACTTCTGATCCGATTCGCTGCGGTAGGCATATGCCTCGCCGCCGTCAGACAGGGTGCGCGAGAAGTGGTGGGTATCGGCTATGAAAACGAAGCGTGGATTCATTTTGTCTCTCCTGCGCTCTGCATCTCGGCGGCAGTTTCGGCTGCTATAGATGCGCGGCGTTCGGCGATTTCGGACATCATCTTTCTGTGTCCTTCGCCGGTGATGTTATAGAAGTGTATAGGTATGAGCATGAGCAGATAGCCTATTGCGGGGACTATCGTTGTCATTGCGAACAGCGCGAGATTGGTGCTGTGGTTCTGAATCAGTGAGCCTCTGTGTGGCTGACATAGCCGACGACGCCGAGAATGGCGATGCCGATGGACGAAGCGAAGGTGTTCTCAATCTTTCCCGTGAAGCTCATTATCGAGAGCATGATGCCCTCAACGCGGCGTCCTGTTTTCCATTCGATATAGTCGACCGTCTCAGCTTCCATCTCTTTTTGCATGAGGTTCTTGAACTCAAGCGGGATGGTGGTAAGACCGGTGAAGAGAATAACAAGAATAGCCGTGAATATCGAAGCGGACTGACCTGCGGGCTTGTTGATAAGACCACCGTAAGTAGTCAGCGCGAAGAGCAGGTGGAGCACTATTGCACTGACGCAGCAGATCTGGAAGAATCTGCGCGAGTCTGCACGCTTGCCGAGCTTTTCGACTATCTTGGGCACGAGAATACCCGCGAGCAGGAAGCCCGGGAATTTGATAACATCTATAAAGACGTTGTATTTTCTGTTGAAAAGAAGGTCGGCGACAAAGTAGAACGAAATCTGCTCGGGTATCTTGCAGATAAGGAAGAAGATATTTGCAAAGAAGAGCATGAGCAGAGGACGGTTCTTGAACAGGAGAGCGAAGCACTCCTTGACGCTCGGCGTGTCGGACTGGTGCTGGGCGCGCTCGCGTGTGTTGTGATATGTAAGGCGCGTGAGCACGACTATGAATACAGCGGAGATTATCGCGGAGGTCAGATATGCCTGCGGGGTGTGATCCTTGAAATAGGGGAGCAGAGCAGCGCCCGCGACGAAAACCTGCGGCAGAGCGCCGACGACGGAGCGGGTTATTGAGCTGACTCCGAAGAGCTTCGTTCGCTCGATTCCGCTCGGGGTTATCGAAAAGGCGAGAGCGCCCATTGGGATATCAAACGCCGTGTAGGTGACGTCGAGCATGACGAAAAGGAAGGTCGTGTAAATGATGTTGAACACAGGCTCGCGTTTGCGCTGCCGACGAAGAACAGCACCATGACAAGCGAAACGAACAGCGGCGCCCATTTGATATAGGGTCGCATCTGACCGTCCTTTGTCCTTGTTTTGTCAACAAGAACGCCCATCATCGGGTCATTTATCGCGTCGAAGATGCCGCAGAAAAATCTGATCTTTGACGCAACGCCCATGGGGTTCGAGAGTTTTTTGAAAAGAACATCGGTCAGGAAGAAGTTTATGTACTTCGAACTGGTCATGCTCGTGTTCATGCCCTGCGCGCCGCGGCCGAGGCATAAGAGAGCGTCTCTTTCCAGGTCAGTACGGTCTCTTCTCCGACATCGCTCTTGACGATTTTTGAGTTGAGAAAATCGGATACTTTGCTCACTTCATCATCTCCAGATAAAAATTGAAACAATTATGTAATTGTATTATATAACCTGCACTGAGAAAAGACAAGAAACAAATAAGCAAAAAATGTCCGATTTAAACGAAAAAATAAAAAAGTATATATTTTTTGTGCCGGAGTTTACTTTTGGCGCCCGTCTTGGTATTATTATGTATAGATAAATAAACTTGAAACGGAGGAGTTTCAGTGTCAGAAAAAATCAAGGTTGCGATAATCGGCTGCGGCGCGATAGCGAACTCTGCGCATATCCCCGCATATATGAAAAACGAAAAGGCGGAGATAAAGTATTTCTGCGATATTATCCCCGAGAGAGCGGACGCTGCGGTCGAAAAATATGGCTGCGGAAAAGCGGTCTATGACTATCACGAGATACTTGACGACCCGGAGCTTGATTCCGTCTCCGTCTGCACCCATAATGACCTGCACTCGGTCATAGCGATAGACTTCATGCGAGCGGGCAAGGATGTCCTCAGTGAAAAGCCCGCCGCGCGCGTGCTCTCCGAGGCGCTCGAGATGCAGCGAGTCTCCCATGAGACGGACAGAATTCTCAGCATCGGCGTGTGCAACCGCTTCGGCAACGCGGTCAATCACATAAAGGATCTTATAGACGCAGGCGAGCTCGGCGAGGTATATCATGTCTATGCGAGCTTCCGCGCGAACCGATCCATTCCCGGCATCGGCGGCGACTTCACCCGCAAGGCGGCGTCCGGCGGCGGCGCGCTGATAGACTGGGGCGTGCATTATCTCGACCTCATTCTCTATTGCTGCGGCGAGCCCAAGCCCCTGACCGCATCGGGCGAGGCGTTCTGCAAGCTCGGCAAGAACATAAAAGACTATGTCTATACGAACATGTGGGCGGAGAATACCGCCGACAAGGACGGCATTTTCGATGTTGACGATTCCGTTACCGGCATCGTCAGAACCGACGGCCCGACCATAACCTTCAACGGCGCGTGGGCGGAGAACATCGGCGAGGATGAGACATATATCGATTTCATCGGCGACAAGGCGGGCATAAGGCTCGAATACGGCGAGGGCTTTGTTATCTATTCCGTCAAGAACGGCATGCTCATGCGCAGCGAGCCGAAGTTCAGAACGAACAATTTCTACGAAGCGGAGATAAATTCGTTCGTCGACTGCGTTATAAATCATGAGCATAACCGCGCCGATATCGATCTCGCCATCGGAACTTCCAAAATAATGCAGGCGATATATGACTCGTCCGAGCTGCACAGAGAGGTCGTTATCGACTGATTGCTTGAAAATCGGCGGAATTTGTGCTATACTCGCCAAAAAGAGGTGATTTGATTGAAGATCTCCACAAAGGGACGCTATGCCATGCGTCTGCTTATCGATTTGTATGAAAATCAGGCGACGGCTTCGTTGCTCTCAAGGATATTGCCGCAAGGCAGGATATATCGAAAAAATATCTCGAACAGATTGTACCTGCCTTAACGGGCGACGGGATTTTGAAGACTTCGCGCGGATTCCAGGGCGGCTACCGCCTTGCACGCGAGCCGGAGGATATCCCTGTCGGCGATATACTGCGCCTCACCGAGGCAGCCTTGCGCCGTGGCGTGCCTCGACAGTAAGTCCAACGAGTGCCCGCGCTGCGCGGATTGTTTGACCTTCCGCTTTGGCAGGGACTCGAGCGCGTCATCAACGAATATCTCGACGGCGTGAGCCTGCGCGATGTCATTGACGGGAATATAAAATAAGATATATTTTTTATTGAAGCCGCTGTGTTTTGCAGCGGCTTCTGACTTTTTTATGCGGGACACGCATAGATATATAGCAGACAAAAAACAAAGGAGAAATAAAAATGAAACGCCTTTTTGCCTGCATTATTCTGCTATGTCTTTTCTGCTCATGCGCCCGGACTCCCGCAAAACTTCCGGAACAGACGAGCAATAGCACAACGGAAACTTCCGCCGTTTACACTCCGAAGCCTGATGAGATTCGCGCCGTGTGGATAAGCTGCTACGAGCTGCCGGATTCAACACAGGGCGAAGAAAAATTCCGCGAGCGGGCGGAGGAGATGTTTAATAATGTCGCGGATATGAAGCTCAACACGGTTTTTGTCCATGTCCGCGCCTTTGCCGATGCCGTCTATCCGTCGAAGCTTTTCCCGTGGTCAAAATATTCCTGCAAGGGGAGCGACCCGGGTTTCGATCCGCTGAAAGTGATGGTCGAATGCGCCCACAGAGCCGGACTCAAAATTCATGCGTGGATAAACCGTTTCGCGTCAGCTCGTCCGATAATATTGACTCTCTGCCGCAGGGGAGCCCGGCGAAAAAGCTCATTGGCACGGATGCAGTTATCCAGCTCAAAAATGGAATATATTTCGACCCCGCGTCAACCGATGTCCACGCGCTGATATATGACGGCGTGCGCGAAATTTTGTATGGCTACGAGGTCGACGGCATACATATCGACGACTATTTCTATCCCACGCGCGACGAGAGCATAGACCGCGCAGAATATGAAGCTTATGTCTCCGGCGGCGGGGATAAAGGACTCAACGAGTGGCGGCGCGACAGCGTCAGTGCGTTTGCGGCGGGTCTTTATTCGCTCGTTAAAAGCTACGGCAGCGACAAGATATTTTCGATAAGTCCCGCGGGCAATATCGACGGCAACGAAAACGCTCTGTTCGCGGATGTCGAGCTGTGGCTCTCCACTCCGGGTTACGCCGATTATATTATTCCGCAGGTCTATTTCGGCTTTGAAAATCAGTCTCTGCCGTTTGAAAAAACAGCAAAACGCTGGGCTTCTGTCTCCGACGGGCGTGTCGGGATAATCTGGGGGCTTGCCGCTACAAGTGCGGGACTCAGGATAAAAACGCCCGGTCGGGGAGCTCCGAGTGGGCGGAGAACAGTGATATTATCGCCCGCCAGCTGTCTTTCGTCCGTCCGCTAAATGCCTATTGCGGATTCGCGCTTTTTTCATATTCATATATGTTCGGAAAAATCAACGAAAACGCAAAAAAAGAAATGCAAAATCTCGAAAATATGTTATAATGTATACTATACTTATTATAAATTGGGGATATCACATCCTTTTTGGTGAAAACTTTTCTGACGGAGGGCAAATGAAATGACGAAGGGAAAGAGAAATGCCGTAATAGTAATGTCCGTCGCTGTCCTGCTGCTCGTCAGCATGGCGGTGAGCGCGGGCATAGTTGGAACGGATAAAATCCTGTCGTTCCTCGGCGGCAAAAAGCCGGGCACGACAGAAGTTACCGGCGACGATGGCAGCAATGTCCAATTTGTCACCTCGCGCCCCGCGAAGCTTTCCGCAATTTTCGTCAGAACGGACAAGCTCGGTCTTTCGTCCTCTTCCGATACAAAGACAAACTCCGATATAATAGCGAAAGCGGCGGAAAATATAAAAAACAAGGGCTTTGATTCAGTGTTTATTGCAATCCCCGAAGAGAGCGGCTTTGCCTGCTCGGACGGGAAAATAGATGTCATTTCAGCGCTCTCCGAAAAAGCGAAAGAACAGGGACTTTATGTCTGCCTTGTTTACGGCGGCACCGAGTTCGGAAAAGACGAATTATCTTCGCTCGGAAGCAGCTTCGACTGCGTGGCGTTCTCCGGCGATATGACCGCCGAGCAGAGAAAGAACGCTGTCGGCACTCTCCATTCCGAAAATAAAAAAGTCAGCGCGGCGCTCTTTGCCGATGCTTCAAACGCGGCGGACTGCGCGGCCGTGCTCGATTCAAGATTCGCGGATTTTCTTATAAGCTTCCCGGCGGACAAGTCCTCGGCTGGCGAAAAATATGTCTCTTCGCTCGAACAGGTGAACGACTCCGCGCGCGGGAGCGGGCTGAGCTTCGCGGCGGCTGTGCGTGCAGATCTCTTTGCATCCGACGGCACGGATGAGGCGATGATGATAACCGAACAGCTCGATGCCTGCGATTCGCTCGACTCCTGCGTGGGAACGGTCATGTATGACTATGAGTTTTTTTCGTCGGATAATTCACTCGCTTCGGCAATTCTCAAATATATCGCGGAACGCAGCCGCGAAGAGCTTGAAAAGGACTTTGAACTCAGAAATTTTGATGGCAGCACAAAGACCACAAACGAATCGAAAATAACCTTTACAGGCTCAAGCAGCCCGCTGAGTCCCTTGAAGCTCAACGGCAAAGATGTAAAACGCGAGGCGAACGGCGATTTCTCGTTCGAGTCCGAACTCAAGGTAGGAAAGAACGAATTCAACTTTGAACATAAGGGCAAGACTCATAAATATACCGTTACATATGAAATAAAAATACTCGAGTCGATGACTCCGACAAAATCTATGGAGGTGCCGGGCGGCAGCAGCATCACCGTCACCGCGACCGCACTCAAGGGCTCGAATGTTACAGCGAGCCTCGGCGGCACGAAAGTGAAACTCAAGCAGCAGTCCAATTTTGTTCAGGACGAAAACGGCACAAAGCTCGACGAAAACTCGGATTTCGCCGTCTACAGCGGCAAGATTTCAATTCCCGCGAGCACGTCAAAAGTGCAGTCGCTCGGAAGAATAAAAGTATACGCAAGCTTCAACGGACTCTCAGCCACAATGAGCGGCGCGAGCGTCAGCGTCAGCGCGGTCATTCCGACTCCCGAGCCGACCCCGACCCAGCCCGATACCACCGAGCATCCGTCAACCGATAAACCGTCCGACACTACCGACGGAGGCACGGGCGGCAATGTCGATTTCGACCCGTCGAAGATGCTCACTCCTTACGCCTATGCGGGCGTTGCGGGCAGATCGAAGATGTGCGAGATAACCTCGCTCTGCGAGACGATGCCCGCGAATGTAGTTGACGACTGCGTGCCCTACAGCTCTCCGCTCCCGGCGGGAACGTTTGATTATATTTCGAGCGAATACACTTACGGCGGCAGCAAATACTATCGCCTCGCCAGCGGCAGAAATATACTTGCGAGCAAGACGAAGTTAATAGCTCAGGGCTATAATCTTCCGCAGAACAAAGTGTCTGTAGTTTCGAGCTCTTCAAACTCCGACGCGACTACTATAAAATTCGGCTTCACCTGGAAGGTTCCGTTCAATGTCGCGGTCAAGAACCAGTCATATATCCTTCGTCTCAGGCTTCGGGCGGCTCGCTCTATGCCGTGACTGCGTTCAACGGAAAATATGTTGATATCACCTTCAGCCATTCCGGCAATGTTGTCGGCAAAATCAATGTCTCCGGCAGCAAGATAGTCTCCGACGCCCAGTGGATAACGGACAGCAAGGCGAAAACGCTGACTTTGCGCCTGACTCTCAGAACCCCCGGCAGATTCTACGGCTATTCCGTCGGCTACACTTCCGACGGCTGCCTTACACTCAAAATCAAGGCGAAGCCCGCTTCGTCGCTCAGCGGCAGCGTCATTATGATAGACGCGGGTCACGGCGGCAACGATTCCGGCGCTATATGCGCATATAACCCCAACAGCTCCAAAAAATACGAGAAGCAGATAAACCTGCTCCTTGCCCAGAAGATAAAAGCGAAGCTCGAAGCCCGCGGTGCAACTGTAATTATGACACGCTCTAATGACACATATGTTTCTCTCGACGCCCGTGCGAATATGGGCAGGACGAAGAACCCCGATATGTTTATCGCTGTCCACTGCGACTCGAGCGAGAGCGCAAGTCCGATGGGCACTACGGCATATTACTATCAGGCATATTCGTTCCCGCTGGCGTCAGCTGTTCATAAGCGGATAGTCTCCGCCTATAAGAGCAGCATATATTCCGGTGCAGGCTCGGCGACTCTGAATAAGATAGACCGCGGCACGAATATGTATCCGTTCCGCGTGACGAGAATTGAGGAGTGCCCCGCCGTGCTCATAGAATACGGCTTCGTCAGCAATATCAGAGAGTGCAAGTTCCTCTGGTCGGATTCCGTCCAGGAGCGGCTCGCCCAGGCGACGGTAGACGGCATCGCCGACTACATCGCCTCGAACTGATTTCGCTCTTTCGGCTCAAATTTTCTTTTGAGCGCAAGGCACAGATATTCCGCCGGGAAATAGAGAATGAACCAAACCGCCGAAAACGGCAGGCAGATTTGCCCGAGAAAATTCAGCGGCATATTCGAATAGTCCCAGACATCCTGCCTGAGCAGAATGTTGAATATCACCCCGGCGATAAGCTCGATGCAGGTTATCACGAGCGCACCGATCATGCCGCCTATCACGGGGTGGAGCGCGGCGAGCCAGTCGCTCAGAAGATAAAAAATCAGCAGCACCGAGCCGCCGGCTACGGACATCGACCAGTGCGTGTAGCCGCGGAAAATCACCTCGACGAGGTTGTATATTACCGCGCCGAGGAGAAAGACAAAGACATAGCGAAACCCGTTTTTCAATATCATCACCGAGCTTATTTTTGACCGCAGATGCCTCGATATTCCGCGTTTGCGGCGGTGGAAAACCTTTTCAAAAAAGGAGAATATCCGTGCTCAAAAATATGTCTATCAGAAACAAACTTGTCGTGTCGAATATGCTTATGGTTATCGTCCCCGTGGCTATTATAACCGCGGTCATATTGCTGACCACATTGTCCATAACATATTTTTCGACATCGAAGATGTCGTTCGACCCGTCGTTCGGCTCTTATCTGCTTTATAAGACGCAGTTCAATGTCTCGTCGCTTGAGGACAAGATAAAGACTCCGAAAAAGAGCGATACCGACAGGCTCGGCGCGATGGATAAAAAGCGTATCGCTCCGCTCAGAGCGGGGATAACCAAGTCCGGCAGCGGCATGGAGGACAGAATAAGCGACGCCGTTCTCGGCGCATGTGCGAATATTCAGAGAGACGGCTCGGATATTATGATCCTCGCGAACGACGAGATAATATACAAGACTGTAGAAGCGGATGTCTATGAGATGGTCGGCGCGGTCATTGATATCTGCGGCAAGAGCCTGAGCGATATAAACAGCCCGTTCGTCACCTCGGACGACAGCGGAACGGTCGTCACCGATGTCTTTTCCGTCGAGGGCGAGGGCATTGTAAAAATAATTGTAGTCAACAAAAATCTAAACGCAATAGTCAGCTCCGGCATCTACAGCGGCAGCTCCGGCATACCGATAAAGGGCAATAACGTCATCACCATCGCAGCGGTCGTTGCGGTCGTCGCGATAATCATAACAAACGGCTTGCTTGTCATTCTCATGCTCAAGAGCATTATGGAGCCGATGACCATACTCCAGACGGCTACCCATGAGCTGCGCGACGGCAACCTCGACTATAAAGTGCCCTACAGCTCCAAAAATGAGATAGGTCAGGTCTGCGCGGACTTTGAAGAGATGCGCCAGCGGCTCAAGGAGTCGGTCGAACAGCAGCAGAAATACGAAGAGAACAGGATGCAGCTTATCGCCGGCATCTCACATGATCTCGGCACTCCGCTGACCACTATAAAAGGCTACGCCTCCGGCATACTCGACGGTATCGCCGACACGGACGAGAAAAAGATGCGCTATGTCGGAGTCATTTATGACACCGCGCAGGGCATGGACACCCTCGTTTCCGAGCTTTCGATGCTCTCGAAGCTCAGCCTTGACAAAGTGCCGTTTTATTTTGAAAAGATAAAGGCGAAGGACTTCTTCGAGGAGTATACAGCCTATGCCGCCGACACCCTCGGCGAGGCGGGCATAGAGTTTATATATAACTTCGAGTGCGACAAGGACAGGGAGATAAATATCGATCCCGCCCAGTTCAGGCGCGTGCTCAACAATCTTATCGACAACAGCCGCAAATACGGCGCGGAGGACGGAACGGCTAAAATAATGCTTTCCGTCAGAAACGGCGAAAACGGACACACCGAGATATCTATCGAAGATAACGGTCAGGGCGTCCCGGCGGACGAACGCGATAAGATATTCGAAACTTTCTACAGAGGCGACAAGGCGCGGACGGGTCACAAAAACGGAAGCGGTCTTGGCCTCGCGATAACAAAGCAGATAACCGACCGACACGGCGCCTCCATCCGCGCGGATGAGAGCGAGCTCGGCGGACTCAAGGTGATAATAGATTTGCCGCAGGCAAAATAGGAGGAACGAAAAATGAGCAAAAAGATTCTTGTTGTTGAGGACGAAAAAAATATAGCCGAACTCGAGCGCGATTATCTCGAGGCGAACGGCTATACGGTTGAGATAGAATTTGACGGAAAGAGCGGACTCGATAAGGCGCTCGGCTCTGACTATGATCTCGTGATACTCGATGTCATGCTTCCCGGGATTGACGGCTTCGAGGTCTGTCGCCAGATACGCAAGCACAAGGAGTGCCCAGTGCTCATGGTCTCGGCGAAGAAGGACGAGATAGACAAGATAAGAGGACTCGGTATCGGCGCGGACGACTATATAACCAAACCGTTCAGCCCCTCCGAGCTTGTCGCGCGCGTCACGGCGCACATTTCCCGCTATGAGCGTCTGACCTCAAAGGGCGAAGAGCCTGTTAATTATATTATAAATGTCGGCAAGCTTTCGATAGATACCCACGCCCGCCGCGTTTTCGTCAACGAGAAAGAGGTCACGCTCACGAACAAGGAGTTCGACCTGCTCACATTCCTCGCATCAAACCCGAATGTGGTCTACAGCAAGGACGCCATATTCGATAAAATATGGGGACTCGATGCGATAGGCGAGACCTCGACCGTCACCGTCCATATCAACAGAATCCGCGATAAAATCGAGACGGACAGCTCCAACCCGCAGTATATAGAGACAGTCTGGGGAGCGGGCTACCGCTTCAAGGCATAAAAAAAGAGACTGCGCCGAAAACGGCAGTCCCGTATACTTTTTGCTTTTCAGCCCTCAAGCTCGGCAGTCCAGTCGAACGAAAAGGTCTCGCCCTTTTCGAGCCTCTCGATGCCGCGCTTTTCGGCTATTGAGCCCTTTTTCTCGTGGCTGTCATTTATGCCGTACCACGGCTCAAGGCAGACATACGGCGCGTTGGGCTTCGCCCATATTCCGAGATATGGCGCTTTGCCGAAGGTGAATTTTACAGTTCTGTCGCCGCTTACGAGGCGCAGGCTCTCTGAATTAAGTCCCTCGAGGATAAGCGCGTCCTTGTCGAAAATATGCTCTGTGAGCCTTATCGTGCGCCCGTTTTCGAGCTCTACCGGGAAAGTCTCATCCATGAGAATGGAGCTTGAATCTATTCTCATCGTGCGAAGATTTTCGTCTTTTTCAAACTCTATCGCGTCGCCTATGCGGCAGTTGAAGCCGGGGTGCGCGCCGATCGAGAAATACATCTCGCCGTCGGTCTTGTTTATGACTGTGCTCGTGCAGCGGAGTGTGTGCCCGCTGACGGAATATTTTATCAGCAGCTCGAACTCGAACGGATAGCACTTTCTCGTCTCGTCGCTCGACGCGAGGGAGAAGGTCATGGAATCTTCGCTCTGCTCTTTGATAGCAAACACCGAGTGGCGCGCAAAGCCGTGTTTCGGCATCTCGTATTCGCACCCGCTGTAGCGATATTTTCCGTCCAAGAGCTGACCGATTATCGGGAAGAGAACCGGCGCTCTGCCGTACCAGACTGACGGATCGCCCTGCCAGAGGAACTCTTTTCCGTTTTCCTTGAGCTCTACGGAGCTCAGCTGTGCTCCGTCGTCCTCCGCGCTGACGCGAAGAAATTCGTTTTCAATCGTGTATATCATATTTTCACTCCTGTTGTGACCTGCGTCACGGATTTTATCTTTACGAAGTAATTTTATCACCGAACAGGCAATAAATCAATTCAATTCTGAAAGGAAGAGGTTATAAATGAAGGTTTATGTTATTCACGGACCCAATATGAATATGCTCGGCATAAGGGAGCCGGATATCTACGGCAGGCAGACCTATGACGATCTTGTTGAATATATCCGCGCGCGCTGCGAAGAGAACGGCATGGAGCCGGAGTTTTCCAGTCGAACCACGAGGGCACGCTCGTTGACATAATCCAGCAGGCGTATTATGAAAAAGTCGATGCGATAATAATTAACCCCGCGGCTTATACTCATACGAGCATCGCGATACATGACGCGCTCAAGGCGGTCGGTATTCCGACGGTCGAGGTGCATCTGTCAAATATTTCCGCGCGCGAGGAGTTCCGCGAGAATTCATATATAACCCCCGCCTGCGTCAAAACATATATAGGCTTCGGCTTTGAGGGCTACGAGAAGGCGGTAAAGCATCTGAAAAAGCACTATTGCAAGGATTGAAGCAAAAAGTTTACAAAGCGTTAACCGATTTTGTGGTTCTTTGATATAAAATAAGCTAAAGAGACACAGAAAACTTTTTGGGGGAAAAGATGACAGGCTATATCAAAGCTTTCAAGCCCGAGCTCAAAATCAAGGATTATGAGCTTTACCGAGGCGTATATTGCTCCGAGTGCAGAGTGCTCGGCAGACTCTATACCCCGATAGCGAGAATGCTTCTGAGCTACGATTTCACTTTTCTTTCGATAGTTCGCCTGGCTCTTCAGGAGCAGTGCGGAAAATTTGAAAAAGGACGCTGCTGCGTGAATCCCGCGAAGAAGTGCCTCAAATGCACCGACGATGCGGAGCTCGAGCGCAGTGCCGATGTCGTTATAATCGTCTCTTATTATAAATTGCTCGACGATATCGCGGACGGCGGATTCTTCAAACGCCTTGCGTGCCGGCTCATAAAGCCCGCGCTTTCGCTCATGCACAAAAAAGCCGCGAGACGGCAGGAGATGCTCGACCGCGCCGTCGCCGCCGCAATGGAAGAACAGCAAAAAATCGAAAAATCCGGCACGGCGTCGCTCGACGAGGCGGCGGATCCGTCCGGTAAGATGCTCGCCGCAATATTCTCTCAGGGATACTACGGCGAGGACAAAATACAGCTGTGGCGTTTCGGCTATCTTCTGGGCAGGTGGATATATCTGCTCGATGCCGCTGACGATATCGAAAAGGATATAAAGAGCGGGTCATATAATCCGCTAAAAGCAAAATTTCCCGATGCAAACAGCCTCTCGGGCGATGAGTTCAGAAAATTTGCCAAAGAGCGTCTTGACCTCACGGCGGGCGAGACGGCGAACGCACTGAACGGACTGAAGTTCAACCGATTCGGGGATATAATAGAAAATGTGGTCTGCGACGGAATGTTTGCTTCGCAGACGGAAGTATTCAGAAAGAAAGAGGGTGTGAAGAATGAAAAAGAATCCGTTCTCGGTTCTCGGAGTACCGGACACGGCGAGTGACGAGCAGATAAGAAACGCTTATCGCGAGCTCGCCCGCAAATACAGCGACTCGTCGGACGACGGCAAAATGCAGGAGCTCAACGACGCATATGATCAGATAGTCATGCTCCGGGGCGGACTCGGCGGCTCTTCTTCATCGTCTTCGCGCTCTTCATCATATGCGAACAATACGTCCGACCTGTCCGATATACGCGAAAAAATACGCAGCGGCAGGATAGAGGACGCATTGGTTCTGCTCGACGGAATTCCCGAGCAGTATCGCACCGCGGAGTGGTATTATCTCAAGGGCGCGGCTCAGCAGAGACGCGGCTGGCTCGACTATGCATCCGAGAATTTTGACCGCGCGTGCAGGATGGACCCCAACAACCGCGAATATGCGGCGGCAAAGGAGAATCTCGACGCGTCGAAAAACGGCGGCTTCCGCAGCGCCCGCAAATCGTCGAGCGGGTGCAGTGCCTGCGATGTCTGCTCCGGTCTGCTCTGCGCCGACTGCTGCTGCGAGTGCATGGGCGGCGATCTTATCCCTTGCTGCTGAGGATTGATCTTGATATGAAACGCGAAATGAAAAAAACATCCAAAATAGCTCTCAGCGCCGTCTTTGCGGCGCTGTCTGTCGCTCTGATGGCGTTAGTCTCGATTATCCCGAATCTCGAGCTGGCGCTCCCCGCGATATCGGGTCTGTTCGTCGCGGTCATAGTCATTGAAGTTGACAAAAAATGGGCGCTCGGCGTGTGGGCGGCGGTGTCCGTGCTGTCGCTGATAGTTGTCCCGAACAAAGAGGCGGCGATAATTTACGCAGTCTTTTTTGGCTATTATCCCGTGCTCAAATCCGTGCTCGAGAGCAAAACGCCGCGCGCGTCGAGTATATTATAAAGATTCTGACCTTTTCGGTCGTTATGTCGCTTTCGTATTTTCTGATGATAAAATTTATGGGCATCGATCCAGACCTGCCGGACTTTCTCGGCAAGTGGGCGATACCCGCGATAGCGCTGCTCGGCATAATCGCATTTCTGCTCTATGATTATGCCCTGTCAAAGCTGATTACATTTTATTGCCTGCGCCTGAGCAGCAAGCTCAGAAAGATACTTAAATAAATATATCCGCACTGCTTTTGCAGATATAAAAAGTTAAACCGACCTGTGTGTTTATAGGTCGGTTTTTTATGTTATTGCAAAGTATATTGAAGCACACTGTTTATCGGTTAGATAAATGAGAATTTATCGCAGAATCTATTCAGGCGTCCCTGTAGGGGAGCTGGATCGGCGTAAGCCGAAACTGAGGGTTAGCTCGCTTCGTTTAAAGTGATAGTAAAAGTGCAAAAAATAACCTTGTAAGTTGCGAGCCAATAAATTTGTGCAAAATTCGCGGGCAGATGATATCTGCCCCACGCTACTGTGCCGCTTTTATCTTTATATCAGCTCGCCCTCGCACCAGTCATCGCCGCAGGCGGTGATTTTTACTTTGCGCAGACCGTGCGTGCAGCCGCTCTTTATTCTGACCGGCGTGTAGTTCGCCGTGTAGCCCTGAATGCTGCCGTCGCGCAGCTTCTCTTCAAACAGCACCTCGACCGTTCTGCCGATTTGTCTCTCTAAAAATTCATGCCGAACTTTGCCTGCCGCCGCGATCATCTCGCGGCTTCTGCGCTCTTTTTCGGCGTTTTCAACGACATCCGGGAACTCCGCCGCCCGCGTGCCTGCCCTGCGTGAATAGGGGAATACGTGAACTTTTTCGAAGCCTATCTTCCTGACGAAATCGCGCGAAATCTCAAAATCTTCTTTAGTCTCGCCCGAGAAGCCGACCATAACATCTGTAGTCAGCGTCGTGTCCTCGAACTCGCTTCTGAGCCTTGTGCAGAGTTCTTCGTATTCGGCGGCGGTGTAGTGGCGGTTCATGCGCTTGAGTGTCTTGTCGCATCCGCTCTGGAGCGATATGTGAAACTGCGGGCAGAGCTTTTTGCATTCAGCCAGCCTTTTTGTAACGTCCGGGGTCATGTGGTCGGGCTCGAGAGAGCCGAGACGCACGCGCTTTATCCCATCGAACGATGCGGCGAGCTCGACCGCGTCGCATATGCTCGCCCCACAGTCAGTGCCGTATGCCGAAAGGTTTATGCCGACGAGAACTATCTCCGAAAAGCCTTTCTTTTCGAGCGAGGCTATCTCTTCTCTTATGTCCTCAAGCGGTTTCGAACGCACGCGCCCGCGCGCATATGGAATGACACAGTAGGAGCAGAAACGGTTGCAGCCGTCCTCGATTTTGACCGTCGCCCTTGTGCGCTCGCGAAAATCGTTTATCAGCTCGCCCGAGAATTTTTCGCCGTTTTCGTGCTGAGCTATGCGCACTATCCTCTCACGCGTGCGGAAGAATTCATCGATCATGTCGGGAATCTGCTTGTTCGAGCGGTTGCCGGTGACAATATCCGCCTGGGTGAGCAGGCGCGCGTCCTCGGGGAACGCCTGCGGCATGCAGCCCGTGAGCACTATCACGCGTCCGGATGCAGCTTTCGCAGGTGGCGTACATTCTGCCTCGTCTTGCGGTCGCTCTCGGCGGTTACGGTGCAGGAGTTGACTATGTAGACATCCGCCTCTTCGCTCGCCCCTACACATTCAAAGCCGCGCTTTATCAGCGCCTGCTCCATCGACTGCGATTCATATTGATTGACCTTGCACCCGAGAGTGCAGAATGCGACCTTCATATCATCACCGCGGCAAAAGCCGCCCTTCCTTTGAGTTTTGCAGTGAAATTATACAGCATTTCGCCCTCTTGTGCAAGTCCGCGGGGCTAAGATGCAGATAAACGGCATATATCTTTAATACTGTTTTTATATCCGCTTTTGATTTTCGGGAGATGATGTTATGAACCGTAAGCTGAAAACGGTGCTCTGCACCGCCCTTGTTCTTCTGCTGATGTTCTCTTGCTGCTGCGTGAGCTTCGCCGATGAACCGATGCCGGTTACCGTCAAGGCGAAAGCGGCGGTGCTCATGGATGTGGATTCCGGCAAGGTGCTCATGAGCATGAACGCCGACGAAAAGCTTTATCCCGCTTCTGTTACGAAAATAATGACCTCCTGCTCGTGACTGAAGCGCTCGACAGCGGGAAGATATCGCTCAGCGACACTGTAACCGCCTCCGCCTCTGCCGCTTCAAAGGGCGGCTCGCAGATATGGCTCAAAGAGGGCGAGCAGATGACGGTCGATGATCTGCTCAAGGCTACTGCTGTTTACAGCGCGAACGACGCTTGCACGGCTCTGGGCGAGCTGCTCGCAGGCAGCGACGAGGCGTTCACCGCGATGATAAACGAGCGTGCCGGGCAGCTCGGCATGAAGAATACACATTTTGATAACTGCACAGGTCTTGATGACACCACAACGACCCATTTGACCACCGCGATGGATGTCGCGATAATGTCACGCGAGCTGTTGAAACACGAGCGCATAATGAACTATACAACTATCTGGATGGACTCCCTGCGCGGCGGCGCAACGGATCTTGTCAACACGAATAAGTTGGTCAGGTTCTACAAAGGCACGACCGCTCAAGACCGGCACAACGGCGAAGGCAGGATGCTGTGTCTCTGCGAGCGCGAAGCGCGGCAACACGCATCTCATAGCCGTTGTCATGGGCAGCCAGACGAGCGACGACCGCTTCAACGGCGCAAAGGCTATGCTCAACTGGGGTTTTGCAAACTATTCGACCGTCACGCCCGAGATAGACCCGTTGCTGATAACCGATGTCGCTGTAATAGGCGGCGTTGTCGATTCGATTCATCCGTCTCTGCCGAAAGCCGCCAGCGTGCTCGTCAAAAAAGGCGAGGAGGGCAAGATAAAGACCGATGTTGAGCTCTGCGTCGACGTTCAGGCGCCTGTCGAGAAAGGGCAGGTGCTCGGTAAAGTGGTGCTGAGCCTCGGCGACGAGAAGATAGGGGAGTATAATATCGTCTCGCCCGATGCCGTGCGCGCGCTGACTTTCAAAGATATTTTCTTCCGCCTGCTGAGATCCCTCGCCTGAAAACTGTATGAATATACAAATTGAGCACCCGCTTTTTGTTGGATAATACAAAAAAGACCGATATTGTGTATTGGGAATAAAATAAAACTCACAGATGTTATAATTAGCTCGTGTGTTTAATGGAAAAATAAAGAAAAGAGGAAAAATTTGTGAAAAACTATTTCAGCCGGCTTATGTCGAGCGCGAAGAATGGGAGTTCATCGTATGGTGGATATTCCGTCTGATTATGATAGGCGCGATGGTGAGCTTCTGTTTACCAACCCGCCCTCGGATCTGCCGAAGACGCAGATGGCGCTTCAGCTGTTTGCAAATCTCGTCGGAATGTTCGCTTGGGAGATAATCCAGGCTCTGCCCGAGAAAAACTGCCTGCGCCAGCTCCCGTCCTATTGCCAGACCGTCGCGTCCGTCGGACTGCTGCTCGCATCCTTCGGCGGCGCGTTCCTGAACTTCTATTATTCCATCTTTATGTGGGATAAGATACTCCACCTGCTCGGCGGAGCTGAGGCGGTGTTCATGGGCTATGAGCTCGCGACCGCCATGCAGAAGCGCGACAAGAAGCAGTGCGATCTGCCGATAGTCCTGCTCTGCGCTCTCGGCTTCTCGTTCTTTATCTCCACCTGCTGGGAGCTCTTCGAGTTCAGCTTCGATCAGATAGCGGGCGGCGATTCTCAGCATTGGTCGTATGAGCTTGCAAAGGCCGCGAATAATACGAGAACTTCTTTAAGCCCAGAGATCCCGCTCGTTTCGCTCTCATGGACACCATGACCGACATAGTTTTCAATACCCTCGCGCAGTGCCGTTTTATATCATACTTAAAATAGCGCCTTATCATCATAAGGGCAAGAACAATGTCAATGAGATGTTTGCCCCCAAAGGCGCAGAAAAGGAATTTGCACAGGCAAAATGAGTTTTCGCTGTCCCGTATGCTCGCAGGAGCTGAAAAAAGAAGAAAAGATATGGGTGTGTCCGCAAGGGCACACCTTTGATATCGCTGCAAAAGGCTATGTGAATCTGCTGATGAGCAACTCATCGGGCGCAAAGCGCCACGGCGACGACCGCCTGATGATAAACGCGCGGCGCGATTTCCTTTCAAAGGGCTTCTATACGCCTCTGCGCGAGGCCGTTTATGAAGCTCTTTCGGCGGATTTCCCGCGCGGCGGTACTCTGCTCGATGCAGCTGCGGTGAGTGCTGGTATACTTCGTATTTTAAAAGCAGGCTCGATGAATCGGGACTTGAGCCGCAGGTACTCGGCGTGGATATCTCGAAATACGCGCTCGGAAAGGCGCCGAAAAACTGCGGAGTCGAACGCGCCGTGGCGAGCATATATAAGCTGCCCGTGGGCGACGGCGAATGCGACGAGATAGTAAATATCTTCGCGCCCGCCTGCCCGCAGGAGTTTTCGCGTGTGCTCAAAAAAGACGGTGTATTCGTCAAAGCAATACCGCTCGAAAAGCATTTGTGGGAGTTAAAAAGCGCCGTGTATGACGCGCCGTATGAGAACGAAGTTCCGCCGCATGATATCGAGGCTTCCGCCTCGTCGGTGAAAAGAAGATATGCTATACTTTTGCGCTCGAAAGCGGGAAGGATATAACCGACCTTTTCAACATGACTCCGTATTGCTACAAAACCTCGCAGCAGGACAGGGAGAAGCTCGAAAAATTGAGCTCGCTCACCGTCAGCGCGCAGTTCAGCGTGCTCACTTATAAAAAGATATAACGCTGCGCAGCATATGATTTCAAATCCCTCGGTTTTAATTTTTCAAACCGGGGGATTTTTCTGCTCTTTTTGGCGTTTGTTATTGTAAAAATTGCGTTTTCGTCGTATACTAACTATGTATGAAAGCCACGCGGGAATACCGCATCAATATATCCGGCAGGAAAGGAAGTATAATTTATGCAGCTTGAACTCAAAAGACCCGAGGATTGCATGTTTGATGAAATATCTCTCGGCGAGATAATGCTCCGCCTCGATCCGGGCGCGGGCAGAATAAAGAATTCGCGATCTTTCACCGCTTGGGAAGGCGGCGGAGAATACAATGTCGCGCGCGGACTGCGCCGCTGCTTCGGACTTCGCACCGCAGTCATAACCGCCCTCGCGGATAACGAGGTCGGCAGGCTCATAGAGGACTTCATTCTCCAGGGCGGAGTCGACACCTCGTTTATAAAATGGATGAGCTACGACGCATCGGCAGAAATGTCCGAAACGGACTCAACTTCACTGAGCGCGGCTACGGAATCCGCGGAGCTGTTGGAGTGTCCGACAGAGGCAATACTGCGGCATCTCAGCTCAGAGCCGAGGATGTTGATTGGGACTATATCTTCGGTAAGCTCGGCGTCCGCTGGCTGCACACGGGCGGAATTTTTGCCGCTCTGTCCGAGACGAGCGCGGAGACCGTTATCGCCGCAGTCAAAAAGGCTAAGGAATACGGCACCGTTGTCTCCTATGACCTCAACTACCGTCCGTCGCTCTGGAAGGCATCGGCGGTCAGGAGAAGGCGCAGCAGGTCAACCGCGAAATAGCCAAATATATCGATGTCATGATAGGCAACGAGGAGGATTTCACCGCCTGCCTCGGTCTTGAGGTCGAGGGCAACGACGCGGGACTCAAGAAGCTCAATGTTGACGGCTACTGTAAGATGATCGAAAACGCCGTTAAAATATATCCGAATTTCAAGGTCGTTGCAACAACGCTCAGAACCGTCAAGACCGCAACGGTCAACGACTGGAGCGCTATCTGCTGGGCGGACGGCAAGCTCTATGAGGGCATGAAGCTCGATTCGCTCGAGATATTCGACCGCGTCGCGGCGGCGATTCGTTCGCATCGGGTCTCATCTACGGTCTGATGACCGAGGGCGATCCCCGGTATGCAGTCAACTGCGGCATAGCGCACGGTGCGTTGGCGATGACCACCCCGGGCGACACTTCAATGGCAAGCAAACGCGAGGTCGAGGCCGTTATGAACGGCGCAGGCGCAAGAGTTCAGAGATAAGAGAGGAAGATAAAAATGGACAAAGAACAAATACTGACTAAAATACAGGACTGCGGCATCGTTGCGGTCGTAAGAGCGGAGAGTGCCGATCAGGCAAGCAGAATCGCCGACGCGTGCATCGAGGGCGGCGTCGCGGCTATCGAGCTTACTTTCACCGTTCCCCATGCCGATAAGGTTATCGAGGAGCTTGCAAAGCGCTACACGCCCGAGCAGATGATTCTCGGCGCAGGCACGGTCATGGATGCGCCGACCGCGAGAATAGCCATGCTCTCCGGCGCAAACTTCGTTGTCAGCCCCTATTTTGACCCCGAGACCGTGAAAATGTGCAACCGCTACAGAGTTGCCGTCATGCCCGGCATAATGACCGTCAAAGAGGCTGTCGCCGCCATGGAGGCGGGCGCGGATATACTCAAAGTATTCCCCGGCGATGTCTTCGGCCCGAAGATAATCAAGGCTATAAGAGGACCGATACCCTACGCGAAGATGATGCCGACCGGCGGAGTCGATGTCGATAATGCCGCCGATTGGATTAAGGCGGGCGCAGTCGCAGTCGGCGCGGGCAGCTCGCTGACCGCAGGCGCAAAGACCGGCGACTATCAGCGCATCACAGACACCGCACGCAAGTTTGTCGAAAACATAAAGGCGGCGCGCGAGGGCAGATAACCCCGAAAAGAAAACAAAAGTAAAGGAACTTCTATGTTTGTAGATATTGCAAAAATCAAAATCAAAGCCGGAAACGGCGGCGACGGCGCGGTGACTTTCCACCGCGAGAAATATGTCGCGTCCGGCGGTCCCGACGGCGGCGACGGCGGCAAGGGCGGAGATATCATATTCGAAGTTGACGATAACCTCGCGACCCTTGCGGACTTCCGCTACAAGAGAAAATATACCGCCCCCGACGGAAAGCGCGGCGACGGCGGACGCAGGCGCGGAAAGAACGGCGAGAACCTTGTCATCAAGATTCCGCGCGGAACGATAATCCGCGAGGCGGAGTCGAACGCCGTTATGGCGGATATGTCCGAAAAGACCTCGTTCGTTGCCGCAAAGGGCGGCCGCGGCGGCTGGGGCAACACCCATTTCAAGACCCCGACCCGCCAGACCCCGCGCTTTGCAAAGAGCGGCACTCCCGGTGAGGAGTGGGAGGTCATTCTCGAGCTGAAGCTTCTCGCCGATGTCGGTCTGCTCGGCTTCCCGAATGTCGGCAAGTCAACATTTATCTCGGTCGTCAGCGAGGCAAAGCCATAATCGCGGACTATCATTTCACAACCATAACTCCCGTCCTCGGCGTTGTCACCATGGGCGAGGGCGAGTCTTTTGTCGTCGCGGATATCCCTGGACTCATTGAGGCGCGAGCGACGGCGTCGGTCTCGGCCACGAGTTTTTGCGCCATGTCGAGCGCTGCCGCATGCTCCTGCACATAATCGACGCGGCGGGCAGCGAGGGCAGAGACCCGATAGAGGATTTTGAGAAGATAAACGCAGAGCTCGAAAAGTTCGACCCCGAGCTTTCAAAGCTTCCGCAGATCGTTGCAGCGAATAAAATAGACATGGCGGACGACGCTCAGATTGAGCGCCTGCGCGAGTATTTCACCTCCCGCGGCTATGAGTTCTATACCATGTGCGCGCCGATTCAGGAGGCACTGCCGAAGTCATAAACGCAGTCGCCAAACGGCTCAAGACTTTGCCGCCTATAAAACGCTACGAGGCGCAGGAGATACCCGTCGAGATGTTCGAGAGGCAGAAAGATACGGGCTTCACCGTGCGCGAGGAGGACGGCGTGTTTATCGTCGAGGCTCCGTGGCTGCTCAAGATACTTCAGCGCACCGATATGGACGACTATGAGTCGCTCCAGTATTTCCAGCGCGTGCTGCATTCGAGCGGCATACTTGACAAGCTCGAAAGCATGGGTATCCAGCAGGGCGACACCGTTGAAATTTACGATCTCGAGTTCGACTATATGCCGTAACGGAGGCTTCTCATTTGATAGGAATAAGCGAAGAACTGAAAAATACTGATCCAGATTTGCTCAGTCCGCTGACTCTCGCTTTTATAGGCGATACGGTGTTTGATCTGCTCGTCAGGGGTAATCTCGTCATGCAGGCGAACCGCCCCGTCGGCAAGCTGCATCCGCTCGCGGCAAAGCGAGTCTGTGCCGCCGCTCAGGCGAGGGCTGCGCAGGTTATAGCGCCTGTTTTGACTGAGCACGAGCCGATATCTATCGGCGCGGCAGAAACGCACATACCGGCAGAGTACAAGAGCGCAAGCTCCGCCGAATATCACAGCGCAACTGGTCTCGAAGCGCTGTTCGGCTGGCTCTACCTCAGCGGGCAGGATAAGAGGATTGAAGAACTGTTTGAACATATTTCCAATGCCGAAAAGGCTGACGAGGTGAAGTGATGAACAGGAAAAGCAGAAAGAAAGAGGCACTGACCCCATACGAGCGGCGCAAAAGGCGGCTTGAAAAAAGGTTTTCCACCGCGCCGAAAACAACGGGACAGAAAGTGCAGGGGCGGTAATAGACAATATCTGCTGGATAGTCGGCTGTTCGCTCTATTCGATAGGCGTTGTGGCGTTCGCATTGCCCAACAGCATCGCGCAGAGCGGCACGACGGGTCTTGCGATAATAGTCAACCATCTTTTTGAATTCATTCCGCTCGGCACGGCGAACTTTCTGCTCAATGTTCCGCTGATGATCTTAGCCTTTGTTTTCATCGGCTGGCGCTTCGTTGCAAAGACGATGTGGGTGACGGTGATTCTCTCCGCCACGCTCGATCTTTTCAGCAAATTTTGCCGACCTATATGGGCGACAAGATTTTGGCGGCAATATTCTGCGGCGTCTGCACGGGCGCGGGGCTGGCGATTGTCTTCATGCGCGGCGCGACTACTGGCGGCACCGATATCGTCGGCCGTCTCGTCCACAAGGCATTCCCGCACATTCAGATAGGTAAGGTCATTATGGCTGCCGATGCGATAATAGTTATCCTCGGCGCGGTCGTTTTCCGCTCCATCGAGTCCGCTATGTACGCGGTTATAGTTATTTTCGTCAATTCCCGCCTGCTCGATTATATTCTCTACGGCACCGGCAGCGGCAAGCTGCTGCTCGCCGTGACTGAGCACGCGCAGGAGATATCCGATGCGATAACTTCAAAGATGGGCAGGGGAGTCAGCATCCTGCCGGTCAAGGGCGGCTATACTGGCAAGGAGAAGAATATGGTCGTCTGCGCCGTGAAGAAAAACGAGGTGCCCCAGCTGACGAAGATAATCAGGCAGATAGATACCGATACGTTTATAATCATCACCGAGGCGGGCGAAATCCTCGGCGAGGGCTTCATTGCGCCCGGAGTCAACTGAATAAACAGAGCGCGGAGGCTTTTTGTGAACCTCCGCGCTTTTTTAAAATTTTTTCCAAAACAGGTGAGAAAATCCGCAGACTTCCGCGACAGTATAAGTGAAAGGCGGACGCCGCCCCGAAAGGATTGATCCGATGGACAACGGTGAGAGTAGCTACCGCCGTTTTATCGAAGGCGATCAAAGTGCGTTTGATGAACTCATGGACGCCTATCGAGACAGACTGATATTTTTCATCAAAGGTTATGTCCGCTCCGCCGAAGAGGCGCAGGATATAGCTATGGATACCTTTGTCGAAATTCTCGTGCATCCGGGGCGTTTTCGCTTCAAAAGCTCGTTCAAAACCTACATATATTCCGTCGCGCGGCACAAGGCGATAGATTTTCTCCGCAAAAAGCGCACCGTGTCTGACGAGGGAGAAGAGATTTGGGACGAGAGCGCGATAGACTCTTTTTACAGGGGCGAGGACGCGAGAACTGTGCGCGAGTGTATGGATAGCTCAACAATGATTACAGAACTGTGCTGTATCTTGTCTATTTTGAGGAAGTGGACGGCGACGGTGCGGCAAAAATTATGGGCAAAAGCAAAAAGCAGCTTGCTAATCTCCTCTACAGGGCGAAGCAGGCGCTTAAAACCGAGCTTGAAAAGGAGGGCTTTTGCTATGAAGACCGATAAGGAATTCAAAAATGAAGTTTATGCGCGCGCTTCAAAGGAACGCGCAAGAATAAAAAAACGCAACCGCGTGATAATGACCGCCGTGCCGTGCTTTGTTATTGCACTGACCGCCGCCACCGCAGCAGTTTATCACTCAACATCGTTCTCTATGAAGGATGCCATGCCCGCCGAGCAGCCGATAAATGCCGAGAATTATGTTCAGACCGAGGGCATCCCAGATGGATACAAGTCCGCGCCGCTGACGAGTGAGGATCAGGAATGTTATCAGCAGCCCGATATCGCGACAGATATTTCAAGCGGTTCTGTTAAATCCGGTTCGAGTGTTGTGCCGACCGAAAATCACGGGACGGCCGTGACAACGGTTGACGGCGACAAAAAAGGTGACTTCGACCGCCTCAACTGTGATTTCAGGGCTTTCCCCGACAAGAAGGGAGAAAAAAGCAACGGCACGCCCGATGCGATAGTAATAAGCAACCGGGAAAAGCTCGCGGAATATCTCGCAGTGCAGGAGAAATACGGAACTCTGAGCGAAGAACTGAAATCTGAGCTTTCGGGCAGGGACGATGAATATTTTAAAAACAACACCGTTGTGATAATAACCGCGGACTGCGAATATGATTTGGCGGATTGCGCTGCAAGTTCAAACGGTACGCTCACCGTCTCGCTCAAAAAGTCGGAGAGCGAACGGAAAACCGGATGCCATATGATTTTGACCGTGTATAACAAGCATTTTACAAACGTCGTCCTCAGGGACGCATGAACAAAAAGGGGAGGAAAGAAATGAAACTCAAAAGGTTAGCGGCTCTTCTGCTCTGCGCCGCCGTCATGCTGCCGCTCGCAGCGTGCGCAAAAAAGCCGGATTCCGGAACATCGCGGACATCGCAGACTACAGATGACACCACCGTCACGCCGACAAAGGACGGCGATACTTCTATCACCGCGACTGACAAGGGCAATAAAGGCGCCGCCGCGCAGGATCTCATGCAGGGCATAACTAAGGGCAAGGGCGCATCCAAAAAGCCGGACAGCCGCTTTGCGAATGTCGCCGCGTCGTTTGCGCTTGATCTTTTCAAGGATGAATACAAGTCCGGCAAGAACACGCTCGTTTCGCCTCTCTCCGTGCTCACCGCGCTCGCCATGACGCAAAACGGCGCAGAGGGCAAGACACTCTCCGAGATGCAGAAGGTTCTCGGCGGACTCGACCGCGATGTTCTGAACGCCTATATGAACGCATATCTCGCCGAGCTCACCGGCAAGGACAGCGCGCTGAAATGCGCAAACTCTCTCTGGATAGACAGCAGGCTCGATGTCAAGACCTCTTTCCTCCAGAAGAACGCGGATTTCTATTCGGCGCAGGCATATAAAGCGGATTTCACAAGAAAAAATACCGTAAACGAGATAAATTCATGGGTGAACAAAAACACGAACGGCATGATAAAGAAGCTGGTCGACGAGTTCGACCCCCTCACGGTCATGGTGCTCATGAACGCGCTCTGCCTCGAGGCGGAGTGGGATGACCCCTATACCGACAACTGTGTGCGCGAGGGCACGTTCAAAAATGCCAAGGGCAATCTCGTCAAGGCGGAATATATGTATTCGCAGGAGACGGAATATATCGAGACCGAGAATGCCACGGGCTTTGTCAAATATTATAAGGGCGGCAAGTTTGCCTTTGTCGCGCTTTTGCCGAACGAGGGAACGAACATCGACAGCTATATCGCCTCGCTGACGGGAAAGGGCTTTCTCGGTGCGCTGAATTCGAGAAAGAATACTCGGGTCAACACGCAGATGCCGAAGTTCAAGTGCGAATACAGCAACTCGCTCATTGACACTCTCAAGAAAATGGGCATGAGCACGGCGTTTGACGGGAACAGGGCAAACTTCTCGTCCATGGCTACATTGAAGAACGAAAATATTTACATAAGCGATGTTATTCACAAGACCTTTATCGAGGTTGCCGAAAAGGGCACACGCGCCGGAGCGGCGACTGCCGTTATCGCAGGAAAGAGCGCGGCAATGCCTGTCGAACAGCCGAAGGAAGTGAGGCTCACAAAACCGTTTGTCTATGCGATAATCGACACCGAAACGAATCTGCCGCTCTTTATCGGCGCGCAGACAGATATATAACGGAGGAGCGTTATGAGTTTTAAAAAGATGCTAGCTCTTTTGATGAGCGTCCTGTCTATAGCCGCCTGCACCCTGCCGTTTTCAGGCTGCGGAAAGATCGTAGGCAATGCGTCCGACAAGGGCGCAAAAAGCGGCGCGGTCCGCAATCTGACCGAGAATATCTCAAAGAATGATTCAGGCTCGAAAGCCGCGGATAAGGAGTTCAAAGCTGCCGCTGCATCATTCTCGGCAGACCTGTTCAAATATAACTATTCAAACGGAAAGACAACGCTCGTCTCGCCGCTGTCCATGCTGACTGCGCTCGCGCTCGTGCAAAACGGCGCGGAGGGTGAGACTCTCGTTCAGCTTGAGCAGGCTCTCGGCGGACTTGACCGCGACACGCTCAACGCCTATATGCGCGCTTACTGCGACTTCCTGAGCGCCGGCGACGAGCTGAAAATCGCAAACTCCGTTTGGACGGACAGCAGCGTTGAAGCAAAGCAGGCTTTTCTGCAAAAGGCGGTGGACAGCTACTCCGCGCAGATTTTCTCCGCCCCGCTGTCGAGCAAAAAGACCGTCAGCAGCATCAACTCATGGGTTAAGAAAAACACTGACGGCGTGATACCGAAGATAATCGAAAATGCCGATAGAGACGCCGTTATGATGCTCATAAACGCCGTTGCGTTTGAAGCAAAGTGGGAGACTCCGTACACAAACGACGATATCGAAAAGCTTGAGTTCAATTCATATTCCGGCAAATCGAAGAAAACCGAATTTATGTGCTCGACCGAGAACGTATATCTCTCGGACAGCGACGCGGTCGGATTCATGAAGCCATATAAGAACGGCCGCTTCGCTTTCGCGGCACTCCTGCCGAACGAAGATGTGAGCATCGATGATTATATAGCCTCTCTCAGCGGCGAAAAGCTGATGAAAATATTCTCGTCTGCCAAGAAAAACGAAGAAGTCGATGTGAAAATGCCGAAGTTCAAGGCGGAGTACAGCACGCAGCTTATCGACACGCTCAAAAAGATGGGCATAGAAGATGCGTTTGACCGCAAATCTGCCGACTTTTCTTCGCTCATAGACAAAAACGACGGCGCTTATATCGGCACCGTGATGCACAAGACTTTTATCGAAGTCGATCAGGAGGGCACGCGTGCGCCGCGGCGACGCTTGTCGGCATCAGCAAAATGAGCATGCCGGCGATAAATCCCGTTTGCCTCAACCGTCCGTTTGTCTATATGATAGTGGACACCGAAACGAATCTGCCGCTGTTCATTGGCGTGCAGACAGAAATCTGATAACTCCCACCTTGTTCCCCAAATAGAAGACCCCGCCGGTTCTCTGCCCGGCGGGGTCGCTTTTTGTTTTTACTGTTCGTATTTTTTCAGCTCGTCCGCTTCTTCTATCTCTATCTCCGGGTCCTCTCCGAGAACCGGCGGCGCGGAGTCCGCGGCGGTTAGCTGCTTTATCCATTTTCGGCTCTTGAATCTTATCAGGCAGAGTAAGGATTTCGGCGTGTCCTCCGCGATATACATCGCAATTATCAGCACATAGAACGGAACGTCTGTCAGGAATCCGAGCGTGGTCACTATCGGTATACTAAATAAAAACAGCGCGCCTATGTCGAGGAACATTCCTATTTTCGTGTCTCCGCCGGCTCTGAATATGCCGACCACGCAGACATACGAGATGTTTCTGACTCCTATCCACAGCGAGTAGATGAGCAGGAGCGTCGACGTCATCTGCCGGGCGCCCTCCGTCTCAATGGGCAGTATCCGCAGCAGCGGATTGCGCAGGAATATTATGGCGACTCCCGTCAGCACTCCGAGCAGGGGAACGAGCTTTATGAACCGCTTGCCCATGGAGTAGGCCTCATCCGCCTTGCCGGCGCCGACCGCCTTGCCTGTCATTATCGAGCAGGCGTGGCAAATGCCGACGAAGAAGACGAAGGCTATCTGTTCTATCGAGCTGAATATCGTATATGCGGCGTAGTTTTCGCTGCCCTGACGCGCATAAACCATGGCATAGACATTGGTGCCTATTCCCCAGAGCAGCTCATTGAGCATTATCGGGACACAGACACGCAGGAACTTCTTGAAAAATTCGATATCCTTCTTGAAAAATTCGCCGATCGGTGCATGGATGATATTTTTCTTCGCGTTGCTATCACAAAGAGCAGTACCGCCTGAACGACCATGGCTATGGCCGTCGCTATCGCCGCACCGCGAAGCTTCAGCGCGGGGAAGCCCAGCTTGCCGTATATGAGAATGTAGTTGAGCACGGTGTTTGTCGCAACGGACGCTATCGAGCAGACAAGCGGCGTGTGAACGTCCTCGGTCGAGCGCATGACGGTGCTCGTGACAAGCGAGATGGCGACAAAAATTCCGTAGGGCGCAACGGCCTGCAAATACTGCACTCCGGCGGCTATGACCTCCTCCTCGGAGGTGAAAACGCGCATCATCTGCTCCGGGATTGCGAGCACCAATACAGTGTATAATGCACCCACGGCAAGCGCGAGTATGAGCCCTATGCCGTAGCTACGGCGGATGCTCCGTCTGTCGTTTATGCCCCAGAACTGCGCCGTCATTGTCGCCGCGCCGGAGCTTATTCCGAACAGGGCGAGGTTCAAAAGAAAGCCCCAGCGTCCCGCGACACCTATCGCCGCCGTGCTGACATTGCCGAGTCCCACGGTCATTGCGGTATCGACGAGCTGAGCGCATGAGGTCAGCAGCTGCTGGAGGGCGATGGGTATCGCCAAAGAAAACATTTTTTTGTAGAAACCCGAGCGGGTCGAATTTGACATTTGACTGTTATTATCTCCTATTTCTTATTCTTCGATCGCGGCCTTTGCGCTGTTTATTCCGTGAAACACGGTCATATCGAACTTCGGCTCGCGGTCGTAAGTGTAAAGTCCGTTTTGCTCCTGCTCTATGTCGTAGAGCTGCGTGTAGCAGAAGCCGAACATCAGCTCGTTGCCGAGCAGGGCTTCGGTGAGCCCTCTGTATCTCTCGATAAACTCATTCTCTGTCCTTGGCGCGTTGCCGTAGCCCCAGGCATTTTCGTCCTGCTCGCCGACGACCCACTTTATGCCGCCGTATTCGCTGACGAAGGTGGGCTCGCCCGCGTATTTCTGGCGGCTGTCGTGCCTGTCAAACAGAGTGCCGTCCGAGACGAGCTTATCGTAATTTTCTTTGAATATCTTCGGATCCTGCTCATAGTCGTGAACGTCGAAGATATCGCTCATAACATGGAAATTTCCGCTTGTGTCGATGCACGGGCGGGTGCTGTCGAGCTGTTTTGTGATTTTATAGACTGCCTCAAGCAGTTCGTCTCTCTGCTCGCGGCCTGCGTAGTCCCAGGTTTCGTTGAACGGGCACCAGCCGATTATCGACGGGTGGTTGAAGTCGCGCTCGACCTCCTCGCACCACTCGGGCAGAATGCCGTAAATCGCGTCGGACGCGGAGTAGTCAAGTCCCCAGTTCGGATATTCGCCCCAGACGATATAGCCCAGGCGGTCGCAGTGATAGAGGAATCTCTGCTCGAAAACCTTCTGATGCAGTCTCGCTCCGTTGAAGCCGGCGGCGAGAGATATTTCTATATCTTTTATCATGTCGCTGTCATCGGGAGCAGTGTATATTCCGTCGCGGTAGAAGCCCTGGTCGAGCACAAGGCGCTGGAAAACGGACTTGCCGTTGATGAGATATTTGAATCCGTCGAGGCGGATGTCGCGCAGACCGAAATAGCTCTTGACGGTGTCGCCGCCGAAGGTGATAACAAGATCATAGAGCCTGCCGCAGCCGACCTCCCACAGGTGCTTTTCGATGAGCTTCATGTCGCCGCTGACGCAGCCCGCCGCATTTTTGCAGTCGTATCTGCCGACCAGTTTGCCTCGTAGAGAACATCTATTCCGAGCTTGCCGCTGCCGCAGAGCTCGCATGAAAAAGCGACGGAAGAGCTCTCGGGATTCGGGAAGAGCTTGATGCTCTTTATGTAGCTCTTCGGCACGAATTCTACCCAGACAGTCTGCCAGATACCCGTCGTGCGGGTGTAGTCGCAGTCATGCGAATGAAGGCGCTCGCTCTGCTTGCCGCGCGGAATGAGCGGATTTCTCACATCGTCGCGCGCTTCGACCGCTATTGAGTTTTTGCCGGCTTTGAGGAACTTCGTGATGTCCCCGGCAAACGAGACATAGCCGCCCTTGTGGTGCATTGCTTCTTCGCCGTTTATGTAGACTGTCGCGTCATAGTCGACCGCGCCGAAGTGCAGTATGACTATGCCCTCAAGCTCGCTTTCGCTGATTTCAATGTCGCGTCTGTACCACACGCAGTTCACGAAATCGGTGTTTTCAACGCCGGAAAGACGACTCTCGGGACAGAACGGGACTATGATCTTTGAGCTCAGATGCTCCGTATTCTGGAGTCCGCGCTCTCTGCCGCTGACGCTGTTGTCAATTTCGAACTCCCATTCTCCGTTGAGGTTGAGCCAGCTTTCTCTTTCAAACTGCGGATTCGGATGCTCCGCTCTCGGAATAGAATTTGCCATTTATTTATGTCCTTTCAAAATAAATTACTTGTTGAAATATGTCGCTTCCGCCATCGCGCACAGGGCGTGATAGACGGGGAGAGTCAGCTCCTGGACTTTGAACGTCTCGGTCTCCGGCAGGCGCAGGCAGACCGTGCACATCTCGCTCATAAGGCTCATTTTTTCTCCGGTTATGCCGATGCTCTCGATCCCCATGGCGTTGGCGACTTTCACTGCGTTGACAACATTCGCGGAGTTGCCGGAGGTGCTCAGCGCAATGAGCGCGTCGGGGCTCGACGATGCGTATGCCCAGACCTGCTGAGCAAATATCATATCGGCGGCTATGTCGTTTGCAAATGCGGTATTCAGTCCCTCGTGCGCGCTCAGCGCAACTGCGGGCAGCGCGCCCTGAAGATGGTTTGCGAGATATTCGCCGTCCTTTATTTCTGAAAAAGCCTGTCTCTGCTCGTCGGTCAGTTCTCTCTTGAGCAGAAAGCCTTTCATCAGTTCGCCGACTATGTGCTGCGCGTCCGCCGCGCTTCCGCCGTTGCCGCAGATGAGCAACTTGCCGCCGCGGTCGAAGCAGGCGCAGATAACATCATAGGCACTCTTGATATCCTCTCTGATTCCCTCAAGAGCGGGGTAGCGGACAAAGAGCTCTTCAAAAATTTCCTTTTCCCTGTTCATGCTTTTCCTCCGTTTGCCGCGGCATCGAACGCGATTCCGAGCGACGCGAGTCGCCTATCTTCTCGCCGAGTCCCGCGGGGATTATCCTGCATCCGGCAGTCTGGCTCAGAGCCTCACGGTGCAGTGCCTTTTCCATGCTGCCTTTCAGAAGATGCCCGGAGCGGGCGAAGATGCTTCCGATTATTATAGCCTGCGGGTCGAGTATATCGGCGAGTATCGCGAGCCTTCGCCGAGCTTTTCTCCGCATATTCTGTATACTTCTTTCGCCGTCTCGTCGCCGTTCTCTGCGGCTTCGGCGGCGGATTTTGCCGTTATATTTTCAATATCCTCGGCGGTTTTGCACATCAGAGTGCTCCCGCCGTTTTCGAGCGTCTTTCTCGCCATCTCCTGCGCGAGGCGGCCTATTCCGCCGCCGCTGCAAAAGCCCTCGAACGAGCCGCGCTTGCCGTAGCCTATGGGTCCGTCCGCGGCGATTCTCATGTGCCCGACTTCGCCCGCCATGTCGTTTGTGCCGCTGTACATTTTGCCGTCAAGCATCAGTCCCGCGCCCATGCCCGTGCCGAACGTTAAAAATATCATGTTGCGAAGTCCCTTTCCTGCGCCGAACTTCCATTCGGCGAGCGCGCAGGCGTTCGCGTCGTTTTGTAAATACGCGTCGAACCCGAACCGCTCTTCAATCATGTCGACTATCGGCACGCACTCCCAGTCGGGGAGATTCGGCGGCGCAAGAATAACTCCGCGCCTGCTGTCGAGCGGACCGCCGCAGCTTATCCCCGCGCAGAGAATATCTTCGGGGGAGAGGGCATTCTTTTTTATTATCTCTTCAACATTGTCGAGCAGCTCCTCCGTCACGGCGCGCCAGCCGCGCCCGACCCGTGTCTCAAAGCGGAGCTTGTCTATAATAATATCGTCGGCGTCTCCCTGCGCTCTGCCGAGCAGAACGGCGCACTTTGTTCCGCCGATGTCTATACCCATTATATATTTTTTCATATTATATCAAATCACTTCCGATTTTACTGCACACATATTATACACATAAATCTTTTTTCGGTCAATCGGATAAAGATGCAAATACAAGAAAAAACTACTGTATATAGCATTTACGGAGGTAGAAAAATGGTTCTGACGATACTGAGGATTTTTATATTATATG
>ENA-OQCP01000026-OQCP01000026.1-human-gut-metagenome-genome-assembly--contig:-NODE-26-length-53942-cov-5.309486_pt1 | contig 53942 bp, 63 predicted proteins | sample MGYA00242760_ERZ504583 | MGnify/ENA primary metagenome ERZ504583 (study PRJEB26092, sample SAMD00036308) | human gut metagenome | host: Homo sapiens | study: EMG produced TPA metagenomics assembly of...
TTAAATGAAACATGTGATTGATTCACAGGGAGGAAATAATGATAAGGAATGGAAAGAAGAAGGCCATTTCGTGTGCACTCGTCGCAGCTATGTCGGTAGGACTTGCGGCGTGTGGAACAACAAGCTATGACTTTAAGGTCAGCTACGATGGAATAAAAACAGGGGATGTTTCATCGAAAGTATCGGTTCATGATCCGTCAATACTTAAGGCGGATGGTGAATACTATATCTTTGGTTCCCATATGTCTGCAGCAAAAAGCAGTGATCTGTTAAACTGGGAAAAGGTTGCTGATGGATATTCAAAGAAAAATCCTGTATACGGACAGATATATGATGTGGCAGATGAAGCCTTTGCGTATTCTGGAAGCAAGAACTCATTGATAAAGACGGATGATAAACAGGTGCATGTGTGGGCACCGGATGTAATCTACAATGAGACAACAGGACTTTACTACATGTATTATTGTACGACATCCACATGGAATGCATCAAATCTGTGCTATGGCACATCAACAACACCTGAGGGACCTTATGAATGGCAGGGGGCTTTGATATATTCAGGCTTCAACAGAAAGACGATTTCAGGTACAGATGTGCTTGACTATGTGGATGAGGATTATGCTTACAAGAACTATATCAAGGGGGCGCAGTACAATTATGAGGACTATCCGAATGCGATAGATCCGACTGTGTTTTATGATGCGGATGGCAGAATGTGGATGGTATATGGTTCATGGAGCGGCGGAATATTTTTGTTGGAAATTGACAAGACAACAGGACTTGTTATCCATCCTGAAGCAGATAAAGCAAACAATGTGGATCCGTATTATGGAAAGCGTCTTTTGGGAGGAGGTCATATTTCGATTGAGGGCCCATATATCATGTATGATGAGACAAGCGGTTATTATTATCTGTTTGTGTCGTATGGAGCTCTGACAAGCAATGGAGCTATCAGGTCAGAGTATTCCGCTCAAAGACAGTCGATGGTGAATATGTGGATATGAATGGCAAATATCCTGAAAAAAGTGCACAACACCAGAATTTCGGACTGAAGCTCACAGGCAACTATAAGCTTCCGAGTCTTGAAAAAGCATATATGGCAACGGGGCATAATTCGGCCTTTGTGGATGACGACGGCAGGATGTATCTGGTTTATCATACCAGATTTAACGACAATGGAGAGGGTCATTCACCGAGAGTACATCAGATGCTTGTGAATGAGGATGGCTGGCCATGTGAGCTGCCTTATCAGACGCAGGGGGAGACTGTTAATAAGGATGGCTATGACGCAGATGATATTATCGGACGATACTATGTTATAAACCAGGGAACGGCAATAGATTCAAAAATTGCAAATCCGGTGATTCTTTATCTTGAAAAAAACGGAAAGGTAAAGGGAGAAAAGTCAGAGGGTACCTGGGAATGCAAGGATGGCTCATACTATATGAATATCACTATAGACGGTAAAAAATACTCCGGTGTGTTCTGTCAAATGAAGGATGAGGCCGGAAGTGATGTGATGACATTTTCTGCTGTTGGCGAAAACAAGAGCGTCTGGGGCGTGAAATATTTATAGTTACGTTTCAAATTAGGCAGATATGTAAATAGTTAGATAGTTAGATAGTAACAACATTGGAATAGATGGAGAAAAAAATGGATAATACATTAAAATATAATAAACCATGGATACTGCAGAGAGCAGATCCATATGTATACAGACATACAGACGGAGCATATTACTTTACAGCGTCAGTGCCTGAGTACGACAGGATTGTACTTAGAAAATCAGATACGCTTGCTGGACTTGAGACAGCGGATGAGACTGAAATCTGGCATAAGCATGAGAGTGGACCGCAGAGCATACATATATGGGCGCCGGAGCTTCATTATCTGTTTGGAAAATGGTATATCTACTATGCAGGCGGTGATAAGGATGACATCTGGGCAATAAGACCGTATGTATTGGAATGTCAGGGAGATGACCCTGTCAATGATAAGTGGATTGAGAAAGGTAAGATGCAAAGAGCAGACGGGGATGAGTTTTCGTTTGAGGCATTTTCACTTGATGCAACAGTTTTTGAAGTGAATAATGTGTGGTACTATATCTGGGCAGAGAAGGTCGGAGTAGGAAAGCAGATTTCAAACCTGTATATAGCACGCATGAAAAACGGATACACACTTGATACTGTACAGGTGCTTTTGACCACGCCTGATTATGACTGGGAGAGATATGGTTTCTGGGTGAATGAGGGACCGGCAGTGTTAAAACGAAATGGCAAGGTGTTTGTTACATTTTCAGCCAGTGATACGGGAATACATTATTGTGTTGGACTTTTGACTGCAGATGAAAGCTCTGACCTGCTTGATCCGCGTTCGTGGGAAAAGGACCGCTATCCGGTGCTTTGCTCCGATGAGGCTGCAGGGGTTTACGGACCCGGACACAATTCGTTTACCGTAGATGAAAACGGTGATGATATAATGGTATACCATGCAAGAACAGAAACGGAAATTGTTGGAAATCCGCTTTATAATCAAACCGTCATGCAATGCTCATGAGATTTGGATGGAAGGATGGACGTCCGGTGTTTTCGTATAACTGATAAGGCAAAAGAAAGGGAACATCACATGGAACTGATATGTAAGAAGTGTCTGCTTAGAGAAATGGCAGAGGCCGACGCAGCAATGATAAAAAAATATGTTGATGCAATAAAGGCGAAGACAGAGTGCCGGAAAAAGAGTATGAGGCAAGGCTTGCGGTGTGCAAGGCATGTGACAGACTTAATGCCGGAACCTGTAATGCATGTGGCTGTTATGTGGAGCTTCGGGCGCTTACAGGAGTTTCACACTGTCCTCATAAAAAGTGGTAGTACAAATAAAATAATAACAAAATGACTGCGGTTTTGATTTCCGCAGTCATTTTATTATTATTTAGTGTTTTTTTCAGTGTCAAGAGGTGCATAATTGATGGATACAACAATGTCCTGATCGTAGTTACCGAAGCTTTTTCCGAATATTGTGAGTCCACCGACATGGCAGAATCCTCCTCGACAGCTATGCGGAAGCGGATGGTGCTTGTGTAGTCAAGATTTAGCTCAGATGTTGTGATATCTGATATCTTGAGACCATCTATGAAGGTGCCTTTATGATTTATGACTAAAAGCTTGAGGAGACCGTATTGATTCCAGTTCTGAGGCCACCATTCAGGGGTGAACATTCCGCGTACATCTCCATAGTCACCGGGAGAGGTCCAGGTGCCGACCAGAGTGTCATTGATGTAAAAGCTTATATCACTTGGCCAGTTGTTGTCGATACCCGGAGCCTCAGAGCTTATCTCGGCTGAGAGTGAAAGCTGGGTTATTTTCTGATTACGTGGAATGAGGTTTGGAATTACATATTCCACATAGCCCTTTGTGAACCACATAATGTCTGCATTGAAACGGTCAGGATGGTCAAAGTAACGCACGTCATCGAGCTCTCCTATCACAAATGAGGATGTAGCCATGCCGCAGGTTGGACAGACGTTGTGAGATGAGAACTGCCCTACCTTGATGGAGGTGTTGTATACGTTGTTTAAGTCTATTGGCTTTTCGATTTCTACTAATATACGATCCTGAATCAGTGAACACAGCTTCTGGTTGCCGTGACCGGATGAATCGTTTGAGGCGGAGATAAGTCCACACTCCTCAAGCTTTTTTATATGTCCGGTTAAAGCTCCATTGCTGATGTTTAGCTCGTTTGCAAGCTGATTCATGCTCATCTGGTTATTCTCGAGCAGAATTTTTAAAATCTGGATACGAATATCAGAGCCGAGAGCTTTAAACAGTTCGAGACCGTCGTCTAATGATGTGATATGTATCATATATAGATTCTCCTAAAATATTTTATAAAATTAAAAATGAAATTCTTGTGTGTAAAACATATAATAATTATAGAAATATGCTACCATGTTGTCAATAAATTATTGTATATAGTTTTGGGATTTATTTACATTAACTTTAAATCAAATTAAATGTATTGTGCAATATGTATAGCTAAGATACGTTTAGAGATGAAAAAAACATAAAAATTAGACATTATTAAACAATATTTAAAATAGTTTAAAATAATCTAAAATAAATATTGACATTGCAGCTACACTCATGTATATTATGTACATAAGCAAAACACATTAACGACCTGTTTTAGTCAAATAGCAATAAGCCAGCATGAGATTAGGGCAGGAAGTTAATACAACTTATCAATTCAATTTCATTTTAACAGGAGGAAGGAAAATGAAAAAGAAATTAGTTAGTGCACTGATGTGTGCAACAATGGCAGTAACAATGCTTGCCGGCTGTGGAAACGGCAGCAAAAACGGAACAGAAGCAGCAGATGGGGGAACAGAAGCTGCTGAGGCAAAGGTAGTGACAAACACTTATGGAGATTCAAAGGGAACACACCTTGAGATGTGGACATTCGTTGAACTCCATGCACAGCACTACGGCACAATGGTAGAGCAGTGGAACAAGGATCATCCGGACAAGACGATCGAGATTACATGTACTACATATCCATATGCTGATATGCATACAAAGCTTCTTACATCACTTGAGGCCGGTACAGGAGCTCCTGATATCTGTGATGTTGAGGTTGGACAGTTCCCTAACGTAGTTGCAGGTCAGGATAAATGGTTAGTACCACTTGATGATTATACAAAGGATTACATGAGCACAATGGTTCCTGCCAGAATGGAGACATATCAGGGTTCTGATGGACATTACTACGGAGCACCTTATCATGTAGGCGCCACAGTTATGTACTACAACGTAAAGGCTATGGGAGATGCAATGGGTCTTTCACAGTCTGATGTCATCGCAAAGATTGATGGAGTAAAGACCTGGGATGATTACGAGGCACTTGGAACAGAGTATGTTGAGGCAGCAGGTGAGAAGGGTACAAAATACTGGACATCTGTTGATACAGGCGGAACTGACTGGCTGTGGCTTGCAATGGCTGAGTACGGAGAGGACTGGACAGGAGGATTTGACGGAAAAGCAAATGTACAGCTTGATTCAGTTAAGAAGATGCTCACAATGCAGCAGAAATGGTTAAAGAGTGATCTTGCAGAGGTATCACCTGACGGACATGTTGACCTTGAGGCTGGTTTCCAGAACATCATGGATCACAACATCGTTTCATTCCCTAAGGCAATGTGGTATATGAGCCGTTTCACAAACTATATGCCTGATGAGAAGGGTAACTGGTACATCGCAAAATGTCCTACATTTGAGGAAGGACAGAAGTGCTCAGTAGGTATTGGTGGAACAGGTACAGTTGTTACACAGCAGTCTAAGGCAAAAGAGCTTGCAGCAGAATTCCTTTGCTGGGCTAAGATGTCTGAGGTTGGTGAGCAGAATATCTGGGATACACTTGGATTTGATGTATGTAACACAGCTTGCTGGACAAATGATACATTTGCTCACAATGATGAAAACCAGTACAATCAGTTCTTTATCAATTATCCATACGATGTGCTCAATTCTATCGGAATGGACAATATTGCAAGATTTCTGTAGTTAAAATCAGCCCTACAATCAATGAGAATGTATGTAATACAACTCTCAATGAGGTACTTGAGGATCCTGATTACAGCGTGGATGACGCATTACAGGAGCTGCAGGATGCAGTAGATATGGAGCAGGAAGAGTAATCATATAGCTCTTAAAAGGGGAGGTACTGGAGGTTTGGCCTCCGGCCTCCCTTTATTAATAAGAAAGAGGTGCGTAAATTGAAGATTAAAAAATTCTTGTATTCACAAAAGGTTGCGCCGTATGTATTTGTTATACCATTTATATTAAGCTTTGCAATATTCTGGATCTACCCTCTCTGCTCATCTGTATTTATGAGCTTTGAGAAGATTACACCACTTGAAACAGGCTTTGTGGGTATAGATAATTATAAGAAGCTGTTGTCGGATACAGTGTTCCATACAGCGATAAAAAACAGTGCAACATATATGTTCTGGACACTTGTATTACTGATTCCGTTCCCAATGCTTTTTGCAGTGCTTATGGACAGTAATCTTGTAAAGGCAAAGGTGTATGGAAAGCAGTGCTTTATATGCCGGCTCTTACATCTGTAGTTATTTCAGGTACTCTGTTTCGTCTGATGTTCACAGAGTACAGCACAGGACAGATGAACAAAATTGTAATGGCACTCGGCATGGAGCCTTTTAAATGGTTGAAGGTCGGCTGGACAGGAATGGCAGCACTTTTGGTTTTGGCCTGCTGGAGATGGACCGGTGTAAATATGCTCTATTTCCTTTCAGACTAAAGTCAATTGATACTTCATTGTATGAAGCGGCTGAGATTGATGGAGCAAACGGCTGGCAGAAATTCCGCTACGTGACATTACCTTTACTCAGACCGACAACAATCTATGTTTTGACAATATCAATCTATGCAGGACTTGCGATGTTCCTTGAGTCATACATGCTGTGGGCGGGCAACAATTCGCCAAAGAACATAGGACTCACCATTGTAGGATATCTGTATAAGCGTGGTATTGAGAAAAACGACATGGGCTATGCATGTGCGGTTGGTATGGTGCTTTTGGTTATAGCACTTGCAATTAATATAGTACAGCTTGTATGTAACGGAACATTTAAACGCGAGGAGGACTAAAAAATGGCAGATAAAAAGAAAAAAGTGCGTTCTGTCAAAGACACACCAAGACATAAGGTTGGCGTTGTTTTAGGCACAGGATTCTTCGTAATACTTTGTGCGATAATAGTATTTCCGGTCTTTGCAGGTCTTTTAGCATCGTTTAGACCGGGCAAGGAGCTTATCAGAAGAGGTCTTTCAATTGATCTTGATTTCTCAACGATGAGCTTTGATAATTATACTTATCTGTTTTCAGGCAATGCAGACAGCCAGAAGTATTTTATGTGGTATAAGAACTCTCTTATTATTACAATTGTATCGGTGGTGCTTACGCTTCTCATCTGCTACTTTGTAGCTTATGGACTGACAATGTACAATTACAGGCTGAAGAACTTCCTGTTCTTTTTGGTAATTGCAACAATGATGGTACCGTTTGAGATACTTATGCTTCCTCTTTACAAAGAGATTATTGCAATCGGACTTATTGATTCATATGTTGGTGTTATTATAACGGGACTCTGCTCGGCATCGACCATATTTTTCTTCAAGCAGTATCTGTCAGGTCTGCCTAAGGATCTTTTGGATGCGGCAAGAATTGATGGTGCCACAGAGTATGGTATTGCTACAAAAATAATACTTCCGCTCACAAAGCCGGCATTTGCTTCTATGGGAATATTGTCAGCGATGGGTGTATGGAATGCAATCCTTTGGCCATTGCTTGTACTTAAAGGTGCAGAGAAGTTTACACTTCCTATCGGACTTAACACTCTTCTCACACCATACGGAAACAATTATGATGTACTTATTGCAGGCTCGATGTTTGGTATTTTACCGATATTTATTATCTTTTTAATTTTCCAGAAATATATCATTGATGGTATGACTGCAGGAGCTGTTAAGGGATAACTTAGAAATAATGTATAAGGGATAAAGGAGAAAATATGGCAAAAATTATTGTAAATAATGAGAATAAAAAGAGTACAATTGCTCCGGAAATTTATGGACATTTTTCAGAGCATCTCGGAAGATGTATCTACGAGGGATTATTTGTAGGGGAGAATTCAGATATACCAAACGTAAACGGCATGCGTACTGATGTTGTAGATGCGTTAAAGGAGATGAAGATACCTGTGCTCCGCTGGCCGGGTGGATGCTTTGCAGATGAGTATCACTGGATGGATGGAATCGGTCCTAAAGAAAATAGAAAGAAAATGATCAACACACACTGGGGTGGTGTAGTTGAGGACAACAGTTTTGGAACACATGAGTTTTTCGAGCTTTGCCGTCAGCTGGGCTGTAAGACTTATGTAAACGGAAACTTAGGAAGCGGAACAGTCCGTGAGATGAGCGAGTGGGTTGAGTACATCACATTTAACGGAGTATCACCTATGGCTGATCTTCGTAAAGCAAACGGACACGAAGAACCATGGACTATTGACTACTTCGGTGTGGGAAATGAGAACTGGGGATGTGGTGGAAACATGCGTCCTGAGCATTATGCAGATGAATACCGCAGATACCAGACTTATGTCAGAAATTATGCAGGCAATCAGCCAATCAATAAAATCTGCTGTGGTCCAAATGTGGATGACTATGAGTGGACAAAGAAGGTGATGGCTACATGCTTCGATCATTGTGAGCTAGATTCCATGGTCAGATGGATGGATTATCACTTCATTATTACACACTTCCGGAGACAGAGGATGACTGGAATATCAAGGGAAGTGCGACAGATTTTACAGAGGATATTTTTTATCAGACTCTTAAGAGAGGATATTTCATGGAGGAGCTCATCAATCGTCATGGAGCTATAATGGATGAGTATGATCCTGATAAGAATATAGGTCTTATTGTTGATGAGTGGGGCATCTGGTCAGATGTGGAGCCTGGTACCAATCCGGGATTCTTATATCAGCAGAACACAATGCGTGATGCGCTTGTTGCAGGTATGACATTAAACATTTTCAACAAGCATTCCGACCGTGTGAAGATGGCATGTATTGCACAGCTTATAAATGTGCTTCAGTCTGTAATGCTCACAGACGGAGATAAGATGATTAAAACACCTACATATTATGTATTCCATATGATGAGACATCATCAGGGCGCAGCTCTTTTGGATAGCTCTCTTGTAGGAGGAACTACAGTTGGTACAGGAAAGAATGAGCTTCCGAAGGTTTTTGAGTCTGTATCAGAGGATAAGGATGGAGTGATTACAGTCACACTTACAAACAATTCTCTTGAGTCGTCAGAGGATGTTGATATTATGTTCACAAATGAGGGTGACAAATACAGTGTAAGTGAGGCCAGATACATCGAAGGTGCCATGGATGCACACAATACCTTTGAAGCACCTGAGGTAGTGGATGAGAAGGATTTCACAGCATATGAAAATACACAGACCGGTGTGAAGGTTACTCTTCCGGCATGCAGTGTTGTTACACTTAGATTATCGAAATAATATTAAAACAGCTATTCAGAATCACGGGGAATAAAAAGCAGGTTGTCCTGTTCCCCAAGTGGTTCTGAATAGTTATGTACTAAAACAGAATTGTTCAGAAACAAAATTGTTCAGATTAAGGAAGGACAGATAATATGCCACGAGGATTAAATTACGACAATAAAATTTTATCTATAGTAAATACCGCAGTTGACATGCTTATACTTGGGATTTTCTGGTTTGTCACCAGCATCCCGCTTGTTACAATAGGTGCGTCGACTACGGCAGTTTATTATACTGTAAATAAGTGCATAAGAAATAAAAAAAGCTATGCTTATGTTGAATACTGGAAAGCTTTTAAAAGCAATTTTAAAAAATCAACACTTGCTTTTATTGTATGGCTTATACCGGCAGCTTTTCTTGTGGCAGACTGCATGCTCATGAAACAGCAGCTTAAGGCCGGAACATATCTTGGAATGATGTACTATTTCTTTCTGGTATTATCGGGGGCTGTACTGGCATGGGCATTTTATCTGTTTTCATACATGGCCAGATTTGAGTGTACGGTAAAGGAGGCACTTAAAAAATCACTTTTCATGATGCTTGCAAACCTTGGCTGGTCCATTTTGCTGGTTGCAGTATTTTTATTCATACTGTTCTGGTGCAGGGACATGCTATGGCTGGTTGTGCTGTTTCCGGGAGGTTTTGGATGTATAAAAATTATTGTCTGGAGCGTGTGTTCAAGAAATACATGACACCGGAGGATATCGCACGGGAGCTTGAGGTAAACCGTACATATGCAAGCTGACATTTTATAATAAGGCACACAGCAAAAAAGTTATAAAAACGGCTATATAATATGGAGAGAGTAGAATATGGATTTAAAGAATATAAAAATAGAGGATCCGTTTTGGGGACATATGCAGGAGCTTGTGACAGATGTTGTCATTCCGTTTCAGGAAGACGTGCTTAATGACAGACAGCCCGGAGTGGAAAAAAGTCATGCAATAGAGAATTTTAAGATTGCAGCAGGCCTTTCACAGGGCGAGTTTTACGGTATGGTCTTTCAGGACAGTGACGTGGCAAAATGGCTTGAGGGAGTGGCATATTCTCTGATAATAAAGCCTGATGCTGCGCTTGAAAAGAGAGCTGATGACATTATAGATATTATCGCTGCAGCACAGCAGCCGGATGGATATCTGAATACATATTTCACAATAAAAGAGCCTGAGCACAGATGGCAGAATCTGCTTGAGTGTCACGAGCTGTACTGTGCAGGCCATATGATGGAGGCTGCTGTCGCCTATTATGAGGCTACCGGCAAGGATAAGCTGCTTAAGGTTATGGAAGGCATGGCGGGACACATCATAGACAGATTCGGACATGACAAGCTGCCCGGAATACCGGGGCATCAGGAGGTTGAAATAGGTCTGATGCGCATGTATCATGCAACAGGAAATGAGGCCTACAAAAAGCAGGCGAGATATTTTCTTGAGGAGAGGGGAAAAAATCCCGCTTTTTTTGCTGAGGAAGCCGCAAAGCGTGATTGGAATCATTTTGGAATGGTTCCAGAGGATATAAAGTATAACCAGAGCCATGCTACCATTTATGAACAGGAAGAAGCGGTAGGACACAGTGTGCGTGCTGTCTATATGTATACAGCCATGGCAGATCTGGCAGCAACGGAGCACGATGAAAAGCTTTTTGCCGCCTGCGAGCGACTGTGGAATAACATGACAGAAAAGAAGATGTATATAACAGGAGGTATAGCTCAACAGTGGAGGGAGAGCCTTTACGAAGGAGTATGAGCTGCCGAATGATATGGCATACGCTGAGACCTGTGCATCGATAGGGCTTGTTTTCTTTGCAAAGCAGATGCTTAAAATGAGCAAAAACGGCAAATACGCAGATGCTATGGAGAGAGAATTATACAACGGAATTATAAGTGGAATGCAGCTTGATGGAAAGAGATTTTTTTATGTGAATCCGCTTGAGGTAAATCCCGGAGTATCAGGAGAAATATTTGGATATAAGCATGTCATTCCTGAAAGACCGGGCTGGTATGCATGTGCATGCTGTCCTCCTAATCTTGTGCGTATGGTTACATCTCTGGGCAGATATGCGTGGGATGAGGATGATGATGTAATCTATTCACATCTTTTCATCGGTCAGGAGGCTCGGCTTAAAAAAGCAGATATAAAGGTTGCCAGTGAATATCCGTGGAAGGGACATGTTTCATACAGCATTACGCCGAAGACAGGAGATGAATTTGCTGTTGCAATACATATTCCGGGATATCTGAAGAGCTTTGAGGTGACACTCAATGGCATGAGGTTAAAAGAGAATAGTGAGACAAAAGCAGATGAGTTCTATTCTTATAGGGATGGCTATATCTATATAAAAAATAAATGGCATGATAATGATGTTATAGAGATCAACTTCAATATGGATATCCGTGTAATATATGCCAATACAAAGGTAAGAGAGGACATAGGATGTGCAGCTTTGCAAAGAGGTCCGGTAGTGTACGCTTTTGAAGGAGTGGACAATGATGATGATGTGCAGAGTCTGATGATAGATGTGTCAAGGCTTAATGAAGCGCGTATTGAAACAGAAGCTGATGGAATGTTAAAGGGTGCGGTTCTTTTAGATATTCCAGCAGTGAGACTTGAAGGTTCAGATGCATTGTATTCTGAGGAGCCACCGAGACAAAAGTCTGTAATGGCAAGGGCTATACCATATTATATGTGGGGAAATCGAGGACTTAATCAGATGAGAGTGTGGATGCATACTATTTACAATTAAAATATAGCTATGCTTAATAATTAAAATCCCGGTTGTCTGTCACACTAAGGTGTGTACGGACAACCCGGGATTTTGCCGGTTGTGAATGATACAAAAATGCAGCGGCTTTTTGTGTGGCTTTACTATATGTTTTAATGCATAAGGCCCTCTTATAGTGCCTCCTGAAGTATCTTCACATCCCACTTATTCATCACATCGCCCTCTTTAGCTGCTTCTCCGGTGATCAGGTCAACCATTCCTGCAAGGCTTGCAGGGAGAGTCTGCTTTTCATCAGTGAAATTCATCACAAAGTAAAAGCGTGTATTTTCGCTCTCGCGGCATGTGATTTCAAGACCTGTCTCTTCAGCAATGACACCTGATACAGACACTTCATTTGTGGCTTCATCAAGCACCCTTGCAAGTCCGGCTGCCTCAAGCTGTGTGGCAACATAGTATACATGGCCTTTTCCGTAGATGTTTTTTGTGACAGCAGGCATTCCTGCATAGAAATCGCTTTCATATGTGGCGAGTACTTCTGCACCTTCCGGGTGCATCAGGTCGCACAGCAGATTGCATTTATATTCTTTTCCATCCGAAAAGCTTACAGTGTTTGACTGCTCCGGTGCAAGCGCGTCAATTTCCTCAACCCAGACACCTGCCATCTCGCGAAGCGTCCCGGATATCCGCCCAGATGCACGTTGTCAGACTGGTCCACAATACCACTCATAAATGTTGTGATGAGAGTACCTCCGTTTTTCACAAACTGCTCAAGCTTTTCCTTCATGCCTTCCTTTACCATGTACAGAACAGGTGCGGCAATTACCTTATATTTTGAAAAATCACCGTCAACCGGAATCATATCAACAGAGATATTTTTGTTGTAAAAATACTCATAATAGTGGTGAATCTGGTCAACATATTTAAGGTCCTGTGTAGGTCCGCTTGTGTACTCAAGTGCCCAGTAATTGTCCCAGTCAAAGATGATTCCCACATCTGACTTATTGCGTGTGCCAAGTGTCCTTGTGCCGAAGCTTTCAAGCTCCCCTCCAAGCTGTGCAGTCTCCTTAAATACTTGTGTCGTTTGTTCCGACATGTGCTATTACAGCACCGTGGAATTTCTCGCAGCCACCCTTGCTTCGTCTGAGCTGGAAGAACTGGATAGTGTCTGCACCGTGGGCTATGGTCTGATAGCTCTGTGCACGCATCTGTCCCGGACGCTTCAATGAATTGTAGTGCTGCCAGTTCTGCTGGCTTGGAGTCTGCTCCATGAGCATGAATGCTCATCCTTAAGACCTCGCATCAAATCGTGAGTCATCGCAACCATGCTCCATGGTGTGTCTATGCAGGGTAATTATCCCACGACACGATATCCATCTCCTTAGCCCACTTGAAATAGTCAAGACCCTTGAAGGTACCCATCAGGTTTGTTGTGACAAGTGCATCAGGAATGATAGCTTTTAGCGCATCGCGCTCCAGCTTATAGCAGTTCAGCATGCTGTCAGAGTAAAACCGTCTGTAGTCTGTTGATATTCCGGCAAAGCTTGTCATGCCACCCCAGGCCTCCTCGCTGAGCTCGTTAGGTACGACTATCTCATCCCAGTCATAGAAGGTGTGTCCCCAGAACTCTGTGTTCCAGGCATCATTTACGGCATCAAGAGTCTTGTACTTATCCTTGAGCCATACACGAAACTGCTTCTGACAGTTGTCACAGTAACAGTATCCGCCGTACTCATTATTGATGTGCCATACAGAAATATTTTTATTGCCGCTATAGCGTTTTGCAAGCTCTGTCGCAAGAGACTTTGCGTACTTCTGATATACCAGGGAGTTCGGACAGAAATTGTGTCTGGCTCCAAATTTATGATGGCGTCCCTCGTAGTCGGTGCTCATCGTCTCAGGATATTTTTTGACCATCCATGCAGGCAGTGCTGCTGTGGATGTTGCCATGACGATGTCGTAGTTTTCGTTTGAGAGCATATCAACTATCTCGTCAAGCTCTGTGAAATTATACTCATTCTCAGACGGCTGTATTTTAGCCCATGAAAAAACGTTGATTGTGGCACTGTTGATATGGGCATCCTTAAAGTATGCCATGTCCTGCTCCCAGATCTCCCTAGGCCACTGATTTGGATTGTAATCTCCTCCGAAAAGGATTCTTTTGAATTTTGACTGCATTTTTTACCTCCGTTATGGTATTAACCCCAATATTATGATATGAGGGTCAAAAGGTATTTTGCCCCTCATTTATGATTAATCAGATTACTACATGCTACGCATTCCCGTAATCTGACTACACTCGAAATCCGCTAATTTCCTGCGTCCCCGCAGCAAATTGCTACTTCTCGGTGTAGTGCGGGTCACTAAGGTATACATCGAATTGCATGCAAGCATGCATCGATGATACCTTTTGACCCTTTAATCATATTATGATATTCTTAAACTATAAGTGTGTTTCCTTATGCACTAATCATATAATAGATTCACGGAAAATAGTATAACATCATAAACCAAATTATATAACATTCTGAAACTAAACCGTTTTTGAAAGGAGAAAGCATGCCTATTTATTTTGGAAGCAATTTCGCAAGAGAACCGTTTCAATTCGACTCTGTCGGTAATGACTGGGAGCAGGAAAGCGTGACGCGCCCGGAGGGGTATCCGCTGTACCATTATTTACAGACGAAGGAGGGCGCGGGTGAGGTAACGGTATACAGCAGAAATCAGGCTGTTTCAGACAATATTTTGTCAAACAGTCATACGATTGAGCTACAAAAAGGGCAGGGGATTCTTATTGCTCCAAACGTGCCACACTCCTATCAAAATAAAAACATCTCATCCGGCAATAGCCTGCCCTGGAAAACAGAGTTTGCCACTTTTACAGGGACAATGGCGGCAGCCTTCAGGGAAATGTTTGATGAAAAGGAATACCGGCTGATTGATGAGAATAAGGGGATGGAGGTGTCGGAAGCGATTAACAGGGCTGTAGAAGACTTTAAGGAACGCTCCAGTGATACGCAAATGCTCTCACTAGACTGTTATGGCATCATGCTTTTGCTATCAGACCAGTCTAATCACACACACGATAATGATGATCAAAGCTATGTACGTTTTATAAAGCCTGTTATAGATGCTATAGAGGAAAGCTACATGGACGATATCAGTGCCAAGGAGCTTGCTGATGGTGTATTTGTATCGCAGCAATATCTATCGCGTGTTTTTACGGAGTTTATGAACTGCTCGGTGTATGAGTACCTGACCAACTACCGCATCAACAAAGCCAAGGAGTTACTGCTTATAAACAGCAGGCGCAAGGTGCAGGATATAGCATCTGATGTGGGGTACTCAGATGCCAGCCATTTTATCGTCATGTTCAAGAAACTTACAGGGATGACACCGGCGCAGTTTCGGAAGCTGCATATATAAGAGGATGCAACTGTTTCTTGTATTTAATAGGGTTTGATGTTAAGAAATATTTATCAGAAATATGGTGCGAAAATGAATAGCTACAATTGTTTTATAAGAATTAGGAAGTGATAATATGAGTGATAGAAACCGGATATTATGTGAGTTCAGAAATAAGACAAAAAGCATTATGGGTGATTCGTTAAAGCAGATGATATTATATGGTTCATATGCAAGAGGAGATTATGGAGATAATTCAGATATGGATATAATGGTTTTGACGGAGCTGACGGATGATAGGATTATACAGATAGAGGATGAAATATTTGATGCAGCTTATGATATTGAACTTGAGTATGGTGTGCCGATAAGTGTGAATATTAAAAATGAAAAACACTTTAAAAATTGGGTAAACAGCTTGCCGTATTATTCAAATATACAAAAGGAGGGAATTATTATTGCTTGAGGAAAATTGTATTAGTTTAGCAAATATAGAATGGAAACGTCAATGGAAACTTTAAATGTTGCCAGGGAGTGTTTAGAAAACAAACATTTTAAAGATTACAGGAGTTCGCTCCACTATTAGAGGTACAAAACAAGTTCAGTCCATACAGAAATGCGCAAAAAAGGCAATCACATAAAAAGTTCGTGATTGCCTAATTTTTAGCTTTATTGTTTCAGGGTTATGATTGTATGGAAAGTACCGGAATCATTATCATAATACATTTGCAAATTTCCGTGATATTGTTTCACGACTTTTTTAATACTCTTGATTCCGAAGCCATGTCTGCCCTTATTTGCTTTATGGGATACAGGAAGTCCATCCTGATCATACACAGGGGTGCTTCGGCAGGAATTTATGAGTATGATAATAATAAAAGGTGAATTTTCCTTTTTTTCTACGGTAAGCTCAATAAAAGAATCAGGGATGTTATCTGCTGATTCCAATGCATTATCCAATAAGTTACAGAATAACGATGTCAAATCGTGCTGGTAAATATTTTGAACAGTATCACTTCTGATATCAGTATGAAAAACAATGTGCTTCTCGTTGCATTGTCGCTGATAGCGGCAGAGAATTGCATTCAGCATTTCATTATCGCAGATTTTTGAGGTTTCTTTTAAGTCAGAAGATTCCAAAAGCTGTTGTATATAAGCATTTATTTTATCAGAATCATTTTTTTCATTGAGTAATTTGATAGATTGAAGATGTTTTTTTATATCATGGATCAGAATACTTTGATTTTCACTTTGCGAAAGTATCATTTCATAGTATTGGGCAAAATCCGATTCTTTCTGGAGCAACAACTGCATATCGGTATATTCCTGTGATTTTTTCTGATTATATTGGTTGATGCCAAATACAAGCAGATTGACCATCAGCAAAAAAACAGCACAGATTGTTACCATAAAATCAACAGGTTGGGCAAAGGCTGATGTTTCACCAATAGCAAGAAAAGTAAACATAATAAAAACAGACGAAACCGGAATTAGCATTAAAAGAAGTCCTGAGCGATCGTACTGTTCCTGATTTATATTTTTTCCTTTGAGCAGATGAATTAATAAATAGATGACTGCAAAAAATAAAATCTTGCTAAAAACCGTATAAAAAATAATTCCGGCATCTGTTTCTAAGACAAAATGCGGAAAAAACCTTGATATAATTCCGAAAACTGCAAGTTCAGATAGTCCCATAATTGCTGTAAGTATGGCGGAATGGAATAGTGCCAATAACAACTTGAGCTTAAACAACATATAAAGAAAAATAGTGTTAATCACAAAAAAACTGATGGCATTAAGCCTGTTTGTCCTAGCAGGGAAATAAGAAACAATATAGCATAAAAAGCACTCAATAGTGCCAGTTTTATTTTATTGCTATAAGAAGAGGTAAAAAGGCTGGAGGCGTATTGCCATAATATAACCGCTTCTGTAAAAAAGCTAAAAAAAAGTAAAATGATATGTTCCATCTATTTTTACCTCATACTTTCCAGATATAGTAGATAAGCATTTTTAAATGAACTGTATTTCCTGCGTGTCAGGTAGGCGGTAATCTGCTGATTCGATAAATGTATGGTTGAATGATCAAAGTCTACAATATGTTCGAAATTAACAATAAAGCTTCTGTGTGTTTGGAAAAAGCTGTTTTTGGGGAGATGTTCCAGCCAGTAGTCCATATTATGAATGGAGTCAAAATCCTGCCGGGCAGTATGTACAATTACTTTTCGTTCCTGTGCTTCTATGGCAATGATTTGAGAAGCGGGAAACGAATACACACCCTGTTTAGTTTCAACAGGAATTTTGGTAGTAATGGAATTGTAATATGTTAAGGCATCTTTCATATTTCGGAAAAAACGCTGTTTGTCCAAAGGCTTGGAAAGATAGCGGAATACATGAAAACGCATTGCCTCATCCAGATATTCGGAATATGAGGTCACCACAAAAATAAGGACATTTTTTGTTTGCTTTTTTTAATTCATTTCCTACATAAATTCCATTCATACCGGGCATTTCAATATCCAGAAAAACAATATCTTTTTCGTTTTTATCAGCCAATAAAGATTCGCCACTGGTAAAGGAAACTAATTCGGGACATTTTAAATGGTTTGATTCAAAGTAGGATTCAATATATTTCTGTAATTGTTCTATTATCAGAGTATCGTCATCACAAATTAAAATACGCATTGCACCTGGCTTTCTAATGAATGTATATTTACATACATCTTATCATATAGAATTTCCAAATGCAAAAAATGCGTATGAAAAGACATTTTAATTACAATTTTGGTTCATTATGTGTTTTGTTATTTCGTTTTACAAGCACCTTACATCGTAAAGAAAATGCGTAAATCGACCAAAAATGGACTGTAAATGTCGTTTGGTGCAATAGGGGTTGAAATCATGGCAAAAATAAAGATAATGAGAGTTGTCATTGATTTCACAAAAAAGAAAAGCAGTATAATTGCATAAACAGGGGGTAAACTAAATTTTTAAATTGGTTTTCCCCTTTAATTGAAAGGAGAAGATGATTAGTGAAAAAGAAAATAAGAAAAATTGGGATGTTAAGTAGTATAGCATTGATGATATGTTTGGGGGTGACCGGATGTTATCCGGACGGAAAAGTATCATTGGAAGAAAAAAAAGAAACAGATAGTAACCAGATTAATATTGATGAAAATGCTTCGCATATTGAAGGCAATTGGATGAGGGATTATTTGTGAATGCCCAAACAGACATAAAATCTGATGCGGATTGGCATGATAATAATGTGATTTTAAAAAGCTGGGATGTAGACAAAGTGAGTAATGTTTTTGGAAATGGAAGAAATATTTCTGAAAATAAAACCATGCCTAATATGCATAATGATAATTTGAATGATAATTATATATATTGGGATGACGGAAGTTCGATTGTTATACAGAACGGCAATTTACAATATAATACGAAAACAGAATTAGAGTACTCATATTTAGGATATTTATATGGAACCATGCCATATCTTACAGATGAAACTACAGAAAAATTTCCTGAAACAGAGATTTCAGGTATTGATAAAGAAGCGGCTATTGAACAGGTGAAAAGTATTCTGGATGAAATTGGTGTAGAAGTTTCTAAACCCAGAGTGTATTCTCTGACATATGAGAAGTTGGAAGAAAATACTGATTATTCACAAACTGATCCAAATGGAAATGCACCTCATCAGTGGACAAAGGAAGATGCGGCGTATGCATAGTCTTTAAAGGCACAATAGATACGCTGCCGATAACGGAAGTTGGATATAGAAGTGGACCGGCTGCAGGAGAAAGGATTGTGGGAATTGTGGGAAAACAAGGACTCATAGCTTTTCATGCACTTAATATATATGAACTCGAAACAGAAAATGAACTTTCAGATGAAATATTGACCACACAAACAGTTTTGGAAAATATCCAACAAAAGTTCAGAAATATTATGATTACTGATAAAGTTGAAATCGAAAAAATTAATTTAGAGTATGTTCCGGTATTAAAAAATGTTGAAAAAGGGGAGTATGAGTTAAAACCTATGTTTGTATGTATGGCAAGGCAAAATATTGAACATTCGACAGATAAGGAAGACAATGGTCTGATAGGAGACAGCAGTATTTTTCCAATAATTTTTGACGCTCAAACCGGAATGGAAATTCAGATAGGAGGTACATATTGATTCTACAACAATTGAAAGCAGATTACAAAAGAATATTCAGTTCACCTAAAATGTATTTATCAATATTAGGAGTTGTGCTTTTGTGTTATATAAGTACAGAAAAATATATACATGGCAGTGTAGATATATATTACATATTGGATATTTTAATTGGGTTGAGCGTTTTCAAAAAATTGATAATTATTTTTTCGGCGCTGCCTTGTGTGACAGGTTTTTATGACGATTGGAAACATCAATATATAAAAAATATAGTCATTCGAACGGGAAGAAGAAATTATATTATATCCAAAATCGTGGTGTGCGTATCAATTTCTTTTCTGGTAGTTTTCTTGGGAATTTTGATTTTCATAGGTCTATTAATTGGTATGGGATTCGATTATAGCGGAATAAACGGAATGGGTTTAGATGAGAATATGCCATATGGCATTTTTCTATATCAAAAGCCATTTTTATATGTATGTTGTATCGTCAGTATTTATGCAGCATCAATGGCAGTTTGGGTAATGAGTGGATTAATGATTTCATCATATATTCCTAATAGTTTTGTTGCAATATGTTCACCGCTCATTTTTAGTTATTTATTAGAAGAGATAACGGGTCTTTTACCGCCATATTTTAATATGTATCTGTTGGCGAAAGCAAGTAATATATTGGGGAAAAATGCAACGTATAGCTATTTGTATACGATATTCATATTTACAGTACTTATATTAGGCCAGGGTTTGATTTTCGCAAAACGGGTAAAAAGGAGGTTAGGGAATGAAATCAGTTAAAATTTCTTTGATTGTTGCAATACAAAATATTAGAAAATGGAGAACAAATTATCGGATTTGGATATTAGTGATATTAACTATGATATTTGTTCAATGTTATACAAAGGAGATTTCAACAAATGCATTGGCTATGGGGATGAAAAGCTCACCTTGGCTATATCCATTTTTGTATACAGATCGCTATATACGAATCCTTTTTATGTTGCCGTTGATATTTATATATTGTGACGCTCCTTTTATAGATAAGAATCAGATATATATATTAATGAGATGTAAGAGAAAATTATGGAGCATTGGTCAAATTATTTATATTTTTATGACATCAGCAATGTATTTTTCTTTAATAGCAGCTATGACGATTGTGCTAAATATAAGAAACATAGAGTACATGAATGACTGGGGAAAGGTATTAGGTACATTGGCTTTTTCAAATGTTCCGTTGGTAAAAGGGACTGCAGTAACAATAAGTACTTATATTTTAACATATTTTACACCTACTCAAGCGATGTTCTTCACTTGGTTATTATCTGTTTTGTGCGGAGGAATTTTAGGCTTAATTATATATGGGTGCAATGTTATTTCAAAGTCAAAAGTTGTTGGAATAGTAGCTTCAGGATTTTGGTTATCTTGAGTGCGGCAGTTTCAGGAAATGAAATGGCACAGTGGTTTTCGCCAGTCTCGTGGACAACATTAAATAAATTAGATGTGGGAAAATTGACACAATATCCTACATTTACTTATGTGATGGTTGTTTATATGACAGCGATTATTATTTTAAGTGTATGGATTATAAAAGTAATCGAAAAAAAGGATGTCGGAGTAATGATACGGGAGGTATAAACATGGAGAAGCTGATACAGATAAAGAATCTGACAAAATGTTTTGGAGAGACGAAGGTATTAGATAAGATAAATGTGAATTTCGATAGAGGACATATTTACGGAATCATTGGTAGAAATGGTTCAGGAAAATCTATGTTAATGAAATGTATATGTGGATTGGTTGTACCTACTTCAGGTGAAATAATAATAGATAATAAAAAATTAGGTACAGATATTGATTTGCCGGAAAATTTAGCAGGAATTATAGAAGAACCGGGATTTTTGGAAAACTATAGTGCATATAAGAATTTACAGTTTTTATCTATGATTAAAAATAAAATAGGGAAAGAAGAAATTATACAAACGTTAAAGAGCGTAAGACTTGATCCATACAGTAAATTACATGTTGGTAAATATTCTATGGGAATGAAACAAAGACTGGGAATAGCACAGGCAATTATGGAAAAACCAGAAATTTTAATTTTGGATGAACCAATGAACGGTTTGGATAACGATGGAGTTATGGAAATGAGAAAACTCTTTATTAACTTACGAGAAGAAGGAACAATGATTATAATTGCAAGCCATAATAAAGAAGATATAGAAGTGTTATGTGATGAAGTTTTTGAAATGGAGAAAGGTAAGCTTACACCTGTACAACACTAAACTGTCAAAATAACAGTGGAACCATTATTTAAGTAAGTGGTTCCACTGTTGTTTTTGTATATATAACATCATCTACAATCCGTATTCCATATTTATCAAGGTCAACCCTGCCGTCTATGACCTCAATGCCATCTGCTCTTAGACGGTTAGCCTGTTCATCGGCTCCGCCGAAGGCAAATGCCCCTGACAGCTCACCCTTTGCATTTACCACTCTGTAGCATGGAATTTCATCAGGATTGGGATTCTTGTGCAGGGCATTGCCGACAGCCCGGCACATTTTTTTATTGCCTGCAAGCTCAGCAACCTGTGCATATGTGGCAACACAACCCTTTGGAATCCTTTTACAGCCTCATATATGAGCCGGGTCGGATTATAGGTGACAAGGTCATAGCTGTCTGAAATCATGTTTTTTATAGCGTCATCAGGTATGCTGCCATCGAGAATGATGGTATTCCAGTTGTCCTTGTTCTGGTGCCAGCCGGGGATGACCGATGGGAAGGCATCTCTCCAGAAGTCGCGCCATGCAGGAGATACCTTAACATTTAAATTGATAAAACCATTGCGCTCGTAGGTCCACAGGAAAACCTTTTTGCTGTCCTTTACGCGGATGAGCTGCAGTTTGGGTCGTGGAATGGTGCTTCCTGATATGTATTTGGAATGATAAGCCGTAGTCTAATGCTTCTTGTCGTGTTTTCATAGATTTTGCCTGCTTTCTTTTTAGGTATACGATTACAGTATAACATAAAAAAGAACAAATTTATTGACTTAATTCTTCATACAACCTCTCTATCTCCCCATCTTCCTTAGAATTTACAAACACCAGTGTATCATCCGATTTTATCATGAGAATAGGAGAGTATCCGTCGAATACATACAGGCTGCATTTTCCAAGGGTGCGTCCTTCATACCTGCCGATATCGTAGCTGTCGGTAGAGGCTCCGTTTGTACGCAGGAAACTGTCATCCGGCAGCTCGTCCAGAAGCTTAAGCTCTGTGATGTCATTTACATCAATCTCGCTTGTATATCCACCGGCAGAAATAGTAAGGTTATTGTTTGTCAGAGTGATTTTTTCCTGTATATTAATCAAAGGAAGCATGCAGACAAACACCAGGATGATACAGCCGGCTGTTATTGCACAGGTGATTCCTGTGAAAATCCACGCGCCTTTTTTAGCATAATTAAACGTGTAGCTGCCGGACTGCATGCGGTTTTCAATGAGAATATGTTTGTCGTCGGGATTATAGTAGTAGCCGGTTTTCCAGTATTCATCATCGTCCACATCTATTGGTGAGGTGTTGGCAGACAGCAGTTCCTTCTTTCTGTTTAAGCCCATATAAATTGGAACAATAAATCCCAAAACGGCTATTAACTGAATGAAAATATACACATAATATGATGATGCCGGAAGTATTCCGGTGACACTTGTGTATAATGCTACATAAATCCATGCGACGGCGTTTAGCCCGCTTAGGAGAAGCATTGCGATGCTTTTATATTTCTTCATGGTATTGTTGACAATAAGGTTGAGCTTTGAATCCATGCTGTATACGTGGCTCTCGCTTTTGTTTATAAAAGCATGAAATACCAGCGAAAGTGTGGATATTAAAACAGAGCACAAAAACAGCGAAATCATAAGGATATTGTAATGGGGGTCACCAAGCATAAAGTATGGTATATATGCTGCAAGCTCAGTAATTAAAAAGAGTGCGTGCCATTTATAGCTGACTGTTGTGGCACCGGCTTCTGCAGAAACGCGAGTGTCGATATAAACCTTTTTGCGTTGGGCTTCTATTATCCATCCGTTTTGTATTTTCAGAGCATACATTTTCCGGTGGGAGCTGTTTGGAATATGAATAATTCCAAAGATATATGCAAACATCCAGATAATATATATCAGAACAAAAACGGCAATGTTAAAAAAAACAATAAAGCATATCGCAATGGAGATAATCACATTGGCAATTTGAAAGTGTTTCATTTTGCGTTTTCCGGTGGTGACGATTTCGGTTACTTCGGCATCTTCTTTGTGAGATGATGGAATATGTACATTGAGATACATGCCGTTTTCATATTTATAGGCGTGTGTGTACGCAAATTGCATACATAGTATGATAAAAAGGTTTGTAACTATAAAGATAATAAACATGATAATTTCCATAGTCTGCCTCCTCTGCTAAGCGGTACATGGTTTCATTTGTGAATACATTTTATTACACATTGATAAAAATTCCTCACGGCTCATTCCGGTGAGACAGGCCTCAGCACTTAAAAGCTCAAGCTCTGATTCCAGCTTTTCAGTGAAATCGGTATCATCTGCGATGGATTCGGACACAAAAGCGCCGAGCCGTCTGTCTGTACGGATAAATCCCTCATTTTTCAAAATCTGATAGGCTTTATTGACCGTCATTGTGTTTACACCGGCATCGCTTGCAAGCTGACGCACGGTTGGAAGCTTTTCGCCGGTCTTTAGCTCACCTTTGCCTATTCCCTTTACAATCTGGTTTCTAAGCTGTACGTATATCGGGGTGCTGCTTGACATGTCGAGTTCTATTATCATGTGAACCTCCTGTATCTTACTGTTTATATGTAATAGCCTGTTTGAAATGCATCAATATTTATGAGCAGGCTGTAATCTGACAAAACTTGTCAGTGATATAAATGTATTATTTGTATTATATACAGTAATACAGAAAAGACATTCTGTCAACGGATGTTTTAGCATCAACTATATTGACATTTGGAATATTACAATTATGATTAAAGAGTTATAAGGTATCACAACGTAAAAGAATATATATGAGGTTATAAAATGAGCAGATTAATAGAGCAGATAAAACAAAAGGATGCCTGTGCCTTCACACATGGTGGCAAATTTCATGCAGATGATGTGTTCTCATCAGCCTTGCTTTTGTATATAAACCCTGAGATCAGCATAACAAGGGGCAATAGTGTGCCTGATGATTTTACAGGAATAGTTTTTGATATAGGGCGTGGTGAGTTTGACCATCATCAGAAGGACAGCAGAATCAGGGAAAACGGTGTGCCGTATGCGGCATTTGGCCTGCTGTGGGAGGCTGTTGGAGCGGATATTCTAGGTGAGGAGCTTGCGGTAAAATTCGATGAGTCATTTGTCCAGCCTCTCGACAACAATGACAATACAGGAGAGAAAAATGAGCTTGCAACGCTTATAGGCAATTTCAACCCGTCATGGGATTATGAGGGTGGCAGCGATGAGGCTTTCTTTCAGGCGGTAAGCGTAGCAGGCATGATACTGGAAAACAAATTTGAGAGATACCGTGCAATGAGAGAGCCGATAAGAGAGTGGAGGAGGTGCTTGCAAAGCACGATCCGGCAAGCAGAATACTGGTGCTTCCTGAGTTTATACCGTGTCAGAAGGCCCTGAGTGAGACGGATATTTCGTTTGTTATTTTTCCGTCAAACAGAGGTGGCTTTTGTATACAGCCGCAGAAAAGAGAATACTCGATGAATTACAAGTGTTCTTTTCCGGCAGAGTGGCTGGGGCTTGAAGGTGAGGAGCTGGTAAATGCTACAGGAATTCCCGGTGCGATATTCTGTCACAAGGGAGGTTTTATCATGACTGTAAAGGAGCAGGATGAAGCTGTAAAGGCATGCGAAAAGGCGCTTTCTCTTCATAAGGACAGCTCTGTGATAGTATGGTATGGCAGTAAAGGAGATACTGCAGCCATAGCATGTGACAGTCAGACAGACGAGCTGCTTATAAATGTTGCAAAAGCACGAGGAATAAAGGGTGTGCATATCTGTCATGTTGATGCAATGCCTGTTCCACAGCTTGAATTAACAGAGCTTGACAGCGAGACAGCATATGCAGAGGTACTGATGGAGAAGCCACAGTGGAAGGCATATGTAAAGGAGCAGGTTAAACGAATTTTGAAGTACAGACCGGAGGCTGTGTATGTGGAAGGAAACGCATTTGAGACATATCCTGTTATACGTGCACTCAGAAAGAAGCACATTCCTGTGCTTACGATGATTGAAAATAAAGAGAAAAAAATAATGGTAAGAATACCATGATTTATGTGCATTTTTGAAAAAATTTGGTATAATATTATGATTAAAGGGGGCAAAATACCTTTTGACCATCATATCATATTATTTAAAAGAAATATAACTATTCTACAAGTAATAATACGAGGATGCAGCAGGTATGAAGACAATCATAAAATACGAGCTTGTCATAAATAAGGCACTCAGATCTGCACTCAATTATGATACACCGGATGAGCAGATTAATGAGTTTATCAGATTTTTTGGAAAACATATCGGTTCTGACCGCATATATATATTTGAGGATTGTGATGAGAAGCATGTCACCAACAATACATATGAGTGGTGTGCGGATGGAATAGTGCCGGAGATACATGAATTGCAGAATGTCGATATGGACATAATAGGCTGGTGGTATCAGCCTTTGGCAATGAGAAGAATATAATTATCACAGATATAGAGCAGATAAAGGATGAGCACAGGGAATCCTATAATCTGTTAAAGGCACAAAATGTAAAAAACCTGGTGGTATGTCCAATCCGCTACAAGGATGAGATAAAGGGCTTTTTCGGTTTGGATAATCCACCGGAAAGTGATACTCTCGGACTGACCACATTCCTAGATATGATAGGAACCTTGCTTATATCATTGCTTAAGCTGCGCAATTCCTTCACAAAGTCGAATAAGGAAGCGAAGCTTAGCAGCTATTCATCGCTTTCAAGCATCTATATATCCATGGCAGTGGTAAATGTGCAGACACACAGATACCATATAGTAAAGACTTTGGATGAGGTTACACACTTTTTGGGCGTGAAGCCACAGAAAGAGGGAGAGTATAAGATAGATGAGGATTTCCCGGGGCACATAAACAGTGTGATGAATGAGTTCTGTACTAAGGCACATCGCAAGGAGGCACTTGAATTTGTGGATATCACTACAGTAGAGGACAGACTTCGTGGAAAAAATACCATAGTACATGAGCTTATCGGGAAGGTATCGGGCTGGTGCCGTGAAAGGTTTATTCCTGTAGACTATGACGATGATGGCAGGCTTTGGCATGTGCTTTACTGCGTGGAGAATATTGACGAGGAAAAACGGCGTGAAAACAGACTCATGTATCTGGCTCAGACAGATCTCATGACAGGTATACGCAACCGCGGAAGCGGAGAGAATAAGATAACAGAGTATCTCGTCCGCAAACAGTGCGGTCTGTTATGCCTTTTAGACTGTGACAAGTTTAAGTCAATAAACGATACCTATGGACATGTGGTAGGTGACAAGGTGATAATAGCAATTGCTGATACTCTGCGCAAATCATGTCGTGATGATGATGTCGTGCTTCGCCTGGGCGGGGATGAGTTTGCGGTATTTATACCGGGGATGCTTGATAAAGAGCGGGCAGAAACTTTTTTTGACAGGCTTTTTTCAAACATAGAGCATATTGATATAGCAGAGATGAATGGAAAGCATATACTGCTCAGTCTTGGTGCATGCTTTTATGACGGAATGGATTGTATCACGTTTGACCAGCTCTACAGAAGGGCAGACACCGCCATGTATGACAGCAAGAAAAAACAGGGCTACAGTGCGACAATTTTTGATGCAAAGCATGATAGTCCGGCATATTAAATAAAAAGAGGAGAATGAAAATGCAGACAGGAAAAGCAATATCCATTCCATCAATCCTCAAGGTGGGAAATGGAACATTAAACAAAATAGGAGAGTATTTAAAGAGTGAGGAGCTAACGAGCGTAGTCATTTTTATGGGAAACGGTCTCATAGATATGTTTGGAGATGCTATAATGAAGTCACTTTCGGATGCAGATATCACCGTGCTTGAGTACAGTGAGCTTGATACAGTTGAGATAGACGATATCATCACCCTTGCTTTTGATATACCAAACAAGGCAAAGGCAGTCGTGTCAGTGGGCGGCGGAAAGGTAATAGATGCAGGAAAATATGCAGCTTTTCTAAGAAATCTGCCATTTATCAGTGTGCCGACCTCAAGCTCAAGTGATGGTTTTTCCAGCGCCAGTGCATCACTTTTGGTGCACGGCAAGCGTACATCGGTTCCGGCAAAGCTTGCACATGGTATTATAGTTGATACACAGGTCATCCGCACAGCCCCTGAGAAGTTTATATATTCAGGCATCGGTGATATGGTGTCAAAGATTACAGCGCTATATGATTGGATTTTTGAGGAAAAGCACGGTGCAGGTGTGGTCAATGACTTCGCTGTGATGGTCGCTAAAAAGGCGGTCAACAGCTTTGTGCGTACACCTTATGAGAGCATAAAGGATGAGCTTTTCCTAAAGGAGCTTGTGGATTCGCTTGCCATGAGCGGCATAGCAAACGAGATAGCGGGAAGCAGTGCGCCGACCAGCGGCAGTGAGCATCTCATTTCACATGCGCTTGACAAAATTCTTGAGCATCCACAGCTTCATGGCATACAGGTCGGCATAGCAACCTATATCATGAGTGTGGTGCAGAACCACAGATATGTAAGGGTGTGCACTGTGCTCAAAAGGACAGGCTTTTTCGACTATGCGGCCACTCTTGGCATGAGAAAGCAGGATTTTCTGGATGCGATAGATATGGCGCCATCCATGAAGCCGTTCAGGCACACATATCTGCATGAGAAGGAGTACCGCGACGCGGCAAAGAAGCTTGTGCTCGAGGATGATATACTGAATAAAATACTGGTATAGAGATATGTATGAGAAGACTATAGAGCCGGTTGCGATTATGCACACCGGATTTGGAGAGAAATTTGGCATTCCGAGGCAGAGTGGCCTCGTACCTGAGGCGGCAGGCAGATAATATTTGAACCCGAATACAGAAATCCCGATGCGCTTCGTGGAATAGAGGAGTTCACACATTTGTGGATTATATGGGGCTTTTCTGAAAACAGAGTGGAGAAATTCACACCGCTCGTCACACCACCCAGGCTTGGAGGCCGGGAAAAGAGAGGTGTTTTTGCCACGCGTTCGCCGTTTCGCCCAAACGGCATGGGACTATCCTCTGTAAGGCTTGATAAGGTTGAGTACAAAAGCAGCAAGGCCCTATAATTCATGTGTCAGGTGTAGATATGCTTGACGGCACACCAATCTATGATATAAAGCCGTATCTGGCATATGCAGACTCACATCCTAAGGCATCAGATGGCTTTGCCGCAGAGCACAGATGGGATACGGTGCATGTTATCTGGCGTGATGAGGCACTCAAAAGCTGTATGGATGAAGATACCCGCATTACTGTGGAGCATATTCTGGCACAGGATCCAAGAGCTGCATACAACAAGGCCAAGGATTATATCTATGGCATGAGATACGGCAGATTTGATATACGCTTTGTGGCCGACTCTTACGCCGGCGCGATAGAGATAGTGGATGTCGTGGAGTGTATAGACGGGTATCATAAGGTGAAGTGATTTTGATTTGCATATGGCGCCACAAGAGAGTAAAATGGTAATGCATACAAAAGGACAAATGCGTCATGAATATATTTGTAAATACATATTAAATACATATAAGGAAGGTACATACAATGAAAACAGTAAAGGACTATATCAGAACTATCCCGGATTTCCCGGAGAAGGGCATCATGTTCCGCGATGTGACAAGTGTTATCCAGGATGCAGATGGATTAAAGCTTGCAATTGATGAGATGATAAAGAGGCTTGATGGACTTGATTTTGATGTGATAGCAGGAGCAGAATCAAGGGGCTTTGTTTTTGGCATGCCGATAGCATATGCGCTTCATAAGCCGTTTGTCATGGTGAGAAAAGCAGGCAAGCTGCCATGTGAGACTGTATCAAAGACATATGACCTTGAGTATGGCACAGCAACAATTGAGATGCACAAGGACTCAATAAAGCCCGGTCAGAAGGTGGTTCTCGTGGATGATCTTATCGCTACAGGAGGCACAATGCAGGCAGCAGCAGAGCTTGTTGAGGAGCTTGGAGGAGAGGTTGTGAAGATGCTTTTCCTTATTGAGCTTGCAGGTCTTAATGGCAGAAAGCTTCTTAGCAAGTATGATGTGGACGCAGTTGTGTCATATGATGGCAAGTAGAGCTGTTATATCTGAATGAATATATTTTATATGTTTGTGCATACTGACATTAATTAAATCTATGATTTGATGAGATTAAGAGTAAGGAGAGTCGGTATGCAGCAAAAATTGGGAAAGTGGAGTCTCCGTTTTACGGAGGCTCCTTTTATATTGGAAAGCAGTTCTGTTGTAGGCACAAAGGAGGCTGACGGACCGCTTGGAGGTCTGTTTGATATTGTAGGAAAAGATGACAGGTTTGGGCAGAACACGTGGGAAAAGGCAGAGAGCTCCATGCAGCGAGATGCACTCACAATGGCCCTTGGAAAAGCACATCTGGATGCGTCCGACATGGACTATGTATTTGCAGGAGATCTGCTCGGACAGTCTATGGCCACAACATTTGGTGTGGAAAACTTCCGTATTCCGTGGTTTGGAGTGTATGGAGCATGCTCCACATGCGGGGAGTCGCTCTCGCTTGCCGCGGCATTTGTGGCAGCAGGGTATGCAAAGCATGCGGTGGCAGTGACATCAAGCCACTTCGGCAGTGCCGAAAAGCAGTTTCGCTTCCCTAACCAGTATGCTAATCAAAGACCGGTGTCAGCGACGTGGACAGTCACAGGAAGTGCAGCATTTATTGTGGGTAGTGGAGCAGGTGGTAATGAGACACAGACCGGGTGTGACAATGAAAGGACTGGGTGCGACAATGCAGATAGTATATCAAAGAAGGTGCAGATTGAGGGAATCACGACAGGAGTTGTGGTGGATTATGGCATAAAGGACGCCATGAACATGGGCGCTGCAATGGCCCCTGCGGCCTGTGAGCTGATAGTAAATCACCTGAGTGATTTTGGAAGAGAGGCATCCTATTACGATAGGATAGTGACAGGGGATCTTGGAAGCGTCGGACAGAAGATACTGATTGACCTGTGCAGGCAAAATGGCGTGGACATAAGCAAAAATCATGAGGACTGTGGCATGAAGATGTTTGATGCAACGAATCAGAACACAGGCTCAGGTGGTTCGGGCTGTGCATGCTCGGCAACTGTTTTGTCAGCATATTATCTGCCAAAGCTTAGAAGCGGTGAATTGAAGCGTATACTATTTGTGCCGACAGGAGCACTTCTTTCGCCTGTCAGCTTCAACGAGGGCGAGTCAGTACCGGGAATTGCACATGGTGTGGTGCTTGAAGCTGCAATTTGAAGCTGATGGCTTCACATATATAATAGTGTTAACGTGCCGTTTTTTGGGGATGGGCTGCACGTTCAAAAATAGAAGAAAGGCGTAAGGATATAATGGATTATGTAAAAGCATTTGTGGTGGGTGGTATAATCTGCGCCATCGTACAGATTTTAATGGAAAAAACAAAGCTCATGCCGGGCAGAATTATGGTAATGCTCGTGTGCACGGGAGCGCTTCTTGGCGCCGTCGGCATATACGGGCCATTTTCAAAGTGGGCGGGCGCCGGTGCCAACGTACCGCTTTTGGGCTTTGGCAATGTACTGTGGAAGGGTGTGAAGGAGGCAGTGGACAGCGAGGGGTTTATTGGCTTGTTTAAGGGTGGCTTTAAGGCTTGTGCGGTCGGAGTGTCGGCAGCACTAATCTTTTCGTATATCGCGGCACTCATCACGAAACCTAAGTTAAAAAGCTGATTAATTTCAGAATAATGCATAATTAACAGTAAATTGCCCATACTATCTCCAAAACGAAAAGGAGACTGATACAATGAAGAAAATGAAATATTTATTGGCACTTTGCCTGATACTCGCTGCTGCAAGCGCTTTTGCAGCCTGTGGAAACAATAGTAATGTGGCAGACACTTCAATGGTTGAAAATACACAAAGAGGTGGCTCTGCCGCCGACGATGCCGGTAAAGCCGGAAAGGATATCATAGATGGCGCCGGAAATGCCGGCAAGGATGTGATAGACGGCGCAGGCGATGCCGGAAAAGATGTGATAGACGGCGCAGGCGATGCCGGAAAAGATGTGATAGACGGCGCAGGTGATGCCGGCAAGGATGTAATAGACGGCGCAAAGGATGCCGTAGATGATGCCGGAAATGCCATAAAAAAGAGTGTTGATGGTGGAAACAACAACTAACAGCTATTTATAAAAAGAAAACAGTCACTATATATGCTTCAATGGCTGCAAAAACAAAAGCACCGACAACATCGCTGATAAAGTGCACACCTGATATCACCCGGACACAGGCAATGATAGCTGCAAGGACTGAAAGCAAAATGCTGATGAACCATAAAGGCGAGGCAGCAGGTGAGCATATTAAAACGGTAAATGCAATTATAAATGCAGAAAAAACGTGCCTGCTTGGAAAAGACCTGCCGTGGGTATCCTTTGTAATGACAGGCGGCATATCAAATTTTTCGTATGGGCGTGGTCTGTTTACGATATATCTGAAAACCGATACTGCAATAAAGCCGACAAGCGGAGCAATGATTGAGAGTGCAAGCATATGACCGGCTGTAAAGCACAGATACAGCACGTATACAGGTATGTGATAAAAACTAAATAGGTGCATATTTTATTGATTAATTCAAGCTTTCGGGCTGCCCTGTTGTTTTCACGGAATGGGGCAGTCATTTTTATGTATGTATTTTTTTTCATGATTATTTTCCATCGTTTATTTAAGAAATATTGTATTGTAACTGTCTAGAGTGGTGTCAACTGCCCTTGCGGTACTGCAGAGGTGTCATGCCATAGTGCTTTTTGAAGGCTCTGTTAAAATATGACAGGCTTTCAAATCCCACTTCACCGGAAATAGAAAGCACCGAGCTGTCTGAGCTTTGCAAAAGTCTCGCAGCCATGGTAAGGCGGTAGTCATTTAAATAGTCAACAAACGATGTGCCCATGGTCTCTTTAAAATATCTCATAAAATGAGACTCGGAAAACCCGGCTACATCAGCGATATCGGCAATGGAGATTTTGTCAGCATAATTATTTTCCACATATTTGAGCACAACCTTCATCTTATCAAGAGTCTTTTTGCTTTTTAGTGGCTTTGTCAGATTACGGCAACGGTTATCAAGCACAAAAAAGAATTCGTAGAGCTTGCTCTTTATATAAAGCTGATAGCCCTGCGGCATCGTCTTGCAAATCTCATCGCATGCATCTATTGGAGCCACGACATCCTCGTAGTATGGATACACCGGTGTAAAAACTGTCGGAACTGTGAATCTGCCGGCTAAGAGAGGTGTAAGAAAATCCTCCTTGGTGTAATCGTACTTTCCGGTAAGCAGCATCGACATGGAAAATATGATATTTTCGTACTCCATCGATTCATCCATATATTGGTCTATAGAGTGAAGCTGTCCCGGCAGAATCAGCACCAGGCTTGGCGCTGTGACATGGTACTCCTTAAAATCCACAGATATATGACCGCAGCCCTTCTTTATATAGATAAGCTCCATATCGTCGTGCCAGTGCAGCGGAACTCCGGAAAAATCAAGAGGAATAGAGCACAGGTAGGTATTGTATGGGAACGTAAGCTCACATGTGTTTTGTCTTCGTGATAATTTTCATATTCTAATATATTCATGATGATATTTTAGCATATTATTTATTAAAAAGCCACTAAAAATACCGAAAAATGATAGGATTGTGCAAGTTTTCGACTGTATATTGCAAGAATTGTGCAGTGTAATGGATTATACTTGATTCATCAAATGACACAAAGAAGTTAAGCACGCTAAATGAAAATTAGTTAATTTGACACATTGGCGTGTATACATGATAACAGATTTGGGAGGAAATCAAAATGGCAATCATGCAGGAAATCGAAACAAAGCTTCAGAAGGGAATCAGCGTTAGTACAGACGAGGAAGTATACTATGCATTACTTGAGCTTGTAAAAGACAAGGCAGAGAAAAAGGTTTCAAACAAAGGAAAGAAAAAGCTCTACTATATCTCAGCAGAGTTCCTTATCGGAAAGCTTTTATCAAACAACCTTATCAACTTAGGTATCTACGATGAAGTTAAAGAGACTCTTGAGAAAAACGGAAAGTCACTTGCTGAAATCGAGGAAATCGAGCTTGAGCCTTCACTTGGAAATGGAGGACTTGGACGTCTTGCAGCATGCTTCATAGATTCAATCGCAACACTCGGACTCAACGGAGACGGTGTAGGCCTCAACTACCACTACGGATTATTCAAGCAGGTATTTGAGAACAATCTCCAGAAGGAGACTCCAAACCCATGGATTACAAAGGAGAGCTGGCTTACAAAGACAGATATCACATATCCTGTAAGCTTTGGCGGATTCACAGTACAGTCAAGACTTTACGATATCGACGTAGTTGGATATAACAACCGTACAACAAAGCTTCACTTATTCGACATCGAGTCAGTTGATGAGTCAATCGTATGCGACACAATTGATTTCGACAAGGATGATATCAAGAAGAACCTTACATTATTCTTATATCCTGATGATTCAGATGATAAGGGACGTCTCCTTCGTGTATACCAGCAGTATTTCATGGTATCAAACGCAGCAAGACTTATCCTTGCAGAGGCAGAAGCAAAGGCTCTAATTTACATGACCTTGCTGATTATGCAGCAGTTCAGATTAACGATACACATCCATCAATGGTTATTCCAGAGCTTATCCGTCTCCTTCAGGAGAAGGGCATCCTGATGGATGAGGCTATTGAGATTGTATCAAAGGTTTGTGCATACACTAACCACACAATCCTTGCAGAGGCTCTTGAAAAATGGCCAATCAGCTTCTTGGAGAAGGCTGTTCCACAGCTTATGCCAATCATCCGTGAGCTTGACAACAAGGTTCGCGCAAAGGTAGCTGACGAGAGCACATACATCATCAAGGACGGTCTTGTACACATGGCACACATGGATATTCATTTCGGATATTCTGTAAACGGTGTTGCATACCTCCACACAGAGATTTTAAAGAATACAGAGCTCAATAACTTCTACAAGTTATATCCTGAGAAGTTCAACAACAAGACAAACGGTATCACATTCCGTCGTTGGTTAATGTCTTGTAACCCGGAGCTTTCAGCATACATCACAGAGCTTATCGGTGAAGGCTGGAAGAAGGATGCAAACGAGTTAGAGAAGCTTGGCAATTTCATCAATGATGACACTGTTCTCACAAAGCTTGTTGACATCAAGAACGCAAAGAAGACAGAGCTTGCTTCTTACTTAAAGAAGACTCAGAATCTCGACGTACCTGACAATTCAATCTTTGATATCCAGGTTAAGAGACTTCACGAGTACAAGAGACAGCAGCTCAACGTGCTTTACATCATCCGTAAGTACTTTGAGATCAAGGCAGGCAAGAAGCCATCTACACCAATCACGTGCTTCTTCGGTGCAAAGGCAGCTCCTGCATATATCATTGCAAAGGATATCATCCATGCAATTCTCTGCTTACAGCAGATTATCAACAATGATCCTGAGGTAAGTCCATACCTTAAGGTATTCATGGTTGAGAACTACAATGTAACATTAGCTGAGAAATTATTCCCGGCTGCAAATATTTCAGAGCAGATTTCCCTTGCTTCTAAGGAGGCATCAGGAACAGGAAACATGAAGTTCATGCTTAACGGTGCTATTACACTTGGAACAAGTGACGGAGCAAACGTAGAGATAGCTGAGCTTGTCGGCGATGAGAACATCTATGTATTCGGTGAGGATTCACAGACTGTTATCGACAGATATGAGAGAGGCGACTACTGCTCTAAGGATTACTATGACAAGGATGCAGACTTAAAGAAGGCTGTTGACTTCCTTGTAAGTGATGAGATGATGAAGGTTGGTTCTAAGGAGAACTTAGAGAGACTTTACAACGAGCTCCTCAACAAAGACTGGTTCATGACATTCCCTGACTTTGAGGATTACTGCAAGACAAAAGAGAAGGCTTACGCTGATTATGAGGATAAGAAGGCTTGGGCTAAGAAGATGCTTGTCAACATCAGCAAGGCTGGTTTCTTCTCTTCTGACAGAACAATCAAGCAGTACAATGATGAAATCTGGCATTTAGAGGCTTAGAATTTTTCTTCCTCCTTTAAATACAAATTGGGCTTAAGAACTCCTGCGGGTGCATCCCGCAGGGGTTCTTTTTTGCTAGAGTACGGGACGTAAGCGCAGGGGATGGCGGGCCCCCTGGCAGAAATGTAAGGGCGGGATTTACAAGTTTGGCAAATACATATATAATAAGGGGAAGAATATACACATGGAGAACTATTATGATAAAGAATAAATTTATGGCACTCACGCTTACCGTTGTACTCACAGCAGGCATGCTTACCGGCTGTGGCTCCGGCGACAAGGAAAAGGACAAGGATGCGTACAGACAGTATGGCATCAACTGTATAGAAAACGGCAGCTATGATGATGCGGTCGATGCTTTTCAGAAGGCACTGGACCAGTCGGTGGGCTCAGTGGGCGCAGAGGAGCTTGACATATGTTATTATAAGGCAAAGGCACAGTATTTAAGCGGTGACGTGGATGGAGCAATTGATACATATACGGCTATTATCGACTATAATAAGGATTCTGACGCATACTATCTGAGAGGCTGTATATATTTTGCCAAGAATGATTCAGACAAGGGCTTGAAGGATTTTAAGACGGCGCTCAGTGAGAATGATGATAATTATGAGCTCTATCTTGGCATTTATGAGACCCTGTCAAAGTATGGCATGAATGACAGGGAAAGGAATACCTGGATAAGGCATTAAAGCTTAAGGCAAAAACTGCTGACGACTACATGCAGAGAGGCCGTATATACACCATGCTTGGAGATTATGATTCAGCAATAAAGAGTCTGCAAAAGGCTATTGATGAGAAGCTTGTCAAGGCAAACTACTATATGGGTGAGGTATATCAGAAGAAGGGCGATAATGACAGCTCGCAGAAGTATTTTAAGAAATACCTGGACAGCGGTGAGGCAGATTCGTATGATCTGATGAATATGGGACAGGCGCAGATGGACAATGGTAACTATGATACTGCGATTACTTATTTTCAGAACGCACTTGAACTTGAAAGTGTGCCGAACAAGCAGCAGATAACAAAGGCTATGATTATAGCATATGAGTATTCCGGAGATTTTGCCACTGCAAAGAGCAAAATGGAGGAATACATGAAGGATTATCCTGATGATGAGGATGCAGCAAGAGAATATCAGTTTTTGGAGACCAGATAGATTATGGCAGATACTATTAAGATAGAGGATATTGAGGAGAGAGTAGTGCTCGTCGGAGTGAGTGAGCAGGACGGTGATGATGCAGATGATTCACTTTCAGAGCTTGCGGAGCTGGTAAAGACAGCAGGTGCGACAGTTGTAGGCACACTTATCCAAAGAAGAGAAAAAATTCATCCGGGCACGTATGTCGGCACCGGCAAGGTGGCGGAGATTGCAGAGCTTGTGGAGAGTACAGGGGCAACAGGCATTGTGTGCGATGATGAGCTGAGTCCGGCACAGCAGAAGAATCTGGAGACGTACCTTGACACAAAGGTTATGGACAGGACACTTGTTATTCTTGATATTTTTGCATCAAGGGCCACAACAAGTGAGGGTAAGATACAGGTTGAGCTTGCTCAGCTCAAGTACAGATTAAGCCGTTTGTCGGGACTGGGAAAGTCCATGTCAAGGCTTGGCGGTGGAATAGGAACAAGAGGTCCCGGAGAGAAAAAGCTTGAGGTGGACCGCCGTCTCATAAATGACAGGATAGCACAGCTTCGGAGAGAGCTGAAAGAGGTTCAGAAGCACAGAGATATCACAAGGGCAAAGCGTGAAAAAAATAAAGTACCGGTTGTTGCGATAGTAGGATATACTAACGCAGGTAAATCCACGCTGTTAAATCACCTGACAGAGGCAGATGTGCTTGAGGAGGATAAGCTCTTTGCAACGCTTGATCCTACAACGCGTATTCTTGCGCTTGATGGCAAGCAGCAGGTGCTTTTACTGATACGGTCGGGTTTATCAGAAAGCTGCCGCATCATCTGATAGAGGCCTTCAAGAGCACCCTTGAGGAGGCAAAGTATGCTGACATCATTTTCCATGTGGTGGACGCATCAAATATGCAGCGGGAAAAGCAGATGTTCATAACCTACCAGACATTGGATGATCTTGGTGTAAAAGACAAGAAATTTGTCACACTTTTTAATAAGCAGGATGCCCGAACAGACAACGAACCGCTGCATGATTTCAGGGCAGATTATACTCTTAACATTTCAGCGGCAAAGGATCTGGGATTAGATGAGGTAAAATCTCTTTTAGAGGAGATATTAAGAGAGAACAAGGTATATATTGAGAGAATTATCCCATATGATAAGGCTGGCGTGATACAGCTCATCAGAAAACAGGGCGAGCTTGTGTCGGAGGAATATGTGGCTGATGGGATACAGATAAAGGCATATGTGCCGATGGAGGTGTACGGCAGGCTCGATTAGGGTGCTGCTTCGCTATATCATTATATTAAGCGAGGAATTTAAAATGTCGAAAACGCGTTCAATCCGCTGGGACAAGCTGGACAACACAGCAAATCTGTTCCTAGTATAGCGGGGGAGAGCATGACAAATGTATATCGGATCTCAGTCACCTTAACTGATGAGATTGACAGTGAAAAGCTGCAGGAGGCACTGGATATAGTGCTTCCGAAGTTTGGTCTGTTTAATGTGAGACTCAGGATGGGAGTATTCTGGAACTATTTTGAGGAAAATGGCAAAAAGGCACCAAAGGTGCATGAGGAAAATACATTTCCGTGCAGATTTATAAGACCGAACAAGAATCACAGCTATCTTTTCAGGGTGACATACTATAAGAACAGAATAAATCTTGAGGTATTTCATGTGCTGACAGATGGCATGGGCGGCATAAATTTCCTTAGGGAGCTCACCTACCAGTATCTACGTCTCACACATCCGGAGATTGCAAAGCTAAAGGGCGATTCATTGACGCAGGGCACATCCTTAAATAGAGAGGACAGCTTTGTAAAGAACTACAAATCAAGTAAGCCAAGTGGCTTTAACAGGCAGAAGGCGTATCTTTTAAAGCTGGAAAAGGTACCTGATGGAGAGTTTGGGCTGATACATGGCATGATGCCTGTATCACAGCTGAAGCAGGTCTGCCACCGCTATGGAGTTTCCATAAATGATTATCTGGTAGCATGCTTTGTGTGGAGTGTGTATCAGGAGTGTTTTCACGGCATGCCAAACGATATGCCTGTCAGGGTTGCAGTTCCTGTGAACCTTCGTCCTTATTTTGACTCCGTGACCACAAAGAACTTTTTTGTCATGATATCTGCTGAATTCAGACCGCAAAACAGCTCCTACACATTTGAGGAGGTGCTTAAAATAGTGACGGATTCCATCAATTCACAGATTTCGAAGGAGCATCTGGAGGATCTTTTCTCATACAGTGTGTCAAATCAGAAAAATATCCTGATGAGACCGGTGCCTCTTTTTATAAAAAATCTGGCAATGAAGGCGGTCTATACGCAGTCGGCACTGGCGAATACCACCACTATCACCAATATTGGAAATATAAAGGTGGAGCCGGAATACGAGCCGTATATAACAGGCTTTTATTCCTTTATACCAATGTCCAAGGGACAGCCTATGAAGGGCACCATATGCTCCTACAAGGACACGCTGGTGTTTACTTTTTCATCTATTCTGGCCGATACGATGATTCAGAGAAGCTTTTTTAAAAAGCTTGTAAATGACGGAGTGGAAGTGACAATTGAGACAAATGGAGAGTATTATGACTAAATGCATGAAATGCGGTGTGTATATTGCAGACAATACAGATAAATGCCCGCTCTGCCAGCAGGTTGTGGCACCGGTTGAACTGTCATCGGACAATCATCAGGCACTGAAGGGGTTTTTGAACAGCATAATGATGTGCCGGATAAGTGTGTAAACGATACAGATAGTGCAGCAAAGAGGGCAGATAGTACAGCAAGCCATGACAACGGTACGAGATATCCTGACGTCAAGGGCGCATCAAGAAAATACAGATTACTGGAAAATATCATATTGTTTCTGTCTATAGTAGGACAGATTGTGTTGACAACTGTTGATTACATGACAGACCATGAGATAAACTGGAGCTTTATAGTGCTTCTTGTTGTAATCTATGCGAATGTGACGCTGCGTCTGGCAATAGTCGGAAGAAACGGATATATTTTTAAAATTGTAAGCACATTTGTGTTCACGGTGTTGTTTCTCGAGGGCATAGACCTGCTCACAGGAGCCAGTGCTGGGCACTTACATTTGTTTTCCCAAGCGCCATACTGGCTATGGTTCTTGCAACAATTATACTTATGATAGTAAACATAAGAAACTGGCAGAGCTACATGATGATGCAGCTTTTTCTTGTGCTGATGAGCGTGATTGCGATGATACTTGTGGCAGTCAAGGTCATATGGTTCCCATATCTGGCAATGGGAGCGATGGGCGCATCGCTGTTTTTGTTTCTCGGAACACTGATTATCGGTGACAAAAGAGCCAGAACAGAGCTGAAACGGAGATTTCATATATGATAGGCTTTCATGGAATAGGAAATTCGCATATGTTTGAGGATGAAGAGATGGGAAACTACCATCCGGAAATTGAAAACGGCGATAGTAATGGTGATAATGAAACTGGAATAATAGGAGCTTTGGGTAATAAGCTTGAAAAGACATTTAAGAACTCATTATCTGCCATGAAAAGTGAGCATGTGGAAAAAGCCCATAGCAATGCAGCTGTGCAGATGAAGAAGTCAGTATACAGGGAAAAATACTTGCTAATCTGATGGGACATATCACAAATGACCTTGCAATCGGCAAAAAAATAAAATCCGGAGAGCTCAGGAAGCGCATGAAGAACCTGCATGGCTTGTTCCGGACTGTTTTGTAACAGAGGATATAGATATGGGCGGTTTCACTATGAAGCTTTTATCTTCAAAGGAAAACCCAAATACAGAGCGTGTGATACTGCAGCTGCATGGTGGTGGATATATGGGGGCAGTGCGCAATGCATACTATGTATTTGCAGGCCTTTATAATGAGGTAAGTGAAGGCTGCTCAGTGCTCACGCCTGACTATCGCGTGGCGCCGGAGCACCTGTATCCGGCAGCACTTGAGGATGCCATAGCCTGCTATAAATGGCTCTTGTCACAGGGCTGGTTTGGTTCGCAGATTGTGCTGGCAGGAGACTCAGCGGGAGGAGGACTTGCAATGTGCCTCACCATGTATCTTCGAGACCACGTCATGCCGCTTCCGGCAGGAATAGTAGCCATGTCACCATGGACAGACCTCACAGCAGGCGGAGAGTCATATGAGACAAACTACGAAAAGGACCCACTGTTTGGGAACACAAGGGACAGTCTGATCTACGTGAATGACTATCCCGGTGACCACGATAAAATGGATCCATACATATCGCCGCTGTTTGGTAATTTCAGAGGCTTTCCACCAATGCTCATACAGGTAGGCTCGATAGAGATGCTCTTATCTGACTCGGTAGAGCCGCTGCAAAGGCAAGAATCCAGGGCGTTAAGGTGCGACTGTCAGTGTATGAGGGGATGTTTCATGTGTTCCAGATGGGATACCTCAATTTCCCTGAGTCCAAGCGTGCATGGGCGGAGGTCAAGCGTTTCCTAAAGGTGATTAAAGAGGAAGAATAAATGAAGTAATATAGGAGCATTTATGGATGTAAATAGTACCTTTGAAAAAACAGGAATAAAATGTAAAGTATTACAGGAAATTATCCAGCTGGCGAAGAAGAATTGTGTTGAAAAAGTAATTCTTTTTGGTTCAAGAGCGCGAGGTGATTATAAAGAGCGAAGTGATATAGATCTGGCTTTTTGCGGTGGTAGCAGTAGTCATTTTATTTTGGATGTAGACGAAACAACTTCAACGTTGTTGGAATTTGATATAGTGGATTTGGATAAGCCTGTAAGAAAAGAATTGTTGGAATCAATAAAAAGAGAGGGGGTAGTGCTATATGAAAAAATTTGAGAATTTTAAGGCAGCATTAGTCAATTTAAACGATATTTTTTCTTATAAAGAACCATATGGAAATGTGGAAATTGCTGGCATGGTTGGCTTATATGAAATTTGTTTTGAACAATCATGGAAGGCGATGAAAGAATTATTAGAGAATTTTGGTTATGCGGAGGGTGCAACAGGATCGCCAAGAACAATTTTAAAAACAGCTTACAAGGCAGGAATGATTAGTGATGAAGAATTATGGCTGGATGCATTGGTTTCGAGAAATAATGTTGCACACGCATATAATCAGGCAATTGCAATGGATATTATACGTCAAACCAAAGAAAAGTATTATGATATGTTTATACAATTACAGAAGAAAATAGAACAGGATTGGTTATAGCAGAGCATATCGCAAGTAAAATTTTTTATGGATTATTCACAGGCTGCATAAATACAATTGCCGGAATAAATTGCATTTATGCAGGAGAAGGATGTTGGTATTTCGAAAGTGAGGACAAAAAATATAGCCTTGTAATTCCGAACAAGGAGATTAAAGAGGTATTTAAGCTGCATATACAGGAGTGGTTCAGAAATAAAATATTTTCCAATACCGACCAGTTGCAGGACTTTTGGAAGGCTTTCAAAGATGGAAAGGAAAGCTCCTATCATAAAGGAGAAAATAATTATGGCAAAGAAAATTTTAGTAGTAGTGGACGCACAGAATGATTTTATTACAGGAACTCTTGGAAACAAAGAGTGTGACGTGGCAACAAATGTTATTGCAGAGGAAATCAGGTCAGGAAAATATGATGATGTGATATTCACAAGGGATACGCATGATGAAAACTATCTGAATACTCAGGAAGGAAAGAAACTTCCGGTAACGCATTGTATTAAAGGGACAAACGGATGGGAAGTAGACGCTCGTCTTAAAGATGCAATGAAGGAGCGTGGAGTTAATTGTGACGATATTACTTATATTGACAAGCCGACTTTTGGCAGCAAAGAGCTTGGCGAACTGCTTGCGAGATATGACAACAGCGATACAGAATTATTCTGTGGATTCTGCACAGGAATATGCGTAATAAGCAACGTAGCGATTGCAAAGACGTTCTGTAAAGACGCAGAGGTGTTCGTAATAGAAAATGCCTGCGCCTGCGTAACGCCTGAAAGTCATAAGACAGCAATAGAAGCAATGAAGATGATCCAGGTAGCATTAAGGCACACCCTCATGTTAGCGCACATGAGGGTGTGCCCTCTGCCGTATTCCCGGTCTCCAGGTTTTCGTAGTTAGTCTAGTGAGTTAAGCAGTCTTTCCTGTATAAAGCTGATAATACTTTCCCTTCTTTGAAATCAGCTCATCATGACTTCCCCTTTCAATAATGCGTCCCTGCTCCAAAACCATAATGCAGTCGCTGTTTCTGACAGTAGAAAGCCTGTGTGCGATAACAAATGTAGTACGGCCATGCATGAGCTTATCCATGCCGTCCTGAACAATACGCTCGGTACGTGTATCAATTGAGCTTGTAGCCTCATCTAGGATGAGCACAGGAGGGTCGGCGATAGCGGCACGCGCAATGGCTAGAAGCTGGCGCTGGCCCTGGCTTAGGTTTGCACCGTCCCCTGTCAGTACAGTATTGTAGCCGTCAGGAAGCTGGCGGATAAATGTATCGGCGTTTGCCAGGCGGGCAGCTGCGTATACTTCATCATCTGTGGCATCAAGCTTGCCGTAGCGGATGTTTTCCATGACAGTAGCTGTGAAAAGGTGGGTATCCTGCAAAACAATGCCAAGAGAGTGGCGCAGATCAGCTTTTTAATCTTGTTTATATTGATGCCGTCATATCTTATCTTGCCGTCTGCTATATCGTAGAAGCGGTTGATAAGGTTAGTGATGGTAGTCTTTCCAGCTCCGGTGGTGCCGACAAAGGCAATTTTCTGACCGGGTGTTGCAAAAAGATCCACATCGTGCAGTACAATTTTCTCAGGCACATATCCGAAATCCACATCGTCAAATACCACATCACCCTCGAGCTTTTTATAGTCCACAGAGCCGTCAGCCTGATGAGTATGCTTCCATGCCCATAAGCCGGTGTGCTCAGGTGTTTCAGTGAGTGTTCCGTTTTCTTCCTTAGCATTTACCAGTGAGACATAGCCCTCTCAGTCTCAGGCGCTTCATCGAGCAGTGAGAAGATACGGTCGCATCCGGCAAGTGCCATGATGATACTGTTGAACTGCTGGCTGACCTGCGAGATAGGCATGTTAAAGCTCTTGTTAAAGGTCAGAAAGCTCGCAAGCTTACCAAGGTCAGACCGCCAAAGCCTGAAAGAGCCATAACACCGCCGGCAAGAGCGCAGAGCACGTAGCTTAGATTTCCAATCTGTGCGTTTACAGGACCGAGCATGTTGGAGTACATGTTGGCATTGTAGGCGCTTTCAAAGAGCTCATCGTTTATTTTGTCGAAGGCTTCAATATTTTCCTGCTCGTGGGTAAATACCTTGACTACCTTCTGGCCGTTGAGCATTTCCTCGATGAAGCCGTTAACCTTGCCGAGGTCGCGCTGCTGCGAAAGGAAATAGCGGCTGGAGAAGCCTGCAAATTTCTTTGTCACGACTGTTGTTACGATTACCATCACGATAGTTAGTACGGTGAGCGGAATATTTAATATGACCATTGAAACAAAAACGCTCACAACAGTGATAACACTGTTAAGTATCTGCGGAAGACTCTGGCTGATGAGCTGGCGGAGTGTATCGATATCGTTTGTATAAATTGACATGATATCGCCGTGCGCATGTGAGTCAAAGTATCGGATTGGCAGATCCTGCATATGGGAAAAGAGCTCAACACGCAGGTTCTTAATGGTGCCCTGTGATACGTAGATCATTATTTTGCTGTATGCAAACGTACTGATGACGCCGATGCCGTAGAATACGGTGACCCTTCCCATTGCTGCAAGGAGTGGTCCGTAGTCTGGATTTCCTGTCTTAAGCAGTGGTACTATATAGTCATCAATCAAATTTTTGGTAAACATGGTTCCCTGCACATTTGCAAGTACACTGACAAAGATACATATCACAACAATTATGCAGGCAGGTAAATATTTCTTGAAAATAAATCCCATGAGGCGCGCAAAAAGCTTACCGGGATTTTTAATTTTGGGTTTTGGACCTCGTGGTCCTCTTGATCCTGGCATCAGGCAGCACCTCCTTCATCAAAGTCTCCTCCGCCGTTTGTCTGGGAATCATAAACATCGCGGTAGATTTCATTATTTTTAAGCAGATTTTCGTGGGTGTCAAAGCCGTCCACTTTTCCGTCATCCATCACGATGATACGGTCAGCATCCATGACTGATGAGATACGCTGTGCGATGATGAGCTTAGTGGTTCCCGGTATTGTTTTTGCGAGGGCAGCACGGATTTTTGAATCTGTTGCTGTATCTACAGCCGATGTGCTGTCATCGAGTATGAGTATCCTTGGCTTTTTAAGCAGAGCCCTTGCGATACACAGACGCTGCTTCTGGCCACCGGATACGTTGGTTCCGCCCTGCTCTATGTAGGTGTTGTACTTGTCAGGGAAGGAATCGATAAAGTCATCGGCGCATGCCATTTTGCAGGCCTCAATACACTCATCTGTGGTAGCGTTTTTGTCACCCCAGCGCAGATTTTCGAGTATGGTGCCCGAGAAAAGCACGTTCTGCTGGAGCACGACAGCTACCTTGTTTCTGAGAGTGTCCATGTCGTACTCACGCACATCGTGGCCTCCGACGATTACAGAGCCGGTGTCTGTGTCGTAGAGACGGCTTATCAGGTTTACAAGGGAAGATTTCGAGCTTCCGGTTCCTCCTATGATGCCGATGGTCTCACCGGATTTTATGTCTAGATTTATATCTGACAGAACCGGAGTTTCAGCAGTGTCTGAATATCTGAAGGTTACATGCTTAAAGCTTATGCTTCCGTCAGGCACATCGTAAAGCGGCTCCTTTGGATTGTGCAGTGTGCTCTGCTCATTTAATACCTCGCTGATTCGTCTTGCGGATGCGAGTGAGAGTGAAATCATTACAAACACCATCGAGAGCATCATGAGGTTCATCAGAATATTCATGCAATAGGTGAGAAGAGCCATCAGATCACCTGTAGTGAGAGTGCTGCTTACCACCATATGAGCTCCGAGCCAGCTTATTAACAGGATGCAGGCATACACTGTAAACTGCATGAGCGGAGAGTTGTATACCACAAGGCTTTCAGCCTTTACAAATACATCGTAGATATTTTGTGCTGCCTTTGAAAAACGTTTCTTCTCATAATCCTCACGGACGTATGCCTTTACAACGCGGATAGCGGATACGTTTTCCTGTACGCTTTCATTCAGGTCATCATAGCGCTTGAAGGCTCTGTCGAAGTATTTCATAGCCGCCTTGCTGATGAAAAGCAGTAAAGCTCCAAGCACAATGACAGCGATTAAGTATATTGTCGCAAGGCGAGGCTGATAAAAAATGACATAGCCATCGCACATATTATGGATGCAGGGGCTCTCATAGCCATGCGAAGCAGCATCATGTAAGCATTCTGGATGTTGGTCACATCGGTTGTCATACGTGTGACAAGACTCGCGGATGAGAATCTGTCGATATTTGCAAAGGAAAAGGTCTGGATGTTGCGGAACATTGCAGCACGCAGATTCTTTCCAAAGCCCATGGCGGCCTTTGCACCATATTTTGCACCGAGACATCCTGTCAAAAGACCAAACAGTGCTGCGACAATCATCCACACACCCATGATATAGATATGCCTTGTGTCGCCCATATTGACACCGTTGTCTATGATTGATGCCATGAGAAGAGGGATTATGGTATCCACAGCCACCTCAAGCAGCATGAAACAGGTGTCGCAATCGAAGCCCATTTGTATTCCTTTATTTGGGCACCTAGTGTTTTTAACATATGTTTTGTCCTTTCTTCTTATTTATATTTGATTAAAACAAACTTCCCACATTTATGGTAATGTGGTTAACTAAAAAAATACTTGCATTTAATTAGTTAGTGTGCTAACTATATTATAGATATACTTTTTTTATTGTCAAGAAAAATTTATGAGAGGATTTCAGTTATGAAGGAGTTTACACCGGACAAATACTTAGGACACAAGATAAATCGCATCAGCAGGAGCATAGACAGATATTTTGACAGAAAAAGGTGCAGCAAAACAGAATGTATACCGCGAAGCCAGGGCATGATGATTGGATATATAATGGACAATCCGGGCCAAAATATATTTCAAAAGGATATTGAGGCAGAGTTTCACCTGTCGGGGGCTACCGTGACAAATATGCTTAAAAGTCTTGAAAAAAACGGCTATATCGTGCGCACACCTATGGAAAATGATGCCAGGCTTAAGAGGATTGAGCTGACGCAAAAAGCACTGGACCATGAAAACCGGGTGAGAGAAAATATAAGGGTAATAGAGGAAGCCATGCACAAAGGCTTTTCTAAGGAAGAATTTGACATGATGCTTGGTTTTTTGGACAGGGTGATTGACAATATGGAAAAGCTTAACATGTAACAGAATAATTATAGAGTTGAAAAAGTAGCATAAATATTGTGGCTTTTTTTGTGCAATAAGCCAAAATGCTACAAAATATTGTTGAGCGTATTGACATAGCAACAATATCTTGTATAATTTAGATTGTCATCAAAAGACAGATGCACAGATTTGTATTAAATAATATGGCATTTTATATGTAGCTATATTGTAATTGTTTGGTGAAAAGCCCGCTTTACATTGCAGGGCAGTGACATGAATTAATGATTACATCTCATTTATAGCTGCATATTTTGTGCCATTACACATGGTAAAATGCATATATATAGTATGTGTATTGGATGACAATACTATATATAGTACACTACATTATATGAAATATAGTATACAGAGAGGAGAAATTTACATGAAAATCATCAAGCGAAGCGGCAGTGAGGACATATTTGATGCAGCTAAAATTGTAGCTGCAATTAGAAAGGCAAACGATTCAGTGCTAGACTATGAGAAGCTTACTGCTGATCAGATTGAGGAAATTGCAAGCAACGTGGAGACTGCATGTGAGAACATGAAGCGCTCTCCAAGCGTTGAGGAGATACAGGATATGGTGGAGAACCAGCTCATGAACAAGCGTGCCTTTACCGTAGCAAGAAACTACATCACTTACAGATACAAGCGAGCTATTGTCCGTAAGTCGAACTCCACAGACCAGCAGATTCTTAGCCTTCTTGAGTGCAATAACGAGGAGGTAAAGCAGGAGAATTCTAACAAGAATCCTACTGTAAACAGTGTACAGCGTGACTACATGGCTGGTGAGGTGAGCAAGGATATCACACGCCGTTTCCTGCTCCCTGAGGATATAGTGGAGGCTCATGAGAAGGGGCTTATCCATTTCCACGATGCAGATTATTTCGCACAGCATATGCACAACTGCTGTCTTGTAAACCTTGAGGACATGCTTCAGAACGGCACGGTAATCAGTGAGACTATGATTGATACACCAAAGAGCTTTTCAACAGCCTGCAACATTGCTACACAGGCTATCGCACAGATTGCCAGCTCGCAGTATGGTGGACAGAGTATCTCGCTTGCACATCTGGCACCGTTTGTACAGGTCAGCCGTGAGAAGTTCAGAAAGCAGGTGCTAAATGAGTTCGAGAGCGTGGGGCTTGATTTGGATGAAGAAAAAATCAACGAGGTAGCAGAGCTTCGTGTCAAGGAAGAAATCAACCGCGGTGTGCAGATGATTCAGTATCAGGTCATCACACTCATGACTACAAATGGACAGGCACCGTTTATCACAGTATTCATGTACCTGAATGAGGTATCCGATCCGCAGACAAAGGCAGATCTTGCCGCAATCATTGAGGAGATGCTGCACCAGAGAATAAAGGGCGTAAAGAACGAAAAGGGTGTATATATCACACCGGCATTCCCAAAGCTCATATATGTGCTTGAGGATGACAATATCACAGAGGATTCAAAGTACTGGGATCTCACAGTACTCGCCGCACAGTGCTCTGCAAAGAGAATGGTGCCTGACTATATTTCAGAGAAGGTCATGAAAGAGCTTAAGGACGGAGATGTGTATACATGCATGGGCTGCCGTTCATTCCTCACAGTGGACAGATGCTCACAGACAGCGGGAAATGTGGCACATGCCATGAACTTTGATCCAAACAAGCGTAAATACTATGGACGTTTCAACCAAGGTGTTGTCACTTTAAATCTCGTTGATGTGGCATGTTCATCAGAAAAGGATGAGGAAAAATTCTGGAAGATACTTGATGAGAGACTTGAGCTTTGTCACAGAGCGCTTATGTGCAGACATAAGAGGCTTCTTGGTACCAAATCCGATGTAGCACCGATTCTCTGGCAGAACGGAGCACTTGCACGTCTGAAAAAGGGAGAGGTTATAGACCCATTATTATTTAACGGATACTCAACAATCTCACTCGGCTATGCAGGACTTTGTGAGTGTGTACGCTATATGAAGGGAGTATCACACACAGAGCCAAAGGAAGGCACACGTTTGCACTTAAGGTAATGCAACGCTTAAACGATGCATGTGAGCAGTGGAAAAAGGAGTCAAACATCGATTTCAGTATATATGGCACACGCTTGAGTCTACCACCTATAAGTTTGCTAAGTGCTTACAGAAGCGCTTTGGTATCATCAAGGGTGTTACCGACAAGAACTATATTACAAACAGCTACCATGTGCATGTAACAGAGCAGATCAATGCATTTGACAAGCTAAAGTTTGAGTCACAGTTCCAAAAGCTGTCTCCGGGTGGTGCCATAAGCTACGTGGAGGTACCAAACATGCAGGACAATATCCCTGCAGTGCTTTCAGTAATGCAGTATATCTACGACAATATCATGTATGCAGAGCTGAATACAAAGAGTGACTATTGTCAGGTATGCGGCTACGATGGAGAAATCAAAATCGTGGAGGAAGAGGCTCAGGCAAGCTCATCTGGGAGTGCCCGCACTGTGGCAATCGTGACCAGAACAAGATGAGTGTAGCCCGCCGTACATGCGGCTATATCGGCACACAGTTCTGGAATCAGGGAAGAACACAGGAGATTAAAGAGCGAGTGCTTCATCTGTAGAAGTTGAATAAAAATATGCCGTATGGCAGCTTTTGAAAATATTTCATAAGCTGCTGTACGGCTTTTTTATATATAGTACCGGGGACTCTGGCAATTTGCCTATGAAAAAACTAAAAATTCTGAAGCATATAAATATATTTAACTTGCATAAAAAATTATTATACTTCTAAACCCGTAAAAGTATTGTGAAATTTCCACAAAATCTATGTGAATATCATTATTTGAATAACCGTTTGAACATACTAATCTTTGTATATTTTCCCATATTTACAAATATTAAATTGATGTATTTTTGCTAAATTGGTCATAAATAACTTGTCATTTATGTCAATTGAAACGTACGCAATAAATGTATAGACTGTAAATATAGTTATTGCAACCGATTGCGCTGTTGCGCATGGAACAGATGAAATTATGCGCGGCATGCAATTTGAGAAGGTGCATGACAGTGGCTTAATGGCTTTGATATTTATCAATTTGATAGTCATTTACCACTGCATAAAAACAAGGAGGAAAATATGAGCAGGAAGAGAAAAATGGCATCTATAACAAGTGCCGGACTGGTGTTTGCAATGCTTTTAAGCCAGAGCGCTGTGGCGGATTTGGGTACAGAGCAGGTTAAGGCAGCAGAGGAGGCCGCAAAGTGGGTAGACACAGAGTATGTGGTGAATGGAGATTTTGAGTCAGGAGCAGATAATTGGGATATTAATATACCAAAAGACACTGAAAACTGGCTTTACGGATCAGGAGCAGAAAAAGGATATTATTGCATATGGGAGAATAAAACAGAGGAAGAAAAAGATGTATCAATCTCACAGACCGTTAAGCTTCGGCCGGAACCTATAAGCTTGGAATAAAAAGCACCGGTGCAGCAGGTGGATTAAAACTGAGTGCAGGAGAATATGTCAGCACAGATTTAAAGGCTTCTGAGTGGGCTGATGATCAGAGCAAATGGGAATCAATTGAGACAGGGAAATTCACTCTTGATAAGGAAAGTGACGTGAAGGTTTTTGTTTCAGGAAAGCTGACAGCATGGAATAAAGGCAGCGCAATTGATGATATTGTTTTGTATGAAAAAGAAGCAGATGATACTGACTCTTCAGAAGAAAACAAGAAAGGCTACACAATCTCAGTAAACCAGACAGATGTAGCCGTAGAAAATGGCGATACAGTCAATCTTGAAGCTAAGATTACATATGATGGAAAAGAAATAAGTGAACTTCCTGAGGGAGTAAATTTATGGTGGTGGGTTGATAAATGGAACGACCACATAGATGGATTGGATGACGGAACATTAGAAAATGACAATGGTTCCGGAAAAACTCTTAAGGCTGCTTACACAACAAAGTCAGCTGGTAAGTATTATGTTGCAGCCCAGCTTGAGGATGCAGATAAAAATGTGCTTGGTTATGTATGCACAACTATTACATCTAAGGCACCTGAAATTGATACCTCAGTAGACAATGACGATATTGTTGTTGCAAAGGTAAAGGATTTGTCATCTGATTTTATAATGGGAATGGACATTTCATCTGTTATAACAGAATTAGACAGTGGTGTTGTATACAAGTATTATAACGGAAATGAAATTAACAACGTGACAGATTTCTGCAAATTCCTGGCAGAAAACGATATAAACCATATCCGTGTCAGAGTATGGAATAATCCATATGATTCAAACGGAAATGGATATGGTGGTGGAAATAACGATGTGGCAACCGCAAAGAAAATTGCTGATGCATGCCGCAACGCCGGAATAAAAATGCTTGTTGATTTCCATTGCTCAGATTTCTGGACTGATCCGAGTAAACAGATGGTGCCTAAGGCATGGAAGCTATACAGTTGATGAGAAGGCTGCAGCTGTAGAGGAGTTTATCAACGAATCATTAAACACAATTGATGCATCAAAGGATGTTGTAGATATGGTTCAGGTTGGAAATGAGACAACAGGCGGTTTTATAGGAGAAACAAAAACAGATGCCATGTGCAAGCTCTTTTCCGCAGGCTCAAAAGGTGTTAAGGATTACAACAGTGACGTAAAGGTTGTGATTCATGTGGAAAGTCCACAGAAGAATACACTCACAAAATGGTCAGATAACCTTGAAAATTATAATGTAAATTATGATATTCTTGGAACAAGCTACTATCCATACTGGCATGGAACACTGAGCAATTTAAAGAAAGAACTCAGCTATGTTCAGACGAAGCACAACAAGGATGCAATGGTTGTAGAAACAAGCTATGCATATACACTTGATGATTCGGATGGTCATGGAAATACTGTTCGTGAGGGGAATAATGATGACTCGGCAGATGCCACAGAGCCTTTCACTGTGCAGGGACAGTCTACTTTCATAAGAAACCTCATCAATGCAGTAAATGAGGCAGGAGGCCTTGGTGTATACTACTGGGAGCCGGCATGGATTACCGTGGGAGATACCACAGGTCTTTCAGAGGAGGCTGCAGCAGCAAGATATGAAGCAAATAAAAAGCTTTGGGAGGAAAAGGGCTCAGGCTGGGCAGCAAGCTACGGCGGTGAGTATGATCTAAATGATGCCGGAAAATGGTATGGTGGTTCGGCTGTTGACAATCAGGCAATGTTTTATCCGGATGGAACAGCAACAGCAGGTCTTAAGGTATGGAAGTATGTAAAGATCGGTGCAAAGGTTACAAAAAATGGAGTTGAGGATATAGAAACAGCAAATGTCACATCAGAGGCAGGTAAAGAGATAGAGCTTCCAAAAACAATCAATGTGACATACAATACCGAAAAGGTTGAAGAGAACGTTGTTTGGAATACAGAGGGAATTGATTTTTCAAAGGCAGGAACATACACTGTAGAGGGAACTGTCAAATTCAGCAGAAAAATCGAGCGTGGTGCTTATAAGGATAAGACAACAGGTACAACAAAATGTACAGTAGTTATAAAACAGAAAAATCTCATTACAGATGCAGATGATGCAGGCTTTGAAAAGGCTGATAATTTTACTGCCAATAACAAGATTGTCGATTCGGTTTCTTCTACCAAGGATGATAAAAAGTCAGGAGCAGCATGTGCTCACTGGTACAATGCCGGCACAGATGCAGCCGAGGCAGAAATTACATACAAGAAATCTATTACACTTGATTCAGGAGAGTATACTTTCGAGTATGTAGGACAGGGAGCTGACGGAGATGAGCTTTATGCTGAGGTTATGGATTCAGAAGGCAATATCATTGCAAAGGGAGATAATGTTACACTTGAGGGTTGGAAAAACTGGAAGACTCCAAGCGTTTCATTTAATCTTGAGAAAGAAACCAAAGTTACACTTGTTGTCGGTATCGTGAGTGCAAAAGGTGGCTGGGGAACAGTTGATGACCTATACTTATATCAGACAAAGTCAGCCGACAAGAGTGATGCCGATAATGGTAATACCGGTGATGATGACAATAATAAGCCGAATCCTCCATCTGCTGATGATGAAAACAAGGACAATACAGGAAACGGTGATACAGCCACACAGCCTGCAAAGGCTCTTACACCGGGAGCGGTTGTATCAAGCACATCCGACACCAAAACAACTGTAAAGGACACTAAGGGAATCCTTCCGGATACAGTAAAATTCGAGTCAAAGAAGGTAACTGATGAGAAGGAAGTGGCAAAGGTTGCAGATGTAGTAAAGAATAAAATTGTAGGAGTAAAGGATGTTTTAATATATGAGCTTAATCTGACAGATGGCACTACACAGCTTCATCAGCTTGCAGACAAGGTTCAGGTAACTATGGATATGCCGTTTGCATTAGCTGACAATGAGGCAATCAAGGTGTTCCGTGTAGATTCAGACAAGCTTATAGCATGCACATCAAGGGTAGCAGATGGAAAGCTTGTATTTGAGACAGACCATTTCAGCACATTTGCCTTTGTAAAGGTAAATACCAATGCAGGTACTAAAGCAGCTCCAGAAGGCGCAGCAAAGACCTCAGATGACAGCAATATGTATATGTGGCTTGTTATCGCAATGGCAGGTCTTGGCGTATCAATCGCAGCTCTTACGAAACGCAAAAAG
>ENA-OQCP01000027-OQCP01000027.1-human-gut-metagenome-genome-assembly--contig:-NODE-27-length-53567-cov-2.321145_pt1 | contig 53567 bp, 60 predicted proteins | sample MGYA00242760_ERZ504583 | MGnify/ENA primary metagenome ERZ504583 (study PRJEB26092, sample SAMD00036308) | human gut metagenome | host: Homo sapiens | study: EMG produced TPA metagenomics assembly of...
ATTTTTTGCCTTAATTACTACGCTGTAAATAGAGGTGAATCAATTTGTGTGAAAATACAAACGGTTTTTCTTCTTTGGCGTTGATTTTGGGTGAATTTATTATACTGTATTTTAAAGTTACTTTTTGTCGGGTTACATCATTTTAATCATGCAAATACTTTATACGGATGTTTTAATCCTTGAAAATAATATGCCTCTATGTTAGAATAGCTTTGAGGATGTGATAATTTGATAAATAACCAGTTTTCGGGTAATAATATGCCGTTTTACGACAATAACCTTAATTATAACCGCAATTTCAAAAAAGAGTTCCAGTATGATAATCTCAAGCAAAGATCAAGCGGTTTAGGTTTTTTTGTATTTGCGTATTCGCTTACAATGACAGTAAGCGCAATGATAGTTGTAGAAGTTTTCAAGGCTTTTGGTTCGGCAAAATATATTTATTCTGACAATTATTCAATACTGACTTACTTTATGGATATATTTATTTCCGTATTTGCCGTTGTTGTTCCTGCATTTTTTTATATAAAGCTTTCAAGAAACAGTTTAAATGATATTATCAGCACAAAATATGTAAAACAAAAAAGTATGATACCCATTCTGTTTCTCGGAATGGGGGTGCGATGATTGCAAATGTTGCCACGAGTGTTATCGCAGACAACTTCTCGCTTTTCGGAATTGAAAACACATCTTCGGGATTGACAATCGGAGATTCAAGTGTTTTGAGTATTGTTCTGAACATAATTTCAACAGCAATCGTCCCCGCTTTTGCCGAAGAATTTGCTTTCAGAGGAATAGTTATGGGTTCTCTGAGAAAGTTCGGTGATACAACAGCAGTTATAGGCTCTGCAATTTTGTTCGGTGCAATGCATCAGAATATATCACAAATTCCGTTTGCGTTTATTCTCGGACTTATTTTTGCGTATGTCGATTGCAAATTCAATTCCATTCTTCCGTCAATTGCAATCCATTTTCTTAATAACCTATATGCTGTTTCCATGAGCATTTTAAGAGATGCAAACATTGTTTCCGATTATGCGGCGACAATAATCAGTTACAGCCTGATTATTTTCTTCTGTATTGCAGGCTTTGTTTCATATATCGTACTCGCCAAAAATGATAAGAACTTTTTTAAAATGTCTGATAAGAAAGACGGAATTGTAAGTGAACTTAGCTTAAAAGAGAAAATGACTGCATTTCTTGTGAATCCCGGTATCATACTTTCACTTGTACTTTTTCTGATAACTACAATCACAAATTTAGGATTAATTAACAATGGATAAAACTTTATACTATATGCAAAAGGCTATTGAACAGGCTGAGATTGCGCTGCGGAAAAACGAAGTTCCCGTCGGTGCTGTAATTGTCAGAATGATGAAATTGTTGCCACAGGAAGAAATCGCCGTGAACAAGGCAAGAACGCTCTTCTTCATGCCGAAACAGATGCAATCTACAATGCCTGTCAAAAGCTTGGCGGTTGGAGATTGTGGAACTGTGAAATTTATGTAACACTTGAGCCTTGCCCTATGTGTGCCGGTGCAATAATCAATGCTCATATTCCAAAGGTATATTTCGGTGCTTACGACTTAAAAAACGGCGCTTGCGGTACAATTACGAATCTGTTCCAAATGCCGTTCAATTTCAAGCCTGAATCAGTCGGCGGTATTATGCAGGAGGAGTGTTCAAAACTTCTCACCGACTTTTTTAAAAACTTACGCAATAAAAAATCATAGAAAAAATCCCGCCTTTGTAAGCGGGATTTTTTATTTGCTGTTATAAGCAAAGCAACAAAATTATATTATTTTTCATCTCTTAAAATCTTACTTGCCGCAAGCATTACACCGAGCTTACCGCTGTGGAAGTTAAGACTTCCCTGCATCCATACTGCATACGGTTCACGCAACGGTGCGTCTGCAGAAAGTTCAATAGATGAACCAAGAGTAAATGCGCCTGCCGCCATAACTACCTGACTTTCGTAGCCCGGCATATCCGACGGAATCGGAGATACAAAGCTGTCAACAGCCGAACCACTCTGAACTCCCTCGCAAAAGCGGCATACCTTTTCTGCATTACCGAGCATGATAAGCTGAATAATATCTCCTCTTGCATCATTGTACTTGGGGTTTGTTTCATAACCGAGAATTTCAAAAAGTGCCGATGCAAATACTGCAGTTTTAAGTGCTTCACCCGTAACATGAGGAGCATGGTATGCACCCATAAAAAGTTCTCTGTTTGCGTTAAGAGTAGCACCGATTTCCTTGCCTGTACCGGGAGTAGTGAGTCTGTAGCACACATCTCTACAAGTTCTTTCTTCCCTGCAATATATCCGCCTGTAGGAGCAATACCTCCACCCGGATTCTTGATAAGAGAGCCTGCCATCATATCAACACCAACCGACAAAGGTTCAACCTTGTCAATAAATTCACCGTAACAGTTATCGAGCATAATAATACTTTCGGGCGAATTGGCTTTTGAAATTTCACAAAGCTTTTTGATTTCTCTCCATGTGAGCGTAGGTCTTGTGCTGTAGCCTCTTGAACGCTGTATGTAAACCATTTTAGGCTTTTTTTCTGCAATGTCGCTTGCGATTTTGTCATAATCAGGCGTTCCGTCAGGTTTAAGTTCGGTCATTTCAAATTTTATTGAAAAGTCCTTGAGTGAACCGGGATAGTCACCCTCAATGCCTATAGCGGAACGGATTGTATCATACGGCATTCCTGTTATGGAAAGCATTGTATCTCCAGTCTTAAAACGCCGAAAAGTGACAACTGATAAGGGCATAGGATACCGCTTACGAAATTATGACGGACAAGTGCGTCTTCTGCATCAAAAACATAGGCATAGACCTTGTCAAGAGCCTCTCTGCCTGCATCGTCGTATCCGTAGCCTGTAGAACCCCAAAGGTGACTTTCACGAACATCTGCAAGCTGAAAAGCCTTTATCATCTTCTGCTGGTTATATTCCTGAATATCGTCAATCTCCGCAAGCTTGTCCTTGCAAAGCTCCATTGCCTTTTCGGATGCTTTTATAACTCTTTCATCTATATCAAAAAAAACTCAAATATATCACCTTTCAAAATAATATTCCTGCCATGATCCGCACTGTTCAAAACCGAGATTATTATAAAACGACTGATTTGCATTCTTGGCTCTGTGAAGATACACGGTCTTGTTCTCAGCAATCAGTCTGTTGGATATGTACTTTACAACAGTTGAACCGTAGCCGTGCTTTCTGTAGTCGGGATGACACGATACCGCACCCAACACGGCACCGTTACTGCTTTCGGCAACGGTCATAGCCATTGCAACAAGTTTTGTACCGTCATAAACTCCGTACATTCTCGTTGCATTATGACGAAGCTTGTGATTCACATCAACATAAAAATCATCAAACGGCGGCGGAACAAAATTTTCATCGGCACAGCTTACGATGAGATTATAAACCTCTTTAATATCGGGAACATCAAAATTTATACTTTCGTCAACATTTTCAAACGGTTCTGATTTTTTCAGAATAACACCCGAAACGGATTTACTGCCGTATAAATTAAGGTTAAAATCTCCGCTGCATATTGCGCTTGACGCACCTGCAACACGCATAAATGACGAAACTTCTTCAAGATTTGTTTTATCTGTGAGAAATAAAATGAAGTTTGTTCCGCATCGGGAAATTGCACCTGTACATTCATCTGTTTTATCGTCAATTATCGTCCAGTAGTCAACGAAAGCAAGCGATGAATCGTAACTGTTGTACTGAGAAATTATTCTGCACGCAAACGGATCTTCCGCCGACAGGTTCATAATTACATTTATATAATTTTCATTGGCGGTTACTATCATTCAGACCGTCTTTCCTTTCGCTAAATTTCCGCCCGCAATATAATCGGACAATACTTTTGCAAGTTTAAAACGCTTTCGCAATCATCAAGGTTTGCCGCAGTTGAAGGAGCATGAATATACCTTGACGGAAGTGATACCGCAAGAGTTCTCACTCCGCCTCTGCTCTGATGAATTGCACCCGAATCATTACCGCCTGCAACTGCTCTCTTATACTGAACAGCTATGTTATTCTTTTCGGCAAGTTCAAAAGCGGCACTTATCATTTCTTTATCATAAACTGTCGCCCTATCCATTACGGTAACCGTTGCGCCTTTTGACAAATTGCATACCTGATGAGATGCATCAACCTCTGCAACATCAGCGGCAGTTGTGCTTTCAATAACAAGAGCAAAATCAGGATTAACCGTAAAAGCCGCAGGTCTTGCACCACGCAGTCCCACTTCTTCCTGAACAACAAATGTGAAATACATATCATATTCGGGTTCGGATTTTATAAGATTAATAAGCACATAGCAGCCGAAACGGTCGTCAAGTGCCTTTGTAACAACAGTTTTGCCGTTAATCTTAAAATCGCCCTCAAAATTAATGCTGTCACCGTAGTTTACATATTTAAGCGCATCTTCCCTGCTTTCGGCACCGATATCAATGTACATATCACTCATTTTCGGAACAGCAGTTTTTTCATCACCGTTTGTAAGATGAATCGGTTTCACACCGATTACACCGTTAAGACCGTTTCTGCCAACACATACACGCTTACCGGGAAGAACTCTTCTGTCAATTCCGCCGACCTCGTCAAATTTAAGGTAACCGTCAGATGTTATATCCGTTACCATAAGACCTACTTCATCCATATGTGCCGACACCATAAGTTTGCTTTTTGCAGACTTTTTTCCCTTTTTAAACACAATAAGGTTGCCGAGATTATCTGTTTTAATATCATCGGCACAGTCTTTAATCTCGTTAATTATAAGATTGCGAACATTCCCCTCATCACCCGAAATACCGTTGCAAAGGCAAAGCTGTTCAAGCAATTTTATGTCAATCATTGAAAGCACCTCCGCATTTAATGTATTCGGCAATAAGCTTTGCCGTATTGTCAACATCAGCTACAGAAATAACTTCATTCTGTGTATGCATATATCGCTGTGGGATTGATACAACAGCAGTTTTTACACCTTTTCCGCTGATTGAAATATGGTCGGCATTTGTACCTGTTCTGCCTGCTATCGGTTCAAGCTGATACGGTATATTTTTATTCTTTGCAACGCTTTCAAGCGATTTGCTCATTTCTTTGTTGAGAATTGAAGAAATGCAAATCATTGGTCCTTTTTCGAGTTCAATCGTAGAATAGAATCCCGAAACATCCGGCTGAGATGCAAAACTTACATCAACAACAATTGATTCGTCCGCTTCAACGGTAAAAGCACCTGTTTTAGCGCCTGTGCCAAATGTTTCTTCCTGAGAGCTCAAAAGGATAATTACTTTATAATCTGTTTCATCGTCTTTTAATAACTCTGCACACTTAACAAGCGATGCAACACCGCATCTGTTATCAAGGCAAGGCGCAACAATTCTGCCGTTCAAAAGATTTGCAGGCTTTGAGGCAAATGTCAGCATATCACCGAATGAGATGAGTTTATTAACTTCATCATACGGCAGACCGAAATCAACCCAGATTTTGTCGGTTGGCATAGCCTTGTCCTCTTTTCCGTCGGAAAGATGAGGAGGCATACAGCATACAACACCTGTTACATCAGGATTGTTCTGCAGACAAAGCAGAGTATCGGCAAGAGTTCTTGCATCAATTCCTCCGCACGGAGAAGCTTTTACAAATCCGTTTTCATTTATTTCGGTAACCATAAATCCTATGCGGTCAATGTGAGCGTCAAGCAATATGGTTTTATCTGAATTTTTGTTACCGCAAACAGCCATAAGACTGCCGTTTGATATCTTTATGTCATCCGTGTAATCAGATAAAAACTTTTCGGCAACAGACAAAGCGGGTTCTTCCCTGCCCGACACACCCATTGCACAACAGAGTTCAAAAATAAGTTCTTTTGTGTTCATTGCATATCTTACTTCAAAGCGTTGACAATTGACTTGAAGTGATTACCTCTTTCTTCAAAATTCTTGTAAAGTCCGAAGCTTGCACTTGCGGGTGAAAGCGAAACAATATCTCCCTTTGTCGTACGCTCACGGGCAACAGCTACAGCCTCTTCCATATTTGTTACATTGATGATTTCAATTTCATCCGCATCGTAGTTTGATGCCTCTTTAACGGCTTTTTCAATTTTCGGGGCAGTATCGCCGAGAAGAATAAGAAGTTTTACTTTATCGTTGATTACGGGGCCAAGCGGCTCATAAGGAATATGCTTATCATATCCGCCTGCAATAATGCAGATTTTCTGCTTGTAAAGTGAAAGTGTGCCGAGTGCGGTTCTTGTAGGACTTGACGCAATTGAATCGTTGTAATACTTAACACCGTCAACCTCTCTTACAAACTCTGCACGGTGAGCAACACCGCCAAAGGTCTTTGCAACAGCTGCCATTGTTTCTGTATCAACAAGTCCCCATACAGCTGAAATAGCGGCAAGATAATTTCTACATTATGCATACCCGGAATTTGATGTCATGAATGTTCATAATACGGGTAATTTTTCCGTAGTCATTATAGCAGATTGTATCGCCGTCAAGAAAAGCACCGTTTGAAACATTTTCTTTTACGGAGAACTTTGCAAGCTGACCTCTTACGCTGTCGGAAAAGCCGTTTGTAATCTCATTATCAAGGTTGAGAACAGCCTTTGAAAAAGCATTCTGATGAAGAATGATATTTTTCTTTGAATCAATGTACTCCTGCATATCCTTGTGTATATCAAGATGGTTGGGAGCAAGGTTTGTTACCACGCAATATCCGGACTCTTTCTCATAGAGATAAGCTGAAAGCTTGAAAGCTCAACTACTGCACAGTCATCATCATTTACGCTTTCAATTTCAGGAAGAAGCGGCTTGCCGATATTACCTCCGAGGTGTACATTAAGACCTGCCGCCTTTAAAAATTCCGAAATAATCGTTGTTGTGGTTGTTTTGCCGTCAGAACCTGTCACAGCAATAATCCTGCACGGGCAAAGGTCGAAGAAAACTTCCATTTCGGATGTAAGAACAACGCCCTTGTTACGAAGTGCAACAAGCTCATCCTTGTAAAAAGGTGTGCCCGGACTTCTGAAAACGATGTCGGCGTCAATCTCGGAAAGATAATTTTCACCGAGTAAAAGCTCTGCACCGTACTCTTTAGCTTGATACCGTTCTGCCCCAAATCTTCAAAATTCTTCTTATCGCAAGCAGTAACTTTTGCGCCCTTTTCAACAAAAAGTTTTATAAGCGGAAGATTGCTTGTACCGATTCCGATAAAAGTAACTTTTTTCCTTTTATACTGTCAAAAAATTTATCAGCCATAGCATTCATTGTAAAATCCCCTCTGCAATTAGTATTTTATGCCATTTCAGTGACTTTATGCCATACCATACAATTATACATTTTAACGGAAATAATTTCAACCGTAATACACTGATATTGCAATAATATTTTCAAAATGTTAAAATACGGTAGGTGATGTTATGCTGTACGATTTTATAATTATCAATAAAAAAAGACAAGACTCCGCTTTACAGGCAGATTTATATGTCGGTCAGAAAATCAATTGAAACGGGAAGTTTGAAAAAAGGAACAAAGCTTCCGTCAATAAGGCGATTGAGTACCGACCTTGATGTTTCAAAAACTACTGTCAACGGAGCGTATGAACAGTTGTGTGCAGAGGGATATATATCAAACAGGCCACGAAGCGGATATTATGTTGAGGCACAGTTCAGCGGTACACCGTCAAAAAGCGATAAAATGTCTTCAAATATCAACAAAACAAAAAGATACTATGAATATGATTTCAGCAGTAAAAGCATTGATGATGGTATAATCAACATAAACGAATGGAAAAATATGTTAAAGAAGTTTTAAATCAAAACTATCTGCTCACTTCCTACGGTGAAGAACAGGGTGAAGAAATTCTGAGAAATGCTCTGCAAAAATACAGCCTCGGCACACGGAGTGTAAACACCTCATACGAAAATATTATCGTCGGAGCAGGCACTCAGACGCTTTTGCACATACTCTGTTCACTTCTCGGCAATAATAAGAAAATCGCACTTGCGGATTACAGCTACATTCAGAGTGAATATGTGTTCAACAGTCACGGTTATGACATCAAATATTTCAGATGTGATAAATACGGAGCCTGTATTGACTCACTTGAAGAAATCAAGCCCGATATAATTCTTATAAATCCTAATTTTACCGTAAACAGCAACATTACAATGCCTGTTACACGCAGACTTGAGATAATCAAATGGGCAAAAGAAAATAATGTTTTGATTATTGAGGACGATTACAACGGTGAACTTCGATACAGTACGCACCCTATGCCGTGCGTACAGAATTATGATACCGAAAACACGGTTTATCTCGGCTCTTTTTCAAAGATACTTCTTCCCTCCGTCAGAATCAGTTATATGGTTCTTCCGCAAAAGCTCACAGATGAATACAACAAAATTAAAAAATACACAAATCAGACAGCATCAAAAACAGAACAAATTGCCCTTGCAAAGTATATTAATAACGGTAAGCTTGATGTTCATCTGAGAAAAGCAAGAAGAATTTATCTTGAAAAAAGCAACCTTATGCTTTCAAACATAAAGAAATATTTCGGAACCTCCGTTAAAATTGTGTTTAACGAAACTTCGCTTTATGTTTCGCTGATTTTTAAGGATAAAACGATTGACGATTCTGTTATAAAAAAATTGACGACGCATTAATTAAAACTATGCAGTTCAACAAAGCCGAAAATATGATTGTGTTAAGCTTTTCGGGAATAAAAGATGTAAAAATTGAAAGCGGAATAAAATTACTTTATGAAACAATTTCAAAATAGCATAACAAAACGGGACTGAAATCAGCCCCGTTTTTCTGTATAATCAGTTTTCACAACCGCATTTAAAAGAAGATGTATGAGAAGAGTCACAGTCGCCGCGGTGTATTGCGTTTGGTGGAAAGAATGAGTCTGTTGGAAAATCAATTTTACTGAAAACTTCGCACGGATCATCGGGCGCTGACGGACATTCCTTGCGGGGAACACAAAAATCATAGGACGGAATCATAATCTGTACATCTCTTTCAAGCCTTGTAATCGTAAAAATACCGATTGTAACAAGCACTCGCTGTGTTTCAGGCTGTGCAGGCTCTCCGTCAAGGTAATCAATAACACAATTCGGAAATGTTCTGCAAACAGTTATCGGATTCGCATTATTATAATCCTGTAGTTTTGCAGACAATGCCATTGGATTTGAAATTTGAACCGTTGCTCTCGGCAGGCAATAGGGATATTTGCACGGACAATCCGAATCTGATGTATCGCAAACAACATCTTTGTCGCTGGAGAATGACTTTACGCAGCCCTCACCGCCGTAAAGCACAACTCTTTTGCCGTACATTGCAAGACCTGTGACAGTTTCGGGAATCGCACCTGCGGCTGTATAGCTTCAACGGTGACGGCAAAATAGTACATCATATCAACCGAATAAAAGCCACGATGGAACGCAACAGGCTCAACCTCTACCGTAGATGTAATTATGCGCACATTACTTATCTTTACGGAACAAGCCCCATCAATAATTTCTGGTTTGCTTCGGTAAACATAACAGGAAGATTCGAAAGGCAATCTTTGCTCCGCAACTGTCATAGATTCGTGAAACATTGATACAAACAGGTTCACAACCGTTAGTTTGCTCGCCGCCTTCGGTGCATGCATTTTCCGAGGAACAGAAAGGTACATCTGACATAAAAATAACCTCCGTAAAAGTATTGACAGTTCAATTAATGCACTGTAACAATACATTTTATGGAGGTTTTTATTTTTGGTGATTAACAGCCGAAAATTAACCGTAAAACGGAGCAAGTGTTTTCTGAATGTTATTAAACAGATTAATCGGACTGCTGTTTGAATAGTTTGAAAGTGCTATATAAATTTGATTTTCGTCTTTGGTAAAAACAAGAGCGGCATTATATTTGTCGATTTTTCCTGTGTGAGAAATCATATTGCTGTCTTTTGACACAACAAAGCCGTAACCGTAGTTACCCTTATAAGGCGTTGTCATTTCTTTAAAAGATTTTTCCGAAATGAGCTTGTTTGTACAAAGAGCGTCAACCCATTTGAGTAAATCGGGAACATTGGAAATTAAACCAGTTGCAGAATATCCTACTCTGGGATACAATGTCCACGCATTATCGTAAATATCCTGATATCCTACAGTCGAGCTATCTGTGCTCTCAAAGCCTGTGTTCATCATTCCCGACGGCTTAAGAATATTCTCTTTAATATATTTTTCGTACGAAGTTTTGCTGACCTGTTCGATGATATCACCGAGAAGAAAATATGCACTGTTTGAGTACATATACTTCTCATCGGGTTTCAAAATTAAGTTCCTGATCAAGTATCCAGTCCATTACGGCTTTTTTATTTTTCTTTGCGGAATTTTCGGCTGAAACCTTATATTCAATCTGAGATTCGCTGTATGCATAGGTATTGGTATCGCCGTCTTTGTTGATGTAATCCTTTATGCCCGCTGTCATTGTAAGCAGGTTTTTAACGGTGATTTTTTTGCCGTATTTATATGACGGAAAATATTTGTCGATTGTATCATCAAGTGAAAGCTTTCCCTCCTCAACAAGCTGCATAACCGCAACAGCAGTAAACTGCTTTGTGAGCGAAGCAATTCTAAAGCATGTGTCCGTAGAATTCTTTGTGTGCCTGTCCTTGTCGGAAAATCCGTTAGTGCCGATATACTCAAGAGCATTTCCGATTTTGACATAAACCGTTCCCCTGAATTTGTTATCGGTTATTATTGCGTCAAGATTTTCGGAAATATCGGAAGATTTTCTTTTGAGTTCGGAATAGTTCCATGTGGGTTCTTGTGTCTGCTCATCGGAGGTTGCCGCCTTTGTTACAGGCTGTGAAGCAACCACGGCAGTTGTTTTCTCTGTAGCAGATACAGAAGGCTGCGTGTCTTTTCCGCAACCTGTAAGGCACACAGAAAAAGCTGTCAACGCAGACATTGCAAGACACAGAACCTTTTTTGATGATATAAGCACTTTAATCACCTCAGATTTTTTTCATATTACTGCAATAGTTCGCCATAAGAGTTTTTGTGCCGGCTTTATCAAAGGCGATTTCAAGCATAGTATCATTGCCCATTTTCTCGGCTTTCATTACCATACCTTTACCGAACACCTTGTGCTGAACACAATCTCCGACATTGAATACAGCACCGCTCTTAACAGGAGGTTTTGTAAATCCAAATGATTTATTCGGTGAATACGAGCTACCCGACGATTTGCCGACGGAAACTTTTTCACCTGTTCCCGATGCAAAACCGGAAGACGCCTGTGTGAACATCTGCTTTCTTCCACCGCTGTATTCAAGAAGATTATCGGGAATCTCGTTTAAGAATCTTGAGCCCTTATTATAGCTTGTTGATCCGAACAGCATTCTTGAATTTGTTTTTGTGAAATAGAGAATTTCCTTTGCTCTTGTAATTCCGACATAAGCAAGTCGCCTTTCCTCGTTGAGTTCATCGGGATTCATCATTGTTGCAACGGACGGGAACATTCCTTCTTCCATGCCTGCGATGAATACAACAGGAAATTCAAGTCCCTTTGCCGAATGTAATGTCATCATTACGCAGGTATCTGCATCTGCATCGTAGTTATCAATATCGGTCTGGAGAGAAATTTCTTCAAGAAATGCAGAGAGGTCTGCCTCATCGCCGTAGTCCTCTTCAAACTTGACGATATTTGAAGAAAGTTCTTCAATGTTTTCAATACGAACTTCAGGGTTGTCCTTTTCGGTTTTAAGATACTGTTCGTATGATGTGTGTTCAATCACAAGGTTATATAATTCTGCGAGAGAATATTCGCCGCTCTGCTCGGCTTCAATAAGTCCGTCAATAAGTGCAACAAAAGCTTTGAGCTTTGCAGAGGCACGAGAAAGCTGCGGATAGTTTTCCGCCTCCTTGATTACATCGTAAATGCTTTCGCCGAGTCCTGCGGCAATGTCTGCGGCATGGGAAACGGTTGTCGCACCTATTCCCCTTTTAGGAACATTGATAATTCTTGAAAGTCTGACATCATCATGAGGATTATTTATAACCTGAAGATATGCAACCATATCACGAATTTCTTCACGGTCATAGAATCTGTGACCGCCGATTACACGGTGCGGCACACCGCTTCTTGACAAAGCCTGCTCAATTGCGTTTGACTGGGCATTCATTCTGTAAAGAATTGCATAGTCGGAATATTTTCTTCCATCGGCAACACCGTCAAGAATAGTCTGAGCAATAAAATTAGCCTCGTCACGCTCATTCTCGGCTGTATGTACCTTAATTTTTTCGCCCTGACCGTTTTCGGTCCACAAAGTTTTACCCTTACGCATTGTGTTATTTGAGATGACCTCGTTAGCGGCATTGAGGATATTCTGTGTACTTCTGTAATTCTGTTCAAGGCGAATCATCTTTGCGTTCTTAAATGTATTTTCAAAAGAAAGAATATTTTCGATTGTAGCACCACGGAATTTGTAGATACTCTGGTCATCATCACCGACAACGCAGATGTTTCCGTATTTGCTTGCAAGCAGACTTACAAACTTATACTGAACCTTGTTAGTATCCTGATACTCATCGACCATGATGTACTTGAACTGATTTCTGTAATAGTCAAGTATATCGGGTGCTGTTTCAAAAAGCTTTACGGTATTGCAAAGCATATCGTCAAAATCCATTGCGTCGGCTGTTTTAAGCTTTGTCTGATAGATTTCATAAACCTTTGCAATCTGTGCTTTTCTGCTGTCAAATTCAGCCTCTTTACGCATTTCTTCGGGAGTAAGCATTTTATCCTTAGCCTTTGAAATTTCGGAGAGGATTGATTTTACAGGCAAAGTTTTTTCGGCAATATTGAGTTGCTTTAAAATATCCTTGACGAGTTTTTTCTGATCGTCAGTCCCGTAAACCGTGAAATGACTTGTATAACCGATTCTGTCGCCGTATCTGCGAAGGATTCTTGCACAGGTTGAATGAAAGGTAGCCGCCCAGATGTCGGCACCGCCCTCGGGAACTGCCGCACAGATTCGTTCTTTAAGCTCTCCTGCGGCTTTATTGGTAAAAGTAATGGCAAGTATCTGCCATGGTTTACAAAGCTCACACTGCAAAATGTAGGCTATTCTGTTAACAAGAACAGTTGTTTTGCCCGAACCGGCACCTGCAAGTATGAGCAAAGGTCCTTCTGTGCAGAAAACAGCCTGTTTCTGCATATCATTCATATGTGAAAAGTTTTTTTGAATCTCAGTTTGTACCATTTTTAACCTGCCTTAAAATATTGCAAAAGAAAGGGGCGAACGATGTTCGCCCTCAGTAAATTTTAAATGAATTATTTAATGCTGTCATTAAACATTGTAAGCATATCGGAAGCCTTTTCGCCGATAATCATTGTAACAAAGTTACCGTCTTTTGTAACCTTACAATTTTTCACCATATCAAGCTCTTCAGCCGAATAGGAAGCATTCTGCTGGAAGATTGAATTATAGCGGTTTGTAAGAGCAGTTTCAACTCTTGAAGCGGCATCCGAATCAGTTGCCTCAACAAGAACTACCTCTGTGTTTTTGCTGTCTGTATCAGACTTACCAACCTCAGCGGCAAACTGCTTGATATCATCGGCATTGATATTGTAATATTTGTACATATCATCCTTTGTTTCATACTTTGTTGCATCTACGCTGTACTCGGAATTCATCTTATCCATAAGATCAGCAAGATTAACTTCCTTTGCACCGCAACCTGCAAATATTGAAAGGCAAAGAACAAGAAGCAACTTGCAAAGCGAAAATTACTTTTTTCATAAAATTACCTCCAAATTTTTAAAAAAGAAAATGCGCCGAACTTAAAAAGTACGGCGCCAAACTGGTCGAGGTGACAAGATTCGAACTTGCGACCCCATCGTCCCGAACGATGTGCGCTACCAAACTGCGCTACACCTCGAAATAAAAGAGCCCCGAATAACTTCGGGGCTGTGGCTGTGGAATAGGGATTCGAACCCCAACAAACAGAGTCAGAGTCTGTCGTGCTACCGTTACACTATTCCACAAGATGTAATTGCTACCGAACTTGCAACGATATGAATTATAAGACATATCGTTCAAAAAGTCAATACTTTTTTTTAAAATTTTTTCAAAAAAATTTTCAGACCTTCAAAACAGCCGACAGCAACAGGATTTTTGACGAAAATATTTTTAAATTATTTTCGTCTAATCCTTATATCTCTGCCCAAAAAATCAAGCTGACGGGCATTTCCGCAGATTCTTGAAACAAATCTGTCAGTATAATTCTCCTGCAAATCTCTTATTGTCAGATTTGTATTTATAATTACGGGCTTGTTTGACAACATCCTTGAGTTAAAAATGTTGTAAAGCTGTGATACGGAAAACTGAGAATGAAATTCCGTTCCGAGGTCATCTATAATAAGAAGGTCGCATTCAACAAGCATATCGAATGTTGAATCATCTTCCTTGTTTGAAAAATATATTTTTTCAAGCTTTGAAACAAGTTGCGGAGCAGACGCATAAATTACACCGTATCCCCACTTTATTGCCTCGTTTGCAATTGCAAGTGACAAATGAGTTTTACCGAGTCCGGTTGCGCCTTTCATAAGTATACTTTCCGAATGCGAGTTAAAGTTATCGGCATAATTCTGACAATATCTTAAAACTCTGCTCATATGGTCGTAAGGAGATACCTTAAGCTTTGGATCAACAGTCTTGTCATAATATTCAAGATTAAAGCTTTCAAATGTAGAAAGTGACAGCGGAGCGTTTCTGTTAAGCTCGGCACATGCACAGGCTATGAGAGCAGACTTCATGCATGAACATCTGACAGTTTTGCCGTTTATGTCACAATAGCCCTTGTCATTACATTTCTTACAAAAATAATCGGGTTCAAAATAATTTTCGGGATAACCGTTATCTGTAAGGATTTTCCTGACCTCTGCCTGCATTGCAAGATTCTGATCACGAAGCTTTGAAACGGCGTCCTTCACATCTCCGCCCGCAAGAACTGCTCGGGCTGTTTTGATTCCGCCCACGGAAATCTGTTTTTCAAGTTCTTTCACACGGGGGAATTTTTTATAAACCTCTTCTTTTCTTCTTTCCGCTGCCTTTTCGGCGTTAAGTCTGCGTTCATGTAATGTGTCCGAAGCAGCCTTATAAACACTATTGCTGTATCCCATACCAACCTCTTAATTAAAAATTATCAAGTGAATTAAATTTGTCGAGTTCATTAATATCATAAGATGACGACTGTTTCTGCGACGGCTTTGATGCTGATTTTTCATACTTATGAAGTTCGTCAAGCGTGTGCAGATTGCTTGCATTCCAACGCTTTAAGATTCCGTCAATGTAGCGAAGATTCATTGTTCCCTTTGTATCGACGCATCTTTCATACGCCTCTCTGAGCATTTCGGGCGAAAACTTCCACTCGCTTACCCACTTGTCACCGTATTCAAGCTGTTTCTTTGTAGGAGAACCGACATTTTTAAGTCCGAATGCTTTTGAAACAATTTGAAAAGTTTTGCCGTTGTTTTTTGAATCTGCTTAATCTTGTTATCAGCCGCCTCAAGCGAATAAACACCGTCATTTGCCCATTGAATACCGATATTTTCAATCGTTCTGATATTGCCCTTATCAATGCTTGCACAATAATGTATAAGCATAAAGATAACATCAAGCGGAAGTCCGCAGGTGTCCTTTAGCATAAGCAGAGTTGCAATATCGGAATTTGAAAGAACCTTTCCGAGTGTTGTCTGCGTTTCTTCAACAAGCATTTTTAATTCTTCATCAACCGCAAGTCTTTGTGCCGTAAATACAAAATCAGGCTTTTGCGGTCTTGTAGCCGTAAAATGTTTTTGCGGTTCTTCTGCATTTTCCTTTGGTGACTGTTCTGTTTCCTGTTTTACAGGCTCTTGAACAGGCTGTGGCACAGTCTGTTGTGGCTGTAAAACAGTCTGAACAGGTTGCGGTGTCTGTTCCGTTTGAACAGAAGTCTGCGGTGCAGGAACAAATTCCTCGTTATTTTTTACGGGAGTAAAGGTATTTTCAATTCGATTAAACACACCCATACTTACCCAATAGTCAAGCGCCTCGGAATATCGGTTACATTGACACCTGTTGCCTTTGAAATTTCTGTGTCGTCAACGGAACGACCGGCATTACGAAGGACAAACAAAAGAACTTTAAGCTTTACGCCGTCAGAAAATTTTAATCCTTCATCGACTACTTTGGAGGGAACTGCAAAAATTGAGTTCCATGCTCCCAAATCTATATTAATTGACATTATATCCTACTTTCTGTGATTTGCTTTTTGTAAATGTCTGTTACAATATTTATAATAGTTTCATTCTCTTAAAGTGATGAAACATCTGCACTTGGATTTTAATCAGAACAACGCTCTGCTTTCATAACAGGGAGCAAAGTTTGTAACAAAGTGCAATCTGTATTTAAATTATAACATAGATTTTCAATTTTAAAAACAAAAAAATAAAATTATCTGGATTTTTTTCTGTTTCTGTGATAATATGATTTCAAATTATGAAAAGAGGTATTACAATGAAATATTCATATTTTCCTACGGGAGTTTGCTCCAGACAGATTAATCTTGAACTTGATGACAACGGTAAAATCACAAGCTGTGAGTTTGTGGGCGGCTGTTCAGGCAACACTCAGGGCATTTGTATGCTTGTTAAAGGTATGGACGCAAAAGACGCTGTTGACAGATTAAAAGGCATTGACTGCGTGGCAGAGGCACATCCTGCCCCGATCAGCTTTCAAAGGCTCTTGTTGAAGCATTAAAACTTATCTAAATAATTTTTGCGTATAAGTTTAATTATTATTCCGATAAGGATTTTACTACATAAGAAAACGCAATTACAAACAAGGTAATCACACTCATTATTGTTATGATAATGAACAAGCACAACATAAAAACATCCTTACAGATTTTTAATTTCATTATATCTGCAAGGATGTTATTTTTTTGGTTTATTATGTAGTACAGAGCAAAAAATTATTTAGAAAGGAAGTAATCCATCATTGTGAAACCTTTTTCAATATAGTTGCCTGTCTTTTTAGCCTCTTCTTCACAGAATTTGCTTACGCCGCTGTCAACTTCGTTCTTGCTGTCATAGATAAGATAAGGAACAGGATTTGAAGTGTGTGTGCGGATAGAAAGAGGTGTGGGATGATCGGGACATACGAGAACGGCAAAATCATCAAAGGTTCTGAGAAAATCGGTTACAGGCTTGAGAATATGCTCATCAATGAGTTCAATAGCCTTTACTTTATTCTCAATCTCTCCTCTGTGACCGCATTCATCGGGAGCTTCAACATGGATATATACAAAATCCGCACCGTTTTTGAATTCATCAATGGCGGCTTTGCACTTTCCGTCAAAGTTTGTGTCAATATAGCCTGTTGCACCTTCAACATCAACGCTCTTCATGCCGGCACAAATTGCAATACCTTTGAGAAGGTCAACAGCAGAAATCATACTGCCCTTCTTACCGAACTTGCCGAAGAAGCTGTCAAGAGCGGGTTTTGTACCCTCGCCCCAGAGCCAAATTGAGTTAGCGGGACGAAGTCCTTTTTCAACTCTTGCCTTGTTTACAGGATGATCTTTGAGCAAATCATAGCTTTTCTTCATCAAATCATAGAGAGCGGCAGTATCGTCACCCTTTGGAATGTATTCTTTAATCACACGACCTGAGATATCGTGAGGAGGTGTCAGTTCGCCCGGATGCGGATTGCCGTTTTTCCATACAAGACAATGACGGTATGCAACACCCGAATAGAACTTAAAAATATCGTTGCCGAGCTTTTCCTCAACATAATTGATAAGCTCTCTCGCCTCTTCTGTTGAAATGTCGCCTGCACAATAGTCAACCATAGACTTGTCCTCGTAGTTTTCTTCATCGGACAGAGTTACAAGGTTACATCTTAATGTTACATCGGTGTCTTTAAGGTCAATACCGATACTTGCCGCCTCAAGCGGAGAACGACCGCTGTAGTAAACAGCCGGTTCATAGCCGAGAACCGAAAGGTTTGCAACATCGCTGCCGGGTTTGAGTCCTTCGGCAACAGTTTTAACCATTCCGACCTCACCCTTTGAGGCAAGGTAATCCATACAAGGCTTAACAGCCTTTGCCATAGGAGTTGAATTATCAAGCTGTGCGTTTGGCTCATCAGCCATACCGTCACAGAGCATTACTAAATACTTCATACTAATTCATAGCCTTTCCGTATAATATGAAATTTATTTCTGAAGTGTGCCAAGACTTGCACACTTTAAGTACGCGTTGATAAAGCCGTCAAGATCGCCGTCCATAACAGCCTGAATGTTACCTGTTTCAAAGCCTGTTCTGTGGTCTTTTACCATTGTATACGGCATAAATACATAGCTTCGGATCTGTGAACCCCAGGTAATTTCCTTTTGAACGCCCTTGATGTCCTCGATTTTTTCAAGATGCTCACGCTCTTTGATTTCAACGAGCTTTGAAATAAGCATATTCATAGCAACATCACGGTTCTGATACTGACTGCGCTCAACCTGACTGGCAACAACGATACCTGTAGGAATATGAGTAAGACGAACAGCAGATGAAGTCTTGTTGACTTTCTGACCGCCTGCACCGCTGGCACGGTAAACATCCATTTTAATATCTTCGGGCGGAATGTGAACTTCTGTATCTTTTGCAATTTCCGGCATAACCTCAAGAGATGAGAAGCTTGTGTGTCTTCTGCCTGCCGAGTCAAACGGAGATACACGAACAAGACGGTGAACGCCTGCCTCGCTCTTTAAGTAGCCGTAAGCATTTTCACCTTCAACAAGAAGCACGGCACTTTTAAGTCCTGCCTCATCGCCGTCAAGGTAATCAACTTCTTTAACCTTAAAGCCGTGAGCCTCTGCCCAACGGGTGTACATTCTGTAAAGCATTTCAGCCCAGTCCTGAGCCTCTGTTCCGCCCGAACCTGCGTGAAATGTAAGAATTGCGTTATTTTTATCATATTCGCCTGTGAGCAAAGTCTGCAAACGCTGTTTTTCAAGATTTTCCTTGACAGCCTCAACTTCGTTTTCTGCCTCTTCAAGAAGAGATTCATCCTCTTCCTCATTTGCAAGTTCAATCAAAGCGTGAGTATCCTCGTATTTGGCAACAAGACCTTCGTAAGCCTCAACCTTGCCCTTTAAAGAACCCGTACGCTGCAAAACCTTTTGTGATTTTTCCACATCGTCCCAAAATCCCGGCTCGGTTGCCTTGAGTTCAAGCTGTTGAATTTCCGAGAGCATACCTTTCATACCGAGTGCATCGGACAAATCGTCTATTTCAGGCTTTAGAGCCTGAAGCTTTAAAAGTAATTCCTCAAACTGTACCATAAACATGTACCTTTCTGAATATAGTTTATCCTTTCACAATTTAATATTATAGCAAAAACATCCACAAAAGTAAAGAAAAACAGCTATTTTATTCATAAGTAAACTTATACACAAAACAAGTTGCATTTGTCAATACTATTTGTTATAATTAAAGTGTAAAGGTACACTGTATCGTGTATTCTTTGGAGGTTTATAATGGAATTTACAGAATACAAATGTCCGGTATGTGACAAACAGTTCAAAAAGGGTGACGATATTGTAGTCTGCCCTGAATGCGGAGCACCGCATCACAGAGAATGTTATGAAAAAGAAGGTCATTGTCATTTTGCAGACAAACACGGTGCTGATTTTTCTTTTGAAAAGGAACAGCTGGAAGAGGCCGAACAACAGGCAGAACAGGACGCTAAAGACGGTGTAGTTCTTTGCAAGCGCTGCGGAGCGGAAAATCCAAAAGAAATGTTCTATTGCTGCAGCTGCGGCGCACCGCTTTACGGTGATGACAAAAACAATCCGAACTTTCAGCAGAATCAGAATAACGGTCAGCCAAACCCGAATTTCAATCAGAATCAGGGTATGCCGCCGTTTGGTGTTCCTTTTGGTCAGGCAAATCCGCAAATGGCTGCCGCTTTTGATCCTATGGCAGGAATGAAGAGCGACGAACCGCTTGTTGACGATATCACTGCAGGTGAAGCCGCAAAATTCATTGGTAAGAACACCCCTTATTATCTGAGGATTTTCAGCTTTATCAATAAGTTTAAAAAGAGCAGATTCAATTTTTCCGCATTTATTTTATCGGGAATATATTTTCTGTACCGAAAAATGTACGGCTTAGGCGTATTATTCTCAGCTCTCGTACTCGGTTCAATGGTAGGTTCTGCTTATATTTCATCGCTTCCCGCTTGGAAATCTATCTACACAGGCATAGTACAGGCTCAGCAATCCGGACAGGTGCTTTCGCTTAGTAATTCTTTCGGACTTTCACCGACTGAGTTTTTACTGTTTCTCTCTCCTCTGCTTGCAAATGCGGTTTCACTTATAGTAATGGTTATCAGCGGTTTAATTGCAAATAAATGTTACTACAATCACTCTGTTAAGAAAATTAAAAATATAAAAAGTACAACAAATAAAGAGCTTTTGAATGAGGCACTCGAAACAAAAGGCGGAGTAAATCTCCCGATTGCTATTTCTGTAGCTTTTGCTTTCCTTGTTGTCAATTATCTGCCGATGTTCTTAATGTAAACGACAGAAACACCGTAATAAATGTATAGAAACATAATGAGTAAAAAGTTTAATGAGAAAGAAGGAATATTATGCGTATAACAAAGGCGGTTATCCCGGCGGCGGGACTCGGTACAAGAGTTCTTCCCGCAACAAAAAACATGCCGAAAGAAATGTATCCTATCGTTGACAAGCCAACTATTCAGTTATAGTTGAAGAAGCTGTTGCGGCAGGAATTACAGATATTCTCATCATCACAAACCGTGGAAAAGGACTTATGGAGGATCATTTTGATGCTTCTCCCGAACTTGAAGTCTGCTTGAAAAGAGCGGCAAAACAGAGTTTCTTGAAACAGTCAGAAATTATTTCAAACCTTGCAAACATTTCTTTTATAAGACAGAAAGAAATGAAAGGTCTTGGTCATGCCGTTCTTAAAGCAAAATCTTTTGTAGGCAATGAACCTTTTGCCGTTATGTACGGTGACGGCGTTATTACAGGCAAGGTTCCTGCAATCAAACAGCTCATAGATCATTACGGTGAATACGGTGAAGGAGTTGTAGGCGTAAAAGAGGTTGACGCTAAAGACATTCACAAGTACGGTTCACTCAAAGTTGAACATATGCACGACAATATTTTTGCCTGTACGGACATGAAGGAAAAACCGCAGACTCCCGAAGAAGTTCTTTCACTTTATTCGATTCTTGACAGATGCGTGCTCCCGGCTGAAATTTTTGAAATTCTCGAAAATACAAAGCCCGGAATCGGCGGAGAAATTCAGCTTACAGACGCAATGAGAGAGATTGCAATAACAAAAGGAATGACAGCCGTTGAGTTTGAGGGCAAGAGATACGATATGGGCAATAAATTCGGAATCTTGCAGGCTCAGATAGAAATTGGGCTTGAACACCCTGAAACAAAAGATTTATTGAAGGATTACATAAAAAATCTTGCAAAAACTTTGTAAAAAGGTATTGCAATTTTCAGAAAAGTGCAGTATAATGTGCTGCAGTTAAATATTGGATTCAAAAAAGCAAGGAGGATTTCACATCATATCAGTGTGAAATCCTCTTTTTGCTTTTAAGAACTATTTTAATTCTTTGTTATTCAATTGTTATTTCATAAGGGCAACAGTTTTCATATATATGGTATGATTTGAATCCGGCTTTAAAAGCAAGCTCTATCCCCTTTTCAATATCTCTGCCGACATCATTTATATTATGTGCGTCACTTCCGAGGGTTATGTACTTGCCTCCAAGGTCGTGATAGCGTTTAATTTCATCAAATGCAGGGAGAGTTTCACCGAGTCCCTTGAACAGTCCCGAAACATTAATTTCAAGAGCCTTATCCTTTTTAATAAGTGTTTCATAGATAAGGTCAATCTTATCTCTGTACGGTGAAAGACTCGGAATAACGCCCGTGTCACGCTTAATATATCTCAACGGATATGTAAGATGTGCAAGAGTACAAAAGCTGTCAAAAGAGGCGGTTTCGAGAAGTTCATCAAAGTACATATCGAGAATTATATGTGCATCTTCTTTTTTGAAATCCATATAATAAAAATCCGGTCTGTTTCTCAGGTTATGCACGGATGCGATTATTATGTCAAAATCTCCAAAACAAAGTGCTTTTTTGTACATTCGTCATTGTGCATCGGCTCACCGAGTTCAATGCCTCTCAGTATTTTGATTTTACCCTTGTATCTATCTTGCATAATCGAAGTTTTATAATTCGATTTTGGAATTAATTTGCTGAAATCTCCGTACTCACTTTCAGAGCCGAGCAAAATCTCGGGAGCTTCGCAGTGGTCGGTGATTGCAAGTGCAAAAAGTCCCTTGTTACAGGCACTGTTGCACATTTCTTCAACTGTATTTTCAGCATCAAAAGAGTTGCTTGAATGGGTATGAATATCACATATTTTCATTAGTAAAACACCTCACAAAAAAGATGATAACATATGAAAAAAATTTTTTCAATATTGCACTTTACTTTATTAAAAATTAGTTATATAATATGCACAAATAAAGAAAAGCAGTTTTATGCAGAATTCCAACGAAAATCTGCATAAACAGGAGGTAAAAAATGAAGGCAGTTATCACAGTAATCGGTAAAGACAGCGTTGGAATCCTTGCAAAAGTTTCAGAGGCCTGTTCAAAGGCTGATGTTAATATCGTGGAAGTAACACAGAGTGTTCTTCAGGATATGTTTGCTATGATTATGCTTGTTGAAATTGACAAATCCAACATCGGATTTGAACAGCTCCGTACAAACCTCAAAGCAGTCGGAGAATCAACAAATACAAAGGTTCATGTTATGCACGAGGACATCTTTAACAGCATGCACAGAATTTGATCAGTGCTACCGAATTGAAAGGATATACATAATATGTTAGAAACAAGAGATATACTTGAAACCATAAATATGATAGACAATGAAAACCTTGATGTAAGAACAATTACAATGGGTATTTCATTGCTTGACTGCATTGACGAGGACATTGATAAGGCTTGCACAAAGGTTTATGACAAAATCTGTCGAAATGCAAAAGACCTTGTTAAAACAGGTGAAGACATCCAGAAGGAATATGGTATTCCGATTATACATAAAAGAATTTCAGTTACCCCTATCGGTATGGTAGCCGCTCCGTGCCAGAGCAAGAATGTTGTCAAGTTTGCCCACACTCTTGACAAAGCCGCAAAGGAACTCGGCGTAAACTTCATCGGCGGTTATTCCGCTCTTGTTCAGAAGGGTTTTGCAAGCGGTGACTACGCTCTTATCGAAAGTATTCCACAGGCCTTGAGCGAAACCGATTTCGTTTGTTCATCCGTAAATATCGGTTCTACAAAAGCAGGCATCAATATGGATGCTGTTAAGATGATGGGTAAGGTCGTTAAGCAGGCTGCAGAAGTTACAGCCGACAGAAACTGCATCGGTGCCGCAAAGCTCGTTGTATTCTGTAACGCTCCCGAAGATAACCCGTTTATGGCAGGTGCTTTCCACGGTGTTGGTGAAGCCGATACTGTTATCAATGTCGGTGTATCGGTCCCGGCGTTGTAAGAGCCGCTCTTGCAAAAGACGGTGCAGGAAAAGACATCACGGAAATTGCAGATATGGTTAAGAAAACTGCATTCAAAATCACCCGTATGGGACAGCTTGTTGCAAGAGAAGCAAGCAAGCGACTTTGTGTTCCCTTTGGCATTGTTGACCTTTCACTTGCCCCGACACCTGCTGTTGGTGACAGTGTTGCATATATCTTGAGGAGATGGGACTTGAAGTGTGCGGATGCCACGGTACAACCGCTGCACTTGCACTTCTTAATGACGCTGTTAAAAAAGGCGGCGTTATGGCTTCTTCCCATGTCGGCGGTCTGAGCGGTGCTTTTATCCCCGTTTCCGAGGATGCAGGTATGATTCATGCCGCTACTGAAGGTTACCTTGATATTACAAAGCTTGAATCAATGACAGCCGTATGTTCGGTTGGTCTTGATATGATTGTAGTACCCGGTGACATCACTCCCGAGGTTATCTCTGCAATTATTGCAGATGAGGCTGCAATTGGTATGGTAAATACCAAAACAACTGCGGTAAGACTTATTCCGGCTATCGGAAAAAGTGCAGGCGAAGAACTTAATTTTGGCGGACTGCTCGGCAGAGGTCCCGTTATGCCTGTAAGGAAAGGTTCACCGGAGGCATTTATTAAGCGTGGCGGAAGAATTCCGGCTCCGCTTCAGGCGCTTAAAAACTAATTTTTCACGGGGGTGGTATTGTGGAGAATATGATTAAAAAAATCGTTGATGCCGACAACGAAGCCAAAGCCATGGAAAAGGATACTCTTGAAGAAAAAGAGGAACTTTCCAAAACTATTGAAGCCGAAACGAAGAAGATTTATGACGACTTCATGGCAAAAGCTGAAGAGGTTGTGAAACGCAACGACATTCAGGAAACAAAGAAAGCCGAACAGCAATGGGAGGAAATTCAGAGCAAGCACAATTCAGTGCATATCAAGCTTGACTCTGATTTTAAACTCAACTGTGACAAGTGGGTTGACGAAATCGTCAAAAGAACGGTTGCACAGTAACATTCCATTTACTGTTTACAAGGAGGTGTATGCGGATAATGTCAAAAACTTCGTTTGCAGTTCTGACAAAAGCAAGGTCAAAGTTCGGCAACAGACTTACCGAAAAGGATTACCAGAGTTTGCTTGCATGCCAGAGTGTCGGGGAGATTATGTCGTATCTTAAAAATAATACGCATTACTCCAAGGCTCTGACGGATGTCAGTGAGCGTGAAATTCACAGAGGACGGCTTGAGGCTCTTTTGAGGCAAAACCTTTTCTATGAATTTGACTCTTTGTGCAGATACGATTCGAGCGTAAGCTCGGGTTTGTCATCATACATTATCTCGACATTAGAGGTTGAGCAGATTATAAGATTCCTTATCCTGCTCAGTTCAAACTCGACTGACAAGTTCATCTATCAATCCCGGCGTATATTTCAAAGCATACGGAAATAGATGTTAACAAGCTTGCCAACGCAAAAAATTATGAAGAGTTTCTGAACGCCACACAGTCCTCCCAATTCTACGATATTCTCAAGCAATTTTCTCCAGATGAGAAAAATCGACTTCCAATATCGGACATTGAGAACAAGCTGTATAACTTGGTGTTCGGAAAACTGACAAAACTGATTAAAGCTACAACAAAAGGACAGGAAAAGCACGAACTTATCAACTTTTTCTTTACGATTAACGATTATAATATTTTCTCGAGAATTCTGAGATTGAAAAAGTATTATAAGCTTTCTCCCGATAATATCAAAGCAAACCTCTTGCTTAATTACACAAATCTCAGCGAAAAGACCATTGACATGATGTGTAAGGCGGAATCTTCGGGCGAGATATTCTCAATTATGCAGAATACGCATAACGGAAGATTGATTGATAAAATCGGATATGTTTATGCAAGCGATATTTCACCGAGAGTAAAATACAGGCTTGCAAAGAAAAATATGCACTTTTCCAACAACCCTTCGGTTGTAATGATTTCATATGTTTTTGTTGCCGAAACAGAGCTGATGAATATTGTTACTCTGATTGAGGGCACAAGATATGAACTTGACAATAAAATTACACAGTCATTGCTCATTAAATGATTATTTGACTGTCAAGAAGAGGTGATTATAATTTGGCTGTTTCAACCATGCAGGCCGTAAGCATTATCGGACTTACAAGGGATATTGATAATGTAATATCGGTACTTGGTGAATCAGGTGTGTTCCATCCCGATGATGTTTCATCTTTCTACAGCAACACAAAGGATTTTACACATCTGCAATCAAAAAACATCTATGCTGAACCTCTTAACACTCTTAAAGCAACATTAAGCCTTACAAAACGCAAGTTTAATCTTGTTGATGTAAGTGACTTTAATCCGACCTTTAAAGAAATTGAGCTGTTTACAAATCAGATAAACAGTGACATTGAAGTTCTTGCAGATGACAGGCTGTTTGTTGAAGAACAATTGATGCAGGCAAAGGAAAATCTTGTTGAAACAACACACTTTGTCGGACTTGGGGTTGAAATTGAAAAGCTTTTAACCTTAAAGTATAATCAGTTCACGCTTTGGCAGATTGCCTAAGGAAAGCTTTGAAAAGCTTTCAGCCTATAAAGATAATCCTTATGTGGATTTTATTGTCTGTTCCGAGGATAAATCACATTATTGGGGCGTTTATTTTGCTCCGATTGACAAAACCGAGGAAATTGACAGAATCTTTTCAGGATTGTACTTTGAAAAATGTGATGTTCTCGGAGTTAATGACACACCGAGAATTCATCTGAAAAAACTTGAGAGCCTTATTCCCCATCTTGAGGAAAAGCTTAAAGAAGCTCAGAAGCGAGTTGACGATTATGTTGACAAGTATGAGGTTAGAATCTGTAAATATCTTTCTAAGCTTGAAGAGCTTAATCTTTATGCCAAAATCCGCACAAAAGCATTGCAATACAGCAAAAGCTTTATCATTGTAGGTTGGGTTCCTACAGAGGATGCTAAGCCTCTCAGACGCAGACTCAAAAAAATTGCCAGCGTCAATGTAGATTTTTCAGACGGCAAGACGGAGATTGCAAAATCGCCGCCTGTCAAACTCAAAAACTGTTTCCTTGCAAAACCGTTTGAATTTTACACGGAGATGTACGGTGTTCCGAAATATAACGAAATTGATCCGTCACTCTTTATCGCTATCACTTATGTCATTATATTCGGCATAATGTTTGCTGACCTCGGTCAGGGCATTTGTGTATCAATTGTCGGTGCGCTTATGTGGAAACTCAGGAAAATGAAAATCGGTAAGATTCTTGTGCCGTGCGGAATTTCTTCTGCGATATTCGGCTGTGTGTTCGGAAGTGTGTTCGGATTTGAGCATGTGCTCGATCCTCTTTACAAGGCACTCTTCGGACTTGATGAAAAACCGATTGAAGTAATGTCATCAGGCTCAATTGTAATGATTCTTCTTGCGGCTGTTGCAATAGGTATTTCGCTTGTTGTGGTTGCTATGGGACTTAATATTTACAGTTCCTTCAAGCAGGGAGATGTGGGAAGAGCCTTGTTCGGATCAAGCGGTTGCGCAGGTCTTGTATTCTACTGTTCAATTATTTTCGGTGTTGCAGGACAGCTCGTATTGGGTCTGCAGGTATTTTCCCTTGCATACATTCTTTGCCTTATCGTTCTCCCCTATCTGCTCATCTTTTTCGGTGAGCCTCTCGGACTTCTTATCGCCGGTGAAAAAGACTGGCAGCCCGAAAGCTGGGGCGGATATATTCTTGAGCATGCTATCGAGTCAATCGAATTTTTGCTTGAGTATGTTACAAACACGGTAAGCTTTTTAAGAGTCGGTGCATTCGTTCTTGTACACGCAGGTATGATGACGGTTGTATTCGTACTTGCACAGACAGCTCCGGCAGTAGCATACTGGCCCGTAGTTGTCTTTGGTAATGTTTTTGTAATGGTTCTTGAGGCGCTTCTTGTTGCAATTCAGGTGTTAAGACTTGAATATTACGAGATGTTCAGTCGTTTCTATTCAGGTGAAGGCAGACCTTACGAACCTGTTAAATTAAATATTGATTGATAATTTCTTGGAGGTATTATTATGTTATTCAATTTAATTATGTTAGCTGTTCCGGTAGTATTTCTTTGCGCATCTGCAATCCTCGCAGTAAAGGCTTTTGAGCATGGAAAGAACAGAAAGAAAACAGTTCTTACTCAGATTTGCTCATTCGCTGCTGTATTTGCATTCTGCATGGTATGCCCTATCGTAGCAAGTGCTGCTACAGGTGATGCCGCTACAGCTACATCGGGTATGGCTGACGGTCTTGCATATATCGGTGCCGCTCTTGCAACAGGTCTTTCATGTATCGGCGGCGGTATTGCCGTTGGTAACGCTGCTCCTGCCGCTATCGGTGCTACAAGTGAAGATCCTAAGGCATTCGGTAAAGCAATCATCTTCGTTGTACTTGGTGAAGGTATCGCTATTTACGGTATGCTCGTTTCAATTCTTCTTATCTTTGCAAGATAATTTAAGCGATTTTAGTTTCGTTAAGGATTGATTATTATGAAATTTTTTCTTATAAGTGATAATGTCGATACCAAAATGGGTATGAGATTTGCAGGTATTGAAGGCGTAGTTGTTCATCAGGAGGATGAGGTACGCAGTGAGCTTGAAAAGGCTGTGAACAGGGATGATATTGCAGTTATTCTTATTACGGAAACACTTGTTTCGCTCTGTCCCGACCTTATTTATGACCTCAAGCTTAACCGCAAACAGCCGCTTATTGTTGAAATTCCCGACCGTCACGGTAACGGAAGAACCAAGGACAGTATTACAAAATATGTTCAGGATGCAATCGGCGTAAAGCTGTAATTATCACATATCTGAATTTATTCAGGGAGGTTATTTTTAATGGAAAACTCCAAAAACAAAACAGATAACTTTCTGAAAGCCATTAAAAAATATGCTGATGAACAAAGAAGTGCCATGCAGACAGAGGTTGCTCAGCTTAAAGAAGAAAAGCTGAAAGAGGCAACCGAAAAAGGCAGACATGACAGCGAAAAATATATCAAGGACAAACTTGAAGAATCAAGAAACAGGCAGACTGGTATTCTTGCAAAGAAAATTCAGGAAGGTCAGAAAAAACTGTTTCTCGAGAGAGCTGAAATGACTGAAAGCGTATTTAAAAAGGCTGAAGAAAAGCTTGTTGAATACACAAAAACATCAGATTACTCAAACAGCCTTGTAAAAAGTGCAAAGGAAGTTGCTAAGCTTTTTGCAGACAACGACTGTGTTGTTTATGTCAACGAAAGAGATATGAAGAACTCAGACAAAATCAAGGCAGTTTTTGCAGGAAGCACCGAGGTTGTTGCCGACAAATCAATTAAAATCGGCGGAATCAAAGGCTTTTGCAAGGCAATGAATATTGTTGCCGATGAAACTCTTGACAGCAAGCTCTATGCACAGAAAGAATGGTTTATTGAAAATTCCGGACTGAGTGTGCTTTAATCTTGCTGACTGTTAATTTCTTTTGAAAGAGATGGTAATAATATGGAAAACAACAATGTTATATATGGAATAAACGGACCTGTTGTTACCGTAAAAAATACCGACAGCTTTGAGATGATGGAAATGGTTCATGTAGGCAAGCAAAAGCTTGTCGGTGAAATCATCGGTATTACAGACGACATCACAACTATTCAGGTTTATGAGGAAACAACAGGACTTAAACCGGGCGATCCCGTTGAGGGTACCGGTGCTCCTATGAATGTTCTTCTCGGCCCCGGTATTATTGATAACATCTTTGACGGTATCGAAAGACCGCTGAAGGCTATTGAAGAAGAAGCAGGTGCGTTTATTAACCGTGGTTCTTCGGTTTCTGCTCTTGATGACAAGAAGCTGTGGAATGTTACAATGAAGGTTAAAGTCGGTGACAAGCTTGAGGGCGGTCAGATTTACGCTACTCTCCCCGAAACTCCTATCATTGAACACAGACTTATGGTTCCGCCTGAGCTTTCGGGTGAAGTTGTAAAGGTTAATCCCGACGGCGACTACAAGCTCTTTGATACAGTTGTTGTAATCAAGGATGACGAAGGCGTTGAACACAACCTTACCCTTTGTCAGCAGTGGCCAATCAGAACTTCCCGTCCTGTTAAGGAAAGACTTACATCATCTGTTCCGCTTATCACGGGTCAGAGAGTTATTGATACTCTCTTCCCTATTGCAAAGGGCGGTACAGCAGCTATTCCGGGCGGTTTCGGTACAGGTAAAACAATGACTCAGCACCAACTTGCAAAATGGTGCGACGCCGATATCATCATCTATGTCGGTTGCGGTGAGCGTGGTAACGAGATGAGCCAGGTTCTTGAGGAATTCTCAGAGCTTATTGACCCAAAGTCACAGCGTCCTATGACCGACAGAACCGTACTTATCGCCAACACATCAAATATGCCTGTTGCGGCTCGTGAGGCTTCAATATACACAGGTATTACTCTTGGCGAATATTACAGAGATATGGGTTACCATGTTGCATGATGGCTGACTCAACATCCCGTTGGCTGAGGCTCTCCGTGAGATTTCAGGCCGACTTGAAGAAATGCCTGCCGAAGAAGGTTTCCCTGCGTACCTTCCTTCAAGACTTGCCGAGTTCTATGAGCGTGGCGGTCGTGCCGAGGTTCTCAGCGGCGGCGAAGGTTCTGTAACGCTTATCGGTGCGGTTTCTCCGCAGGGTTCAGACTTCTCTGAGCCTGTAACACAGAACACAAAGCGTTTTACAAGATGTTTCTGGGCTCTTGATAAGGCTCTTGCTTATTCAAGACATTATCCCGCAATTAACTGGATGGACAGCTACAGCGAGTATTTTAACGACCTTGATCCGTGGTTCAGAGAAAATCTCGGTGAGGATTTTATTGAATACAGAAACAGAATAAGCGCACTTTTACAGGAAGAAGTTCACTTATGGAAATCGTAAAGCTATCGGTTCGGATGTACTCCCCGATGACCAGAAGCTTGTAATTGAAACAGCAAGAGTAATTCGTGTCGGTTTCTTACAACAGAACGCTTTCCATGCCGATGATACTTATGTTCCGCTTGAAAAGCAAAAGCTTATGATGAAAACCATTCTTCATCTTCATGCCAAAGCTAAGGATATAGTTGCTCAGAATATTCCGCTTTCCAAGATTCTTAATCTTGGTCTGTTTGATAAGCTTACAAAGATGAAGTATGATATTCCTAACAGCAAGCCTGAAATGTTTGACGATTACATTAAGGAAATTGACGAAAAGCTTGCTGCAATTTCTTGATAAGGAGGGAACGCAATAATGATTATAGATTATGTAGGCGTTAAAGAAATTAACGGCTCTCTTATAGTTATGGACGGTGTTAAGGGCGTTTCCAACGAGGAAATTGTTGACATTCGTCTTGATAACGGTACAATGCGTCAGGGTCGTGTCGTTCAGATTGAGGGCGAAAGAATAGTTGTTCAGGTTTTTGAGGGTACAAGAAGAATCAGCCTTAAAAACACAAGAACAAGACTTACAGGTCATCCTATGGAGATGCCTCTTTCCCCTGAAATTATCGGCCGTGTACTTGACGGTGCGGGCAAACCTATTGACGGACTCGGAGATATTTTCCCTGTTAAAAAGGCTAATATCAATGGTACTCCTATCAACCCTGTTTCCCGTGTTTATCCTAAAAACTACATCAACACAGGTATTTCAACCATTGATACGCTTATGACTCTTATCAGAGGTCAGAAGCTGCCTATCTTCTCCGGCTCAGGTATGAAACATAATGACCTTGCCGTTCAGATTGTAAGACAGGCTAAAATCAGCGGTGCAAACAGCTCTAACTTCGGTGTTGTATTTGCCGCAATGGGTGTTCAAAAAGATGTTGCAGAATACTTTAAGAAGAGCTTTGAAGAAAGCGGCGTACTTTCAAGAGTTGTAATGCTTTTGAACCTTTCAAACGATCCTATCATTGAAAGAACTCTTACACCGAGATGTGCTCTTACAATTGCTGAATATCTTGCATTTGAGCTTGATATGCACATTCTCGTTATTATGACCGATATGACATCTTATGCCGAGGCTCTTCGTGAGTTCTCGTCATCAAAAGGTGAAATTCCGGGCAGAAAGGGTTACCCCGGCTATCTTTATTCTGACCTTGCATCACTTTATGAGCGTGCAGGTATGATTAAAGGTCACAGCGGTTCTGTTACACAGATTCCGATTTTGACAATGCCTAACGACGATATTACTCATCCTATCCCCGACCTTACAGGTTACATTACAGAGGGACAGATTGTTCTTGACCGTTCACTTCAGGGACAGGGATTGTATCCGCCTGTTAATGTTCTTCCTTCCCTTTCCCGTCTTATGAAGGACGGTATCGGTGAGGGTTATACAAGAGCCGATCACCAGCCTCTTGCAAACCAGCTTTTTGCTTCTTATGCAAAGGTAATTGACGCAAGATCGCTTGCATCTGTTATCGGTGAAGAGGAGCTTTCTCCTACTGATAAGAAGTACATTGAGTTTGGCAGATTGTTTGAATCAAAGTTCGTTAATCAGGGCTTTAATGAAAACAGAAGTATTGAACAGAGTCTTGACCTTGGTTGGGAATTGCTTTCAACATTGCCGAGAGCAGAACTTGACCGTGTCGACGATGCTTTACTTGATCAGTACTATAAGGGTGACAAATAATCGTTTGAAGAAGGAGTGTGAGCATTTATGGCAGTACAGACAGTACCTACCAAGGGTAATCTTATGAATACTAAGAAATCCCTTGCACTCGCCAAAAACGGCTATGAACTGTTGGACAGAAAGCGTAACATTCTCATCAGAGAATGATGACGCTTATCGACCATGCAAACGCAATCCAGCAGAAAATTGATGACGCTTATGCAGAGGCTTACACAGCACTTCAAACGGCAAATGTTACCAACGGCTTTTGTGAAGATATTTCTAACGCTATTCCCTATGAGAACGGCTTGAAGCTTGATTCAAGAAGTGTTATGGGTGTTGAAATTCCGATTCTCACTATTGAGGAACGAGAGGACCATAACTACCTACACTACGGTCTGCGCACAACAAATTCGGCAATTGATAAGGTTTATACGAAATTTACCGAAGTTAAAAATCTTACAGTTGAGCTTGCGAGATTGAGAACAGCGTTTACCGCCTTGCCGATTCAATCAAGAAAACTCAGAAGAGAGCAAACGCTCTCAAGAACATTATGATTCCCCGTTTCGAGGAAACAGTTAAGTTCATTTCCGACGCACTTGACGAAAAGGATCGTGAGGAATTCAGCCGACTCAAGGTAATCAAGAAGAAAAAGCAAAAAGATGCTGCTTTGAAAAAAGCTAAAGAATTAAGTGCTGAAAGCGCATAAATTATCAGCCGACCGTAATTGGTCGGGCTGTTTTAATGCAAATACAGAAATAAAAACGGGTTGACAAGTTTTCAGCAAGTCAATCCGTTTTTTTGATTTTTAATCACTTACGGTCAAGTTTTCTTCCGTGCATTTTCTCTTTTGTCTTTGTTCCCTTTGCTTTAAAGATAATCAGGTATCCTGCAAGAAGTGCAAGGAATGTTGTCTGAGTATAGAACAAGGCGTAATCTCCGCTTGAAAAGCCCTTGCCGTGCTTTACGGGCTTATCCTCGGGCTTTTCTGTGGGAATAGCTCAATGCCGTCATAATTGCCCGAAATCACCGCCTCATCGGGCGAAGACACCGCAGACACACTTACGCAAAAGGCTGATGAAAAAGTCATCAGAACAGCCATTAACAAGGTGATTATTAATTTAGTCTTTCTCATAATATTTCCCTTTGTAAAAATTAAGATTTAAAATAACTACAGTTAATTGTATCACAAGAGAAATATATATGCAACTGCTCTTTATTCTTCTGTCCAAACCTCTTTTGCCATATTATTTATTTTAAATCAAAGCGACTGCATCTTCTGCAATCTGTTCGGGTGTGAGGCGGTTTTCTTTGAGGACATCGGCAGGATTATATCTGTCAAGGAATTCCTTTTTAAGACCAAAATTGATAACCTTAACATCTGACGGGCCGTAGAAACGGGCAATCTTCTCACCAAAACCACCATCAAGCACTCCGTCTTCAAGTGTCACAACAACATCATGGTCTTTCTTGAGGCTTTCAAGAAGTTCTGTGTCAACGCCTGTAATGTAGTAAGGATTGATAAGAGTAGGTGCTGTGCCTGTTTTTTCTTCAATAAGCTTTGCAGCCTGTTCGCCCATTCCATAGAATGAACCGAGTGCGATTACGGCAATCTTACCGCCCTGCTGAGCAACTTCATATTTATTAAGTTCTGCAAAATTCTTTGTGCAAGGCTTGCCTGTTGAAATAAGTTCTGCAACAGGAACACGGATTGCAACGGGATAATCTGTCTGCTCAATACTCCAGTCGAGGACTGCAAGGTAATCTTCCTTAGTTGTCGGAGCGATATAAACAAGGTTAGGAATGTTCGAAATCATGGGAATATCAAAAATTCCGAGGTGTGTAACATCTGTCATACCGTTTACCGATGCAGTCTGAACAAGGATTGTTGCAGGGTTTGAGTCAATGCACAAGTCCTGTGAAAGCTGATCGTAGGTTCTCTGGATAAATGAGCTGTAAACATTGAATACGGGCTTGCCACCATTCTTTGCGATAGCAGATGCCATTGCAACAGCTGTCTGTTCTGCGATACCTACATCAAGGAACTGTCTGCCGAATGCTTTTCTCTCATCAGGAGTAAAGCCGTAAAGTGCCGGAGTGCCGGCTGTAATCGCCACAACTGACTTGTCAGACTTCATCTTATTTCTAAGATAATCTGTTGTAATTGAGCTGTAGTCCTCCTCATCAGGGAAATTAACAGTAGTTTTGCCTGTTTCAATATCAAACGGCATACACCAATGCCAGCTTTCTTTGTCAATTTCAGCAGGCTTATAACCTTTACCTTTAAGAGTGTTAATATGAACAACAACAGGATGATCAATGTCTTTTACAGACTTAAAAGCCTTGATAAGCTCTTCAATATTGTTGCCGTCCTTGACATATACATAATCAAGCCCCATTGACTTGAAAAGGTTACACTCAGCCTTGCCGTCTGTGTCACGAAGAAGTTTGAGATTTTTATAAAGTCCGCCGTGATTTTCAGCAATTGACATTTGGTTATCATTTGCAACAATAATCAGGTTTGAATCCATTTCACCGGCAACATTAAAACCTTCAAGAGCCTCACCGCCGCTGATTGAGCCGTCACCGATGAGTGCAATAACATTACCCTTGCCATTTGTTACATCTCTGCCCCTTGCAAGTCCGCAGGCAAGGCTGACAGAGGTTGATGTATGACCGACAGTAAACATATCGTGTTCGCTCTCTATGGGGCTTGTATAGCCTGTTACATCATCGTAATGCTCCTGTGCAATATATGCCTCTTTTCTGCCTGTGAGGATTTTATGCGGATATGACTGGTGTGAAACATCAAACACAAACTTGTCCTGTGGTGAATCAAATACATAATGAAGGGCAATTGTTGCCTCTACAATACCGAAATTCGGGCCGAAATGACCACCGTGAACACTTGCACGGTGAAGTAAAGCGTCACGCATCTCCGATGCAAGAGCGTTAAGTTCATCAATACTGAGTTTCTTAACATCCTGCGGTTCGTTTATTTTTTCAATATACATCGTAATCAAAGCTCCTTATCATATAAATTTTAAATATAAATCAGAGATATATCTCTTTAGCTATATTATATAACCTAAAGCTAACTTTAGGTCAAGAGATATTTTGAAAATTTTTCTTTTGCATTCTTTTTTATGTATATCGTTGCAACGCAACAGCATAACCCTCGACAGGTAACTATAATTGAAACAGGCACTTACATAATTGCAAGTGCCTGTTTCATGGCTGAGCCGGCGGGATTCGAACCCACGGGTGACGGAGTCAAAGTCCGTTGCCTTACCGCTTGGCGACGGCTCAATATATATTCTACTTTTATTGATTGTTAAAAAAACAAGCCGCCAAAGAATTTCTTCAGCGGCTGTTGGTGACCCATCGGAGATTCGAACTCCGGACACCTTGATTAAAAGTCAAGTGCTCTGCCAACTGAGCTAATGAGTCAAATGGGGTGGAATGCGGATTCGAACCGGCGGTCTCCAGTGCACAAACTGGCGCGTTAACCAACTACGCTAATCCCACCATAAGTGGCGCGCCAAAGGGACTCGAACCCTGACCTACTGCTTAGAAGGCAGTTGCTCTATCCAGCTGAGCTATTGGCGCATTCAGTTGCTGACCTCAGTCAGCCTTTATATTATACCCATATACGGCATATTTGTCAACACTTTTTTGAATTTTTTTCATATTTAATTTTTAAAAAGTTTTTTTCGGACAAAATCCGCCAAATTACGGCTTTCCGTATTTTTGAGCAAGTGCAAGATTCCTATAATCGGGTTCAGACGAAACCTCTCTTATAAGCTTTACAAACTTAGGAAGTTGATACCGCTGATCTTCACTAAGCAATTCAATTTCTATTGTTGCCCTGTCATTCCAGAACGGATAAACATCGAGTTCGCAGTAAGTGCTGTTGTCAACAATGCAATATCTGTCTTTACTGATGACGCCTGTAACATACTGCCTTTGAGCAAGGTACGAGTCGTATTGTTCTTTTGAAATATAATTTTCAATTTCAATCCGCTTAATATCCGATATTTTGATTTTTACGGTTTTAATATATACAGCCTTGTCACCCTCTCCCCTTTTGCGGATTCTGAAATATCCTTCTTCGGGAGTAGTAAGGTATGCCTGTGTAATAGGAATTCTGCGACAGGTTTTTATGCTGTTCAAAAATTCAATATCAGGATATTCAATCAAAAATTTTCTTTCAATTTCAAGCGGTTTCGGAATTCCGAGAAATGCGACAACCTCTTTGAGAAGTCTTTTCAGCTTGGTATCAAAGTCGGTCGAATTATCAATAATTCTCAGATGCGGTGTGCCTGTCCACACAGCCATAACATCTGTGTCAACTTCTCTTGCTTTTTCAAGACTTTCTTCTCTGCGAAAAATATTGGTTTCTTTTCCGTAATACTCTTCTGCACCGTCTGCGGAAGTCACAAGATGAAATACTGCGTCATAAGAATTTCGTATTACATCTTCATTCAAATTATGGATACCTGCATACTTTGCAAACTCATCTTCCGTAACATATGCTCTGCTGTCAAGCAATCCCCTGTCAAAAAGCAAAACCGCCTTTTCGCAATCCATATTTTTGGCAATTTGCGTTTTTTCATTCTCCTCAGCAAGCTGAATTTCAAACAGTTCTCTGTGAAATTCATAAGAACCGACATTTTCGGGGGTTTTGCCCTCACTAAGCAATCTGCTTGCAACTTCACCGATTGAAATTGTAGGAATATTAAGCTTTTTAAGCTCTTCGCTGATATATTTTAATGCGGAAGTCTTGCCGCCGCAAGGCCCTCCCGTCAATACTATTTTTACAACTTCAGCCATAAAATCACCCATGTAACTTATTAAATTAAGTATATATCCCAACAGCAATTTTTTTATTCTGTAGAAGAACATTATTGTTAGTTTTTGTCCTTTATAAGATAATATCGGCAAAATGAAAGTTTCTTATGCAGTAAATTCATATTATACATTAAAAAGCGTATAAATTATCATAAAAACGGTGAAATATGCTGTTATAACATTGACAAGTTGCGTGTTAAAGTGCTAAAATATGTGTATAACCAATGAGGTTTTTTCTTATATTGAAAGGAAGTATTTATGATGGAAAAGCAGAATATTGACTGGGCAAACATTGGCTTCGGTTATATGCCCATCGGTGAAAGATTTGTAGCTAATTATAAAGACGGTAAGTGGGACAACGGTACTATGACAGCCGACACCACAATTACTATCAGCGAATGTGCAGGCGTTTTGCAGTATGCTCAGACTTGCTTTGAGGGTATGAAAGCGTACACTACATGTGACGGCAGAATTGTTGTGTTCAGACCTGATCTTAACGGTCAGAGAATGGAGGACAGCTGTAAGCGTCTTGAGATGCCTGTATTTCCAAAAGAAAAGTTTGTTGAGGCAGTTTGCAATGTTGTTAAGGCAAATGCCGATTATGTTCCGCCATACGGCACAGGCGCAACACTTTACATTCGTCCGTATATGTTCGGCAGCGGTCCTGTAATCGGTGTTAAGCGTCGGCAGAATATCAGTTCAGAGTATTTACCACTCCTGTAGGTCCTTACTTCAAGGGCGGTGCAAAGCCTATTACAATTAAGGTTTCAGACTTTGACAGAGCTGCTCCTCATGGCACAGGTCACATCAAGGCAGGACTTAACTATGCAATGAGCCTTCACGCTATTGTTACCGCTCATGCAGAAGGTTTTGACGAAAATATGTATCTTGACGCCGCTACAAGAACTAAGGTTGAAGAAACAGGCGGTGCTAACTTTATTTTTGTAACAAAGGACAACAAGGTTGTTACTCCAAAGTCTAACAGCATTCTCCCCTCAATTACTCGCCGTTCACTTATGTATGTTGCTGAGCATTATCTTGGTCTTGAGGTTGAAGAAAGAGAAGTTTACTTTGATGAAGTTAAAGACTTTGCAGAATGCGGTCTTTGCGGTACAGCTGCCGTAATCTCACCTGTCGGCAAAATTAACGACCACGGCAAGGAAATTTGTTTCCCGAGCGGTATGGATGAAATGGGTCCGATTACAAAGAAGCTTTACGATACACTTACAGGTATTCAGATGGCAGAATCGAAGCTCCCGAAGGCTGGATTAAGGAAATCAAGTAATCAATTTTATACATATAACAAGACGGTCTGCGAGAACAGACCGTCTTTTATTTGCAGTTTTTAATTATATTGTTGTAGGCAACATCCACGGCAGAATCATCTGTATTACAATGTAACACATAAAATTTTGTATGACGAATAAGATTATCGAGATTTGAGAGCAAAGACATTCCGTCTGACTTATTCACAAATTTGACAGTTGATTTGTAGAGCCTTTGTACAATCTCATTTGTGTCGGGAATTGTAACAAAATTAGCGTCTGAGCGTTCTATGAATATTATAGCGCCTACAGGGACGGTTTCGTTGTTAGCAATTCCGCTTCCGCCGTCAAACGGAGTTCCGCAGCATAGCGGGACTTCGTTTTTAATTTTCACAACAGGCTTATCGTCATTGAGAATATGAGCTTTTGAGCCGAATCTTTTCAGCCACAGCTTTGTATGAGTGGATTTGCCGACGCCTGAATCGGCGGAAAACAAATACGCTTTTCCGTCAAAAACAAGTGCCGAGGAATGCACAAGCATAGCGCCACGGTGAATTATTTTGCGGTTAAAAATTGACGCCGTTGCAAATTCTTCGGCTTCATCAATGGTTGAACCTTCAACCATACAGCTCAACAGGGAATTTAAGTATGAGTCTGACGGTATTGCAGAAAAATCTGCACTTCTCTCCCCTTCATACAAAAACGGTTCGCACAATTTTTTTAAGTAATCAAATTTTGGTTCAATTTCAACGATAAAATCAGCTATTAAGTATTTTGGCAAAGCGTCCTCCGAAATAAAACAGACTCACAAAAAGTGAGCCTGTTTTTTATTGGTTAGTTTAAATGAACGATAAACTTCTGAATTCCCGTTGCGTCAAATACTGTGATGTCACCGTCTTTGTTATAATCGGCAAGATGTTTTTGTCTGCCGAAAGTTCAACAATACCGACAACATACTTCTGCACAAGAGTTGCATCTAAAATATTAATCCCGCCATCCATATTAACATCACCGACATCATAAGCAGAAATGCCCTCAAACGGAATATTGTTAGCCTTTGCATATTCCTCGGCATAAGAACCGTAACTGCCCTTGATTGTTACATTCGGAGAGTTTCTGAAAGCGTTAGAAGCAATAGAAGTCACGGATGTAGGAATATACACCTCAGATAATGATTTACACTCAGCAAAAGCACTCTTACCAATCGCACTTGTACCGGCAGGTAAATATACATTGTCTAAAGAAGTACAATTGTAGAACATCTGATCGGTAATTTTACTCGGCACACAGTTAAAGGTAACAGATTTCAAACTTGTGCAATTCTGAAACACGGCAGCACCAAAATCTCTCACCCAGATAGGAATTGAAATTGATTTAAGTGAAGTGCAACCGTAAAAAGAATCAGTACCGATTCTTCTAAGATATCTTGCTTCATTAAGGCTGACCGATGTTATTGCGGTCTTTCCCACAAAGGCAAAATCAGAAATTTCCGATACAGACCAGCTTTGAAGCTTAAGCGGAAGAACAATATCGGTCTTATCACCTTTATATCCGGTTACGCTCGCATTACCGTCGGAAACAGAATATACAAAGCCGTCGGTTTCATATGAAGCCGCAGAAATTTGAAATATAGAAATCAGCACCAACAAAAATGCGAAGAGAAAAGCAGAAATCTTTTTTATCGAAACAAAAAACTGTTTATTCCTCTTCAAAGCCATCAACCTTATCTCCATTACTGTCTCCTACTTCCGGAACATCAGTTAAGCTTCCTACTAAAATTACATCCTCAAATTGAAACTTAACAAGCTCAAATTCAGGGGAGAAATATTCTTTTTTCATAAATAACTCCTTAATTCATTCTGTATGTGCAACAGTTGCCTGCTGCACATACAAATTAAAATTTATTATGACTTGTTTGCAATATCATAAAATGTGAAGTAAACCGGAGCGCTAAGCTCAACAGCCGTTTCACCATTTGCATCGGTATACTGGATATATGTATAGAGTCTAAACACACAATTGTTATTACCTTTGACATTGTTAAAAAGAGTATAATACTGAAGTCTGTTCTTGTTATCAAGTCTACTATTATTAATCTGTTGTTTTACAGACTTAATCGTAGATGGTTTGTTATTAATTTTATTGATTGCATCATTTTTAGCTTGTTCAAGATCAGCCTCATTATACTTATTAGCATAATGATTCAAATCGGTTATATATCCTGGACCTGTCTTATTTTCATCAAGCTCTAACCTCTGAATAAGAACACCTGCCTTAACTTTATCGCTGTTAGGATCAAATACACTAAGCTGTTTGCCGTTATAGAAAAAGTTAAGTACAAAGTCAGCGTAAAGCTTGTCTTCACCTTTAACCTTAATAAAATCTTCATTTGTATTAAGTGTATTCATACTATCAGCGTCAAATCCGGCAAAAGCGGAATCTGTTTTTGCTGTCCACTGGTTTCTTGTTACTTCCATAAACTGAGTTGAAGTAGAAACTTCCTTAACAGATGCAACTGGAGTTGAGCTTTTTCCATAAACAGGAACTATCCAACAGTTATCATACGCTACATAGCTGAAATGTCCTTCACTGTTGTATGCTTTAATAACAAGATTTTTACATTCCGGATCGGAGTAGATTTCCCAATACATAAATTCGAGTACTTCATCATTTTCATTGGTATATGTTTTATCAGCAGTGATATCATATGTATAAGTTCCGTCAGTATTTTTTGTATAGAATACTGAACCGTAAGGTAATTCAGCTGAATCATTTTTTTTGAAAAAGTCAAAATGACCAGCTTTATTTATAAGTGGAGTAGGATCACCATTACCGTCACAGTAAACACTAAGGTGGATTGTTCTGTTTGACTGAGTTGAATTAACAACAGCTGACGCTATTGATTTATCAACTGATGAATCAAAAGCGGTATTGCTATTAGGAGTCTGATCCCAAGTAAGATTTCTTTTGTAAAGTTTGACTCATAGGGGGCAAGGGAAAGGATAAACCTATCTGTTAAGAGTTACCTTTACATCATTACCCTTCTCATCAATTGCGTATGATGAAGTGTTTTCGGGATCAACATAACCAGCCTTGTTGTAATACTTTTGATCACCCATTCTGTCTTTGTAAGAGAACTGAACCTTATACGGTACTTTAATAGAAGTAATGTCAGAATAGAAATTATAATATACTGTTCCCGCTTTATCACCAATAAGAGTATTCTTATGGTTATTATAGTAATCATTAAACGAGAACGTATATTCTGATTTAGTTACAAGACCATCTTTTCTGTTTCCGGTAACATCATATTGTTTAAAACCAGTAGTAGGAGCAAAAGTAGTTATATCTGTTGTGTTTTCAGCAGAATAGTAACCATTGAAATTATAAAGGTTCTTTGTTGTTGTGTAAAGAGTAACAGTAATTTTAGCATCTTGCTGACCAGCAACTATCTCACTAATAGTTTTTTGATCAATTGAAGCAGTAGAATCAATTCTACCTGAGTTGTAGTACTCTTTACTACCATCACTTGATTTTACAACAACCTGAATTTCGGTAGTGGCTTTACCGCCACCTGCATTTGTTCCGTTGTACAATGAATGGTGGAAGGTCATTGAACCGCCCGGGGTTTTGATATAACGAGCAACCAAAACAACATTAGCATTTCGAGCTACCTGTCCTGTAGTCTTGTTAAGTTCAGACGGGTCATTAACGGCCTTATAAGTATCATCAATCAAACGATACCAACCAACGAAAGTGTAACCGCTTGTTGTTGAACTTGTTGCACCAACTGTAAACTTAAAGTTCTCAGAGTTATCCGAGGTTGTTTCCACATGAGTCGGCTTAACAGCTGTAGATTGATCAACAGGTGAAGTAAAGTAAGCTTCTGCAGCTGTATTTTCACCTGTAGCTGTGTCCTTAATAAATGTATCTGTCTTAACACCTTTCATTGTAGTAAAGTTGTCGAGGGTATCGGCATATTCAATTTTGATATCACCTGTAATTTTAGCTTTATCAACTGAATAGTACCAACGACCGTCGCAACGCTCACCCGGTTGTTTTATAGCTCCATCTCTGCCACTTGAATGGATAGATGACTCATAGTTAATTATAGCATACTTACCTGCATAACCGGTATACAGCGATTTAAATGAATCCCAATAACCGGAAATAACACTTTTGCTTGCACCGGAATCACTCATAAAATCTTGCGGAACTGCTTCCTGCTTAACAAGAGTTTCGAGTTGAGTTGATGATTTTGTAAGACCATACAAAAGTGCTGACGGAGGAAGTGCTGCGACTTTTTGATCTGCTTCATTGTAAATATACCACTTTGTAGCATATTGACCGAGGTATTTATCAGTATCTTTGTAATAGTTAACATAACCGTCAGAAACAATTGTTAAATATTTTGATTGAGCTTTTACTGTATTAACTGTTACCGCATCATTACCCTTAATAATTGTACCAAATATATCTGTCGGTTTATCGTAATAATCGACAAACACTTCATATTTAGTATCATCAACTTTTGTTCCTGTCAATGTATCCTTCGGAACATTACCGGCTTCAGCCGAAGTATTATTATAAGTATGATACTTAAAACGATATACGATATTCTTAATATTATCGGCAGAATCACTGCTATTTACCTTTGACATATTTGCAAGATATTTAAAGTCATCATAGTCATATGTCTGGCAGTTCTTTGATTCTCTGGCCTTATCATCACCTGATACATGAACAAAATCCCATACATAGTTATTGAGGGTAATACCTTTAACAACATTAGATGTATCACCACCTATATACTTTGGAATCTGCATATATATACTACCTTCTGCATTGACCATCGGCTGTCCCGGATAATCGCCAAGAGCATGTTCGGAACTGTAATAGGCATAACATGCGATTGTGTCACCCCATTTATCCTTAGCGTCCATAAAGTTTTCTACATAGAATGTAACGCAGTCAGAATCATCCTTAAGAAAATATATAGGAGTAATTTCAATCGTTGATACATCAGCATAAACATCTTCTTTTACAGTAAAGGTGTATTCATACACATCGCTTGTATGTGAATTGCCGGCTTGCTGTGTAAGTACTCCGCCTGTAAAACCGTTGATACTGAATCCCTTAACATAGTATTCACTGCCCTTGTGACCTGCAAAGGTTGCAACAGACTTAATTGTGGTTGTAACGGTTACTTTTGAGCCATAAGGAACTTTCTTAGCAGTAACGCCCTGAGAATGACCGTCAAAATTACATGAATCAATTGCAGTAATAGTAGTAGTACCGTCCGGTGAAGTTACTTTAAGTGTAGTATCACCCAAGGCAGATGTTGTCTTACCGTAATAATCCTTTCGAACCGTACCGTCTTTACCAACAATATTTACGGTTGTATCAGAAACACTATCTTTGGTAGCTTTTACCGTATATGTATTAGCAGTCGGGTCGTAGATGATTTTTATATCTCCGATATATCCAGAATTTTCATTTTCAATGCTCATCATACCGAATACATATTGGGTATTATCTGCATTAAAACTTCTTTACTGGTGGTGACAAGACGTAAATCAACAGGATTATCAGAATTTACACCGGCAAGTTTATCCTTTGGTGTCATGTTCTTATAATAGTTAGATGTTGAAAAAGCAAAATACAGTTTTTTATAATGTTCTTTATTAAGAGTTACTATATATTTTCCGTCTTTTTCATAAACATTGTACTTTTGTTTTCCCTGCTGTCCTTCCCAACTTCGTGGGTCGTTAGTGCTGCCATACAAAAAGTACTTATCATTCACGATTGTACCTGAATCTTCTACTTTAAAGTTAGCGGTTACGGTTGTGTCAGCTGTAATCTTAAGAGAAAGTGCTGTTGTATACCAAAGATTATATTTGCCATTCCTTGTATCAAGCCAAAATGTTGCATTTGTACTCGTATCCTTACTATCAATATAAATCAAATTTTTAACATCGGTATTATATATTTCAGCAAGATTAGCTTTTTGACCTTGTGCTGTCAATGCTAAAGCATCGTTGCCCGATTCAGCATTACCATAGTAAAGCGCACCACCCAATGATGTACGAACATAAAAATACTGCAATAAGTTGTTCCTTTTTTCAGACCATGCAGCAGGTGTTTGGTTTGATTCATATTTATAAAGACCGTCTGTTTCAGTTTCGACAAATTTGCACGAAGTATTAGTAGTACTATCAGGTGCAATCCAACCACTATCGTTCGCTGACTGTGCAACACGGACCGCCTAAGTAATATGTAACAGGAGCAGCAACTGTAAAACTAACCTCGGTGCTTGTAACAGGCGAATTAACCTTTCTGCTGAAACTGTGACCGTATACTTGTAAGTGCCGGCTTCAGTCGGAGTTACTGTAAGTGTATTACCGTTTGGAGATTCATTGACACTGCCTCCTGATGTTTTCTTAAATGTATAAGTAACATTATTAACAGCAGGGCTGACAGCTGTTGCTGTGAGAGTAACCGAATTACCTGCTGTGACAGTTTCAGGTGAAGCTGTAAGTGTTACGCTTTCTGCTACAGGGGTCAGCGAAGATTCAGAGCCTACAGTATAATAAAGTTGTTTATCACTATTTCTTGTGTCAAACCAAAATGTTACATTACCCGATGTATCTGAACTGTTAATATACAATAAACGGTTAGTGTTAGTATCATTGTCACTATACTCTTTCAATTGGTAGCTTGATTGACGGAAGTAACCCAGTTTCCTGAATACTGCCATACCACTTAGCGCTTGAACCTGTATGAACAAAAAAGTACTGCTTCAAATCGCCTATCAGCGCTTTCCACTGTGCTGGAGTTTGAGTTGAAACATACTTATAAAGACCCGAAGTTTCGGTTTTTTGAAACTGATAATCTTTAGTAAACCCTAGCCAAGTACCGGAATTTAAATTCTGACCGACACGACCACCAAGATAATATGTAGCTTCTGTCGAACCACCGCCTGAACCGCCTGAATAGGTTGTCCAAGTTCCATTCATTTTTCCATCATTAAGTGACCAACAGTTCTTATCGCCCTTTTTAGCTATTGTTGTATCAGCACTTGAGTAAATATTATCTTTATCCCAAGTTACTCCAGAGTTAAAAGCATTTTTAACCCTTGTAAATACAGCATGATCCCAATTTCCACTCGGAACTGTACCGGAATATACTTTACTGTTTTCAATTTGGCTAAGTTTCGACCAACTAAAATCACTAGTACCATATTTATAAAATTTTATGTAAAACCCAGCATTATTATCTGTCTCATTAAAACTTACACCTGAAATATCCAAATATAAAGTATCTCCAACTGTAAAATAACCAGCCGCATTAACACTTATAGTGCCGATAAGCATTGTTGACAGGAGCATCATTACCGCAAGGATGACGGAAACAGTGCTTCTGCCTAAATGAGAAATTTTTGTTTTCATAAATATTACCTCCATAACCGAATATTTTGGTTTTGGTTAGGTTCGGGTTCGACCTTTACCGCCTGACCAACGGTGAAACAGAATCGGCAAAGCACGGGATTTTGTTGCTAATTTATAAAAAAGTGCCGTGTCTTTAGCTAAAAAATGTGTCCTTGAGCTTGTTTCAGTCAAAATGTGAACACTAACCCATATTTTTTATAGTAGATTGTACCATTTTAGATTGATTTTTTCAATTAGGTTGCAATAATTTTATTGTGTTTGTTTAATGTGATAGTTTTGTGTTTGTTTTTACATTCAGTTTTGCCGTTTTGACAAGATATTTTTATGTTATGCACAAGTTATGGTGCGTTTTTTGTAGAATTCGTCTATATATCGGTGTTTTTAATTATTCCGATTAAGAAATTGTTATGCCGTGTGTTACAAATTTAATAATGTTATTTTGCTGAAGTTCAATATTTGAATGTTGTACAGTAACATTGTAAAATCAGTTTGACGGAAAATTTTCGCCTTTGCGTGACGGCAGTCCGACGGACACAGCTACGGGTAACCGTGCATAGTTTAATATACAAATAAAAATGCCCGACTGCGGTGTCGGGCATTTTGTTTGAGATTATATGATTTTGATTATTTATCCTTACTTAAAAGCATACGGTCGTTTTCAAGCTTTGAACCGCTTGCTTTTTCAAACATCTCGAGTAGGTGTTCAACCGTAAGATTTTTCTTTTCTTCGCCTGAGATATCGAGGATAATTTTGCCGTCACTCATCATAATAAGACGGTTGCCGTGAGTAATTGCATCATGCATATTATGAGTTACCATAAGTGCCGTAAGGTTGTTTTCGGCAATGATTTTGTCGGAAAGCTCAAGCACCTTTGCGGCTGTTTTCGGGTCAAGGGCGGCTGTATGCTCGTCAAGCAGGAGAAGCTTTGGCTTTTTGATTGTTGCCATAAGGAGTGTTATTGCCTGACGCTGACCGCCAGAGAGAAGTCCTACTTTTGAGGACATTCTGTCCTCAAGTCCGAGGTCAAACTCTGCAAGCATCTGACGGTAACGAAATCTTTCGTCAGCCTTTACGCCCCACGAAAGTCCTCTTTTCTTGCCTCGTCTTGCGGCAATTGCGAGGTTTTCTATAATTTCCATATCGGCTACCGTGCCTGTCATCGGGTCCTGAAATACTCTGCCGAGGTACGGCGCTCTTTTATGCTCGGGCAATGCGGAAATATCCTTGCCGTCAATAAGAATCTGACCGCAGTCAACAGGCCACACGCCTGCAATTGCGTTGAGTGTTGTTGACTTGCCTGCACCGTTACCGCCGATTACCGTACAAAAATCGCCGTCATTGAGGGTGAGATTAACTCCGCAGAGCGCCTGCTTTTCGTTTACTGTGCCTTTATTGAAGGTTTTCCATACATTCTTGATTTCAAGCATTCTTAACCCTCCTTCTGTGCGTTTTTAGCATTCATTTTTGCAACTTTCTTGAATGATGTCTTTCTCTTCTTCTGAAGATACGGAACTGCAAGGAAGATTGCAACGATAATTGCCGTGAAGAGCTTTGTATCGTCTGTCGGCATCTTGAGCCAGAGTACGATGCCCATTGCGATATAATAAAGAATACCGCCGACAATTACAAAGACCATTCTGATGATGAAATTCATGTGCTTGCGGAAAATTGCCTCACCGAGAACTTCACCGATGATTACAGCGGCAAGACCGATTACGATTGCGCCTCTGCCCATGTTGATATCCGCAAAGCCCTGATACTGAGCAAAAAGTGAACCCGAAAGTGCAACGAGTCCGTTTGAAAGTGCAAGAGCAATTACCTTTGTAAAATTGATGTTAATGCCCTGTGCCTTGCTCATTGCAGGGTTTGAACCTGTTGAACGGATTGTTGAACCCTGTTCCGTGCCGAAATACCAATACATTGCGGCAATTACAACGGCACAAATTCCAAGACCTACGAGAATTGCCATATTTATATTGCTTGCAGAAACAACAAGCGTATAGTTTCTGTAGCTGATTGGGAGGTTTGATTTTCCCATAATATTCAGGTTAATTGAATAAAGAGCAATCTGTGTGAGGATACCTGCGAGAATGTCGGGGATTCCGAGAAGCGTGTGAAGAAGTCCCGTTACAAGACCTGCCGCAAGACCTGCAAGGATTGCTACGATGATTGTTGCCCAAACTGGACAGCCGTTGATGAGCATAACTGCGGTTACTGCACCGCCTGTTGCAAATGAACCGTCAACGCTGAGGTCGGCAAAGTTCAAAAGCTTAAAGGTGAGAAATACACCGAGTCCCATAAGTCCCCAGATTATACCCTGAGCAATATTACCCGGAAGTGCGGATAAAAAGCTCATTGGATTAAGAGAACCGAAGTAGTTTGCTAAAAAATCCATAAAAACCACCTATACATAAAATATCGGGGTGTCGCTTGCACGGCACCCCTGCCAATATTATTTTTCCGAATATGAATTATTCTGCTTTGATTTCTGTGTAACCGTCGGGAACTTTGATTCCGTATGTGTCACAACGATCTTTGATATATTCTTTTGTTACATTCGGAGCAGCCTCAACCTTCATCTTTGTGATGTCCTCGCCCTTTACAAGAATGTTGTAAGCCATTTCGCCTGTTTTTCTGCCGAGTTCATCATAGCTGATTGAAAGTGTTGCAACACCGCAGCCCTTGCAGATGCCTTCTTCGCCGGCAACAATAGGAGTTTTTGCGGCTGTGGCAACATTGTCGATGATACCTGTGTTAGACGCCGCTGTGTTATCTGTCGGGATGTAAAGAACATCGCTCTCGTCACAGGCAGTCTTTGCAACTGCGGCAACATCGTTTGAATCTGCAAATGAATATGATTTTACAGTATAGCCTGCATCCTTGAAATAAGGAGTGATTGTATCGCACTGATACTTTGAGTTAGCCTCAGCCGAGCAGTAGAGAATTCCGACATTCTTTGCATCGGGGAAAAGCTCCTTGAGCATTGCCGCCTGCTGATCAAGCGGAGCAAGGTCTGTTGTACCCGAAACATTCATACCCGAAACGCCGTTCCAATCAGACTTGTCAAGCGCTGTGCCGTAGTCTGTGATTGAAGTACCGAGAATCGGAATATTCGGTGTTGCTGTGTATGCTGCCTGAAGTGCGGCAGTACCGTTGCCGAGAATAAGGTCATAGTTTGAAGAAACAAACTGGTTACAGATTGTAGCGCAAGTTGCGGAATCGCCCTGAGCGTTCTGCTCGTCAAACTTTACATTGTCTGCACCGAGTTTCTCAGTAAGATAATCTTTAAAGCCTTTTGTTGCGGCATCAAGAGCCTCGTGCTGAACAAGCTGACAGATACCGATATTGTAAACCTTACCGTCCGTGCCTGAATTATCTGCCTTTGAGCTTTCTGCAGACCGCCGCATCCTGCAAATGCGAGTGACATGGAAGCCGCCGCAAGAGCAACTGCGACAATTTTTTTAGCTTTTTTCATTTTAATTTCCTCCTAAGCTTTCAGCACTTTCACGCTGTAAAGCATCATATACTTCTGCACTTTTATGCAATAAAGCGTTTTAACAACATAAATTATAATACAAAAAAACGAAATTTTCAATAGCTTTCACTACTTTTTATTACAAATAACTGAAATAAAAGTTTGTTTTTGGTTATTTTGCCACCACATTTTCGTCACCAAGCTGATATTTGAGTTCTTTTATCATTACAGGATTGATATCAACCCACATTGACGAGGGGGCTTTCACCTTTCTTTTAGTGTCGGTAAGATAGAAAATAACAGGCGTTCTGCCGTCAAAAATGTCAAGAACACGCTTTGCACGGTTGTATTTGTCGGTATTGAGGTCATCAATACGCAAATACAGTGCAGAAGGCTTTTGTGTATTATTTTTCACGGCTTGCATCTGATAATTTTGCGAAAAATGTTCTGTGTTTTTTATTGCAACAGGGTTATTTTTGCAATCCTCGTTTGTACGGGCAGACGCTATGGAATCGCAGATGATTTTCGGCTCTTCGTTTTCTTTTAAATTGACAGTTCCACGGAACAGCAACGCACCGCCTGCACCGAGAAGTGCGGAATATTTTTCATATACATTCGGGAAAATCACGATTTCAAGCATTCCGTATCTGTCCTCAGCATTGACAAAAGCCATAATCCTGTTATTTTTTGTAAGCTGAGTTTTAAGCTTTGCAACTATGCAGACAAGGCTGACTTTTTTCCCGTCAAAATACATACCGCTGTCATTATTGATTATATCGCCCGTTTTGTCGGCATGGATTGCTTTTGAAAAAGTTGTGTATTCATCGAGCGGATGACCGCTGAGATACATTCCCGCAATTTCGTTTTCCATATGCAAAAGTTCAGAAACGGGAAATTCGGGCAAATCGGGAATTTTGGGCTTTGATGATTGAGCATCAACTTCTGCATCATCAAAAAACGACATCTGACCGCCCGCATTTCTTCTGCTTTCATACTCAACATCGTCAAGAACGGTTTTACTGATTGCAAGCAATTGTCTGCGATTTGCTCCGAGTCCGTCAAATGCACCGCATTTTATAAGGCTTTCAATTGCTCTGCTATTCATATTTCTGCCGTAGAGCCTTTTGCAGAAATCGAAGAAATCTTTATAAGGATTGTTTATGCGCTCCGAAATGATTTCATCTATGAAATTTCTGCCGAGATTTTTAACGGCAAGAAGTCCGTAACGGATATCATTTCCGCTGACCGTGAAATGAAGATTGCTTTCGTTGACATTAGGCGGTAATACACGGATTCCGAGCCGTTTGCACTCAGTGATATATGATGCAAGTTTATTTTGATTGTCAAGAACACTTGAAAGCAAAGCCGCCATATATTCACGGGGATAGTGACATTTGAGCCATGCAGTTTTGTAGGAAATGTTGGCATATGCCGCAGCATGGGATTTGTTGAATGCGTAGTGTGCAAAGCTTCCATTTCATCATAAACGGAAATTGCCGTTTTTTCATCAACCCCACGGCGAATGCATCCTTCAACTATGATATTGCCGTCATCATCAGTAAGACCGTGAATGAATATTTCACGCTCCGACTCCATTACGGCAAGTTTTTTCTTGCTCATTGCACGGCGCACTATGTCTGCTCTGCCGAGACTGTAGCCTGCAAGCGTTCTGAAAATCTGCATAACCTGTTCCTGATAAATTATGCAGCCGCTTGTAACTCCGAGAATTTCCTTTAAAAGCGGATGTTTGTAACGAATATGCGACGGATTGTGACGACAGTCAATATAAACGGGAATGCTGTCCATAGGTCCGGGACGATAGAGTGCCGTAACGGCTATAAGATCCTCAATTCGCTCCGGTTTTAGCTGAGTGAGGACATTTTTCATTCCTTGACTTTCAAACTGAAACACACCCTCCGTGTATCCTTTTGAAAACATTTCAAAAACTTTTTTATCGTTTTCATCGACCATATCGGGAGTATAGTCGGGATTTTTATGTTTTATCTGCTTTTCTGCATCATTGATTACGGTTAAGTTTCTGAGCCCGAGGAAGTCCATTTTTAAAAGACCGAGTTCTTCAAGCGCCGTCATGGTGAACTGTGTTACAACATTATCGTCATTTTTTGACAGCGGAACATAGTCGCTGACGGGCTTGTCGGTGATTACAACACCTGCGGCGTGCATTGTAGCGTGGCGGGGCATTCCCTCAATGCTCATTGCAACATCAAGCAGTTTTTTTATCTGCGGATCGTTATTGCAGCGACTTCTCAGATCGGGACTCAGTTTCAGCGCTTCCTCGATTGTCATATCATGCTCCATAGGAACAAGCTTTGCAACAGAATCTACTGTCGCATACGGAATTTCAAGCACCCTTCCGACATCTCGGATTGCACCTCTTGCCGCCATTGTACCGAACGAAATTATCTGCGCAACATGATCTTCGCCGTATTTACGCACAACATAGTCGATAACCTCTCCCCTGCGTTCCTTACAAAAATCGACATCAAAATCGGGCATACTGACTCTTTCAGGATTTAAAAAACGCTCAAAGAGTAAACTATATTTCAATGGGTCAATATCTGTAATTCCCAAAATATACGCTACAATGCTACCAGCTGCTGAGCCACGACCAGGCCCTACCGCTATATTTTGACTGCGAGCAAAATTTATAAAATCCCATACAATCAAAAAATAACTATCATAGCCCATGCGATTAATAATAGACAATTCATAATCTAGCCTTTGTTGTATTTCCTCTGTAACTTCAGCATATCTATTATGAATTTTTTCCTTACACAATTTATGCAAATACTGTTCATCAGTCATACCTTCTGGCAAAGGAAAGTTTGGTAAGTGTAAATGACCAAATTCAAAACTCACATTACAACGATTTGCAATTTCCAAAGTATTTGTAATAGCTTCTGGTGTATCTTTAAACAAAGCAAGCATTTCAGCACCAGATTTTAAATAGAAGTCATCATTATAAAATTTCATTCTATCTTTATCATCTAAAGTTCTGCCTGTTTGTATACACAAAAGCACATCATGAAAATCGTTATCTTCTTTTTTATATAATGTATATCATTTGTAGCCACTAATTTTAAATCATATTTTTGCGCTAAACTGATTAATCCTTTGTTTGCCTTAGCTTCTTCAGGAATTTGATGATTTTGAATTTCTAAAAAGAAATTATCTTTGCCAAAAATATCTACATATTCCTGCACTAATTTTTCCGCACGTTCCATATTATCACGAATAATTGCTTGAGGAATTTCGCCCGCTATACAACTGCTCAAACAAATAATACCTTCGTGATACTGACGCAATAAATCTTTATCTACACGAGGTTTATAATACATACCTTCAATATTTGCTAGAGAAACTAATTTAATGAGATTTTGATATCCCTTATTATTTTCTGCTAACAAAAATTAGATGATAATAACGAGTGCCTTCCACTTCAAAATTATCAAAACGAGATTTTGGTGCTACATAAACTTCACAACCAATAATAGGCTTTATTCCTTGTTTCAAAGCTTCTTTATAAAAAGCAATCGTTCCATACATAGTACCGTGGTCAGTAATCGCTATAGATTCATGCCCAATTCTTTTGCGTGTGCAATTAATTTTTTACTCTACTAGCACCATCTAATAAGCTATATTCTGTATGCACATGCAAATGAGTAAAATCTATATGATTTTCAACTACAGTATTTACATCAGATTTTTCTAATTTCATTATGACCTCTCTTTCTAAAAATAATAAAATATCTTCAAAAATAAAATTAAAGCTAATATATTAAGTAAAAATAATTTTTAACATATGATATTATAAAGAAAATAAATCTATACCAAATATAAAAGCTTCTTTTTCTTCATTAAAATAACAATATAAAAAAGAAGATAATTTAAACATTCCATCAATTATCTTCTAATATAAAAATTTATGATTTAGTTTTTATTTTTCACTATGTTTACAAATCATTAATAAACTATATCTTCATTTTCCATCAACTAGATAATAAGCCATAATATTTACTTATTTAACTCATTATTTTCAAAACAAATAGCATAATACCTTGTTTTTTAACTATTATTTATCATTATTAATATATTAATCTACCTATTTTTATCATAATCATCATTATAATTATTCAGATTAACATTTTTATTGATATCATAT